>VFQP010001361.1_pt1 | contig 33304 bp, 29 predicted proteins | sample 3512351 | NCBI WGS metagenome assembly VFQP01 (sample SAMN10412372, study PRJNA504923) | tailings metagenome | isolation source: Relicate 1 Philex TSF1 revegetated site | place: Philippines: Tuba, Benguet | collected 2017-08-29
GTCACCAGGCTCTACACACGGGCCCCCGGTTTGGATGCAGTCCAGATGCAAAAAATGTGTGGCCCGCCCGCGTCCGCCCTTTTCCTGGACTCAGAGCCCCCACAACACCAGCCCGACCCAGGCCGCCAGCGCCAGCGTTTCGGCGCCCAGCATCAGCACCGGCGTCCAGCCCAGGGCGCGGAAGGAGGCCAGGCTGGTCTTCAGGCCGGCGGCCACGATGGCCATCACCAGCAGCTCGCGCGAGAGCACGCCGGCCCAGCGCTCGGCGGTGGCCGGTACCCAGCCCAGCGAATGCACGACCACAAAAGCCACGAACACCAGCAGGAAGCCCGGTACCAGGCTGGGGCGCTCGGCCCCCGGCCCGGCGCCAGCGGCGGGCGTGCGGCGGTACCACGCGGCCACCAGCAGCACCACCGGCAGCAGCAGCAGCACGCGGAACAGCTTGACGACCGTGGCGCTGTCGGCCGCAGCGGTGTTGCCGGTTTCCGAGAGCATCATGCCCGCGCCCACCACCTGGGCCACATCGTGGATGGTGGCGCCAAAGAACACGCCGGCCTGCTGAGGCGTGAACCCTGCCCAGCCCACCAGCGCGGGGTACAGCACCATGGACAACGTGGACATGAGGGTGACGCCCATCACCGCCATCAGGGTGAAACGCTCGTTCTCGCGGGTGGCCGGCAGCACCGAAGCCACGGCCAGCGCGGCCGAGGCGCCGCAGATGCCCACCGAGCAGCCGGAGATCAGCCCTTCTTCGCGCGGGCGTCCCAGCCGGCGTGCCAGCAGCAGGCCCAGCGTGATGGCCAGCAGCACGCCGCTGCCGGCCAGCAGCCCTGTGCCCCAGCCCAGCGCGCGCACCTGCTCGATGCCGATGCGCAGACCCAACAGGGCCACGCCGGCGCGCAGCAGCGTGCGGGCGCAGAAGTCGATACCAGGCTTGAGTTGTGGGTCTTCGCCCAGGAAATGCAGGGCCAGGCCCAGCAGCAGGGCGTACAGCAGCACCGGGCCACCGTAGTGTTCGGACACGAAGGTGGCCGCCAGGGCCACCACGGTGCAGACCAGCACGCCCTTGAACGAGGCCCGCGCGGTTTCGCGCCAGTGGCCCGGCATCGGCCCGGCCATCACCGTGCGGCCAGCCGGTCGGTGCGCACGCGCTCCCAGGCGTCGTCCACCCAGTCGCACAACAGGCTGCGCGTTTCGCGCGGGTCGATGATGTCCAGGATGCCGAACTTCTCGGCCGTGCGGAACGGCGACGTCATGTTCAGGTAGAAGGCTTCGAGCTCGGCGCGTTTGGCGGCCGGGTCTTCGGCCGCGTCGATTTCGGCCTTGTGCGCGGCCATCACGCCGCCTTCGATGGGAATGGAACCCCAGCGCGCTGAGGGCCAGGCCACCCGGAAATTGAGCGCCTCGCCATACTTGGGCGCGTGCAGCGCGCCGGCCATGCCGAAGCAGCGCCGCACGATGACCGAGGCCCAGGGCGACTGGCACTGGTGCAGCGCCTCGCCCACGCGGGTGGCGCCCAGCAGGGTGCCGCCCAGTTCCGCTTCCAGCCCGGTCTGGTTGCCCGGCTGGTCGACGAAGTTGACGATGGGCAGGCCGAACTGGCTGCACAGCCTGATGTGGCGCTCCATCTTGTAGGCCGCCTGTATGGTCATGGCGCCGCCCTGCACCTTGGGGTCGTTGGCGATCACGCCGACCGGGATGCCGTTGAGCCGTGCCAGCGCAGTGATGACCGAGCCACCCTGCCAGCGGCCGATCTCGAAGACCGAGCCCCGGTCCATCACTGCGTCGAGGATCTTGCGCGGGTCGTAGATCTTGCGGCGGTCGTGCGGAATGGCGTCTTTCAGCCAGTCGTCGGCGCGCTGCGGGTCGTCGGTGGGGGTTGATACCGGTGCGAGGTGGAACACGCTGCGTGGCAGGTAGCTCAGGAAGCGCCGCACCTGGGCCAGTGCGTCGGCTTCGTCCACCGCCTCGTTGTGTACCAGGGCGCTCTTGCGGTGCACCTTGTAGCCGCCCAGGTCGTTCTTGTCGATGGTCTGGCCGTAGGCCTGCTGCACCACGTGCGGGCCGGCGGCCATCACCTGGGCCTGCTCGCGCACCATCACGCTGAAGTGCGAGGACAGCACCTTCACCGCACCCTGGCCCACGCAGGCGCCCAGCGCCACCGCCGCCACCGGCACGGTGTCGAGCAGCGCGTTGGCCGGCCAGGTGGGGTATTCGGGCAGCTTGGTGCCGCCGATCTGCATCAGCAGCTTGACGCTGCCGCCTGCCGAATCGACCAGGCGGATCAGCGGCAGGCGCAGCTGGTGCGCCAGGCGTTCGATGTAGATCCACTTGTCGGCGATGGTGCCTTCGGACGAGCCGGCGCGGATGGTGAAGTCGTCCACGTGCAGCGCGACCTTGCGGCCTTCGATGCGGCCGGTGCCCGTGATGGCGTTGGTCGGGTCCAGCCGCTCGAAGGCACCTTCCCGCGTGTAGTGGCCTTTGCCGGCGATCTGGCCGAACTCGCGGAAACTGCCGTCGTCCAGCAGCTGCGCAATGCGCTCGCGCGCGTTCAGGCGGCCGCTGGCCTTGAATTTGGCCAGCGCTTCGGGCCCGCCCATGGCGCGCACCTGCTCGCGGCGGGTCTGCAGCTCGGCGAGCTCGGTCGCCCATTCGCCTTCGGCGGCGAAGGTGGTGGTGTTCATCGGGTTTCCTTGATCGGGGCTCAGGCCTTGGGGGCTGCAGCCAGCTGGCGCAGCGCCTCGTCGCCCGAGGCCTGGATGCGTTCGCGTGTGAGCCGCACCATGCGCTCCACGTCGCCGGCGCGCAGGGCGTCGGTGGCGGCCTGCCACAGCGCCACCGACTGCGCGCGGCGCTCCACCGAACGCAGGCCCAGCTTGCTGTAGCGCAGGGTCTGCAGCGAAATGCCGGTCAGCATGCGCTGCAGCCGGCCGTTGCCGGTAAGGCGTGCACACAGGATGATGAGGCGGTAGACCGTCTCGGCGTATTCGTCGCCGCGCTCGGGCTGCGGTGCGAGCTGGCGCAGCCGCACCAGGCCGGTGTCGAGCAGCGCGAACAGCTCGGGCGGCGGGTTGTGGGCGAGCTTGCGCACCGCCACCTCGAACAGCCCGGCGCGGATTTCCATCAGCTCGCGGATTTCGTCTGGCGCCAGCGCGGTGACGATGGCGCCGCGCCGCGGCAGTATGGTAGCCAGCCCCTCGCGCTCGAGGATGCGCAGCGCTTCGCGCACCGGCCCCCGGCTGACACCAAAACCGTCGGCCAGCTCCTGCTCGCCGATACGCTCCCCCGGCGCCATGTCGCCACCCAGGATGCGGTCACCCAGGCGGCTGGCAATCTGTTCCGGAATGGACAGCGTGGGCTCCTGCTGGTCGGCAAACAGCCGGAAGGCCACGGTGCTTTCCCACAGCGAAAACAGGTCGGAAGGGGCGTCGGACGCGTTCACTCGATCTCCATGACGATGGTGTCGTCCTGCACCGCATCGCCGGCGGCGACGAAGATGCCCTTGACGACACCGGACGCGGGGGCCGCGACCGGTATTTCCATTTTCATGGATTCGACGATCAGCACCGTGTCGCCCTCCTGCACGGCCTGGCCGGGCTGGACGTCGATCTGGCAGACGGTGCCGGTGATGTCGGCGTGGACTTTCAAAGGTTTCTCCTGGTGGTCACATTTCAAGCTTGACGCCGCTGTCGCGGTGCAGGCGGTGCCAGCGTTCGATTTCGCTCTTCACGAACTGGCGTGCCTGGGGCACGCTGAAGTTCAGCGGCACCCCGCCCGTGGCCTGGCGCGCCTGCACGAACTCGGGCGCACCGTTGGCCTTGATCAGCACGGCGTTGAGTTTTTCCAGCACCGCCTGGGGTGTGCCGGCCGGGGCGAACACGCCGGCCCAGCCGGTGATCTGCAGGTCGGCCATGCCCACCTCGGCGAAGGTGGGTGCGTCGGGCAGCACCTTTTCGCGTTCGGCGCCCGCCACGGCCAGGGCGCGCAGCTTGTTGCCGCGCACGAAGGTGGTGGCCACGGCGCCGTCGGCAAAACCGTAGCTCACCTGGTTGCCGGCGAGGTCGGTCAGGGCCTGCGGGCTGGAGCGGTAGTTGACCGTGGTGGCCTGGATGCCGGCCATCTTGGCAAACACCTCGCACGCCACCTGCGAGGTGGATAGGCCGGTGGCGCAGTTGAACTTGCCGGGCTGCTTTTTCGCATCGGCCACCAGATCGGCCACGTTTTTCCACGGGGCGTCGGGGTGCACCAGCAGCGTCATGGGGCTGGCGCTGAGCAGGCCGGCCACCTCGAAGGTGCCGGGCTCGTAGCCCAGCTTGCCGGGGTAGAACGCGAAATTGGCGGCGTTGGTGGTGGCGGTGCCCACCAGCAGCGTGTGGCCGTCGGGCGCGGCGCGGGCCACCGCCTGGGCGGCAATGGTGCCATTGGCGCCGGGCTTGTTGTCCACCACCACGGTGGCGCCAAGTTCGCGGGTGATTTCGCGGGCCAGCAGGCGGGCCACGATGTCGGAGCCCGAGCCGGCGGCCTGGACCACGACCAGTGTGATGGTTTTGCTGGGGTAGGCGGCCGGTGCCGGGGTCTGGGCCCAGCCGGTGGCGGCAAAGGTGGCGGCCAGCAGGCCGGCCAGAAGGGGTTGGGGTTTCATGTGTGTCATCTCCAGTGGCTGTCGTCAGGTGCGGGGCCGGTCGGCGCGGGTTGCGCTGGCCGGTTGTGTCTCCGCAAACCTTGGGGGCTGCTGCTGTGGTCGCAGCTGACAGCCGGATTGCATCACATCACCATAATATTGTCAACAATCTGAATGTTCTCTATGATTCCGCCTTCCATACACACCCTAAAAATGACGCAGGAGACCCCCATGCCCACCCCGAATACCACCTGGGCCACCGCCGGCCGGCTGATCAGCTGGGCCGCTGGCCAGCACGGCGACCGGCCTGCCGTGGTGTTCCGCGAGCGCACCTATTCCCATGCCGAGGTGGAGGCCCGCAGCAACCGCGTGGCCCAGGCGCTCATCGCGCAGGGCCTGGCGCCGGGCGAACGGCTGGCCGTGCTGCTGGAGAACTCCATCGACAGCGTGGACAGCGTGTTCGGTGCCGAAAAGGCGGCACTCACTTACGTGGCACTCAACGCCCGCCATACGGTGAAGGAGCACCTGGAGATACTGGCCGATGCCCAGGCCAGCGCGGTGCTGCTGGGACCGCAGTTTGCGGATCTGGCCCGGGTGCTGGTGGAGCAGGCGAGCGAGCTGCTGCCCCAGCTGCGGCTGGTGCTCGGTCTGGGGCTGGCCGACGTGCCTGGCGTCACCGACCTGGCCGTGCTGGCCCAGAACGCCAGCGGGCAGGCGCCGCAGATCGCCATAGGCCCCGAACACATCGCCCGCATTTCCTACACCTCGGGCACCACCGGGCGGCCCAAGGGCATCGTCTACACGGCCGGCCGCATCGAGACCCGGCTGAACAACCACTTCCTGGCGATGGAGTACGGCCTGTCGGTGGACGACGCCATGCTGCACGTGGGCCCGCTCACGCACGCCGCCGGCGTCTACCTGTTCCCGTGTTTCCTGCGTGGCGCGCGCAACGTGGTGCAGGACCGGTTCGACCCCGCGTCGCTGCTGGCCGCCATCGAGCAGCACCACATCACCCACCTGATGCTGGTGCCCACCATGATGAGCCGGCTGGTCGATGCCATCGAAGGCGGGCTGCAGGGCGACTGGTCGTCGCTGCGCCGCATCCACTACGGCACCGCACCCACGCCGGTGGGGCTGATACGGCGCGCCCAGCGCGTCTTCGGCCCCATCCTGCGCCAGCAGTACGGCATGACCGAAGCGGTGCAGCCGCTGTGTGTGCTCTACCCGCACGAACACCGGGGCGACAGCGAGGACGGCGCCGACGAACCCATCGGCTCCTGCGGCCGACCGTCGGCCAACGTGCGCATCGTGCTGCGCGACCCGGTGGGGCGCGAGGTGCCGGCTGGCGAGGTGGGCGAGATCACCCTGGCGCATGAGGGCATTGCCGAGGTGCGCTACTGGCGCCGCCCCGAGCTGCTGGCCGAGACGGTGCGCAACGGCTGGTTCCACACCGGCGACCTCGGCCGTTTCGATGGTGAAGGCTTTCTGCACATCGTCGGGCGCAACAAGGACATGATCATCTCGGGCGGGTTCAACGTCTACGCGCGCGAGGTGGAAGATGCGCTGGCCAGCCACCCGGCGGTGGCCGAATCCGCCGTGATCGGCCTGCCCGACCCGGAGTGGGGCGAGGTGGTGGCCGCCGTGGTGGTGCGCCGGGCCGATGTGGATGCCACCACCCTGGCCGCGCACTGCGCCGAGCGGCTGGCCGGCTACAAGAAGCCGCGCCGCCTGGTGTTTGCCGAGGCCTTGCCGCGCAACGGCAGCGGCAAGGTGCTCAAGACGCAGCTGGCGGTGTTGTTCTGACGCCGCCTGACATGGGCGCGGCGTCTGCGGCCAACGGCCATCAGCGCCAATGGTCGGTGATGCGGGCGGCGGTTTCATCGCCGCTGGCGCAGGCACCGTTCAGCAGCGCCTGCGAGAGGTAGTCTCCGCAGAGGTACAAACGACGGCGTTGCCGGCCTTGCCAGTCCAGATAGGTACGTACACCGGCCAGATAGCCCGGATGGAAAGACGGCAACTTGTGCGGAATCCACTGGTTGTGGCGGTGCAGCAGCCGGGCGTCAAGATCGGGAATCCGAGCGCGCACCTCGGCACCAATCAAGGCATCCAGATCCGTGTGCATGCCGCACTGCGCTGCTTCTTCGGTGGCTTCCGGTGTGAGCTGACAGTAGAGCATGGACGGTTGTCCGTTCGAGCCCGGAGTCTGCTGCCAGGTGGCAATGCGACCGGGTTGGCGTCGTGTCGCGAACTCCATGGCACGAGGCAAGGTACCGCTCAGCGCGTAGTGCACGATGCCCAGTCGGTTGTAGCGGACGGTGGAGAGGAAGTCAGCGGTTTCCCGAGGGGCCTGTTGCACCAGCTCTCCGGCCAAGGCGCCTTCGGTGGCGCAGACCACGACGTCCGCTGTCAATTGGCGGGTGTGTCCGTCCGTGGTCACATCGACGGTGCAACCCGCATGTTGCCCATCAGGTGCACGGATGGCGCAGACGGCGGTATTCAGTTGTACATCAAGGCGTCGTGCCAGGTCTTGCGTCAGCTGGCCCATGCCCTCGCGCAGCGAATAGGTGGTGTCCTCCCCCAGCAGATGGGGGGTGGTGCTGAGGTAGAAGGCGGCCGAGACGTTCTCGGGATTCCAGCTACGGGTGGCCCGGAAAACCGGCTCGACCAGCAGGCGCAACGCATCCTCGCCCAGCACGCGCCGGATGTGATCGGCCAGCGATTCGTCAGGCCCATCGGGCAGCGCTGAGGCGGCGTGGTCCGGGTTGACGTGCTTGCGCAGTCGCCACAGGGTGACGGCCGAAAGTGCTAGGCGCCAACGGGTACGCGGTGACAGACCGGGGGTTCGCAGTGCAGAGGCGTCGGGCATCAGCTGCACGGTGTGGCATTGGTCCGGGTCGATACAGGTCGCGCTCAGGCCGCGCAGCGGCACCAGCTCATCCCGCAAGTCCAGTTCGTCGATGAGCCGATGCAGGGCTTGGCCGAACGGGTAGATGAGCCGGGCCCCGGTGTTGTACCGTATGGGGCCACTGTGACGCTGGCCCATCCTGCCGCCGACCTGGTCCTGGCGCTCCAGCACGCGCACCTGCCAGCCTTGCTGCTGCAGCCGGTGCGCTGCGGTCAGGCCGGCGAGTCCGGCACCGACAACGATGGCCGAGCGGCTCACAGCGGCTTGGCCACCGTGGGTGGCAGTTGCAGTTCAATCAGCCGCAGGCCGCTCATTGCCAGCATGCGATCCAGTGCGGGGAGCCAGTCGTCGGTCTTTGTCACCCGCTCGGCGTGGGCGCCGAAGGCCTGTGCCCAGCCTACGAAATCCGGGTTCTGCAGGTCGGTGCCCACCGTCCGGCCAAACAGCCGCTGTTGCGACGCGCGGATGGCGCCGTAGCCCTGGTTGTTGACAACCAGCAGCAGCAGATCAAGACCTTGCTGCATGGCGGTGGCCATCTCCTCGGCGTGCATCATGAAACAACCGTCGCCGGCCACCGCCACGACCGGCCGACCCGGTTCGGCTAACGCGGCACCTATGGCGGCAGGCAAGCCGTAGCCCATGGCCCCGCTCTTGGGGCCCAGCAGCGTACGCGGCGCGCGCAGTGTGAAATAGCGGTGCAGCCACACGGCGTAGGCACCAGCGCCCACCGTCACAACGGTCTCATCCGTGAGTCGCTCGCGCAGGGTCTGGAACACCTGGCGCAGATCCAGCGGGCCGGGGCAATGGCCGCTGTCGGTCCAAACCACCCGGGCCGCCCGGCAACGTGCCACCCAGTCGCTTTCGGTTGACCCCGGCTCCAGCGTTTCCAGCGCCACCAGGGCCGCAGCTGGCTCGAGTGCCAGAGCCAGATCCGCCACCGTGGTGCGCTGAAGTTCGTGGGTCGATGGGTGCAGATGGACCAGTCGGCGACCTTTGATCGGCGCCAGCAGACGGCGTCCACCGAAACCACCGGGGCCGAAGGTGTTGAGCTCGCCGAGTCGCACGTTGACAGCCACCACGAGATCGGCGGATTCGACGGCATCGAACAAGGCAGGGTCAATGCCGATGCCCAGCTCTCCCGCATAGTGCGCATGGGCGTTGTCGAACAGGTGCCCGCGCCGGTAGCTGCATGCCACCGGCCAGCCCAGGTGGTGGGCCAATGCGTGCAGACGGTCGCGGTCACCGTCAGACCAACCGGTGCCACCCAGCAGCAGCAGAGGGCGCCGAGCCGATGCCACCCATTGTTTCAGCGTCCGCAGCGCAGGGAGCGCGATGCCCGCTCTGGCCACCGGAGGAGGACCATCAGGCACCAGCGAAGAGTTGCCGCGCAGATGCATCAGATTCTCTGGCACGACGACGACGACGGGGCCTTGCCGGCCACTGGCGGCGGCGTGCCAGGCGCGGGTCAATGTCATGGGCAGCTGTTCGACCGAGGCAACTTCCAGCACCTCTTTGACCAGCGGTCTGAAGACAGCACCCAGGTCGGAGCCCGAAAGCGGATCCTGACCGGCCTGGGTCTGGGAGGCTTGTCCGATCACCAGCACCAACGGGGCGGCATCGGTGTCGGCGGTGTGCAGTGCCAGTGCCGTGTTGAGTGCGCCAGGCGCACGGGCGGCCAGGCACAGCGCGGGGCGTCCTTGCTGCTGGCCCATGGCCTGGGCGGCGTAAACCATGCCGGCCTCGTGCCGGAAAGCGATGTGGGCGATCCCGGGATGTTCGGTAGCCAGAGCATCGATCATCTCCAGGATGCCTTCGCCAGCGATATGCAGTGCGTGTGTGAAGCCCAGTCGCTGCACCGTGTCGGCGAACAGTTGCGCACCTGTGCGCGTGTCATTTTCTTCCATGTACCCGAGGCTAGGTCATGCACCGCCCTGGGACAAGGCCGTGCGTACGGCAAACATAGGCCAAAGGGGCCAAACATTGAGTCATTCGGGAATGGCGGGGGTGGTGGTCCTCCACAGCCCCGCAGTGTCGATTGCACAATGGCCGAGCCGACCCCATCGGTACCTGCCAGCCACATCAACGCCCCCTTTTCGAGGACACCATGCTACAGATACTGACCCACCTGCTGCGCCCGCTTGTGCTGGGTGCCGTCGCCTCGCTCACACTGGGTCTGGCCCAGGCACAGACGGTGATCGGCATTGCCAATCTGGGCCCTCACCCGTCCATCGCCCAGACCATTGCCGGGTTCAAGACCGAGATGACCCGGTTGGGTTACACCGAAGGTGGCAATACCAGCTACATCTACGGTGACGCGAATTTCACCCAGGCGCTCATGCCCCAGATGTTCACCCAGATCGCTTCGCGCAAGCCGCAACTGATACTGACCATCACCACCTCGGTTTCGCAGACGGCGCTGGCCGCCGTGACCGACAAGTCCGTTCCCATGGTGTTTGCCATGGTGACCGATCCTGTCAAGGCAGGGCTGGTGCCGGACTGGGACAAGGGCGGGCAGCGTTTTGTAGGCGCTTCCGACATGCAGGATTTCGATGCTGTTCTTGCATTCGCCAAAAAACTGTTCCCTCATGCCAAGTCGTTTGGCACGCTCTACAACGCGGGCGAAGTGAACGATGCAGTCACCACCCAGAAGTTGCAGGTGGCTGCCAAGCTCGCGGGTCTGGAGTACCGGCCCGTCAGTGTGGATGCGGTGGGAGACATCCCGCAGCGCGCTGAACTGTTGCGTGGCGTTGATTTTCTGTATGTGACCGGTTCTAACCTGGTGCAATCGGCCATTCCTGCCGTTGCATCGGCCATGAACCGTCTGAACATACCCATTCTCAGTTCCGAGACCGAGTTCGTGAAGACGGGCATGGCCACGGCCAACTACGCCGTGTCGCTGCAGTCGATCGGCACCAATGCCGCCCGGCTGGCCGACCAGATACTCAAGGGCAAGACGCCCAGCCAGTTGCCCGTGGCCCGGCCCGGTCCGCAGGACTACGTCACCACCATCAACCGCACCCGTTTCAAGGCCTTGGGCCTGACCATTCCGCAGGCATTCGAGTCCTGCGGCTGCTTCGTCAACTGACCTACGGTGATGTCACCGCCTCCCATCGTGTCTTCTTCTCCATCTTCTTCGACCCTGCTTGACGCCCAGGCGCTGCACAAGCTGTTCCACGCGGGCACGCCCGATGAGCGCGTGGCCATTGACGGCGTGAACCTGCGCCTGGCGTCCGGTGATTTTGCCGTTGTGGTCGGTGGCAACGGCGCCGGCAAATCCACCCTGCTCAACATGGTGGCTGGCGAGGTGACGCCCGACTCGGGCGTGATCCGCATCGCGGGCGAGGACGTGACGCCGCTCGCGACCCACCAGCGCGCACGGCTGATCTCCCGCGTGTTTCAGGACCCCTCCATTGGTACCGCCGCTGCGCTGAGCATCGAGGAGAACCTGGCGGTGGCAGACCGCCGGGGTGCGCGCAGAGGGTTCGGTCGTGCGCTCACGCCGGCCCTGGCTGTCGAGTTCCGAGACCGGCTCGCCACTTTCGGTCTGGGGCTGGAGAACCGCATGGGGGCCCAGGCAGGTTTGCTTTCGGGTGGGCAGCGCCAGGCGCTATCGCTGCTCATGGCCGTGCTGCGTGCGCCGCGCCTGCTGCTGCTGGACGAACACACCGCAGCACTCGACCCCAAGACCGCCGAGACGGTGATGCGCGTGACCCGCCAGGTGGTGGAGGCCGACAACCTCACCACGTTGATGGTGACGCACAACATGCACCACGCCATCGCCTATGGCAACCGCCTCATCATGATGAAGCAGGGCCGCATCGTTGTCGACGTCAGCGGGGCCGAAAAGGCCGCCATGACCGTCGAGCGACTGGTTGCTGCCTTCGATGACGAACCCACCGACACCGGATCCGAACAGCCATGAACGTTTTCAGCACCTTCGTCAACCTGCTGCCCATGGGCTTCATGCAGGGCTTCATCTACGCGTTGATTGCCATCGCGGTGATGATTCCGTTTCGCATCCTGAGCTTTGCCGACATGACCGGTGAAGGGACACTGGCGTTTGGCGCCTGCGTGACCGCCAAGTGTCTGGTGATGGGGCTGGAGCCGGTGTCCGCGCTGCTGATTGGCGCGATGGCGGGCTTTCTGGGCGGCAGCCTCACGGCCTACATCCACGACAAGGTCAAGATCAACAGTCTGCTGTGCGGCATTCTGGTGCTGTCCATGCTCTATTCGATCGACATCCGCGTCATGGGTCAACCCAACACCGCGCTGTTCAACTTCCCCAACGTCTTTGCCTTCCTGCCGGGCGACGGCAGCAGCCTGACCAACCGCATCATCTTGCTGGCCGCTATCGACGCTGTGCTGGTGGCGGGCATCATCTGGTTGCTGGGGACCCAGCATGGCATGGCCATGCGCGCCATGGGGTCCAGCCTGGCCATGGCCAAGGCCCAGGGCATCAACGTCAAGGTCTACATCCTGGTCGGTCTGGGTCTGGCCAACCTCATTGCTGCTCTGGGCGGCGGGCTGCTGGCGCAGAACCAGGGCTTTGCGGATGTGAACATGGGTTTTGGCACCTTGATCAACGGTCTGGCCTCGCTGCTGCTGGGTGAGGCCATGGTGGGCAACCGGACGATGCGTCGACAGGTGATTGCGCCCGTGCTGGGGTCGGTGGTGTATTTCCAGCTGATCTCGCTGGTGCTGGCCTTCGGCTTCCAGCCGTCTGATCTGAAGATGATCACCGCGCTGTTCGTCCTGGTGACGCTGCTGATCCTGGTGAAGCGCAAGAGCACCAAGGCGGGAGGCAAGGCCTTGTCGCAGCCTACGGCGGTCAAGGTGGGCTGATCTGGAGTCCGCTCGCGATCCACAGGATCGCGCCCTACAAAAAAAGGCCGCTGTTGCGGCCTTTTTCATGAGCGTCGATAGCGTTAGCGTCCGCGCAGCGAATCGGCCACACCTGGCCAACGTGCATAGGAATCGTCGACCGACAGACCCAACTGATCCAGAACACGCCAGACGGTGTGGTCGACGATGTCCTCCACCGTCTTGGGCAGGGTGTAGAAGGCGGGGACCGGCGGCATGATCCGGGCGCCCATTTCCGTGGCAGCAGTCATGTTGCGCAAGTGAGCCAGCGTGAGCGGTGTTTCACGCGCGAGCATCACCAGCGTGCGGCGCTCCTTGAGTGTGACGTCGGCAGCGCGTGTCAGCAGGTTGTCGTTGAAACCATGGGCTACGGCTGCGAGCGTCCGCATGGAGCAAGGGGCGATCACCATGCCATCGGTGCGGAAGGAGCCGCTGGCGATGGTGGCACCGACATCGTGGATGTCGTAGTGGACATCTGCCAGCGCGATGAAGGTCTTCTTGTCCATGCCCGTTTCCTGGGCCAGGGTGAGCCAGCCGGATTTGGACACCACCAGATGGGTCTGGACGTGCAACGTGCGCAGGACCTGCAGAAGGCGTATGGCGTAGACCGCACCGGTTGCCCCGCTCACGCCGATGACGATGCGCCGAGGGGGAGTGCCTGATGCGGGGAGGCTGGCAAGGTTGACCATCAACGCCACCCCTGAGGCAGGTAGTTCGCCAGATCCAGCGTCGACTCGCCGGGAATGGACTTGCGTTGAAACTCGGCTTCACGGCCCCAGGGGCGTGTGGCGTCCAGGCCTAGCCGGCCCCAGTGGTCCTTGTGGGGATCTCGGTAGAACCCTGCTACGTTGTTCACCACCATGGTGCGGGTGTCGGCGCGGCCGCGGGTCAGGAACGCCCAGATGACCTCCTCCATGTCATAGATGTCGACATCCTCGTCCACCACCACGACCAGCTTGTTGTAATCCATGTGCGAACCCATCGCGGCCAGCAGGGCGTGGCTGCCATGCCCTTCGTACTGTTTGCGGATCTTCACGATGGTGTTCATCACGGTGGGTCGGCACGACACATCGATGACACCGGGCACCTGGGCTTTGAGGTGTTTGTAGATGCGAGCGGCGGTCGCGGCTTCCAGTGGTCGGAGGTCTTCCGCCGAGCCGCAGACCAGTCCGTGGTAGACCGCACCGCGTCGCCAGCTCACGTGAGTGACTTCGAACACGTGGTTGTCGCCGACCTCCACGTAATAACCCATGAACTCGCCAAACGGCCCCTCGGGGCGCCGCTCGTGCGGCAGTATGCGGCCCTCGATCACGATGTCAGCGCCAGCGGGAACGAGCAGGTCGATGGTGTGGCAGCGGCGCATGCGCAGCGGGCCACCGCGCATGGCTGCAGCGAGTGCCAGCTCGTTGCCATCCGGTGGAAGCGAGACACAGGCGGCCATGAAGACCTCCGGCGGGGCACTGATGAGTATGGCCGCCTCGACCGGTTCGTTGCGTGCCTCGGCCTCGCGCTGGAAGCGCGCGAGGTCGTGTGAGCTGCCCAGCCGGATGCGCAGTTCGTCATCGGCGATGTATTGCGACCGGTGAAAGGACAGGTTGGGTACCCCGGTAGCGGGGTTCTTGGCGATGAAAACTCCCGAGGTGATGTAGCGGCCGCCATCGCGTTCATGGTGGGTGAGCAACGGCAGGTCGCTCAGTTGGCCTGTCACCCATTCGGTCGTGGCGGTGTCCTCCTGCATCCAGGGGTGCATGCCGGCGGCCGCCTGTATTTCCTCTTCCAGACGTTCGCAGAAGGTTCGCTGGCCGCATCGGATGATGTCGCGCAGACGTTCGTGGTCGCTGTAGAGGTTGGTCACCACCGGCATGTCATGGCCACGTACACGGCGGAACAGCACGGCCTTGTGGGTTTCGCGCTGGAGCCTTTTGGCGACGGCGGCGAGTTCGTGACACGGGTCAACTTCGCGCTCGACCACCAACAGGTCGCCGCGGGCCTGGAGTTTGCTCAGGAAATGTTGCATGGATGTCCTTGGGTTTCGCTACCAAAGTTAGCACCTGATGACCGATCTGACCTTGGATGGTCCATGCGAAAAACTAGGATTGCGGAACTCCGTGGGTGGCCTACGGGTTGTTGCTACTGGCTTGGAAATTGCTTGCTATTCACAATGTCCACAAGCCCCCTTGCGAAAGGACCACCATGTCGATCACCCCCTTGTCTGAAGGGCTGTTCCGCACCCGCCTGGCGGGTTGCTTTGCCCGCACCACAGAGGCCTTCAATGCGCTGCGTGGCAACAATGCATTGGGCTGTGGACTCGGCACGGGTCTCTATGGAGGGCGATTGCCGGTCTCCCAGGATCCGTCGGAGGGCGAGTGGGAGTTGGTGAGCATCCGCGACGAGATCTATGTGAACCAGTCGCGTTGTCACTATGCCCAAGCGCGTACCGAGTGCGTGTTGCCGGAGGATTTCGTCGAGTTCCATTTCATGGTCACAGGCTCCACCAGTGTGGAACTGTCGGAGAACGGGCAGATTGCCATTGGCTCACCCAACCTCACCATCGTGCGTCAGGGCGCCGATGCACACTACACGGTGGCCTGCGGGCCTGGACCTTGGCGTTCAGTGAGTGTGCACATTCCCAAAGCCAGCTTCCGCCGCTTTGTGCTGGCTGCGGTCGGTGCTGACAGTCCGATCCTGGCTTTGCTTGACGATGTCGATCATCAGCAGATTGCCGTTCATCAGATGCCCCTGGGCGTGGATGCGCTCAACGCCGTAGAGCAGCTGATGTCAAACCCCTATGAGGGTTACCGTCGCCTGCTCTACACCGAAGCCAAGGTCTACGAGATCCTGTGCGCTTCCATCGACCTGTGGCACACCAACATCGGCAACCAGCACACGGTGGAGTGCTTTTCCACACGCGATCTGCGTCTGATCGAACGCGCCAAGGAACTGCTCTTGCAGAAGCCCAACCAGATGCCAACCATTCCCCAGTTGGCGCGTGCCGTGGGTACCAACACCTCCAAGCTCAAACGTGGCTTCAAGTTCCTCTACGGCGTGACGGTGTTCGAAATGGGGCACCGCTTTCGCATGAGCCACGCGCTCAAGCTGCTGATTGAGGACAAGCTCTCCGTCAGCGAGGTGGCCGCAGCCGTGGGTTACCAGCACCAGACCAGCTTCACGGCGGCCTTCCGTGACTGTTATGGCATGGCGCCGAAGGATGCGCGCCGTATGTCGTCCCAGGGCGATCCGCGGGTCCGCATTTTGGCGGACTGAAGGGGGGCCCGCCGGGTGCGGCCTGCCATTGGAATACGGACGCGATTTCTAGGAAATCGGCAACCATGACTGGGCGGGGCGTGACACGCAGGATGGTCTCGATAGCATGAATGGAACGGGCGATGTCCGCCCCAACTATTCATCTGTCGAGGACATTCATGGCACGCATCCAGGTACGCAACCCGCGCAACGGGCAATTCGACTACAGCTTCGAGGCTGACTCCACGGAGGCCGTTCAGGCCACGGCCGAGGCTGCACGGCGCGCCCAGGTCGACTGGTTCGGCAAGGGGCTGGAGCACCGGATTCGTGTACTCAAGGCCTGGGCCGCTGCGCTCGAAACGCACACGCCCGCCCTTGCGCAGGCGCTTGACGCTGACACGGCCCGAAGCCGCATCTCTCATGAGGAAATCGGAGCGGTTGTCTACTTCATCCATGGCTTCTGCGAAGCAGCCCCCGAGGTGCTGGCCCAGCCATTCAAGAAGTTCAAGAACAACGCCGATGTGGTGTTCAAGACGACTTACATCCCCTATCAGGTGGTCGGCGTCATCAGCCCCTGGAACTTCCCCATGGTGCTGTCTTTCATCGACGCCATACCCGCGCTGGTGGCTGGCGCCACGGTGCTGGTCAAACCCAGCGAGGTGACCCCTCGTTTTGTCGATCCCCTGCTGGCTTCCATAGCTGAGGTGCCGGAACTCGAGGGCGTCATCAACATCGTGCGGGGCGGGCCAGAGGTGGGGCAGGCGGTCATTGCCAACAGTGACGCCATCGTCTTCACCGGCAGCATCCCCACGGGTCGCAAGATTGCCGTGGCTGCCGCACAGGCTTTCATACCCGCTTTTCTGGAGCTGGGTGGCAAGGACCCTGCCGTGGTGCTGGCTGGGTCAGATTTGCCGCGCGCGGCCACGAGCATCCTGCGCAGCGCCCTCTACAACAGCGGGCAGGTCTGCTACGCGATCGAACGCGTGTACGTTGACGAGAAAGTGCACGACGCCTTCGTCGAGGAGCTGATCCGCCAGGCGGGAACCCTGCGGCGCAGCCTGGCGGCCCACGATGGCGGGCACTACGGCCCGTTCATCTTTGAAAAGCAGGGGGCCATTGTCCAGCGCCAGATCGAAGACGCGGTTGCCAAAGGGGCGCGCGTCCTGACCGGTGGCCAGCTCGAGACGGTGGACGGAGCCGTGTGGATGGACCCGACCATCGTGGTGGATGTGGGTCACAACATGGCGCTGATGACCGAAGAGACCTTTGGTCCGGTGGTGCCTGTGATGAAGTTCAAGACCGAAGACGAGGCCGCAGCATTGGCCAACGATACGCCTTACGGTCTGTCAGGCGCTGTGTTCGGCCCAGACACCCACACCGCTGGCGACTTTGCCACGCGGATGTTTGCCGGTGGCGTCAGCATCAACGACACCGAACTGCCGCGTGGCATGCAGTTCGAAGGCGAGAAGACCGCTTTCAAGATGTCCGGCATGGGTGGGTCGCGCTACGGTTCGACCAGCATCCTGCGCTATGTGCGCAAGCGTGCGCTCATTGCCAACGAGGGGGCGGTCAAGCCCTTGAACGTGCTGGAAGAGGCCTGAACCCAGGCTGCCCGCTGGTCCTGTTTCAACCCGCTTACCCAAGGAGAAATTCATGATTGCGAAGATTTTGCGCCGCTCGTTCGTGGCGCTTTCGCTGGCTGCTGGCCTGGGGACCGCGCTGGCGCAGACGTCCCCTACCGTCGTGGGTATCGCCAACTTCGGTCCGCACCCTGCCTTGCAGCAGGCCATTGACGGCTTCAAGGCCGAGATGGCGCGGCAGGGCTACGAGGAAGGGCGAAACGTGCGCTACGTCACGGCAGATGCCAATTTCTCACCGGCCATGATTCCGCAGATCCTCAACCAGATCGAGGCAAACAAGCCGTCGGTCATCCTCACGGTGACCACGCCCGTCTCGCAGGCGGCCATCACCAGCGTCACCAACAAGTCGCTGCCTCTGGTCTTTCTGCTGATCAGCGACCCGATCGCGGCGGGACTCGTGCCCAGTTGGCAGCAGGGCGGCCCGCGCTTTGTGGGCAGTGCCAGTGCCATGGACTACGATGCGGTGATGGCATTTTCCAAGGATATGTTTCCCGGTGCCAAGTCACTGGGCGTCATGTACAGCCCCGGTGAAGCCAACGATGTCGTAGCCATACGGCAGATCGAGGGCGCAGCGCAGCGCGCGGGTCTCGCGCTCAAGGCTGTCAGCGTGGATGCTGCGGTGGACGTGCCTCAGCGTGCGCAGCTGCTCTCCGATGTGGACTTCATCTACGTCATTGGCTCCAACCTGGTCCAGTCGGCCATGCCGGCCGTGACCTCTGTGGCCGATCGTTACCGCATCCCCATCCTCAGTGCCGAGACCGAGTTCATCAAAAAAGGTCTGGTGACGGTTTCCTACGCCGCGTCCTATCCCATGCAGGGTGCGAGCGCGGCCAAGCTGGCGGCAGAATTGCTCAAAGGCAAGAAAACGACAGACTTGGCGCCAATCAAGCCCACACGCACCGACTACACCGCGATCATCAGCCGCAAGAAGCTGGCCCAATTGGGCAAGCCAGTGCCACCTGCCATGGCCAACTGCAACTGTTTCATCGACTGAGCCTGTGACCACGGCGCAGCCCGCTCTGGGGATGCTGCTGCTGGACAGCAGCTATGCCCGTCCACCCGGTGATGCCGGGCATGTGCTGACTTGGCGGTTTCCGGTGCGGACGTTCGTTGTTCGAGGGGTGAGCGCCCAGTCCATCGCAACGGCTACCCCCGAGGCGTTGTTGCCTGTTTTTGCCGAGGGCATACACCACCTGGTGGAGCAGGGGGTGGTTGCTGTGGCCACCACATGCGGTTTTCTGGCCAGCTTGCAGGCGCCGCTCGCCGCAATGTGTCCAGTGCCATTGGCCACATCGGCACTGTTGCAGATTCCGTCCGTGGAGCGCCTGCTGCCGCCAGGCCGGCGGGTGGGCGTCCTGGCTTCGCAGAACACCCTTGAGCGCGCGTTGACCGCGTTGGGCCTGCCCGTGGACATTCCGGTTCAGGCGCTCTCGGACGATTCGCGGTTCCTGTCGGATCTGAGGCAAGGGGCCTCGTCCATCGAATTGGCCCGTCATCGGGCAGACGTACTGGACGCCGCACACGCTTTGTGCCAAAGGCACCCTGACGTGGGGGCTCTGGTGCTGGAATGCGCGAACTTTCCACCCCACAGCCATGCCTTGCGCGAAGCCACTGGCCTGCCGGTGTTTGACACCGTGACGCTGGTGAACTGGCTGTACGCCAGCGTCTGCCCCCCGACTGACTACCCCGGGTAGATACCTTGGGTAGAGCGGCCGGACCGCCTGTGCCAGAGGTCCGGCCCGTGACTCAGAACGGGATGTCGTCGTCCATGTCGTCAAAGCCGCTGCTGGGCGCAGGGGCCTGACGAGCCGCTGCCGGGGCCTGGCGCGGTGCGGGTGCGGCGGCTCGCGGGGCTGCGGCGGGGCGCGAGTAGCTGCCGCCACCGCCACTGCCGCCTTCGTCACCGCTGGGGCCGCCCATGCCCTGGCGGCCACCCAGCAGCTGCATTTCGCTGGCGATGATGTCGGTGGCGTTTTTCTCGATGCCGTCCTTGTCGGTGTACTTGCGGTAGGTCAGACGGCCTTCCACATACACGGGGGTGCCTTTCTTCACATACTCGCCCACGATTTCGGCCAGGCGTTCGAAGAAGGTGACGCGGTGCCACTGGGTTTCTTCGATGAACTCGCCGGAGTTGCGGTCCTTGCGGCGGCTGGTGGTGGCGATGCTGATGTTGGCCACGGCACCGCCCGAGGGCAGGTAGCGGATTTCGGGGTCGCGGCCACAGTTGCCGACGAGGATGACTTTGTTGACGGATGCCATGGATTCCTACCTTGGGGGAGACGCCCGGAAACCGGGTGATCCGTTGATTGTGCCGCATCCCCATGCCGCTGGGGGCGCTCGCTACACTTGGGGCGGATGAACCGCGAGCCCGACTTCCTGCACAACCTGCGCCAAGAGGTGGCCAATGGGCGCCACTGGCTGGACCGGGCGGTGGTGATCGGTTTTGCGGTGCTGGCCGGTCTGGCGGTGGTGGGCTTCACCCTGCTGTCCGATGCGGCGTTCGACGCCTTCGAGCGCCTGCGCGCCGCGGCCTGGTGGGCGCCGCTGGTCTGGACGCCGGCCGTCACCGCCGCCGTGGTCTGGGCCACGCGGCGCTGGTGCCCGCAGGCGGCGGGCTCGGGCGTGCCGCAGGTGATGGCGGCGTTGGCGCCCGAGGTGCCGGCCGCCGAGCGCAGCCGTTTCGTCTCGCTGCGGCTCAGCGCGGCCAAGGTGCTGGGCGTTTCAGGGGGGCTGCTGGCGGGGTTGTCCATCGGCCGGCAGGGCCCGTCGGTGCAGGTGGCGGCCGGGGTGATGCACCACGCGCGGCGTTACCTGTCGCCCAAGACGGCCATCAGCGAACGCGAACTGCTGGTGGCCGGTGGTGCCGCCGGTATCGCTGCCGCCTTCAACACGCCGCTGGGCGGCATCGTGTTTGCCATCGAGGAACTCAGCCGCCGGCTGGAGCAGCGCAGCAGCGGCCTGATGCTGGCGGCCATCGTGGTGTCCGGCCTGGTGGCGGTGTCGGTGTTCGGCAACCTCTCGTATTTCGGGCGCGTGCGGGCCGATGCGCTGCTGGGCTGGTCGCTGCTGCTGCCCGGCGTGCTGGTGGCGCTGGCCTGCGGCCTGGTGGGCGGGCTGCTGGCGCGCCTGGTCATCGTGTCCTTCACCGGGCTGCCCGACCGCTTCTGCGCCTGGCGCCAGCGTTTTCCGGTGCGTTTCGCCGCCGCCTGTGGCCTGGCCGTGGCGGTGATCGGGCTGGTCAGCGGGGGCGACGTGCTGGGCGGCGGCCACCAGCACACCCGCGAGCTGCTGGCGCAGGACGCCACCGACGGCCATGTGCCGCTGCTGTTCACCTGGCTGAAGTTCTCGGCGTCGTGGCTCTCGGCCTGGTCCGGGGTGCCTGGCGGCATCTTCGCGCCCAGCCTGTCGCTGGGTGCCGGCCTGGGCGTGGACGTGGCCTGGCTCACCGGTTCGCCCCACACCGCGGCGCTGATCGCGCTGGGCATGGCGGCTTTCCTGGCCGCTGTCACGCAGACGCCCATCACCGCCATGATCATCGTGATGGAGATGACCGACGGCCATTCGATGGTGCTGAGCCTGATGGCGGCCGCGCTGCTGGCCAGCCTGGTGTCGCGCATGGTGAGCCGGCCGCTCTACGGCACGCTCACCCAGCTGATGCTGCATGGCGTGGCGGGTCCGCCCCCGCCCCCGCCTTCTGCGCAAAAGGTCTAGCCGCGTTTCATGGCCGGCATGGGCCAGGCCAGCAGCAGCCACAGCAGGCACAGCACGGCACAGGTGGTGAAGATGCCCGGCGCACCGTGGGCCTTGATCAGCCAGCCGCCCAGCGCGCCGCCGGCAAAAAAGCCCAGCGACTGCAGCGTGTTGTAAAGCCCCATGGCCGTGCCCCGGTGGGCAGCCGGTGCCAGCCGCGAGGCCAGGCTGGGCTGGCTGGCTTCCAGCGTGTTGAAGCCGAGGAAGAACAGCGTCAGCAGCACCGCCAGCGCCCACAGCGGTGGCGCGCCGCTGACCAGCCACAGCCCCAGCTGCACCAGCAGCAGCAGGCCGATGGCCAAGAGGAACACCGCGCGCAGGTAGCCTTTGCGTTCCAGGCGGAACAGCAGCCCGCCCATGACCAGCAGCGACACCAGCACCGCCGGCAGGTAGACCTGCCAGTGCTGCGCCGCCGGCAGGCCCGAGGCGACCAGCAGCGCCGGCACCGCCATCCACATGGACAGCTGCACCGCGTGCAGCACGAACACGCCCAGGTTCAGGCGCAGCAGGGCCGGATCGCGCAGCACCTGGCCCAGGCCACCGCGTGCGGCGGCTATGTGGCGGGCCGGTTCGGCCGGCGCCACCCAGGCCACCACGGCCATGCCCGCCAGTGCCAGCGCGGCGGTCAGCGTGAACAGGCCGCCCAGCCCGATGCGCGCGGCCAGCGGCGGCGCGATGAGCAGCGACAGCGCGAACATGAGCGCGATGCTGGCGCCCACGATGGCCATGGCCTTGGTGCGCACGCCGTCGCGGGTGACATCGGCCAGGAAGGCGGTGACGGCGGCCGAAATGGCGCCCGCACCCTGCAGCGCCCGCCCGGCGGCCAGCCAGTGCACCGTGGGCGCCCAGGCCGCCACCGCACTGCCGATGGCGAACACGGCGAGGCCGATCAGGATCACCGGCTTGCGGCCCCAGCGGTCCGAGGCCATGCCCAGCGGCATCTGCAAAAAGGCCTGGGTCAGGCCGTACAGCCCCATGGCCAGGCCCACCAGGGCGGGGTCGTTGCCACCGGGCAGCCTGGCGGCTTCCAGGGCGAACACCGGCAGCACCAGGAACAGGCCCAGCATGCGCAGCGCGAAGATGGACGCCAGCGAGGCGCTGGCGCGCCGCTCGTCGGCGGTCATGCGGTGGGGGTCGGGAGCGGACACGGGGCGTATCGGTGCAGGGGGCAAACCCGGTATTGTCCGTCAAGCGCCGGACCGGCTCAGGCCAGCTCGGCCAGCGAATCCAGCAGCCGGTCGTGGGGCGCCTCGGCAATCGGCTGGCCGTGGTTGTAGCCGTAGGTCACCAGCCACACCGCGCAGCCGGCGGCGCGGCCGGCCAGCGCGTCGTTCTGCGAGTCACCGATCATCACCGTGCGCGCGGGCTCGCTGCCCAGCGCCTCGCAGGTTTTCAGCAGTGGCAGCGGGTCGGGCTTCTTGCGCTCGAAGCTGTCGCCACCAAACACGTGTGCGAAATGGGCCGCCAGCCCCTTGGCCGCCAGCAGGTCGCGCGCGAACCCCACCGGCTTGTTGGTCAGGCAGGCCAGTTTCAGCCCGGCGGCCTGCAAGGCCCGCAACCCCTGTTCCACACCGTCGTACACCACGCTGTGCCGGCCATTGATGGCCTGGTAGTGGTGCTGGTAGCGCGTCCAGGCGGTTTCATAGGGCGTGTGGTGTGCGCCCACGTGGGCCAGCGTCGAGCGGATCAGGTGCTCGGAGCCCTTGCCCACGAAATGCGAGACGGCCTCGACGCTGGCGGCCGGCAGTGCCAGGTCGGCCAGCATCAGGTTGAGCGCCGCATGGAAGTCGCCGAGGGTGTGGACCAGGGTGCCGTCCAGGTCGAGGACGGCGGCTTGGAGTTGGGAGGTCGAAAAACGGGGGGCTGGAGCTTGCACGGGAGATCAAACGGAGCGGGGATGCCGCATTGTGCACAAGCGCGCGCGGGAAAAGTGATAAATAGAAGAGGTGATCTAAAAATTATCATCTGAAGTTGATAATCAGTTGCCAATCTTTCATTTCAGAGGTAATATCTGATAAACATCAGATTGAAATGAAAGGCAAGGCAAGAGATGCGCGGCTACCACTCCATCGACATGGCGGCCTTGGACCGTGAATGGGAAGCGGCCATGGGTCAGATGTCCCGTGCGCTGGACGCCTACCACGCGCGCATCCAGGCCACGCGCCTGGCAGAAACGGCCGCCGGCACCGGCAGCTGGTCGCTGACCCTGGCCGATCGTCTGCTCAGCCTCTCACCCGGCGCCTGCGCCATGCTGGGGCTGGACGAAAGTGCCCCGTTCCAGGTTGGCCAGCTGCTGGACAGCGTGGCGCCCGAGTGCCGCGACCAGTTCCTGGCGGACTGGGCACAGGTGGCCAGTGAAGGTGCTCGGCTGAGCCGCCGTTACGACATGGCACCCGCAGCGGGCTCACCGTTCACCGTCACCCACCACTGGAGCGTGGTCCGCGATGCCCGGGGCGTGGTGCGCCAGCTCTGTGGCGTCCTGCTCAAGGACCCGAGCGCACCCCACACCCACGAATCCATCTCCCACCACTGAGGTCATCATGTTGAACCTGCAGAAACTCCCCATCCGTTACCAGCTGTCCGCGTTGATCGTGACGGCACTCCTGCTCATCATGGCCACCGCCGGCGTGGGCTGGTGGTCGCTGCGTCTGGTCGGCGAGATCGCCACCGATGTCCACCGGGTCAGCGCGCCGCGGCTGGAAGCCACCAACGACCTGATCGAGGCTGTCACCGCCCGCGCCATTGCCGCCCGCAACCTGGTGCTGCTCAACGAACCTGCGGCGCGCTCGCGCCAGGTGAGCGCCATCGAGACGGCCCACAAGGAAACCGGGGTGGCCATCGAGACCCTCAAGCGCCTGACCGCGTCGCTGCCTGCGCAGGACCCTGCGCGCCCCCTGCTGCAGGCCGTCTACCAGGCCGAGGCCGCGTACGGCCCGGTGGCACTGGAGATCACGCGCATTGCGGCGGCGGGCGACAACGCCACCGCCACGCGCATGATCGCTGAGCAATGCGAGCCCCTGCTGCGCCAGCTGCTGGACGCGGTGAACGCGTTGCAGACGCAGATGACGCGGGCGACGGATGCCGATTTCGACCGCCTGGACGCGGCCGACGCCAACGCGGTGAACACCGTGGCGACGCTGGGCCTGGCCTCGGTGGTGCTGCTGATCGCTGGTGGCTGGTGGATTGGCCGAGGCCTGGTGGCCAGCTCGCAACGGGCGGTGGTGGCGGTGGAGCGCATGGCCGGCGGTGACCTGACCGGCGAGCTGCAGGTGCTGGGCCGCAGCGAACCCGATCTGGTGCTGGGCGCACTGAACCGCATGCGCGCCCAGTTGCAGGACACCTTGTCGTCGGTGCAGTCGGCGGCTTCGCAGATCGGCACCGCCAGTGCCGAGGTGGCGGCCGGCGCCAACGACCTTTCCTCGCGCACCGAGCAGTCCGCCAGCAGCCTGGAGGAAACGGCTTCCAGCATGGAAGAGATCACCTCCACCGTGCAGCAGACCAGCGATTCGGCCCGCAAGGCGGCACAACTGGCCTCCAACTCCGCCGAGGTGGCGATGCGGGCCGGCGAGGTGGTGGGCCGCGTGGTGGAAAACATGCGCGAGATCGACAACAACAGCAACCGCATCAGCGAAATCATCGGCGTGATCGACGGTATCGCCTTCCAGACCAACATCCTGGCTCTGAATGCCGCGGTGGAAGCCGCGCGTGCCGGCGAGCAGGGGCGCGGTTTTGCCGTGGTGGCTTCCGAGGTGCGCAGCCTGGCGCAGCGCAGCGCCAACGCGGCCAAGGAGATCAAGCAGCTGATCGACACCTCCAGCCAGACCATCGCGGCCGGTAGCACGCTGGTCAACGAATCCGGCACCACCATCGCCTCGGTGGTGCACAACGCCCGCAGTGTCAACGACATCGTCTCCGAGATCACCGCCGCCGCCGCCGAACAGGCCGAAGGCATTGCCCAGGTGAACGTGGCCGTGAGCCAGATGGATGTGATGACGCAGCAGAACGCGGCCCTGGTCGAGGAGTCCAGCGCGGCGGCCGAGAACCTGAAAGTCCAGGCCGAGAACCTGCTGAAGTCGGTGGCCTATTTCCGGCTGGACGCCGCCACTCCGGCACAGGCGGTGGCTGCTGTGGCACCCCGGCGCACCGCCAACCCGCCGCGCACCAACGCCGCTGCCGCCCGCAAACCTGCGGCACTGCCCGCCACCGGCAAGCTGGCCCTGGCCGGTGTCGGTGCCGACGCTGACGGCGGCGACTGGACCCACTTCTGATAGGAGCCCTCCATGAACACCCCTTCCATGGCCCACGACCTGCTCACCTTCCGCATGGGCGGCGAACACTTCGGCATCGACATTGGCAGCGTGCAGGAAATCCGGCGCTACGAAGCCCCGGTGCGCATTGCTCACGCGCCCGCCCATGTGCGCGGCGTGGTCAACCTGCGCGGCACCGTGGTGCCCGTGATCGACCTGCGCCGCCGCCTGGGCTACGAGGTGGCGCCGCTGGACGCCAGCACCGCCACCATCGTGCTGCAGTCACAAGGTCGCACGCTGGGCGTGGTGGTCGATGCGGTGTCCGATGTGGTGCACCTGGACGCCAGCCACGAGGCCGACACCCGCACCGCCGAACACACCCTGGCCGGCTCGCTCATTACGGGCATGGCCCACCACGACGACAGCCTGCTCGCGGTGCTGGACCTGTCGTCCCTGTTCACGGAAACCGCTTCTGCCCATTGAGGAAACACCATGATCTCCCTGTTGTCCCCGCGCTACGCCCTGGCCGCTTCGGCCGTGGCGCTGTCTGCCCTGGTGCCTGCCGTGCAGGCCCAGACGGTACCGGCCACCGCACCCACCGTGCTCACCGTCTCCAGCCCACGCGCCACCGCGCAAGACTACACCCTGGCCGCGCTGGAAGCGCTGCCACAGATGGAGGTGCGTACCACCAACCCCTGGAGCAAGACGGCCGTGACCTACAGCGGCCCGCTGCTGCGCACCGTGCTCGAAGCCACCCGCGCCGAAGGGCAGACCGTGCGGGCCGTGGCCCTCAACGACTACCGGGTGGCGCTGCCCATCGCCGACGTGCGTGAGCACAACGTGATACTTGCCACCCGAGCCAACGGCCAGCCCCTGTCGGTGCGCGACAAGGGCCCGCTGTTCGTGGTCTACCCCTTCGATGCCGAGCCCGCGCTCAAGCAGCAGCTCTACTACGAGCGCTCGATTTGGCAGGTCCGCCGTCTGCAGGTCGAGTGAACCCCATGCTGCTGCGCCCGGCCAACCGCCGCTTCCAGCTCGGGCTGATGGCCACCGTGGCCACCATGCTGCTGTTGCTGGGGCTGCTGCTGAGCTACGTGCAGCGGCAGATCGACTACAGCGAGAAGGCGGCGCAGCTGCAGGCGGACTCGGTCACGGCGCTCACGTTCCAGTTCGAGCGCGAGTTCCTGCGTCTGCGCCGTTCGTTGGCGGTGGCGCTGGTGGTGCCCGAACGGGCCGATTGGGAAGAGGTGCGGCTGCGTTTCGAGATCCTGGTGAGCCGGCGCAACCTGCTGCGCGAGGGCGATGCGGCCGACCGCCTGGCCGGCAGTGAGGAATACCAGCGCCTGCTGCCGCAGGTGGACTACGTGGTGACCAATCTCGAAGCCGTGCTTGCACATCCCGCCGACGCGCCGGACACCCTGCGCCAGCAGCTGGTGGTGCTCGACGAGATGGGCCCCGACGTGCAGGCGCTGTCCTTCGTGTCCAACAACATGCTGGAGCAGCAGACCCGCGGCCTGGTGGGTACCTTGCGTTCGCATGGCCGGCTCACGGTCTGGCTGGTGGTCATGCAGGGCACGCTGCTGGTCGTGGCGGCGGGTGCTGTCACCTGGCGGCAGCACCAGCAGCAACGGCAGCAGCGTGTGCTGGAAGAACTGAACCAGCAGCTCGAACAGGCCCGTACCCAGGCCGACCAGGCCAACGCCGACAAGAGCAGCTTCCTGGCCAACATGAGCCACGAACTGCGCACCCCGTTCAACGGCCTGCTGGGCATGCTGGACCTGATGCGCGAGACCCGGCTCGACGCGGAACAGCGCGACTACCTGCAGACCGCGTCCGAATCGGCCCGCCACCTGCTGGCGCTGCTCAACGACATCCTGGACATGTCGGCCATCGAGGCCGGCCGCATGCGCATAGACCCCGAGTTCGTCGATCTGGGCGCGCTGTTGCGCGAGGCGGTCATGCTCATGGGCGAACACGCGCGCGCCAAGGGGCTGGAGCTGACGCTGCAGCTGGACGCCGAGCCCGGCGGGCGAGTCTATGTGGACCCGACACGTCTGCGCCAGATCGTGTTCAACCTGTTGAGCAACGCCATCAAGTTCACCGAAGCGGGGCGTGTCGGCGTGATCCTGCGAACCCGGCCCTGTGCCAAGGGCGAGACGGTAGGCCTCATGCCCGCCAGCGGGACCGACGGGGCCTGTCACATCGAACTCGACGTGTCCGACACCGGCCCTGGCCTCAGCCCCACCGCGCAGGCCCGTCTGTTTGAACGCTTCTACCAGGCCGACAGCACGCGCCGCCGGCGGGTGGGCGGCACCGGCCTGGGGCTGAACATCTCGCGCACGCTGGCACGGCTCATGGGCGGCGACCTGGAAGTCACCAGCCAGGAGGGCGTGGGCTCCAGCTTCACGCTCAGCCTGCCGCTGGCCCTGGCGGCGGTGCAGGCTCCGTCGCTGGCGGACACGGGCGGCAACCCCACGGGCACCCATGGCCGACGCCTGAAGGTGCTGGTGGCCGACGACAACCCCATCAACCGCAAGCTGGCCAAGACCCTGCTGGACAAGCTGGGCCACGACACCGAACTGGTGACCAACGGCCTGGAAGCCTACGAGAGCTTCCGGCGCCAGGCCTTCGACCTGGTGCTGATGGACATGCACATGCCCGAGATGGACGGCCTGGAGAGCACGCGGGCCATCCGGGAAACACCGGGCGCGGGCGCGACGGTTCCCATCCTCGCTCTGACCGCCAACGCCATGGAAGACGTGCGGCAGGAAGCCCGCGCAGCCGGCGTCAACGACCTGCTGGTCAAACCCGTTCGCCTGGACCAGCTGGCCCGGGCGATCGAAGCGCACACCGGCTGAACCACCTCCCTTTTTCGACGGTTTCACGCACCGCCGCCCAACAAGGACACACCATGAGAACCAACCTGCCCGTCACCAACCACGAGTTCCCCTTCCCCTCCGGCCAGACGCTGGTCTCGACCACCGACGACAAGGGCCGCATCCTGTACTGCAACCCGGCTTTCATCGCCGTCAGCGGCTACGAGAAACAGGAGCTGCTGGGCCAGCCGCACAACCTCATCCGGCACCCCGACATGCCGGAAGAGGCCTTTCGCGACATGTGGGCCACCATCGCCTCCGGGCGCCCGTGGTCGGCACCGGTGAAGAACCGCCGCAAGAATGGCGACTACTACTGGGTGATGGCCAACGCCACCCCGCTGCTCGACAACGGCCGCCCGGTGGGCTACATGTCGGTGCGCACCGAGGCCACGCGCGAGCAGATACAGGCCGCCGAGCAGCTGTACGCCCGCATGCGCGAGGAAAAGGCCCAGGGGCGCCTGGTGCACACGCTCAGGGCTGGCCGGCTGGTCCGCCAGACGCTGCTGGGCCGGCTCGCCGAATCCACGCGGCTGACGCTGCCGGGCAAGCTGTTCCTGACGCTGCTTGCCCTGTCGCTGCTGGGGGCGCTGATGGGGGTGGTGGCCCCTATCGGTGCCGGTCTGCCGTCGCTGGTCCACGCGGGCGTGATGGCGCTGGCGCTGGGCACCGCCTGGGCCTACCTCAACCGCCTGAGCAACCGGCCGCTGGGCCAGCTGGTGACGGCGGCCAACCGGCTGGCCGGTGGCGATCTCACGCAGAGCACGGCCCGTGACCGCAACGATGCCTTCGGCGACCTGCAGACCGCGCTGAGCCAGCTCGGTGTCAACCTTCAGTCCATCGTGCGCGACGCCCGCGACCAGAGCGGTGAAATGGTGACCGGCACCGCAGAAATCGCGAACGGCAACCTGGACCTGTCGCAACGCACCGAGGCGCAGGCCAGCAACCTGGAGCAGACCGCTGCTTCCATGGAAGAGATCACCGGCACCGTGCGGCAATCGTCCGAATCGGCCGCCGAGGCCAGCCGGCTGTCCACCGAGGTGCTCAAGGTGTCCGAACAGGGCGGCCAGGCGGTGGGCGAGGTGGACGCCGCCATGAAGTCCATCCAGACCGCGTCGGTCCGCATCGGTGAAATCACCCAGGTGATCGACGGCATCGCGTTCCAGACCAACATCCTGGCGCTGAATGCGGCGGTGGAAGCCGCGCGTGCGGGCGAACAGGGCCGGGGTTTTGCGGTCGTGGCGGGCGAGGTGCGTACGCTGGCCCAGCGCACGCTGGCGGCGGCCAAGGAAATCAAGACGCTGATCGACGACTCGGCCACCCAGGTGGCGCAAGGCTCGCAGAAAACCGCTGCGGCGCGCCAGACGATTGCGCAGGCGGTGGAAGGCGTGCGACAGGTCAACACCCTGGTGGACGAAATCGCCCGCGCGACCCACGAGCAGCTCTCCGGCATTTCGCAGATCAACTCGGCCGTGGCCCAGCTGGACACCATCACGCAGCAGAACGCCGCGCTGGTGGAGGAGATCGCTGCATCGGCCCAGTCACTGGAAGGCCTGGCGAAAAGCACCGCTGAAGGGGTGCAGGTGTTCCGCCTGGACGGTTCGCGCCCGGTGGCCAACGCCGTCGAGTTGCGGCGCGCGGCGCGTCAGCTCACGCTGACGCCCGCTCAGGCGGTCTGAGCGGTGGCCGCCGCGGCGGCCTCGGTACCGTCCGCCACGGGTTCGGCGAACCGCACCATGACCTCGCGCACCTGCGGCAGCAGGCCCAGGAAGGCCTGCACCAGGGTCGGGTCGAAATGCCGGCCGGCCTCGTTGCGCAGGAAGTCCACCGCGTCGTCGAACGACCAGGCGCGCTTGTAGGGGCGGGTGCTGGTCAGGGCATCGAACACGTCGGCGATGGCGACGATGCGCGCTTCGATCGGAATGGCCTCGCCCACCAGGCCTTGCGGGTAGCCACTGCCGTCCCACTTCTCGTGGTGCGAGTAGGCCACCCGGCGGGCCATGGCCAGCATGCCGTCGGCGTGGTCGCCAATGATGCGTGCACCGATTTCGGGGTGGGTGCGCATCACCCGCATCTCGTCCTCGGTCAGCCGGCCGGGCTTGCGCAGGATGGCGTCCGGGATGCCGATCTTGCCCACGTCGTGCATGGGCGCGGCACTGAACAGGTCTTCCAGCTCACCGTCGTCGAAGCCCACGGCCTCGGCCAGCAGGCGCGCGTAGTGGCTCATGCGCACCACATGCAGGCCGGTTTCGTTGTCCTTGTATTCGGCGGCGGCGCCTAGGCACTGCACCACCTGCTGGCGTGTGGCCAGCAGCTCGTCGGCGCGCACCAGCGAGAGGTGGGTTCGCACCCGCGCCTTCACGATGGCGGCACCGTAGGGCTTGGTGATGTAGTCCACCGCACCGAGTTCGAAGCCGCGCATCTCGTCGGTCTCCTCGCTGAGCGCGGTGACAAAGATCACCGGTATGTGCTGCAGCGCCGGGTCGCCCTTGAGCTGGGTGCAGACCTCGTGGCCGGTCATGCCGGGCATCATCACGTCCAGCAGGATCAGGTCGGGCCGGTCGCTCTGGGCCAGTGCCAGTGCGCGCGGGCCGTCCTTGGCCACCAGCAGCCGGTAGTCGGGCGCCAGTATCTGGCTCAGCAGCCGCAGGTTCATGGGTTCGTCATCCACCAGCAGCAGGGTGGCGCGGTGGTCGTGGGTCGTGTTCATGGGGTCTGCTCCTGAGGGGTGCGCAGGCTGTGAAGCCAGTTTTCCAGGGCGCCCAGCGGTTCCAGGGCCCGGTCGTATTCGAAGCTGTCGAGCGCGCTGCACAGCTGTTGCCACGGCTGTGCCGGTTGCTGGCCGCCCAGGGCCCGCTTGAGCGTCGCCAGGGCCTGCGAGGGCACCTCGCTGCGGGCCAGCTGTTCGCGCAACTGGGCCAGCTGGGCCAGCGCCTGCGTGCTGTCGATGGCCGAGGGCGTGGGGTCCACCACCCAGGGCGCCGGGGCGCTGTTCAGGCGAACGATCTGCCGGCGGGTCCGCAGTGCGTCGCGGTCGAGCGCATCGAGGTGGGTTGCCGCCTCGACCAGCTCGCCCGCGCGCAACCGGGTTTCCATGCTGTCCAGCCGCTCGAACAGAGCCGGCAACGCCACCGATGCGGTGGCGCCGCGCAGGGCGTGCACGGCCTGCAAGGCGGCGCTGGCATCGGTGCCCTGCAGCGTGTCGCGGATGCGCACCAGGTGGTCGTCCAGTTCGATGTCGAACTGGCGCAGGGCGTCCAGCCAGACATCGCGCAGACCACCCCAGATGGCCGGGCCGGCCTGTTCGTCGATCCAGCGGATCTCGGTGCTGTCGTCCGGATCGGGGCGTGGCAAGGTGGTGGCGAGGGGCATGTGTGGCTCCAGGGAAGGGAAGGGGGCGTTGGACAGGACCGGCAGGGGCAGGCGCACGGTGAAGCGGCTGCCTTCGCCCGGCTGGCTGGTGGCTTGGATCTCGCCGCCCATCAGGTGGGCCAGCTGGCGGCACAGCGTGGTGCCCAGGCCGGTACCACCGAAGGCGCGGCTCAGCGAGGTGTCGGCCTGGTTGAAGGGCTCGAAGACGCGCTCGAGCTGTTCGGCCGACATGCCGACGCCGGTGTCGATCACGTCCAGGCGCAACTGGCCGCCCTCCTGGCTGGCCAGCACCCGGACCTGGCCGGAGCGGGTGAACTTGATGGCGTTGTCCACCAGGTTGAACAGGATCTGGCGCACGCGCTGGGGGTCGCCCAGGAAATGCGCCGGGGTGCCGGGAGCGCTGGAAATCTCCAGGCCGAGCTGGCGGCCGGCGGCGGTGGGGTCGAACTGGGCGTGCACCTCGGCCAGCAGGTCGGGCAGGCTGAACGGTTCGGGGTTGAGCACCAGTTCGCCCTTGTCGAGCCGCGCGGTGTCCAGCACGTCGTCCAGCAGACCCAGCAGGTGCTGGGCCGAACGCTGCATGGCCAGCATCTGCTCGCGCTGCTCGTCGCTCAGGGGCGATTGCAGCAGCAGGCTGCCGAAGCCCAGCACGGCGGTCATGGGGGTGCGCAGCTCGTGGCTCATGCGCGCCAGGAAGGCGGTGCGCGTGGCCGCCATCTGCTCGGCGTGGGCCACGTCGCGGCGCAGCGCCTCGTTGAGTACGCGTTCGCCGATGTCGCGGGCGATCTTGGACGCGCCGATCACGTGCCCGGCCTCGTCCAGCGTGGGCGAGAGCGACACCGACACGTGCACCAGCCGCCCGTCCTTGCGCACGCGCACGGCGTCGAACGGCGGCACGTCCAGGTTCTGGCGGATGCGCGCCATCAGCTCCACCTCCTGGTGCAGGTCCTGCGGGCGGAACAGCCGGGTGATGGGCATGCCGATGGCTTCTTCGGCGCTGTAGCCGAACACCTCGGTGGCGCCCGCGTTCCACGAGGTGACGATGCCGTCCAGGGTCTTGCTAACGATGGCGTCGCGCGAACCCTGGATGATGGACTGCGCCACCTGCAGCCGCTGGCGTTCCCGCTGGCGCTCCGTCACGTCCTGCAGCAGCAGGTCCAGCTCGGGTTGGCCGTTGCGGCCATGGGTGGTGGCGGGGCGCACGTTGGCCTCGAACCAGCGCAGCGAGCCGTCGGGGTGGCGGTAGCGGTAGGTCAGCTCACCACCGGGCGAACGCCCGTCCAGGGTGTGCAGGCACTGTTCCAGCCGCGCACGGCCCTCGCCGTCGTCGGGCGCCAGCGCGGTGGCGGTCAGTGGTTGGCCCAGCAGCGCCAGAGGCCCGGTGCCCAGCAGTTCGCCCACACGGCGGCTGGCCATGTGGATGCGCCAGGGTGCCTGGCCCTCCACCCGCAGCACGATGCCGGGCAGGTTGTCCAGCAGCGCCTGGTAGCGCTGCCGCGCGCGGGTGGCGCTGCGCGTGAGCGCCCGGGCCCGACGCACGCTGACGCCCGCCAGCACCAGCAGGGCCAGGAACAGTGTCAGGCCCATCAGACCAGACAGCGGGGTTTGGGGAATCCACACGGCCATCTCCAGATAAAACTGATTCCAATACCTTGAAATGATTCTTTTCAGGTAGATTATCAGTTAAAAATCAGATTTAGTCGAGTTTTTTCTCAGATTACCCGTTGAATGACAAATCGAAGCATTCAAGTTATCATTCTTCCATCGCCCGCACACCGGGCTGTTCTGCTCCC
>VFQP010001362.1_pt1 | contig 33295 bp, 38 predicted proteins | sample 3512351 | NCBI WGS metagenome assembly VFQP01 (sample SAMN10412372, study PRJNA504923) | tailings metagenome | isolation source: Relicate 1 Philex TSF1 revegetated site | place: Philippines: Tuba, Benguet | collected 2017-08-29
TCTCTCAGGCTCAATAGCCTACTTCAGGGAGGACCACTTTTCAGGGGGCAGACCACCTCTTGCCGTTCTCGACTCGCCCCATGGCCATAGAGGTTCGCGTTGTGATGGGCCCGGTCCTCTCGCTCGAACTCGAGCGTCGAGTGCGTGATGCCGAATTCGCTCTCGAGCGTCCGCTTTATCGAGTGCTTGATGTCCTCGAGGCGATTCCAGGCATCTTCCCGGACTACCACATGTGTGTCGAGCGCAGCAGCGTGCTCTTCCATCTGCCAGAAATGGGCGTGGTGGATGTCAGCCACCCCGGTGACGCCGCGTACCGCGGCGACGACCGCGTTGTTGTCGATGTCGGGCGGGCTGCCGAGCATCAGGGTCCGGATTGGCCCGCCGATTTCGGTGAAAGCCAAGTAGAGGATATAGAGCGCGATGCCGATGGTGATCGTCGGATCGACCCACCGCATGTCGTAGAGGATGATCAGCATACCGCCCACGATGACGGCGACCGATGCCAGAGCGTCCGAAAGATTGTGCAGGAAGAGAGCACGGATGTTCACGCTGCCCTTCTGCATCGAATAGGTGAGCAGCGCCGTCAGCGTGTCCACCACAAGCGCGACACCGCCGAGGATGACCACGGTCCAGCCAGCGACTGGGGGCGGGTCGATCATCCGCATGCCGCCTTCGTAAATAAGATAGAAGCCGACGAGGATCAGCGTGGTGTAGTTGATCAGGGCCGCGACGATCTCGATGCGACCGTAACCGAAGGTCATGTGCTCGTCCGCCGGCCGCCGTGCGATCTTGCGCGCGGCGAAGGCGATGACCAGCGAGGCCATGTCGGAGAAGTTGTGCAGTGCGTCCGCGATCAGGGCGAGGCTGCCGGACAGGATGCCACCGACGATCTGGGCGACGGTCAGAAGCGCGTTGGCCCAGATCGCAATGGAGACCCGCCGGTCGCCGGACTCGGGGTCGATATGGGCGTGGCCGTGGTCGTGAGGCATCGTGTTTTCTCTCAGTTCTGGGCGTCACCTTGATGGACCGCTTTGTGGTGCTCGCCATGCGCGTCGCGCAGGATTCCGATGCCGCCCCAAGCGGCGACGCCTGCGACCGCGATACCGACCACGAGATCGGGCCAATTACTGCCCAGCCACCAGACGAGACCGCCCGCGACGAGAATGCCCCCGTTCGAAATGAAGTCATTGAGACTGAAGGTGTTGGCCGCGCGGACATTCACGTCGGGATCATCGAGCCGACCAAGAAGCCAGATGCAGATGCCGTTCACGACCGCGGCAATGAGCGCCATGGAAATCATGAGCGGGCCGAGCGGCTCGGAACCGGTGTAGTAGCGGCGAACAGCATCGATCAGGATGCCAAGCGCGAAGATCAGCAGCAGCCCTCCCGACACGTTGGCGGCCCCACGCTTCCATTTGTCCGAACGACCAAGGGCGAAAAGGCTGATAGCGTAGACGAAGCTGTCCGAGGTGTTGTCCAGCCCGTTGGCGATCAGCGCACTGGATTCGCCTAATGCGCCTGTCGCGAAAAAGCCGATAGCGATACCCATATTCAACAGCAGAACAGTCCAGAGCGTACGGCGCTGACGCTCATCCGGATCCCTTGGCAGTTCTTTGGTCATTCGGTTCGCTCCGTTCGTCCGGCCGGCGGATGAAGGCTGTCAATCCGTCTTAAATCTCAGCCCTCGTTTTTTGATCTGAGGTCTCGTCGCCAGGCGAGGAAGAGCGAGCTCGCCTTGACCGGTCGCCTCGCGAGAACACTTCAGCGATCCTACGATCCTTCGCCATCCGAGGGGATTTCACTTGCGATGAGATCATAGAGCTGCTGAGGCCCAAATTGGGTAAGAGGCTTCCCGTTGACGAAAAAGGTCGGGGTCCTTTGGATCCTGGCCGCTTCCATATCCTCGATATCCTGCCGGAGCACCTCCGTGATCTCCGGTGAGGCGACGTCCCTCTTCGCTTGATCGACGTCAAGGCCGGCGGCTTCAGCAAAGTCCCACGCCTTGCCGAGGTCGGGGGCGCCGTGAATCGCCCATTCGGGCTGGCGGGCTAGAAGCGCCTCCAGGACGGGCTCGAACTTATGCTGGAGCCGGGCAGCCTCAAGGATGCGCACTGCCTCGTCCGAACCCTCATGGAGCGGCGTGTAGCGCAGGACTACTCTGACATCATCTGGATGGGCGGCCAGGATCTGCTTCACGATCGGGTAGAAGGCTCTGCACGCCTCGCAGGAGGGGTCGAAGAACTCGACCACCGTGACCGGCGCGTCTTCCCTGCCGATCACAGGCGAGTGCGGTCGAACAAGCTGAGTTCCTCCAGCCGCCGCGAGGGCCTCGGCGTCGCGATGACGTCCGTAAAGAACGGCAGCGCCAGAAAATGCGGCGACCGCCAGAACAGCGGTCATGGATACGACGGTTCGACGGTTCATGATCGATGAGGCCTACGCGAGAAGATGAGAAGGGCGGCGATGAGTGCGAACGCCGCAAACGAAAGAAGGGGCAGCGGCAAGCCGCCCAGAATGGTCATGTCGGCGCTGGCGCAAGAGGGTCCCTGACCGCACGGCTCGATCGCCTCCGGCAGAAGGTCGAGATAGATCAGGCCGTGGAAGCCCGCGATCAGCCCGCCTATTGCCGCGAGGGGCAAGGCGTAGCGCCAGATGCCCATGTCGCCGCGGAACGCTGCAATGGCCAGCATGACCGCCAGCGGCAACATGAAGGCGCGCTGGTGCCAACAAAGATTGCAGGGCATCTGTCCCATCACCTCACCAACGAACAGTGCGCCCAGTGTCGAGACGAGCGCGATCACCCACGCCGCGAACAATGCCAGCCACATACGGCTCTTCGTCGTCTCAACCGTCGCATTTCCGCCGCCCGGGTTCTCCTCCGGCGTGATCGACGCCACGCTTCTGCTCATAGCCAACGGCGTACATCCCTTCTGTAGTTATGGTAGTCGGCCCCAAGATCGTGCTCGAGCACTCGTTCCTCTATGCGCACCTGAAGGTGAACCGCTAGGATGAGTGACAAAGTCAGTGCGAGCTGAATGAGGCTCGGCAGCACGAGCAAAAGGCCGATGAAGAGCATCGCCTGCCCAACGAACACCGGGTTGCGTGAGAAGGCGAACGGCCCCGTCCGCACGATGCTGCCGAGTTGCCCCGATGCTGCCCCGATCCGCCAGGACCGGCCCATATAAGTCTGCGAATAGAGCGCCAAGGCGGCTCCGGCCAATACGAGGGCGCATCCGACTAGATCACTAAAGTGACTATTGAGCGCGTCGTGCATCGGGTCAGCCAGTAGATCGCCCAAGAGCAACGCCGCCAGCGCGTAAAGGGCCGCGCCTCCAAACGAGAGGCGGAACAGGAGCGCCGGGAGCGCTTGACCCTCCGACCCCTTGCCGAAGAGCCAGAGCGAGCGCCCTAATGCCCGCGCCGCTTGCGCGGTCAGGATCAGGAACAGCGCCATATAGGCCAGGACGGCAGCGGCGGAGACGATCTCGATCGGGGACATGGACGTGCCTTCCGTCCCGCCGATCAGGGATAGCTCGCGAAGACTACCGTCGATCCATCACTGCGCACCAGCAGCACGTCATAAGGATCGGCGTCCGGCCCCGGCTCGCCCATGCCGGGCGATCCATACGGCATGTCAGGGACCGTCAGTCCGATCGCGTCCGGACGCTCGGCGAGCAGCCGATCAATCTCGCGCGCGGGCACATGGCCCTCAATGACATAGCCCGCGATCATGCCAGTGTGGCAGGAGGTTAGACCCGGTTTCAGGCCTGCCGCGAGCTTTCTTTGCATGAGTTCTGCCATGGGCAGGTTCTCGATCTCGGCCGTGTAGCCGTTCTCCTCGAGATGCTTGGTCCAGGCGATGCAGCAGCCGCAGCCATTGGTTGACATCACCTCGATATGGCTCGCGGCGGCCAGCGCCGTTCCGCTCATTGTCAGCGAGGCGGCCAGGGCGAGTATGGTTCTGCGAAAGATGGGCATAGCGTTTCTCCTCGGTTTAAGCAGCCGTCTCGGCGAGCCGGCGGAGCTTTTGAAGCTGGTTTTCTCTTGGCTCGTGCAAGTCAAGCGTGCCCATGAACTCGCCTTCGGCATCGATCAGGTAGACGCCGGCGGTGTGATCCATGGTGTAGTTGCCACCTTCCAGCGGCACCTTCTCGTAATAGGCGGCGAACGCCTTCACGGCCTCGTCCGTCTGCTCCTTCGTGCCGCGAAGGGCGAGGATGCGGGGATCGAAGGAGGTCATATAGCTGGCCAGCAGCTCCTGGGTGTCGCGCTCAGGATCGACGGTGATGAAGAGCGGCGTGATCTGGTCAGCCGCCGGGCCGAGGTCCGCCAGCAGTCCTGTCAGCTCCAAGAGCGTCGTCGGGCAGATGTCCGGGCAATGCGTGAAGCCGAAGAAGACCAGATACGGTTTGCCCTCCAGGTCCTCATCGGTCAGCGTCTCACCGTTGTGCGTCGTCAGCTCGAACGGGCCGCCGATCGCGGCAACGCCTGTTGTCGTGCCGGACGTGGCCGCTCCAGGTCGTTCCACGCCGGGCAAGATGCCGCTGAAGGCCAGGAGCACGCCGCCGACGATTGCGACGGCGCCCCAGGCGGCGATGCGGATGATCTTCAATGCCCCCATTGTGATGCGGCCGCTTCGTGGTCTTCGTGACCCTCAGGCGCCTCTGGTGTCGCGCCCATCGGCACAATCGCGAACTCGACCGCGACAGCACCGGCCTTCTCGAAGCTAAGCGTGGCGGGAAAGCGCTCGCCGTCCTTCAGCGGCTTTGCCGGATCGACGAACATGATGTGGGCGGCACCGGGCTCCAGCTTGAGGGTTTCGCCGGGCGCGATCGCGATCCCGTTCTCGGCGGGGCGCATTCGTGCCACGCCATCGGTCATTGTGGACTCATGGATCTGAACCGCCTCGGCCGCATTTGACGAGCCGCCGAGCAGGCGATCAGGCTCGGTCCCGGTGTTGGTGATGGTGAGATAACCGCCGGCAACCGGCGCGCCCGGCGGCGTCGCCCGCGCCCAGGGGTGGTCAATGGCGAGCGGCCCGGCCGTATAGTCATGGGCGAGCGCACCATGCGCGGCCGCTGTCAGAACCAGCCCGAGCGTGAGGGCCTTCACAAGTCTCATCATGTCACTCCGTTTGTACTGTCTGTGGCCGCGCTCGCACTCGTCGTACGGCTCGCTGGAGAAATTTCCGTGCGAAAGCGCAGGAGGCGCAGCGCGTTGATCGTGACGAGCACGGTGGCCCCAGTGTCGGCCAGGATCGCCATCCAGAGCGTGGTCGTGCCGGTGAGCGTCGTTACCAGGAAGACGGCTTTGAGGCCGAGCGCCAGCGCGATGTTCTGCCAGATGTTGCCCAGCGTCGCACGCGACAGTTCGATGAGCTCGGCCACGCCCGTCACCCGGTTCTTAAGAAGCGCGGCATCGGCCGTCTCCAGCGCCACGTCGGTCCCGCCGCCCATCGCGATGCCGACCGAGGCGGCTGCCAGTGCCGGCGCATCGTTGATGCCGTCCCCCACCATGGCAATGCCACCATGCGCTCTCAGCGCGCCGATCTCGGAGAGCTTGGCGTCGGGCAGCAGTTCCGCTTTGGCTTCCATTCCCAGACCGCCAGCGATTGCAGCAGCCGTGCGCGCGTTGTCGCCGGTAAGCATGACAGCCCGGACGCCGAGCTCGTTGAGGCGTGCCACGCCGGCGGCGGCATCCTCGCGCGGCTCGTCGCGCAGGGCGATGATGCCGAGGATCCTCTTGCCGCTCAGCAGCACTACGGCGGTCTTGCCTTCGGACTCCAGCGATCTCAGGCGGGCGCCGATCTCTTTGGGCACCTCGGCTTGCTCAGCCGCGTAGCGCGGTGAGCCAACCGAAACGAACCCCTCGCGAAGGCGTGCCGTCACGGCCTTGCCGGGGACTGCCACCGCCCCGCCGAACGTCTTTGGCAGCTCCAGGCCGCGTGCCTCGGCCGCCTCGACGATAGCGGCGCCGAGCGGATGGCTGGACCCGGTTTCAACTGCGGCGGCCTTGGCGAGGACCTCGGCATCGTCGCCCTCGACGGCGATGATGTCAGTCACGCGCGGCCGCCCGACCGTAAGCGTTCCGGTTTTGTCGAAGGCGACTGTGCGCACTTTGCCCAGCGTTTCAAGCGCGGCGCCGCCTTTCACGAGAAGGCCGCGCCGGGCCCCCGCGGCCAGTCCGGAAGCGATCGCGGCCGGCGTCGAGATGACGAGGGCGCATGGGCAGGCGATGAGCAGTGTGGCCAGGCCGCGATACACCCAGGTCGACCACTCCGCCCCGAACAGCAGCGGCGGCACGACCATGATCATGGCGGCAACCGCCATGGCGGCGGGTGTGTACCAGGCGCTGAACCGATCGATGAAGCGCGCCGTCGGCGCCTTCGACCCTTGCGCCTCCTCGACGAGATGGATGATGCGGGCAATCGTGTTGTCGGCGGCCGTCCGCGTGATCCGCACCCGCAGCACGCCATTGGCGTTGATGCTGCCGGCATAGACGGCGCTGCCCGGCTCCTTAAGGACCGGCACCGACTCGCCCGTGACGGGCGCCTCGTCCAGCTCGGACGCGCCCTCGACAACCTCTCCATCGGAGGGCACGCGATCGCCAGGACGGACCACGACGATATTGCCGATGGCGAGCCGTTCGACCGGAACTTCCGCAACAGTTCCGTCTCCCTCCAGGCGGGCGACGCGCGGCACGAGGTTCATCAGCGCAGCGATCCCGGAGCGCGCCCGTCCTGCGGCGACGTTCTCGAGCAGTTCGCCTACCGCGAACAGGAAGACGACGACCGCGGCCTCTGCGCCCTCGCCAATCGCGATGGCGCCGATCGCGGCAACGGACATCAGGGTTTCGATGCTGAAGGGCGTACCATGACGTGCCCCGGCGACTGCACGCCGGGCGATCGGCACGAGGCCGAGACCCGCCGCCGCCACATAGGCCCAGTCCGCCACATCCGGGGCAATCGTCGCGACCAAGAAGGCCAGAGCAAGGAGCGCGCCGGTGCCGAGGACGAGTTGGCCTTTGCGGGTGCGCCACCAGGTTCGATCGACGGTCTCAGGTCGGTCAGGCGGGACATTTTCGTCCGCCATAGGCTCGCCGTCCACGGGGTATGGCGTGTAGCCGAGCGAGCGGATGCGCTCCTCGATCACCGTGCGCGACGTGCGGTCCTCGTCCAGAACGAGCGAGAGCATCTCCAGTCCGACATTCACATTGATGTCGCTGACGCCGGGCAGACGTTTCAGTCCGTTCTCGATTTTGAGTCCGCAGGCCCCGCAATCCATGCCTTCGACGCGGAGCTTAAGCGCACTGGCTGGCGCAACTGCCATGATGTCACCTCGACTTGTTCGATGTGACATCGCATATAGACCCTGTAGCAACTACAGGGTCAAGATGATGACGCGCGAAAAGTTCTCAATCGGTGATTTGGCCAAGGCGACCGACACGAAGGTAGAGACGATCCGGTATTACGAGCGCATCGGGCTCTTGCCGGAGCCGGCGCGCACTGGCGGCAATTATCGGAGCTATTCGGCCGCGCATCTCGGTCGCCTCAGCTTCATTCGCCGCGCGCGCGATCTCGGCTTCTCGATCGAGCAGGTGCGCGACCTCCTCGGACTTTCCGATCAGCGCGATCGACCTTGTGAGGCTGTTGACGCGATCGCCCGGGAGCATCTCGGCGAAGTGGAGCGCAAGATCCGGGACCTTCAGGCCCTGCGCCGCGAGCTGGACAGCATTCTCAGCCAGTGCGGATGCGGCACAATCGCCGAATGCCGGATTATTGAAGCGCTGTCGCCCAACGATCATCGCTGAGCTGAAGCGGCAGGAGTATAGGGGGTCAGCTTACCCGGCTGATGATGAACCGGCTTTGGGGTAATGCGGGCAGCCGTGAGTAGTCGATCCGCAAATCTTGCTCCGGCACTTGGTATCTGATCCGTTTGGTCAGAACGTCTGACGCCTGCTTCATCAGCTGGATTGTGATCCACTCGCCAGCGCAGCGGTGGTTGGCGTTGTGATCCCCGCCGCCCTGAGGAACAAAGTTGAACGGGCTACCGTCCCAAGCACGAAATCGTTCAGGCCGAAAAGCCTCGGGTGAGTCCCACGTCCTGGCGTCGTGGTTCGTTCCGTAAAGATCCAGGATAACGCGTCGCCCGCTAGGGAAGCGGTATCCCATCCAATCGAAATCGGATCGCACCAGCGCCGCCACAGCGGGAAAGAAGGGGTAGAAGCGCCGGACCTCCTGGACGAAGAGTTCTGGGTAAGAACCGTCGTCGCCGTCTTCGAGCTTGCTGCGGCAATCAGGATGGTGATGAAGGGCGTGGGCGACGAAGGTGATGTAGACACCGACGGCAACGATCGGTCTAATCACGTTGAGGACTTCAACAGCGGCGACGTGAGGGCTCAGCAGCTCACCGTCCAAGTCCCGATGCTTCGCAATGGTCGAAGCAGCCGATCCTTCCGGCGGGCGCATTTGTCCTGAACGGATCTGCATGACAACGTTCTCAATCCAGCGATTGGCCCGCTTGCGTGCCCAACGAGCTCGCCAGTGCTTGGGGCCGACCGAGCCCGCGGCGTCGAACAGCGCGGTGATCTCGTGCGTTCGCTGTGGCACCTGAGCCTCGGGTAGCGGAACCCCGGCCCACGCGCACGCGGCTCGGGTCAGGAGTTCGTGAAGCTCGTCGTATAAGACGATCTCGTCCTTCTGTGCCCATAAGCGAGCACGGGCCTGCCACTCCTCCGCAGTAGTTGCTATCAGTCCTTCGATCCGCTCGGGCGTCATCAGGGACATGAACATCTGCTTGCGATGCCGGTGAGCCGCGTCATCCAGCCCTTGCACACCACCTCTTCCCAGCAGCGTTTTCTGGATTCGCCCGATCATGGCGCCCTGCCGCTTAAATCGGCTTTGATCGTAGAAAAGCCGAGCCGCCTCGGGGCCCGTCATACAGATTGTCTCGCGGAGCATAAGCCGGGTCTCGAACAGGTCAGCTCCATGGGCGCGGCACTGCCTCGAGATGAACCTGTAAGGGTCCTTGAGGAGCGCGAGCGTCGCGTCGAGCCGGTTGTCACGAGGGAGTTGCGGCATCAAGGCGCCTTCATCGGATCAACATCGGGGTGCTTCTTCGGACCCTTCGCCTCGTCTCTGGGCAAGATGCTTTCGAGCAACAGAAGGCCGACGCCGCTCACGATCGCCACATCGGCGAGATTGAAAGCCGGCCAGTGAAAGGTGGCGAGGTAGAAGTCCAGAAAGTCCGTCACGGCGCCATGCCGCAGCCGGTCGACGAGGTTGCCGAGCGCGCCCCCGGCGATGAGCCCGAGCGAAAGAGCCGTCAGGCGGTGATCGGCTCGCTGCATCCAAAAAAGGAGCCCGGCCACAATCACCAGCGTGAGAGCCATCAGTGCCCAAGGCGGGGCGTCGCCAAACAACCCGAAACTCACGCCCGTGTTGCGGCCGAGGACCAAGTTGAAGAAGCCGGTAACCGGGATCACCCGGGGCGGGGCCATGACGTGGTTGAGGATCAGCCACTTCGATACCTGATCGGCCGTGAAGGCGATGAATGCGATGGGGAGCCCAAGTTTCAGCATGCCTGTCCTATTCCGTTGTTGGGCTCAACCGATCTGGCCAAGAGCCGGGAAGGTCTGCAGGAGCCAGATCGCGAAGCTGCTCAGTTGGCCGGTAATCATCGCGATGCCCATTACTACCATTGTCCCGCCGGCAACGATCTTCAGGACGCGTCCGGTTCGCCGCATGGCCGTCATTCGCGCCATGAAGCCGCGCATGAACAGGGCGGAAAGGATGAAGGGAAGGCCGAGGCCGAGCGAATAGACCGCCAAGAGGGCCGTTCCGCTTCCGGCGGTGGCGTTCGCGGCCGAAAGCGCCAATATCGCACCGAGAACCGGCCCGATGCAGGGCGTCCAGCCGAAGGCGAAGGCGAGGCCCAGGAGGTAGTTTGCCCAAGGCCCGCCGCCTTGCCGGCCTGAATGAAATCTGACATCGCGCTCGAACCACGGCATGGGCACGAGGCCGGTCGTGAACAGGCCGAAGCCGATGACGATCGCTCCGCCGATGAGGTTGGCCTCATAGAGGTGCGCGCGCAGAAGCCCACTTAGCGCTGTCGCGCTGGCTCCAAGGAGGACGAATACGGTAGTGAAGCCGAGCACGAAGCAGAGGCCCAGACCGAGTGTCCGAACCGTCTCCTTCAGGCCTACTTGCTCGGCAAGCCCGTCCGGGCTGATGGTCCGCCCCGCGACATAGGAGACGTAGCCCGGCACGAGGGGCAGAACGCAAGGGGATAGGAACGAGATGACGCCCGCGGCAAAAGCCGTGGCTATACCGACGCCGGAGGGGTCCACTGCGATCCTCCTCCGTCAGGCCTTGGCGCCGCTCGCCGATGCGGCTTCTCGAAGATCGTTGCGGGCATCGCGGATGATCGACCATGCCGACTGCAGGAACAGCCCGGCCACGGCAAACGCCACGATCAGATCCGGCCAGGGCGAATTCAGCGCCCATACGACGCCGGCCGCGATCACTACGGCGAGGTTGCCAATCGCGTCGTTGCGTGAAAACAACCATACGGCGCGCATATTGGCGTCGCCCTTCCGGTGCGGCAGCAGCACCACGGCAGCGAGCACGTTGACGATCAGGGCGACGGCGGCAAAACCAGCCATCAGCAGCGTTTGGGGCTCGTGCTCGACGAAGACGCGGTAGAACGTCGAGCCGATCACGCCAAAGCCGAGCAGCGCCAGGAAAATTCCCTGCAGCAGCGCTCCGCGGGCTCGCGCTGCAAGGCCCCAGCCCACGGCTATCAGCCCAAGGAACGAGATCAGACCGTCGCCAATGAAATCGAGAGAATCGGCTTGCAGCGCTTGCGAGTCCGCGAGGAAGCTGCCGCCGATTTCAATGACGCCGTAGCCGACGTTCAGCAGAACGACGATCCACAGCGCCCGCTTATAGGCCGGCGTGACATGCGACAGATCTGGGATGCGGTCGTCGTCATCATCCTCGGCGGCATCAGCCGAAGCCTTAGGCGCGCCGATACGGTCGAGCTGGTAACCGAGGTCTCTCACCGCATTCTCAACGACGGGCAACCTGGCGGCCGGATCGTCGACCTCAAGGGTCATGATCTGTGAGGCGATCGACACCTTTACATCGGAGACACCGGAGACCTTGCGCGTTGCGCCTTCAATCTTGGCGGCGCACGAGGCACAATCCATGCCCGTGACGTGATAGCGGGCCGTGGCGGTGGCAGTCATGGGTTCGGTCCTTTGGGCGTGGCGGAAGTAATCGGGCAGGCTTTGCCGCTTTGGGTTTGTTGGGGCGGCTCGTCGCCGCGCTCGAGTGGGACGTGGCCGAGGCCGTGTCGCTCGAGCAGGCTGCGCATGTCAGCCTCGACTCGGATCGGCGGGTGCTCAAGCCCTACAAAGCCTTCGGGTACATCGACATAGAGCCGCCGGTAGAAGGGGGAATTGGCTCGAGCGAAAGCCATCATTGCGACCAGGCGCTCGGGCGGCCGGCGGATCATGCCCTCCGACCCCTCCATCTTCGCGCGTCGGCTATCGAGCACCAGGCCAAGCAGGTTTTCTCCCATGCGAAGGCCTCCTTTCTCGATATGCCGAACGCGCCCTTGCAGTGATGTATGCCCGGAGTCTACAACCTGTAGCGACTACAGGAGCAAGAGCAAAAAATGCAAATCGGGGACCTGTCGCGCGCGGCCGGCGTCAACATCGAAACCATCCGCTACTACGAGCGAATCGGCGTGCTGCCTAAGGCAACCCGCCAGGTGAACGGCCGGCGTACCTACTCCCTGGACGACGCCCGCCGCTTGGGCTTCATTCGCCATGCCCGGGATCTTGGATTTGATCTGGCCGACGTGCGCACGCTGCTTGCCCTGCAGGAGCAACCCGAGGCCTCCTGTGAAGATGCGAGTCGTATCGCCCAAGCGCAGCTCGAGGCGGTCGAGAACCGCATTGCCAAGCTCCAAAGCCTTCGCGCCGAGCTCTCCCGCATGCTGACGGAATGTCAGAATGGGGTCGTCGCCGAATGTCGCGTAATTGAAGCGCTCAACGGCTAACGGGCGGAACAAGGCAGGCCCGTCTCGCCTCTGCCGCGCCTTCGTTGGGAATTTGCGGCTGATCTCGTTCAGCCTTGGCAGGCTCTCGCCTGCGCTCGCATCACTTGGTAGTCGCTCATCAGCCCAACGATCGCTGATCCGTCAGGCAGAAGAGCGAGTTCGTCGGCTGCTTGCATCTTAAACTCGCGGCTGTACTCCACGACGGGCGGACAGACCGATGCGCGGACCGGGTCAGAACCGACCGTCGCGCATCCGGTCAGCGAGATCGTCACGATCGCGAGCCCGGCGAGCCGCGGCCTCAAGCATGCGACGTTGAATTTCATCAACCTTCTCCGTGGCTTCGAGGCGTTCGACGAGACGACCTGCTCTCTCGGCGGAGCGCCGAAGGGAGAACAGGAACAGCAGGACCGCGAGCGCGAGGGCGCTGTAGCGCAACGCCGCACGCGCCCACCGACTGTTGGTGACCGCGCCGAGCAGAGCCATGATCATCGCCGCCCCCGTTTCCAGTCATCGATGCGGGCATAGATCGCGACCGCGATGCCGATGAGCGCGACTGCGAGGAACAGCCAGCGCAGCGTGTCGAGGTAAGGCACGAGCGGCAGAATGGCGGACTGGGTCTCGGTGAGGATGTTCTGCGCCACCTCGACGCCCGCGGCGCCCAGTGTCGCCACACCGGCCGCGCCGGTTCCCTTCATGGTGCGGCTCTCGGCGAGAATTTCGCGCGCAGGTGGGGCCTCGGCAACAAACGCCGTTGCACGCGGCGGGAAGCGCTCGCCCCATTGCCGCGCGGGACCCAGATCGACGTGCAGGAAGCCCGACCGTGGATAAAAGCCGAAGCCGAGGAATCCGACCGCACGCGCGGCCGCCTCGAAGGCAACCGGATCATGGTTCGACATCGCAATGTCGAAGGCTGCGCCCTCCATGTGCTTCGATCGCTTTGCACCGCCGACGGCGCGGTTGTGCTCGGGGCTGCGGTAGGCCGAACGGACGATCAGCGGCTTGGCGAGGCGGTCGCGCAGCGCCTGGAGTTTATCAAGCGCCGGCTCGTTGATGAGCAGCTTGCCGGTTCCACGGCAGGCGATCTCGGCTGGAGAGAAGTTGGGCCACCGCCAGTTTTCCTCCGGCACGGCACGCCAGTGGCGGTAAAAGGTCGTGGTCATGTGATCCTCCCGGAAAAAAATGCCCGCCTCGAGGGCGGGCGGGGTTGGTCATAGGTGAATGGAGCGGGTCTAAGGGCCGCCGCCGAAGATCTTGAGTTTGATTGCGATCCCGGCGAGTAGCGCCAGCATTACGCCGGTGGTGATCATCCGAACGGACGTCTGGACGGCCGTTCGCCGCACGAGCCGGATACAGTCTAGGAGTGATCGCAGATCGCGGATGTCGAGAGCCGCCTCCTTGCCCTCGAGCCCCACGTCGGCAAGCGCGCGCTTTGCGCCTTCCTCGGCGGCGCGTGCCAGGACCTCCTCGAAGTCCGCTTGCGGCATGCGGATGAGGCCCTGATCGGAACGGGGTGGTGTCATGGTTCTCCTTTCCCGCTCATCAGCCGACCTTGGCGCCCCAGAATGACGTGTGATCAGCGGCGAAATAGCCGTCTGCGACGCGAAGGTGCCCTGCAGCTCGACCGCATCGCCGGCACTGAGTGACACCATCGTCTGCAGCCAGATCGCGGTAGCGAGCGAGACATGGGTGGCGGAGATTTCGCCGAAGGAGCCGCGGATTTCAGTCGTGCCGTTCAGCACCAGCCGCCCTCGCATGCGGGCCGTGGCGCTGGCGTTGATCTTGTAAAGTAGCGTCGCGCCGAAGAGGTAGGTGCCGTCCACGGGCGCCACGAAGCGGCTGTTCGCGGCGTCGAATGCGCCCTGATCGTTGTAGTCGGTGTTGTTGAGGCCGATCTTCGTCCAGGTCCCGACGCCGACATAGTTGTCGTAGTTGGTGTAAGCCTTGAAGCGCGGCAGCCGCGGCTGGTCGACGATCCCGCTCGCGTTGTCGACGATGAAGCCGTCGAAGAAGGCGCTGCCGTCCTGGGAGACCGCCAGCCGGAACTTGTCGGTCCCGAACAGCCCCATCAGCGCCTTGGTCACGTAGTCGGTCTGGAGCGTGAGTCCGAGATCGTCGCCCGCGGTCTCCTTGTTCATCGTGTAGAACAGATCGCCGGTGCCGCCCTCGGCCACTGTCTTCGCCGTCCAGAGTGCGGCGTTGAGTTTGGCAGAGAAGGGGTTCGACCCATCCGCTGTCGTGCCCAGCCCCAAGAGCGCGAGGTTCTGCAGCGCCGCGGGCGTGGTGCCGACCCAGCCGGCGCCGTCGTAGACCAGCAGCAGGCCCTCGTCCTCGACCCACGCGCGCCAGCCGGTGCGTGGCGGCAGGCGAAGCCAGGCGCCATCGGTCCAGAGCGCGACGTTCAGGTCCCACCCCGCCCAGTCGCCGGTTGCGCCCGAGGCGACGATGTAGCGGTCGCCATCGGCTGGCGAACCAGGCGGCGCAGTCAGGTCCCGGTCGAGAACGGAGAGCTGGACGAGCCCGTCGAGGATCCGCAGCGCCTCGTTGTGGGTGACATGCTTCTGGGCCTGCGCCGCGAAGATGTAGGGCAGCAGGAGATGGGTGGTGGCGTCGGACATGGGGTCCTCAGAATGTGAGCGTGACGGTTTTCGGTGAGCCCTGCCCGACGAGGGCGGAGAGCTGGTAGATGCGGACGGTGAGGCTGTCGCCGGGGCCGAGCGGCCCGCCCCAGTCGGCGGTTTGCTGGGTGGTGGTGTAGAGCGCGCTAGTCGTGGTCGTGCTCAGCACCCGCTTCACGGCAGCGCCGTCGAGGAGCTCGACCTCGTAGGCTTCCAGTTCCTCGGCCAGCGGCACCTCGAGCCCGCCCCAGCTGTCGGCCGCGAGCGCGCGGGACCGGCGTGTCCAGCGGATCGTCAGATCGCCGGGGGTGCGGGGGCGACGCCAAGGCTGCTCAACATGCGCGACCGAGAACGGCCGCAGCCCCACGCCCGCGGGCGTGAAGGTCTGCCCCACATAGGTCTCGTCGCTGACCGAACGGCTCGCCGGGCCGACGCGCCAGTTCCACGGGATGCCGAGGTCGGCCTCGGCGATCGGCAGCGACGCCAGCGCGGTGTCCAGCACGACGACCCGCGCGCCTGCCGGAGCCGGGTTGCACATGGCACCCTCGGTCCCTCGCTGACCCCGCAGCAAGCGGGTCAGCCGATACCGGCCGGGTGCCAGCAGCTCGGCCGCGCCCGCCTGCACGATCTCCCACACCCCCGGCGCGTTCTCGATGGCCAGCGCGTTGGCGCCGCCGAAGAGCGTCAGGTCGGTGACGCTTTCCAGAGTGCCGGTCAGCAGATCGACCACCAGCGCATTGCCAAGGTCGAAGCGCGAGCTTGGGCCGGATAGAAGTCGGTGACCAGAGCCCCGATCCGGGCGCGACTACCGAACGTGGTCAGCAACTCGAAGCCATCGGTCGAGGGGCTGCGGAACACCGCCATCTCGCCGGGCCACGGAACCGCGTGCGCTGCAATGAGCGGCCGATGCGCGGGCTGGTCCTCGGTCAGCTGCGGCAGATCCATCAGCACCGCATCCGGCGCGCCGAACACGACGGCCCGCGTCAGCGACGCCGCGCGGGAATCACCAGGCGGCAGATCGTAGGTCGCGCGGTCCTGGCGCACCGCCTCGACCCCGCGCGCGTCGGCATCCGCGATGGAGACGAGCCGCAGATCGACCAACCGCCCGTCATGCTCCAGCCGGATCGCATCGGCCGGGTCAAGCGCGAGGCGCGAGGGCGGCAGACGAAACGCCGCGGTCTCGCGCCCCACCCACGCCTCCATCAGGGCGCGGCGGCAGCGGCGCTCGGCCTCCTCGGGCGGCACGGCCATCGGGAAGGACTCGGACGCGATGCGCGTCGTGTCCACGGTGATGCGCCGCGCCTCGACGAGGGCCGCATCGTAATCCTCGTCGGCCCGGGCGACCTGCCACTTCAGCGCCTGCGGCAGTTCCGTCTCCTGTCCCCGCGTCAGTTCCAGCACGTCGCCCTCACGGGCGGCCACCAGATCGTCGGGCGCGAGGCTGGCGACAGACGCCCGGCCACGCATGATGAAGCGGATCACGCCCTCGGTCTCCACCGCGTCGAAGCCGAAATGCCGCGACAGCGTGGTGATCGAGGCGCGCGGGCTTTCCAGCGCGGTGATAGCGTAGCCCTCGACCGCGCCCCAGAGGCCGGAGACGTCGATCCTCGACTCGGGCAGCCCGGCCCGCAGGCAGAGGTGCCGGACCAGTGCGGCCAGCGACACGGCGCCGAGCCGCCCAGTCAGCCAGTGGCCGAGCCGCCAGTTCGCCCCGTCCGTCCAGACGTCGGTCAGAGCCGGAAAGAAAGGATAGGGCCGCGCGTCCCAGGTCCAGGCGGCGCATTCCGGCACATGCACCATCCGGCCGCCGTAGACCGAGGACACCGGGTTGTTCGCGGCCTCGCCCCAGAAGAGGTAGGTCGCCTCGAGATAGGCCCGCTGGATCGCGTCATCGCGCCAGCCCCGCGAGAAATGCGGCGTGAAGCTCTCCGAGGACTTGGGGTCGAAGAAGACGTTCGGCTGATTGGTGCCCCGGTCGATGGCGGGGCAGCCGAGCTCGGTGAACCAGATCGGCTTCGACTGCGGCGTCCATGCCGTCGCCGTCCCGCTCTCCACGCCACCGGGGCGGTCGTAGTGCGCGTTCGACCACCAGGCGCGCAGATCCTTGTAGCGGAAGACCCACGGCTTGGCCGCGGCGCCATCGCTGATCGGAGTGCGCACCTGCGCCGATCGATCCGCCGCGCTGGCATAGAACCAGTCGAAGCCTTCGCCGCCCGCGATGTTCGTCTGCAGATAGGCGCGGTCGTAGATCGCGGGCCAGCCTTCGGCTGGTCTGACCCCTGAAAACTGGATCGTTCGAAATTGGAGTTTTCCGCTGTAACGTTCCCTGGCAGGTCAGGGCTTGCACGCCCGCTTACTCCCGGTTCAAGTCTGGGACGACGCCTCCACACCCAATTGGCTGCCCGGCCGTGCTTATCCTGGGATAGTTGCCGATCAGCTTTTGTGCACTTTGGTATCGTAGAGATGGCGCTAGCTCTGGATTTCCTCAGCACCGATGTGCCGCCGGGATACCAGTCGGTAGGCTGCAGAGATCCAGATCAGTGCAAAAAGCCATCCCGCGAGAATGTCCGACGGCCAGTGGGTACCCAGAAAGACCCTGCTGACGCCAACCAAGAATACTATTGTGAGTAGGATGGCCAACATTGGTCGCTGGGCCCTCGATGAGTGTCGTTCCCACAAGAGGAAAATGGTCAAGGCTAGAAGAAGCGACAGAACGGCGTGGCCGCTCGGAAAGCTTGTGGCGGCCATCTCGTTCGATCCCGGAAGGTGATGGGGCTTTGCGATCGCAAACAGCGCCTTGGTGACGTACGCAAGCGCTGCGCCGCCCGCCAGGGCCACGAATGCAAAGAAGGCCCACGCCCACTCCTTGCGAACGAGGAGGACAACAACAAGGATTGCCGACACGGGGGCGACAAAACGGGGACTTCCAAGCGCCGTGAACATCCAAGCCAACGAATAGAGCAAGCCCGACCCGTCCCGCACGCCACCTGGTTCATCATGTGTAATCAGCAGCACTCGGTCAATTGCGTGAAATTCGACGAGGAAGCCGACGGACAGAAACAGCATTAAGACTACAGCCCAAGGGATGTATCGGATGAGACGAGGCATCATTGATCGAGAGATTTGCATCCTGCGTCCATAACCGACATTGCTTAAGGTTTATTTTGTGCTCATCGAACGACGCTCATCGCAGGTCATTGCGTTGATAGATTCGTCTCTAATTGTCGCGCATGTTCCCGCCGATGGAGAAGGCAGCGCTTTCGGTTCATGGGGCATCTATGCCTCACTGGCTGCACAGGCCGCGTCGGGGTTTGCCGCCTCTTATCTATGGGGGCCCGCCGGCGGCGTCCATGAAGCGGTCTGGAACCTCCTCTGAGCACTCATCGCCCTGCACCTCGCGGCTACGGTGAGGCATGCTGTCTGCCGACCAGCGGAATATCGAGAGCGTCAAACAGTGCTTGACCTTCCAGTGACTGGAGGCGCGAACGTACGCCAACTCGAACCGGAGGTAACGACGATGCCCTCTCACGACAACCATGCCCATCAGGCAACTGCGCCGCACGCCGAAGGAGAGATCGTGCGCGATCCGGTCTGCGGGATGACGGTCGACCCGGCGGCAGGCAAGCCGAGCGCCGAGCACCACGGACGCATGTTTCACTTCTGCAGCGCTGGTTGCCACGCCAAGTTCGTGACCGAACCGGACGCCTACCTGACCGCTACCGATCCGGTCTGCGGGATGGACGTGGATCGTGCCTCCGCGAGACACTTCCACCGCCACGAAGGCGAGAAGGTCTACTTCTGCTCGGCGGGCTGCAAGAGCAAGTTCGAGGCCGAGCCGGCGCGGTATCTCGGTGATCGGCCCGCCCCGGCGCCGATGCCCAAGGGCACCCAATACACCTGCCCGATGCACCCCGAGATCGTGCGCGACAAGCCGGGCTCCTGCCCGATCTGCGGCATGGCGCTCGAGCCGATGGGCGTGCCCACGGGCGACGAGGGTCCGAACCCGGAGCTCGTCGACTTCACGCGCAGGTTCTGGGTCTCCGCTGTCCTGTCGCTGCCGCTGCTCGTCATCGCCATGGGGCCGATGGTCGGGTTGCAGGTGCGCGAGTGGATCGGCGAGCCGCTGGCCGCATGGCTGGAGTTCGCGTTGGCGACACCCGTCGTACTATGGGCCGCGATCCCGTTCTTCCACCGTGGTTACGAATCCTTCGTCAATCGGAGCCCGAACATGTGGACGCTGATCTCGATCGGCGTCGGTACCGCCTATCTCTACAGCGTGGTCGCCACTTTCTTTCCCGATCTCTTCCCGCACCAGTTCCGCGGACATGGCGGGTCGGTTCCGGTTTATTTCGAGGCGGCGGCCGTCATCGTGGCACTCGTCTTCCTCGGCCAGGTGCTGGAACTCAGGGCACGCGAGCGAACCGGGTCGGCGATCCGAGCGCTGCTCGATCTCGCGCCGAAGACCGCGCGCCGCATCGCCGCCGACGGTTCCGAAGCCGATGTGCCACTGGACGAGGTCAAGCAGGGCGACCGCCTGCGCGTTCGCCCTGGGGACAGCGTTCCCGTCGACGGCACCGTCGTCGAGGGCCGCACGTCGATCGACGAATCCATGATTACGGGCGAGCCCGTGCCCGTCGAGAAGACGCCGGGCGACGCGGTTACCGGAGGAACTCTCAATCGCAACGGCACTCTCGTGATCACCGCTGAGCGCGTCGGGTCCGAGACGATGCTGTCGCGGATCGTCGAGATGGTCGCCAAGGCCCAGCGATCCCGCGCGCCCATCCAGGGACTGGCCGATCGCGTTTCCTACTATTTCGTGCCGACAGTGGTGTTGGTTGCGATGCTCGCCTTCGTCGTCTGGGCACTGTTTGGTCCCGAACCCAGCATGGTGTTCGCCATCGTGTCGGCCGTCTCCGTCCTCATCATCGCCTGTCCCTGCGCGCTTGGTCTTGCCACGCCAATGTCGATCATGACTGCAACCGGGCGCGGCGCTCAGGCGGGGGTGCTGATCAAGGACGCGGAGGCTCTTGAGCGCTTCGCCAGCGTCGATACGCTCATCGTCGACAAGACGGGCACACTGACCGAAGGTCGCCCGCGACTGACGGACGTGATTCCGGCCGAAGGATTCGATGCCCAGCAGCTTCTGTCGCTTGCCGCCTCGCTGGAACGCGGTTCGGAGCATCCGCTGGCCGAAGCCATCGTAGAAGGCGCGTCGGAGCGCGGTGCTATGGTGCATTCGGCATCCGAGTTCGAGGCGGTCACAGGCAAGGGCGTCAGCGGCACCGTGGAGGGCCGGACGGTGGCGCTTGGGAATGCCGCCATGATGGCTGACCTTGGCATCGGCATCGACCGCATCGCCGGACAGGCCGACGCCCTGCGCGCCGAGGGCAAGACGGCGATGTTCGTCGCCGTCGATGGAGCGGCCGCCGGATTCGTCGCTGTCGCCGATCCGGTCAAGGCTACGACCGTGGAGGCGATCCGTGCCCTGCACGATACGGGCCTTCGCATCATCATGGCCACGGGCGACAACGAGCGGACCGCAAGGGCCGTGGCGTCGAAGCTAGGCATCGACGAGGTGCGCGCCGACATGCTGCCAGACAGCAAGCAACAGCTCATCGAGGAACTGCGGGCGAATGGAGCCAGGATCGCGATGGCAGGAGACGGCGTGAACGACGCGCCAGCGCTCGCAGCGGCAGACGTCGGCATCGCCATGGGCACGGGCGCGGACGTCGCGGTCGAGAGCGCGGGCATTACGCTGGTGAAGGGCGATCTGAACGGCATCGTACGGGCACGTACGCTTGCCCAGGCGACGATCCGCAACATCAGGCAGAACCTCTTCTTCGCGTTCGTCTACAACGCGCTCGGCGTGCCCGTGGCGGCCGGCGTCCTCTATCCCGTCTTCGGCACGCTGCTCTCGCCCATGATCGCGGCGGCCGCGATGAGCCTTTCGTCCGTATCCGTCATCGCCAACGCGCTCAGGCTGCGGACCGTGCGGCTCGGCTAAATCGCAGGAAGGAAGAACCGCCATGAACATCGGCACCGTTTCGGAAAAATCCGGCCTCCCGGCCAAGACGATCCGCTACTACGAGGACATCGGCCTGATCAGGCCCGACCGCCGCGACAACGGCTATCGCGACTATTCGATGGAGGACGTGCATCGGCTTCGCTTCCTCCAGCGCTCGCGCAGCCTGGGCTTCTCGGTCGAGGAATGTCGACAGCTTCTATCGCTCTACAGCGACCGCGACCGCGAGAGCGCCGAGGTCAAGGCGATCGCATCGACGAAGCTCGGCGAGATCGAGCGCAAGATCGCCGAGCTTCAGGGCCTGCGCGACATGCTCAAGCACCTCGTCGCCAACTGCCACGGCGACAGCCGCCCGGAATGCCCGATCATCGATGGCCTCGCGGGCAGGGCTCCCGTTCATTAGCCGCAGCACGGGTGAGAGGTAACGCCATGGTGCACCAAAAGGACAGGAGTCAGCCCGCGGCAGACAAACGTCGCTCGCTCTCTACGGCGCCGGAACTCCCGGTGGCGTTGTTCTCCTTCCTGTTGCACTTCGTCTGGGAGTCCCTTCAGGTGCCGACCTATGCGGGCATGGCGCAGATGCCGCACTGGCAGGGCATCAAGCTCTGCACGTCCGCGACCATCGGCGACGTCGGTTTTGCCCTGACTGCGTTCTGGACTGCCAGTCTCGTCGCGAGGACTCGCGGCTGGATAGGCAGCGAAGCCGTGTTGCCGACAATCGTTTTCCTTGGCACGGGGATCGTGCTGACCGTCGGCTTCGAGTTCTACTACACTCAGGTCACGCAGCGATGGACCTATTCGGACCTGATGCCGCTCGTGCCGCCGTTCGGAACAGGCCTCAGCCCGCTTCTGGAATGGATGGCGATTCCGCTTCTCGTTTTGTGGCTGAGTGACAGGCACCTGAGAGGCATCAGGCACGTGCAAGCCACCCCATGATCACTTTTCGTCATCCTCGCATGCGCCTGATCTCCCGACTCTTGACTTGCGATAACAAGGTATGGCGGTAGTGCGTGCATGAAGGATTTGGGCAGACATCGCGGAGTGAGGGGGGCATTCGTTCGCGCCCTGTTCGCTGTTGCCATGCTGGTCGTGGTCTCGCTACAGCCCGGCATGGTTGCGATGGCAAAATCGGCCATGCATCCCGCGCAGGTCGAAACGCTCCTTCAAAGTGAACACCACGATCACGACGCCGCTCACGGCGATCATACGATTGAACAGACTTCGTCCGAAAATGGCGCGAGCCATCACGGCGGCACGACAGGCGCCGACCTCTGCTGTGACATGCACTGCATGCCAGCCACAGGCGCCCCGCCGTGCCCTTCCGATCTCGCGCATCCGCCCTCAGGAGCATTCGGTCGTGTCGCATCCGGTGCTTTGACACCGGGCGAGACGCACGGTCTGATCCGGCCTCCCCGAACCTGACCTGACCCGCAGCGCCGTGTGGCGCTGAGGCACCCGTGCGTCCGCGCGCGGTCATCCATCCCGTCAGGTTCAAGGTTTCACATGCGAATTCCAGCGATCGCGGCGCTCTTGGCGTCGCTCTCAGCAGCAGGCTGCGCGGCGTCTTTGCCGCCGGACGTGCTGCCCATCTTCAACCCATCCGATCCTGTCATGGGACTTCGGGATGCCCGGTACGCCCCCGTCCTCGGCGATTTCCATCCCCGGCGGCCGACGGGGCCTGAGAACTGGCGGCGGCTGAACGACAACCTGTCGCCCGCGAGCCGGGGAGCAGGCTCATGAGGCGCGCAGTACGCAGCATCGCCGCGCTCGTGGCGCCTCTCGTCGTCTCGGCCTGCGTCACTACCGCGGACGGCTTGGACGATCCGCTCGCCGGCTTCCAGACCGTTTCGGCCAAGACCGCTTCGGTGACGGGCAAGCAAACCGTCTGGGTCCAGTCCAGCGGCGAGGCCCGCGCCCTCGCGGAGCGGGTCACCGCGCTGGTCAGGGGAAAGACGCTCGGACCGGACCTCGCCGTGCAGGTCGCGCTCCTCAACAACAAGGGACTGCAGGCCGCCTATGCCGACGTCGGCATGTCATCGGCCGAGCTGTGGCAGGAGTCTCTGCTGGTCAACCCGCGCGTTTCGGTTGGCATCATGGGGATCAACGCCGGACGCACCGTCGAGACCGCTGTCGTCTCGAACATCCTGGCTCTGGCGACACGGCCCCGCCGCATGGCTGTCGCGGACGCTCGCTTCAGGCAAGCGCAGTTGAGGGCCGCCGAGGCGACGCTAAGGCTCGCCGCGGACACACGCCGGGCCTGGATAGATGCCGTCGCTGCCTGGGAGCGGGTAGCCTACCTCAACCGGGCTCAGGCGGCCGCAGACGCCGCGTCGGCGCTGGCAGAGAAACTCGGACAGACGGGAGCGTTCACAAAGACCGGGCAGGCCCGCGAGCACGTCTTCTACGCCGAACTCGCAGGACAGACGGCAGAAGCCAGGCTGCAGGCACGCATGGCGAAGGAGGCGTTGACGCGGCTGATGGGCCTCTGGGGTTTCGACGTCGACTACAAGGTGCCAAACGCGCTCCCCTCGCTTCCTGCCAACCCGCTGGCCCGCAAGGATATCGAGGCGCAAGCGCTCAGGAACCGTGTCGACCTGGAGATCGCGAAGCTCGAACTCGAGGCGCTCGCGCTGTCCTACGGGCTCACCGAGGCGACCCGCTACGTGTCGGACCTCGAACTCGTGACCGGAGCCGAGATCGAGCGTGAGGAAACCGAGGACGGCAGCACCGAGACGAAGGTCTCGCTGAACGCCGAACTCGAGTTCGTCATTCCGATCTTCGACAGCGGGCAGGCCCGCATGCGCAAGGCGGAACTGGCCTACATGCAGGCCGCCAACCTGCTGGCCGAGCGCGCGGTCAACGTCCGCTCCGAGGCCCGCAGCGCATACGATGGATACCGCTCCACCCACGACATCGCGCGGCACTACCGTGCCAACGTGGTGCCTCTTCGCACGACGATCGAGGAGGAGTCGCTCCTCACCTACAACGGCATGATCACGAACACCTTCGAGCTTCTGGCAGACACCAGGGCGAAGGTGAATTCGATCATGCTTTCCCTCAACGCCAAGCGCCAGTTCTGGCTGGCTGACGTCAATCTCGGCACCGCCGTCCATGGCGGAGGCGGCAGCGCTCCCGCGGGCGGCGGTGCCGAGACGGCGGCTGCCGAAGACGGCGGCGGCGGACACTGACCAGGAGAACGAGACAATGATCACCAGAAGACAGATCCTCGGAGGTGGCGCGTTCCTGGCGAGCGCCGCGGCATGGTCGAAGACGTCGGCCATGGGACTGCCCGACGCGCCCGTCATGGAATCGCCGGACATGCAGCCGCCGATCTTTCCGTCGAGCGGTCCTGACTACCAGCCCGTCGTCACCCTGAACGGCTGGACGCTGCCGCACCGAATGACCGGTGGAGTGAAGGAATTCCACCTCGTCGCCGAGCCCGTCGAGCGGGAACTCGGACCCGGCATGACGGCCTATCTGTGGGGCTACAACGGCCAGTCCCCCGGCCCGACAATCGAGGCCGTGGAAGGCGACCGGGTCCGCATCTTCGTGACCAACAGGCTTCCGGAACACACGACGATCCACTGGCATGGCATGATCCTGCCCTGCGGCATGGACGGGGTCACAGGCTTGACCCAGCCCGGCATCCCGCCCGGCAAGACCTTCGTCTACGAGTTCGATCTCGTGAAGAGCGGGACCTTCATGTACCACCCGCACGCCGACGAGATGGTCCAGATGGCCATGGGCATGATGGGCTTCTTCGTCATCCATCCGAAGGACCCGAAGCTCCACCGCGTCGACCGCGACTTCGTCTTCCTGCTCAACGCTTTCGACATCGAGCCGGGTTCCTATGTGCCCCGCGTGATGGAGATGACGGACTTCAACCTGTGGACCTGGAACAGCAGGGTGTTCCCGGGCATCAGCCATCTAGTGGTCAACAAGGACGACCGGGTCCGCGTGCGGGTCGGCAACCTGACCATGACCAACCACCCTATCCACATGCACGGGTACGACTTCGAGGTCACCTGCACGGACGGAGGCTGGGTCAGGCCCGAGGCCCGCTGGCCCGAGGTCTCCATCGACATCCCGGTCGGTGCGATGCGCGCCTACGAGTTCGACGCAAAGTATCTCGGCGACTGGGCGATCCACTGCCACAAGTCGCACCACACGATGAACGCCATGGGTCATGACGTGCCTACCTTCATCGGCGCGGACAAGACCGAGGTCTCCCGGAAGATACGCACCGTCCAGCCAGAATACATGGCCATGGGCAACCGCGGCATGGCGGACATGGGCGAGATGGAGATGCCGCTTCCCGACAACACCATCCCCATGATGACGGGCTGGGGGCAGTTCGGCGCGATCGAGATGGGCGGCATGTTCTCCGTCGTGAAAGTCCGCGAAGGCATTTCGGCCAACGATTACGCCGATCCGGGCTGGTACGAGCACCCGGAAGGCACTGTCTCCTACGAATGGACGGGCGACGTCCCGGCTCCGGCGAAGGCGGCAGGGGGCGAAACCGTCGCTCCGGCGGCCAAGCCCGGCCACCACTCAGACCACTGAATCAACCAGTAACAAGGACCAAAACATGAAGACGACCACTGCAGCACTCGCAGCCCTCCTTGCCCTCACGGGCGGCGCGCTCGCGGCGGGAAGCCACGCCGGAGGGCATGGCGAGGCGGGCATGATGGCGATCGGTAAGCCGGGCGTCGTAGCCGACGCTTCGAGAACCGTCACGATCACGATGATGGAACGGGACGACGGCGGCATGGTGTTCGAACCCGCCTCGCTCGCCGTCTCCGAAGGCGAGACCCTTAGGCTGAAGTTCGTGAACAAGGGCGAACTCGACCACGAGTTCGTGATGGACGTTCACGACGGCATCATGGAGCACAAGGAGCTCATGGAGCGCTTCCCCGAGATGGAGCACGACGATCCGAACTCGATCCGGCTCGCGCCGGGCGCGACAGGCGAGATCGTCTGGACTTTCGCGTCGGCGGGCGACTTCGGGTTCGCCTGCCTGATACCCGGCCACTACGACTCCGGCATGAAGGGCGACATCAGCGTCCGCCACTGAACCAGCAACACGGAAAGGAAGACGACATGACGAAGACAAGCATCCTGATCACTGCGGCCGCGGCACTCGCTCTCGCAACCGCGGCGGCAGCCGCGCAAGAATATACGTCCGGCGAGGTGACCAAGATCGACGCCGGGCAGAAGAAGCTCACCATCAAGCACGGCGAACTGACGAACCTCGACATGCCCGCGATGACGATGGTCTTCGTGGTGGCCGAGGATTCGATGATCGAGGAGGTCGAGGTGGGTCAGAAGATCGAATTCACCGCCGACCGGGTCAACGGCCGCATCACGGTCACCGACATCAAGTAGGATGTCAGGGCGCGGGCAGACATGCCCGCGCCCTGACCGGAGATCGAGATAATGATGGAAAACGGCATGGACGGCGGCATGATGTGGGGCATGGGACTGTGGAGCCTCGTCGGCCTCGTGGTCGTCGCGCTCGTGATCGCCGCCCTCGTGAAATACGTGTTCTTCAGGTAGGAGACGGACGATGAAGACATTCAAAAGGTTTGCCCGCGCCGCGGCTTTCACGGCCCTGGCGCTGATCAGCCAGGCGGCCTGGGCCGCGGGCTCGATCGAGGTGCTGAAATCGGCGTCGTGCGGATGCTGCGTGGCGTGGGGCAATCACATGAGGGAAGCGGGCTTCACGGTCGCCGAGCGTGACCTGCCGCTGGCGGACCTCAACGCCGCCAAGGTGGAAGCCGGACTGAAGCCCGGCCAGACGTCCTGCCACACAGGAACGATCGACGGCTACGTCATTGAGGGCCATGTGCCCGCGCGCGAGGTCAAGCGCCTGCTCGAAGAGCGGCCGGATGCTATCGGGCTGACGGTTCCCGACATGCCATACGGTTCGCCGGGCATGGGCGACATGGCGGATGCCGATCCGTACGACGTGCTCCTTCTCAAGCAGGACGGTACGACCGAAATCTATGCCCGCTATCGCTGAGGCTGAACCGACGCACTCCCCGCCTCAGCGATTAACCTGAGCAACTTTCGCAACGCCACCACTTCGGTGAGCCCAGCCCCGTTGCGAGCAAGGTTGGCCAGTTGTGATCAGCTGGTTGGGCGCATGCGCCGTGCGAAGCACTGGCGACAACGGCTTTGGGCAGTCCGGAAAGCGTGCCCCTGAACCAGACCATCGGCGCCTCGCTTCCCAAAGCACTTCTCGCGCCGCCTTTTACGTCCCAGCCGGATGCAGTGCTCCCGTCCTGGCCGGAACAACATCCGGGGCGGGACAGTTTCAACACGAAAGGATCCCTCAATGTCATCCGCCGCCGCACGCAGGGCCGAACTTTACCGGATGGTCACCCCCGAACACACCTGCCCCTGGGGCCTCAAGGCGCTCGACCTCCTGAAACGGGAAGGATTCGAGGTCGAGGACCATCACCTGAAGTCTCGCGCCGAGACCGACGCCTTCAAGGCCGAGCACAGGGTGGACACCACCCCGCAGACCTTCATCGGCGGCATACGCGTCGGAGGCTACGACGACCTGCGGGCCTGGCTCGGCAAGGAGGTGAAGGACAAGGACGCCGTCACATACAGGCCCGTCATCGCGCTTTTCGGCATGGCGTTCGCCATGGCAATGGCAGCCAGCTGGTCGGCGTACGGGAGCGTCCTGACCGTGGCTGCCGCAGAGTGGTTCGTGGCCTTCGCCATGTGTCTGCTCGCACTCCAGAAGCTGAAGGACGTCGACGGCTTCGCGACGATGTTCCTCAACTACGATCTGCTTGCGCAGCGCTGGGTTCCCTACGGGCGGATCTACCCGTTCGCGGAAGGACTCGCTGGCGTTCTCATGATCTCCGGCGCGCTGATGTGGATATCGGTCCCGGTCGCGCTCTTCATCGGCGGCATCGGCGCGGTTTCGGTCTTCAAGGCCGTCTACATCGACAGACGCGAACTGAAGTGCGCCTGCGTCGGCGGCGACAGCAACGTCCCCCTGGGGTTCGTCTCGCTCACTGAAAACCTGATGATGGTCGGCATGGCTATCTGGATGATCCTCAAGCCTGCGGGCCTAGCGCACTGAGAGGGAGGAGACCGAGATGGAGCACGATCACCGCAGGCACGAACGCCGCGGCCATGGCCGCCCCTACCTTATGTTCTGGGTGAACATGATCCTAGGGCTCGCCGTCATGTATGTCGTTATGTTCACGATGATCGACGGCGCGGGCGACTTCAGAAACAACGTGAATATGCTCTATATGGCGGTAACCATGTGGGCGCCGATGGGCATCTTTATGCTCGCGACCATGCCCGGTATGTTCCCGAACCGGCAGGCCAACGTCGCTCTCTATGTCGCTTTCGTGCTTCTGACGGCCGGCTCTTTCTGGGGGACGCGCACGCAGGCGCTGATCGACGACCGCCAGTTCATCGCCTCGATGATCCCGCATCACTCTGGCGCGATCCTTATGTGCCGAGAGGCGGACCTCATCGACGTTGAGCTGGTGCGCTTATGCGAGGAGATCATCCAAGCACAGCGCGAGGAAATCGACCAGATGGAGGCCATCGCTGCAAGACTGCGCTAGCTTTGGCCCGAGGGTCGGCTTCTAGCGGCCGAAACCGGATCGGGTTCGATTGGCGCCAACATTGCAATTTGGTCAACTGCCGAAGCCCAGCGGCTTGGGGGCAATAAAAGAAAGGATGGTCGCGCAAGGGTTGCCCTCGCGCGACCACCCCACGCTCAGTTAACGTTTTCAGCCAGCCAAGTGGTCATCCGCTCGATCTCGGGGCCCTGCGCCGCGATGATCTCCTCGGCGAGCGCGCGCATCTCAGGATCGTCCCCATGCTCGAGCAAAACCTCTGCCATGTCGATGGCGCCCTGGTGATGGGCAATCATCCCACAGGCGAAGGCGACGTCGGCATCTTCCATCATCATGCCTTCGTGCATGGCCGGCATGGTAATCATCATCTTCGCCATGTTTTCCTGAACATGCTCGGGCATGGATTCGAGGTCCATGCCTCCCATGCCCATCATCTCCATCATGCCCGCGTTCATGCCGCCGCCCTGATTGCCGTGCATGCCACCATGTCCCATAGCAGAATGGTCCATGCCACCTGCGGCTGCAGAAGCTGTGCACTGCTCGGGAAGCTGGAAGTCCGCGTCTTGCGCGAAGGCGGGCGCCGAAAAGGCGGCCACGGCGACAGCTGCGGCGAGAATCGTTTTGGCGATAGTCATCTTAAAATCTCCTGAATGTGAAGTTTGTCCATCGATCAACGTCAAAGACGTCGCGGAGGCGGAAGAATCACGCCCGGATCGCTGCCTAAGCCTTGAACCGTTGTGGCAGCCGTCATCTCGTCGTGAGTTGTGACCGCGGCCAGTTCGTGCGGTTCGATTGAAATGCCCGGATGGCAATGGGTCATCATGCAGCAGCCGGTGACCGAGGCCTGGCAGCCATCGTTCAAAGCGCCGTGACGATCCTGTTCAGGGCTGTGCTGCTTCTCGTGTGAATGATGGCCGTCGGACGCAATGGTTGCCGTGTGAACCATAGACGACTCAGGCTCCGATCTGACAGGAGGCCAGACGAAGACGACCGCCAGCATCAACAACGCTGACAATGCCACCCTCCACATGCGGACAGACTGCTTCATCGCGACTTCCCGCGCCTCTTGATCAGATCGTTAGGCTCTAAAACCTTCATTCGAGCCTGTGGTCTTGTCTGGCGACATCGGGTCGCATCATTTTGCATCAGGCTGTGAGGCATGGCGGATATCCGACATCCTCAAGAACGGCTGTAACCGCCGCCACGTCAGCCGTGGACAGAACGCTGACTCGCTTCTGGCGCAAATCGATCTCGATCTGTGCCTGCGGATCGACCGAATGAATTGCCTTTGTGACGCTCTTGGCGCAGCCACCGCACGTCATATTGTCGATCCGGAACTGCATGGGTGTCTCCCCGTCTCTGGGTTTAAGTTCTCGCTCAGATGGGGCTTCCATTTGGTGGAAGGTCAAGGGGCGACATCAACACGAAATCGCGTGTTGACGTTCCAGTCGCTGGAAACAGCAAAAGGGCGCCAATAGAATTCGCCAATGGAGCCGATGATGAACGTCCACGCGAGAGAGCGCGCCGAAATCGCTGCAACGCCAAGGCAGTCGCCGACCATTGTTTCGCTGCCGGTCGTCGGCATGACCTGTGCGTCCTGCGTCGGGAGGGTCGAAAAAGCTCTGAAGCGTGTCGAAGGCGTGCGCGATGTTACGGTCAATCTCGCCACCGAGCGCGCTGATGTCACCTTGGTCCGGCCTGTTGATCACGCCAGCCTCATCGGGGCCATCGAGGATGCAGGTTACGAGGTTCCGGGCCGCTCGATCACGCTCGCCATCAATGGCATGACCTGCGCATCCTGCGTGGCGCGCGTAGAAAAGTCGCTGCTCTCGGTTCCCGGCGTGACATCCGCGTTCGTCAATCTGGCAACCGAACGGGCTGCGGTCTCGGCATCCAGCGCCGTCGCGGATCGCGATCTCGTCGCCGCAGTCGCTTCGGCGGGTTACGACGCGCGAATGGTCAGCGGGAGCGATGACAGCGAGGCGCATGCGCTTCGCAAGCAGGCGGAACAGACTGCCTTGGGTCGTGATCTCGCCATTGCAGCCCTCCTGACTCTGCCGGTTTTCGTGCTGGAGATGGGCTCGCACCTGATCCCGGCCGTCCATGATCTCGTCATGAACACCATAGGCATGCGCGAGAGCTGGTATCTGCAGTTCATGCTGACGACCGTGGTGCTGTTCTGGCCAGGGCTGCGCTTCTACCGCATCGGCCTGCCGGCGCTCATCAAGGGCGCGCCGGACATGAATTCGCTCGTTGCCGTCGGCACGCTTGCTGCCTGGACGTACTCGGTTGTAGCGACATTCGCGCCTCAGCTTTTGCCCGCAGGAACGGTGAACGTCTATTATGAGGCCGCTGCCGTCATTGTCACGTTGATCCTTCTTGGCCGCTACCTTGAGGCTCGGGCCAAGGGAAGGACATCGGAAGCGATCAAGCGCCTTGTCGGTCTCCAGCCGAAAACGGCCCGCGTCCGCCGCGATGGCAAGGTTGTCGAGGTGGCGCTTGGGCACGTCGTGACAGGCGATCTCGTCGATGTCCGACCCGGAGAGCGGATCGCCGTGGATGGCGAGGTCGTCGAGGGCGCGTCTTTCGTCGACGAAGCCATGATCACGGGCGAGCCGGTGCCGGTCGAAAAGCAGGCTGGCGCGACGGTGGTGGGCGGTACCGTCAACCAGACTGGTGCGCTCACCATCCGCGCAACCGCAGTCGGCGCCGACACGATGCTTGCGCAAATCATCCGTATGGTCGAGGAGGCGCAGGGCTCCAAGCTTCCCATTCAGGCGCTCGTCGATCGGGTGACGCTGTGGTTCGTGCCCGCCGTCATGGCCACGGCGGCGCTGACCTTCCTTGTCTGGGCGGTCTTCGGCCCGGAGCCTGCGATCACCTTCGCACTCGTCAATGCGGTTGCTGTGCTGATCATCGCGTGCCCCTGCGCAATGGGCCTCGCGACGCCCACGTCGATCATGGTTGGAACCGGGCGCGGCGCGGAGATGGGCGTGCTGTTCCGTAAGGGTGAAGCGCTCCAATCTTTAAAGGACGCCCGCGTCGTCGCGCTCGACAAGACCGGAACATTGACCGAGGGCAAGCCCACCCTAACCGACCTGGAGACCACCAGTGGTCATGTCCGTAACGACGTTCTGGCACTGGTCGCCTCCGTCGAGGTGAAATCGGAGCATCCGATCGCACGCGCGATCGTCGAAGCCGCCGAGGCGGACGGGCTGACGCTGTCCCATCTGTCCCGGTTCGACAGCGTGACGGGCTATGGGGTCAGCGCTGATGTCACCGGGCGTAGGGTCGAGATCGGCGCCGATCGCTTCATGGAGAAGCTCGGACTTGATGTCGGTGTATTCGCAACAATTGCCGCGCGACTGGCCGACGAGGGCAAGTCGCCACTCTATGCCGCCGTCGACGGCGAGCTAGCCGCTATCATTGCGGTCGCCGATCCGATCAAGCCATCCACGCCGGAGGCCATCCGGGCCCTGCACGATCTGGGGCTGAAGGTGGCGATGATCACTGGCGACAATCGGCGCACCGCACATGCAATCGCACGGCAGCTCGGAATCGACGAGTTCGTGGCCGAGGTGCTGCCGGACGGCAAGGTGGAGGCCGTCAGGGCGCTGAAGCGCCACCATGGAGGACTTGCGTATGTCGGTGACGGCATCAACGACGCGCCCGCCTTGGCGGAGGCGGATGTCGGCATTGCCATCGGTACAGGAACCGACATTGCCATCGAGGCTGCCGATGTGGTCCTGATGTCGGGCAGCCTCAAGGGCGTTCCGAATGCGATCGCGCTGTCCAAGGCAACAATCCAGAACATCCGGCAGAACCTGTTCTGGGCCTTTGCATACAACACCGCGCTCATCCCGGTTGCAGCCGGTGCGCTGTATCCCGCCTTCGGATGGCTGCTGTCTCCGGTCCTGGCGGCCGGAGCCATGGCGATGTCAAGCGTGTTCGTGTTGGGCAATGCGCTGAGGCTTAAGCGCTTCCGGGTTCCGATGGCTGACATCAGCCGGTGATGAGGAACTAAGAAATGCTGCCGCATGGCATGGGTGGGCTGTCTGCGATAGACAGGCAAGAAAGTCGGATAGACATAATCCGGAGCGCTGTACAGAACGTTTGAGACGCGGAGGAAGAAATGCAAGTCACACTTTCCCGTCGAGCCTTCATGTTGGCCGTCTGCGCAGCCTCGGTCGCTGCCGCTGTTCCGGCTGTGGCCACCGCAAGACCTGAGCTCCACGTCCTCAAAGACCCGAATTGCGGATGTTGCGCGGCCTGGGCGGAGATCCTGAAGGCCGATGGGTTTGAGGTGACGGTGGAGGAGAGCATGAGAAGGGCGCTCGGCCGCTACAAGGTCGACAACGGCATCCCGCATGAAATGGCCTCATGCCACACCGGCAGGATCGCGGGCTACATGATCGAAGGTCATGTGCCGCCCGCTGACATCCGTAGGCTGCTGCAGGAACGCCCGGACGCCATCGGTCTCGCCGTGCCCGGGATGCCCTTCGGGTCGCCAGGTATGGGCTCGGAAGCCGAGCGGGAGGGCTACGAGGTGTTGCTCATCCGGAGCGACGGATCGACTGAGGTCTTTTCCAGCTACGGCGCTCTCTGATCACACGGGAAGAGAGTTCGCTGGACGGGCTCACGGTCGATTTGCATCGGGATGGGCCCAGCGTTCTAGCTAGCGGCGTAGTACATTCTGATGCGACGGAAGCAGCCTCGGTATTGGCGCTGACCTGCCACTGAACTGTCATCCAGCGGCGATTAGAGCCTCGGCCGTTTCTGTTACGCCGTAGGGCGCAGGTTGAGCAACCGGCGGAGACGCGAAGCCCTTATCGAGCGAAGCGTCGGAGCCGGTTGCGTCGAGGGTTCCGGCGAAGGCCGCCGGGGTCTGGTATCCGAGCGAGGAATGGGGTCTCGCGGTGTTGAAGTCCTGCCTCCATTCGGCGATGGCGCTGCGGGCGTGGTCGAGGCCGAAGAACAGGC
>VFQP010001363.1_pt1 | contig 33280 bp, 26 predicted proteins | sample 3512351 | NCBI WGS metagenome assembly VFQP01 (sample SAMN10412372, study PRJNA504923) | tailings metagenome | isolation source: Relicate 1 Philex TSF1 revegetated site | place: Philippines: Tuba, Benguet | collected 2017-08-29
TCGCGACCTCAACCTTGGCAAGGTTGCGCTCTACCAACTGAGCTATTCCCGCGTATTTCCTTGCGCCATGCGTCGTAAGGAAGCTGGCATTTTAATGATTTTTGACCGGGTGTCAAGGAAGATTTATGAAAAAACCAGACTTTTACCAGGAATGTTTTTTCAGATGGTTTCGCGGATGGCAGGCCAGGCAGCGCGAAGGTAATACCCCATCGAAATCAGGGTCAATAATGCCGCGATGACAATCAGCCATTCCCCAAACCACTGGACATTGAGCCCGAACAGCGGATCGTACCAAAGCAACAGGATGATGGCGACCATTTGTGCGGCTGTCTTGACTTTACCAACCACGGCGACGGCGACATTGGCACTTTTACCTATGCTGGCCATCCATTCACGCAAGGCGCTGATCGCGATTTCACGGCCTATAATGATCAGTGCGACGACGGCGCCGACACGATTGAGCTCTACCAGCACGATCAGCGCGGCGGCAACCATCAGTTTGTCTGCTACCGGGTCAAGAAAGGCGCCAAATTTCGACATTTGCTGATATTTACGCGCCCAGTAGCCATCCAGCCAATCGGTAAATGAAGCCAGGATGAATACCGAAGAAGCGGTAAGGTTCACCCAATGGGCAGGCAGCCCTTGTGCTGTGACTGCATTAGGCGGCAGGTAAAACATACCGACGAACACCGGTATCATCGCGATACGCAGCAGGGTGAGCAGGTTGGGAATGGTCCACATAGATATCTGTTTCTTATTGATGTCGCTTGAATACTCAATGCAGGCGTTCGTAAATACTTTGCGCCAATGCATGGCTTATGCCTTCGACCTGGGCAATTTCATCTATGCTAGCACTTTTTATCCCATCCAGGCCACCAAAACGCATCAACAGCGCCTTGCGCCGCTTGGCGCCTATGCCTTCGATTTCTTCCAGGCTGGAGGTAATCCGTGCCTTGGCACGTTTGGCGCGGTGCCCGGTGATGGCGAACCGGTGTGCTTCGTCGCGGATCTGCTGCAACAGATGCAGGCCGATGTTATCGGTAGGCAGATTCAGCATTTCACCCGTGTCGGAAAAGATCATGGTTTCAAGGCCAGGCTTACGCTCCTCACCCTTAGCAATGCCTATCAGCAGGATATCGCTTAAACCGACCTCCTGCATGACTTCAATCGCCACGCCCAGCTGGCCTTTGCCACCATCTATAAACACCAGGTCGGGACGCTTGCCCTCGCCTGCCGCCACTTTGCGGTAACGCCGTGTCAGTACATCGCGCATCGCCGCGTAGTCATCGCCGGGAGTGATGCCGGTGATGTTGTAGCGGCGGTATTCACTGTTTTGCATATCGCCGCGGTCAAACACCACGCAACTGCCCACGGTAGCTTCACCCATGGTGTGGCTGATATCAAAACACTCGATACGCTCAGTCGCTTCAGAAAGGCTGAGCGCATCGCGCAATGCCAGCAGGCGGGCCTGCTGGTTGGCCGAAGTAGCCATACGCTGCTGCAGGGCCAGTTCGGCATTGGTTTGTGCCATTTTCAGCCAGACTTTTTTATCCCCGATGGCGTTGGTCAGCACCCGGATCTTGCGGCTCGACTGCTCACTTAGCATCTCTTCAAACTCTTCCTTATTCACCTCTGCGCCACATACCAGCAAGGGCGGTGTATTTTGCGAGACATAGTACTGCGTGATAAATGCTTCTACGGTTTCCACCAGCTCTGCATCCTGGCTGTTTTTCGGGAAGAAGCTTTTATCGCCCAGATGCCGGCCACCACGGATCATCACCAGATTGATACAGTGCTGCCCCTGTTCCTCGGCACAGGCGATCACATCAGCATCACTGACACTAAAATCGCTGACAAACTGTTTGGCCTGGACCTGGCGTAATGCCTGCATACGGTCGCGCAAAATGGCAGCATGTTCGTACTCCATCGCTTCGGCAGCCTGGTTCATTTCGTCACCAAGCGCATCGATCACTTCATTGGTTTTGCCAAGCAGGAACATGGCTGCGTGCCGAACATCCTGTGCGTAATTCTCTTCAGAGATCAGGTCCACACAAGGCGCGGTACAGCGTGCGATCTGGTATTGCAGGCACGGGCGCGAGCGATTGGAGAATACGGTATTTTCACAGGTGCGTAATTTAAATACCTTTTGCAGCAACTGTATGCTTTCACGCACCGCCAGTGCACTGGGGAAAGGCCCGAAATACTGGTGCCCTTTACGCTGTGCCCCGCGGTGAAAAGCCAGCCTGGGGAATGCGTCACCGGTAAGAGTGATGTAAGGATAGGATTTGTCATCGCGGAACAACACGTTGTAACGCGGCATCAGGCCCTTAATCATGTTGTTTTCCAGCAGCAGGGCTTCCGCTTCAGAGCGCGTGACGGTGGTTTCTATGCTCGCAATCTGCGACACCATCATCTTGGTACGCGGACTGGACAGATTCTTGTTGAAATAGCTGGAAACGCGCTTCTTAAGGTCTTTCGCTTTACCGACATACATCACTGCATTTTCCGCATTCAGCATGCGGTAGACACCGGGTAGATTGGGCAGGTTTTTCAGCGTAGGCTTGGGATCAAACATCCTCCTATTTTAGCGCATCTGGTCCTGCAGATTCAAAGAATGTCAGTCGGGAAAATGCAACTTGAAGCTATTGCCGGCGGCAAAATCAATGACGGCTTGCAGTCATAAGATTTGCCAGCCCTACCCAAGCAGCTCTCCGCCTATCGCCCAGTCTTCATATTCCACCTCTTCAAACACGATATATGTGTAATTGGCAGGTTTGTGGGCATGCTTGGTCAAGGTGTCGGTGATTTCCTTGGCGATCTGCTTTTTCTGTTCCTTGGTGACGGAACCGGCAAGTTTGATATTCACGTAAGGCATCAATATTCTCCTTCATTTATGTGCAAAATCAATGTGGATGATGGACTGTACCACGTCGTATATCCTTGATGAGATTCAGGGTTACGGCCAACAGTAATACTGAAATCACGATAGACAATATCGGGTCTATCGTCACCCAGCCGGTGAAATAAACCACTACGCCTGCCACAATCGCAGCGACTGAACCCAGCAGGTCACCAAGTACATGTAAAAACGCGGCACGGTGATTGAGGCTGGCATCACCACCATGGTGCTGATGCTGGTGATGCATATGTCTGGCAACAAACAAATTCACCAGCAGGCCCAATACTGCGATGATACTGACATAACCACCGGCTACCGGCACGGGATTCCTGAAACGCTCAACGGCTTCAACGATGATCCAGACGGCCACCACCAGCATGGAAACGGCATTCACCATGGAAACGCGTAACTCCACCTGACTGGACTCAGGCGTTTTACGTGCGTGATGTGCTGCCCACATGGCTAAGCCTAATGCCAGCACGTCGAACAGCATGTGCCAGGCATCACTGAGCAAGGCAAGCGATTGCGTCCAGATACCACCGGCAAATTCGACCACCGCAAATAGGGTGATTGCCAGGAAAGGGATTAAAAACGGATTGCCATGCTGGTGATCGTGATGGTCATGTGCATGACCATCATGCTTGTGGCTATGTGTTTGGCCTGGGGAGTGATGTTGCGAACCACAGCAATCATGCGTTTCCGGGTATTGAGTATGCGTTTTGTCCATGTCGGCATGCTAAGCAATTTGGCCTTCTTTCACAATAGCCCGCCAGAAAAATGCAGGTGCGGGCCTGTGATTGTGACTTATAATAACGGCTCCTCAAGAGCCATGCCATGTTAAGTTACCGTCACGCCTTTCACGCCGGCAATCATGCCGATGTCCTTAAACATTGGGTATACAGCCTGGTGCTCGAGTATTTCAACCAGAAAGATAAACCTTATTGGGTAGTAGATACGCACGCCGGGGCTGGTATTTACCGCCTGGATACGGCGGTTGCCAATAAAACGGCTGAGTATCTTGGTGGCATTGCCAAACTGCAGCAAACAAATCCTCCTGAGGCCTTTGCCAGCTACCTGCAGGCAATTTCGGCAACACATGAGATTGGCGGCAAAGATACTTACCCAGGCTCGCCATGTATCGCTGACCACTTTTTAAGGGCAGACGATAAATTACGTTTGTTTGAGTTGCACCCGGCAGACGCGGTATTACTGCAACAGCCATTCAATGACCGCAAAAGGCAGGTGTCCATCCAGATCAAAGATGGCTTTGAGGGAATCAAGGCCTGCTTGCCACCGCCCACTAAACGCGGTGTGGTTCTGATAGACCCGCCTTATGAAGTGAAAGATGACTATGCGCGCGTGGTCAGTTGCATCAAAGACAGTTTGAAGCGTTTTCCCACCGGCACCTACCTGATCTGGTATCCGCGCCTGCAACGACCTGAGCCACAGCAAATGCTGGAAAGCCTGCGCGGACTGGATACGGATTACCTGCATATTTGCCTGGATGTGCAGCAGCCTGGCGCCGACGGATTCGGCATGCATGGCAGTGGCATGTGGGTGATCAACCCGCCGTGGATGCTGCGCCAGACGGTTGAACCTCAGCTGGCATGGCTGGCGCAGACACTGGCACACGATGCCGGCGCACGCGCCTGGTGTGAAGGCCAGCAGCGCTAGTCCAACTATACAAGAGCCTAGTAACGGATGCGTACGCGCCTGAGCGGTTCAGGCTCGCTCTTCACAGTGACATCAAACGTACTCACCGCGATCGTTTGCCGCGTAGCAGTCTGAATGCGCACCCGCCATTCCCCGGCAGTCACATTGCTTTTATAGGTATATCCGCGATAACCGCTATCCCGTCCACCCGCCAGCGAAAATCCCGGGGTGGAAACACTGATCCAGCGCCCTGCGATTTTCCGCTGCCAGTCATGCACCAGTTTGGTATGCAGGCCTTGTGGCGCAAATACCGCTGAGAAACATACCAGCCTTTGCCCTGGCTGCACGTAAAGATGATCATTGTCCACGCGCCAGAAATTCCACCATGGCGATTTCTCGACGGTCATCCAGTAGCCTTCCGGAGACTTTTCCAGATCATAGGCCACCACTACTGCCTGTTTCACCAACGGTACTGGTGGAATCATGTCTGCTCTATATGCCAACATCAATAAACCTGCAATCGCCCATACCGGCCAGATGCGTCCGACATGACTGGGCGCGCGTTTATACAGGACAAAAGTAATGATCGCGCCTAGCAGCGTACTTAAATAAAACCAGGCGGCATGCACACTGCCAAACACAAAAGGGAAAGCAAAGTTGCACCATAAAATGGAACAGAGGCCAAACATGCTCCAGCACAAACTCAAACGCCGGTATTCACTCTCCATGAATTCGTTGGCCACCAGCAGCGCCCCGAGTAATAGCGTCAGCACCCAGGCCAGGCCATAGCTGGAACTTTTGAAATAAAGGATAAACAACGCACTGAGCACACTACCAAACAGGAACTGCAATATCCAGTAAGGCCAATCCTGCACCGGCCAGCTGGATACCCTGCTCTGCACCCATTGCCAACCCATTAACCGTTCGCGCACACGCCGCGCGCTGGCCGTAGGCTCAGCCAGTTGATACATCAGGATCGCGGCCATCAGCAAGTACAAGGCAAAAATGCCCATATCCAGCATCGCTACTTTCTTGCCTATGGTGATGGCATCCCAGATAAAACCGCCTATGAAAAATACAAGGGGCAGCAGCGTCTTGGCACGTAGCAGGCAACGGGAAAACAGCGAAGCTTGTTCATCACACTCAAGGGTCGGATCGGACATAAAACGGCTAAAATTCAATAAATCATCATCATTTTTATCATATCCCACCTTAACTGTCACGGTATGGAGCTTAAAAGGTAAACTTTCTTTGATTATCAAATCCAGCCTGTTAAACTTTAAGTTATCTTAAGAATGGTCCGTTATATATATCTATAGAGATGACCGCGAAGATTGGCATCCGCCCCTAATATGAATAAACTCTGGCAGTAATCAGGTATGCGCGATTTATTAAGACACCTTAAATATAAATTAACCGAGATCAAGTCTGTCAGTAACGAAACAGAACAGGCTCTCATCCGCGTTACTTTCGTCAGTTTCATCACGCTCTACCTATTATTCAACGGCAGCAGTTACCAGCCCGTTGGCGTATGCCTGGTATACCTGTGCTGCGGTTTCCTGATGCTGCTCAATATCCTGCGAAACCCGCAAAAAAACGAAAGACGGCAATGGACTGCGATGGTGATGGATATCACCGCCACTTCGCTGGAGCAGATGATTTCCGGTGCGATGGCCGGCGTGTTTATCGGTATCTATTTATGGCTGATTATCGGTTATGGCATGCGATACGGCACCAAGTTCTTTAAAGGCTGTTACGTCTTAAGCCTGATCGGTTTCAGCATCACGCTATATCTGAATCCTTACTGGAACCAGCATCAGCATCTGGCTTACGGTTTCTTGCTGACACTGTTACTGATTCCACCGCATTCCTTGCGTTTACAGATCAGCCTGGAAAAAGCCACCAAACAGGCAGGGGAAGCCAACGACGCAAAAACCAACTTCCTGTCGAATATCAGCCATGAAATGCGCACGCCACTGAATGGCATTATCGGTGCCAGTGAGTTACTGGCTCAATCCAAACTGGACAATAAACAGTCCGAGCTATTGAAGATGGTGGGTGCATCCGCTACCAGCCTGAAGAAACTGATCAATGACGTGCTCGATATCAGCAAGATCGAAAAAGGTAAAATCGACCTCGAAGAAATTGCTTTCTACCTGCCCGACCTGATCCATCGCCTGCAACTGATGTTCCAGATAGAGGTGGAGCGCAAACAATTGTGGTTGCGCTTCAACCTTGATCCTTCAGTAGAACGCCATTATGTCGGCAGCATGCACCATATAGAACAGGTACTGATGAACCTGGTCGCCAATGCCATCAAATTCACCCAGCATGGCGGTGTCGATGTCGTGGTCAGTGTGAGCGAGCGTTATGCCAATATGAGTATGCTCAAGTTCCATATCCGCGATACCGGCATAGGGATTAAACCGGATGCGTTGCCGTATATTTTTGACAGTTTCACGCAGGCCGATAGCAGCATCACGCGCCGCTATGGCGGCACGGGCCTGGGGACATCGATCGCCAAGCAACTGGTCGAGTTGATGGCTGGGCGTATCCAGGTCACCAGCGATGAGGCCAACGGCACCACTTTTGAAGTCACGCTGCCACTGGCACATGCTGAGCCCAATACACAAACCGCTGCCAATGAGATTAATGTTGAAGGTAATTCCAATGTGGTGCCATTGAGCAGCCACACCCGCTTCCGCAAGAAAATCCGCGTGCTGATCGCTGACGACAATGTGGTTAACCGCCTGATCCTCAATGAAACCCTGCAGCGCATGAATTGCGTGGTCAAGGCTGCCGACAATGGCGATGATGTGCTGGATGCGCTGGAGCACCACGAGTTCGACCTGATGATCCTGGATTACAACATGCCGGAAATGAACGGCCTGGAGGTATTCAATATCTATCATGCCTTGCCAGGCAGCAAACCTTTGCGCACAGTGATCCTGACCGCGGATGCGACCAAGAATACCCAGGAGCGTTGTTTAAACGCCGGCGTTTACCAGGTGCTGACCAAGCCGGTCATTTCCAGGCAGATCCAGACCCTGATCGAAGCGGTTGCTCAGACCCTGGAAACAGACGTCAGCGTCAAACCGGCGAGCAAACCCGCTAGTCGCGTTGTACGCCCGGCACCGGTGCTGGAGCAAGAAAAAACCGGCTCTCCGCGCGTAGAACCGGCTACAGAAACTGCGACAGAAAAGCAGGTCGCGGAAAAAGTGGCCACTATACCGGCTTACAGCGAGCCACTGCTGGATAATGCGCGGATGGAGCATTTGTTGAAACTGGGTGGCAGTGAAGCCTTTCTATACCGCCTGATTACCGAATTCATCGACATGACGGATGACCTGATCCGCGTACTGGGCACGGAATCACTGGACCTGAAATTCGAGCAGGTACATAAGCTGGCGCATACCCTGGCCGGTGAATCTGCCAATATGGGCCTGATGCCGCTCAGCAAGCACAGCCGCCGCCTGCTGGGCTTGAGCATGGAGGATGCCCAGACGATTTCCGACCTGTACCAGGCCGTGGTTGATGTCTATGAAGAAACGCGCCAGCAGTTATTGCAATATCGCGGCAAACTTTCTTCCAAACGATCAAACAAATAATCGGGCATCCTGATAACTTCACCATGTTCAGTACAGGACGTACTACTGGTTGACAGCTCGCTGTTGTAACACTTCTGCGCCCTGCCCTGGTGCCGGCTGCTGACTGCCGGATTCCTGATGGGCGGGGAACAGGCGTGACTGGGCACGATAGAAACGGTCCATCACCTTCAGGTCACGCTCGGTCAGCCGCAAGGCATTTTCCACCCAGACATTAACGATATCCTCCAGCTCGGCATAGGTTAACGGATTGATCCTGGCCTTGGCTTTTTGTGCTGATAAAAAGCCTTCCGCCTGCCGGCTGTTTTTCTGGATAAATGCCTGTACTGCCTGCTCGCCTTCACCCTCATCCACCACCACATCGATCAGGCCCATTTCCAGGCATTGCTCTGCAGTGAATCGCTCGCAACCCAGGATCATTTTATCGGCGACCGCCATTCCGGCTTTACGGGCAATGAAACTGTAAGCACCCATGCCAGGGATCATGTTGAAGAATAATTCCGGGAAGCAAAACACGGATTGCCGCTCTGCAATCAATACATCGCTGGTCAACGCCGCCTCTATGCCTGCGCCTAATACCTCGCCCTGTAACAGCGATATTTTAGTGACATGGTCGAGGCTGAAGCGGAAGGCACGCTGCGCCACCACGTCAATGCTCAGTTTGGCATAGGCCTGCAACTGCGCACGGTCCTGATTGCGGATCGCCAGAGCCATCTTCTGCAGATCACCACCCATGTTGAAGTACCCTGGCGTTGCAGAAGCAAATACAGAATAACGGATGGGAAGCACTTCCTCATTGTCGGTCTGGACATAGCCTCCGCTACGCTGGATATCTTCATGATGCTCATGCAGATTGAGCAGTAAATCGTGGTTGATGCACGGAATACGCTGCGGTTGGTGCAAATAGCTCCACAAGGTCTGTTGCGCCGCATCAAAACGGCAAAATACCTGGCCGTAATCATGTGCCAGCAAACGATGTTGATAATTAACCAATCCTTGGTCAAACGGTTTCATGTGATTCTCCTTGACAGTGAAAAATGGTGAATGGACTCAACATAAGTGACGCATGCGCATCGGAAAACTTACGCCGGTGAATACATCATAATCAAAACTGCAGTCAGCAATTCATGTTTTACAGTTGCAAGGAAGCGTTCGAATAAACCAAAAAAAGGGAGCCTGAGCTCCCTTTTGCAAGTAGAACGGAAACCGTCAGGCAGTTTCCTGGATAGGGATGATTTTTTTCACATTCTGCAGCGAATCTGCATATTGTGTCATCTGGTCAAAATTAAGGTATTTGTAGATCTCGGCGGTATTGCTGAGTTTGGATCCCAAGGTATCCAGGTACTCCTGCACCGAGGGCATCCTGCCCAGTTTCGCACATACCGCAGCCAGTTCTGCAGAACCCAGGTAAACACGTGCATCCTTACCCATGCGGTTATCAAAGTTACGGGTAGAAGTCGAGAACACGGTCGCCTTGTCAGCCACACGTGCCTGGTTACCCATACACAATGAGCAGCCCGGGATTTCGGTACGTGCACCCGCCACTCCAAAGGTGGAATACACACCTTCGGCACGTAACTGTGCTTCGTCCATACGCGTCGGTGGCGCGATCCACAAGCGCGTCGGGATACCACCCGCACCTTCCAGCACTTTGCCTGCCGCACGGTAATGACCGATATTGGTCATGCAGCTGCCGATAAAGACTTCATCGATCTTGTCGCCCACAACTGCGGACAGAGGCTTGATGTCATCCGGGTCATTCGGGCAAGCTACCAAGGGCTCCTTGATGTCGGCCAGGTCGATCTCAATCACGTGTGCGTATTCGGCATCGGTATCCGGCTGCAACAGCTCCGGTTTCGCCAGCCAGGCTTTCATGCTGGCAATGCGGCGCTCCAGCGTACGGGCATCAGCATAACCGTTTTCGATCATGTTCTGCATCAGCACGATGTTGGAATTCAGGAATTCGATCACCGGTTCTTTATTCAGCAATACGGTACATCCGTTGGCAGAACGCTCGGCAGACGCATCAGCCAGCTCAAAGGCCTGTTCCACTTTCAGGTCCGGCAAGCCTTCGATTTCCAGCACACGGCCGTTAAACACGTTTTTTTTGCCTTGCTTGCCTACCGTCAGGGTACCCTCTTTGATTGCGGCATAAGGAATCGCATTCACCAGGTCACGCAAGGTGATGCCTGGCTGCATCTCACCTTTGAAACGCACCAGCACAGATTCAGGCATATCCAGCGGCATCGCGCCGGTGGCGGCAGCAAATGCCACCAATCCGGAACCCGCCGGGAAGCTGATACCGATAGGGAAACGGGTATGCGAGTCGCCACCGGTACCGACCGTATCAGGCAGGATCAGCCGGTTCAGCCAGGAATGGATCACGCCATCACCGGCACGCAGACTGACGCCGCCCCGGCTGGACATGAATTCCGGCAGCTCATGTTGCAGCTTGATATCCACTGGTTTCGGGTAAGCTGCGGTATGGCAGAAGCTTTGCATCACCAGGTCGGCGCTAAAGCCCAGGCAAGCCAGTTCTTTCAGCTCATCACGGGTCATGCCGCCGGTAGTATCCTGTGAACCGACGGTAGTCGCCTTGGGCTCGCAATAAGTACCCGGGCGTACACCCACACCTTCCGGCAAACCACAGGCACGTCCCACCATTTTTTGTGCCAGCGTATAGCCTTTACCGGTATCTTTGGCAGGAATGGATTTGATGAACACATCTGTTTCCGGCAGCCCTAATGCCTTACGCGCATTCGAAGTGAGGCCACGCCCGATGATCAGCGGGATACGGCCACCGGCACGAACTTCATCCGGCAAAGTGATAGGGTTGATTTCAAAGGTGGAGATGACTTCACCCGCTTCGGACAGAATGTTGCCTTCATACGGTTTGATGATGATGACATCGCCAGTGTTGAGCTTGGAAACATCACTCTGGATAGGTAAGGCGCCTGAGTCTTCCGCGGTGTTAAAGAAGATAGGCGCGATCTTGCTGCCTATCACCACACCCCCCGTGCGCTTGTTCGGGATATTTGGAATATCGTCGCCCATCCACCACTGCACAGAGTTGATCGCCGATTTACGCGATGAACCGGTGCCCACCACGTCACCGACATAAGCCAGTGGCAGGCCTTTTTGTTTCAGGCTTTCTATGGTTTTCAGGCCATCGGTCATGCGGTTGACCAGCATGGCTTTGGCATGTAACGGAATATCCGGGCGGCTCCAGGCATCTTGCGCAGGACTCAAGTCATCGGTATTGGTTTCACCATCCAGCTTGAATACCACCACTTTGATTTCTTCTGCCAGTGCCGGTTTACTGGTGAACCATTCGGCGTTGGCCCAGGACTCCATCAAAGCCTTGGCATGCAGATTGCCGGCTTTCCTTTTTTCATCCACATCGTGAAATGCATCAAACATCAGGATGGTAGTGGAGAGTGCTTTTACTGCGTGTGATGCCAGTGAGGTATCCAGCAAAGCCACCAGCGCCTGCACATTGTAGCCTCCCAGCATGGTACCCAGTAACTGCACTGCTTTTTCAGCGCTGACCAGTCGCGAATGCGCCTTGCCATTGGCAACATCTGCCAGGAATGCCGCTTTCACGTAAGCCGCCTGGTCTACCCCGGCAGGAATACGGTTTTCCAGCAGGTCGACCAATAAGGCATCCTGGCCGGCAGGAGGATTTTTCAATAACTCAACCAATGCAGCCACTTGCTCTGCATTGAGTGGCAACGGAGGCAGGTTTTGCGCGGCGCGCTCTTTAACGTGGATATCGTATGCTTGTAACATGTGTAGGCTCTATCAAAAAACAAAGTCGGTGTTGATGCAATAAGGCGGGGAAACTTGCCTGTGTGCGAGGTGTATGTTCATTTAATTATAATGCAGTCCATTTCTGCATAATGTTAACTGCTTGTAACATTCACGCTTATTCCAAAAATGCCAGCAACCGCAAGCGTGATTACAACACTATTGATTAGCTTAGCGGTTACTGTCGCTGTACAACTCTTTGGCAAACGGCGTACTACAGCTTTTGCCATAAGCCGAGGATTCCCATTTATCCAGTAATTCTTTCTGGTAGCCCTTGCCATGCTGCTTCTCCAGGTAGGCACGCACCTCAAACACATCGGCAAAACCGTTGTGATCGGTATCCATCAACACCACCTGGTCTTCCAGCGTTGGGCCGCTGTAGTGTCCATTCGCACCGGTAAAATAATCCAGCGCCGATTCGGCATGCACAGGCAGGCTTAACAGCGCCAGCGCTGACCATGCCATTAAAGTCCGCAATACCCCAGTGTTCATTTTTATCATACCGCCCTCATTTGTGCGCTTAGTAGTATGACGTATCTTTTACCAAATCGCGCCGTGTTTCAGTGATGAGACGCACAGTGAAATCCCTGGTTTACACCGCCAGCAAGGCAATTTTTTTCTTCCATTGTGCCGGTCCGGTATGGTGCACAGACTCGCCATTGGCACTCACCGCCACCGTCACCGGCATATCCACCACGTCAAACTCGTAGATGGCTTCCATGCCCAGGTCAGCAAAGGCCAGCACCCGGGATTTCCTGATAGCCTTACTGACCAGATAAGCAGCACCACCCACCGCCATCAGATACACGGATTTGTGCCTGGCAATCTCTGCCAGCGCCTCTTTACCCCGTTCGGCTTTACCTATGGAACCGAGCAGGCCGGTATTCAGCATCATATCGGTATAGCTATCCATACGTGTGGCGGTTGTGGGTCCGGCCGGGCCGACCGCTTCATCACGCACAGCATCTACCGGGCCGACATAATAGATAAAGCGGTTGCTGAAATCTACCGGTAACGGCTCGCCTTTTTCCAGCATTGTCCTGATGCGTTTATGTGCGGCGTCCCGCCCAGTCAGTATTTTACCGGTCAGCAATAAAGTATCACCGTTTTTCCACCCCTGGGTCTCTTCGCGCGTGACGGTTTCCAGGTTGACACGTTTGGCTTGCGGGCTGGGAGCCCAATGCACATCCGGGTACACATCGGCATTCGGTGGCGTCAACTCCGCTACGCCAGAACCATCCAGCGTAAAATGCACATGCCGGGTCGCCGCACAATTCGGAATAATCGCTACCGGCAAACTGGCCGCATGCGTAGGGTAATCCAAAATCTTCACATCCAGGACGGTGGTCAATCCACCCAGGCCTTGCGCACCAATGCCTAACTGATTGACCTTTTCATACAGCTCCAGGCGCAGCTCTTCGATTTTGTTCTGTGCACCACGTGCCTGCAGTTCCTGGATATCGATAGCCTGCATCAATGACTCTTTGGCTAGCAGCATGGCTTTTTCGGCACTGCCGCCTATCCCTATGCCCAGCATGCCCGGCGGGCACCAGCCGGCACCCATTTCAGGCACCACTTCGAGCACCCAATCGACTATGCTTTCATTCGGGTTCAGCATCGCCAGTTTGGATTTATTTTCTGACCCACCACCTTTGGCTGCGATCTGGATATCGACTGTATCGCCGGCGACCATCTCGATATGCGTAATCGCTGGCGTATTGTCCTTGGTATTCTTTCGGCCACCAGCAGGATCGCTGACAATAGAAGCACGCAAGGTATTATCCGGATGCAGATAGGCGCGGCGCACACCTTCATTGACCATCTCTTCGAGCGTCATATCGCCTTCAAACTGCGCCTGCATGCCGACTTTGATGAACGCGACCACGATGCCGGTATCCTGGCACAACGGTCGTTTGCCTTCCGCGCACATACGTGAATTGGTCAGTATCTGTGCGATCGCATCTTTCGCCGCAGGTGACTGTTCTTTTTCGTAAGCCACAGCCAGCGCCCGGATGTAATCTTCCGGGTGGTAGTAAGAGATATATTGCAGGGCATCTGCAACACTCTCGATAAAATCCTGGGTCTTGATCAGGGCCATGGTATTTTGGAAACAGGTGTTCTTGAACAGTTCTTATCGTTAGCGGGCACTGCTTTTCGTGTAGGCAATGGCAGGACCAACATCTTTCCTCAGGATTTTACCATTTTTAGTCCGTGGGAAATCCTTCGCCAGATAAACTGTTTTCGGTGTTTTGTAGGCAGCAAGGTGCTGTTTGCCAAATGCAATCAATTCATCCGCCTGTATTTCAGCATCCGGTTTGGGGATCACATAAATCACCACCAGCAATTTATCCTTCTCGATTTCTTCGCCGACAGCGGCGCAATCCGCCACGGCGGGATGTCCTTTATACACGCGCTCGATCTCATACGGCGATACGCGGTAGCCAAAGCTCTTGATGATGTCATCCTTGCGGCCAAGGAACCAGATATAGCCATCGGCATCGTATTTGGCATAATCACCGGTGAAGAAATATCCATCGTGTTTATATTTTGTGGTCTCTTCCGGCAAATTCCAGTAGCTTAGGAATAAACCCGGATCGCTATCCGGCACGCAGATCATGCCTTCCTCACCTTCGGCAACCTGCTCACGGGTATCAGGATTCAGCAAGGTAATGTCATGCCCCGGCTGCGGAAAACCTGCGGAACCGGCGCGTATGGGCCGGAAAATACTTTGCGAAAGATAATAGGAAAACTCGCTCATGCCTACCGCTTCATAAATATCCACACCAAAGCGCTCGCGCCATTGCTTGAGTACTTCATCAGACAAGTGTTCCCCGGCACTCATGAAATGGCGCACGCTGGGAATATCCGCCTGTGTGGCTTTCGTTTTTTGCAGCAGCTGGCGGTATATCGTCGGCACACCGATAAAAATCGTTGCCTGGTGCTTGGCAATCAGTTCCAGCCATTTTTGCGCATCGTTTTTGCCCTCATGCACAATCACCGTTTTACCTAAATATAAAGGATCCATCAGCCCGGTGCCTAACACATAAGTCCAGTTGAATTTTCCGGAATGCATGATACGGTCCTGCAACTGCTCGCTGTAATTAAACCAGTATTCCGCCGCCGGTTGACGCCCCAGCAACGCGCGATGTGCATGTAGCACGCCTTTCGGATACCCGGTGGTTCCCGAGGTATAGACCAGATAAGCCGGATCTTCCGCGCGGGTGTTGAAAGCAGGTTCGACGTGTTTCTCTGCTGACAATACCGCTTCAAGCGATAACAGGTTGAGTGCGCCACAAACCGGTACCTCTGCGGTTAATTGCGTCAGTAAAACATGTTTGAGGTTGGGCGTTTGCGCAATATTCTCCTGCATCTTGGCAGACATGGCTGCCCAGGCAGCCGCATCGGTGACCAACACTACAGCTCCGGAATCCTTCGCCAGGTAAGCCACCTCTTCAGCAGTCAGCAAAGTGGAGGTAGGCACAGAAATCGCGCCGGTTTTCATCGCTCCCAGAAAAGCGACAGGATAATCCAGGCTATTGGGTAAACGGATCAGGATACGGTCACCCGCAGCAACTCCAAGGTCGCGCAACACTTGTGCAAAGCGGCTTGTCTGTTCCGCCAGTTCAGCAAAGGTAATCGTGCGGGTGCCGAAACTATCGTCCTCTACAATCATCGCGACTTCATTAGCCTTGGAAGTACCCAAATGGCGGTCGGAACAGGCGACGCCGATATTGAAATACTCGGGGATATCCCATTGCCATTGTGGGTAAGGCGCTAGCGGTGTCATCTCAAACCTTTCCTGAATCTTCAAACGTGCATGGTTGGTGTCACGTGTCATATGCATTTCTTATGGAAATGCTTTTAAAATTACTTCGTTTAGCCGATATCTAAATTCAGAATTTAACGATGAAGTGCAAGGCGCACAGCGCACAGAAAGCGGAATGTACATAAAGTACATGAGCATTTCGAGCACTGCGCAACGCCGCAATTCGCGCTAAAAATGAATTTTTATAACAGGATGCCGTAGGGCCAGTTTTGACGGACCACCTGCGCCGGCATCAACTGCAACACATGTAATGCGAATTCCATATCACTGGTTTTCAATGCCCGTAACGCATGCGCCCGCAACAGGGTTTGCAAGGCCTTGCCAAACATTGGCGGATCCAGCATCTCGCCCTCAAACTTGATCGCCCCGCCCAATAAAGCATCTGCTTCTATGGCGGCTTTGAGGATCGCCACCTTCTGGTTGATCTCAGTCGGTGACGGCGTATAGGCGGTTTTGCATAAATGGATATGCCCCGGATGGATCACCTGCTTGCCGGTCAGGCCCATCGCCGCTTCCTGGCAGGCATGCTTGTATACCACACGCGATTCGTTATCGCCATGCAGATCCAGCCAACGGCGCACGTCGTGCGGTTCGACAAATTTGTCCGGCATGATGTTGCTGCCTATCAGTGTTTCCACCCCGCCGATCACGCCTTTACCGGCAATCCTGGCTTCAAAAATCAGCTGGTTGATAAAATAAAACAGTTCTTCGATCCAGTGTTCGGGCGTGATGTGTATGCCCAGCGCTTTGGAGAAATCATGAATACCAAACACCACATGCTTTACCGTGTCGTACTGCATCAGGTCCGGTGCGATTTTGAGCGACTTTGGGTGCTCGATAATCGGTTGTATCGTGATATGGGGATTAATGCTGATCAGGAAGCTGGACAAGTCGCGCACTTCCGCCGCGCCATAAGACTCCCCCGCTTTCGCCAGCATCACCACATCAATATATTCGCGCATGTCGCGCACCAGTTTCATGTCTTCCTCATACTCATCGGTACGGAAAGAATTGGCGCGGATAGCGATGGTCACCCGTTCATTGACCTTGCGCAGTTTAGGCAGCTCCTGCCTTAACAGGGTACGGCTCATTTCCTTCTGCCTGCAACCATCCTCCAGGTCAAAAATCAGCGTATGCGCGTTGGTAAAGTGTGCATGCTTGACCATGCGGTTGGCCGCCTGCTCCATATCCTCGTAAATACCCAGGCTGGGTGCATACTTGACCGGCGGGTAATAGAGCTGGATCCCGGGCCAGTAATCACCTAGGGCACTGGCATCCAGCGTGACTGGTTCTTCCCCCATATGCTGAATCATGCGGTTTCCTGTTCTGCCGATGGCCGGCTTGCTCTTAATTTTAGCAATACCGCAGCGTGCTCTGCCCTGAGCGCTTTTGTGGCGGATACATCGGTTTGGGTATCCTGTATCAATTCCCAGAACACACCATCAGGCAACTCCAGCAAGGCATCCAGCTGTGCCATTTCAGCCAGGGTCAGGCCATTAAAATGCTCGCTGACAAAGCGTTGCAATACGATATCGAGTTCCAGCATGCCGCGACGGCAGCGCCAGGCCAGGCGGCGCTGTTCTGCTTCGCGTAGTATTTCTGCATTCAACATTGTGCGCTCCTATAACACCTTGATACCAAATATTTTTTTGCCTGGTTTTTCTGTTTTTTGTTGCTTGGCCTTCTCGATCTTCAAATCCTTGATGGCGGCGATCGCCGCGTTCGGGTTGAGTTTTTTCGGGCATACATCTGTACAGTTCATGATGTTGTGGCAACGGTACAGACGGTAGGGATCTTCAAGGTTTTCCAGGCGGGCCTGTTGTTCCTGGTCCCGGCTATCGGCAATAAAGCGGTAGGCTTGCATCAGCCCGGCCGGGCCGACAAATTTGTCCGGGTTCCACCAGAAGCTTGGGCAGGACGTAGTACAGGCACCGCATAAGATGCATTCATACAAGCCATCTAGCCTGGCACGGTCTTCCGGACTCTGCAGGCGCTCGGTGTCGGGCGGAGCGTCATGGTTCTGCAGGTAGGGCATCACCGAATGGTAGTGATCAAAAAACTGTGTCATATCAACCACCAGATCGCGGATCACCGGCAACCCAGGCATCGGGCGCAATACTACCGGCTCCTGCAAGTCGCGTAGCTTGGTGATACAGGCCAGGCCGTTCTTGCCGTTGATATTCATCGCATCGCTGCCACAAACGCCTTCACGGCAGGATTTACGCATGCTCAGCGTGTCATCCACAGCTTTCACCCGCATCAATGCGTCCAACAGCATCTGGTCGCTGTCTTCAAGTGCTATATCGTAGTCCTGCATATAGGGCTTCTTGTCTACGTCCGGATTAAACCGGTAGATGGAAAAACGCATATCAATACACCCTTTTCTTCAACGCAAATGTTTCAACGCTCAGTGGTTGCAAGCGTACCGGTTTGTAAACCAGCTGTTGTCTACTGGCAAAAAACAGTGAATGATTTAACCATTGAGCATCATCCCGTTCCGGAAAATCGGCGCGGGCATGTGCCCCGCGGCTTTCCTGTCTAGCGTGTGCCGCATGCATGGTAGCGACCGCCACCTGCATCAGGTTATCCAGCTCCAGCGCCTCGACGCGGGCGGTATTGAATACCTTGCTTTTATCGGTGATACGTAAATCCTGTGCGCGTTGAGCGACTTGCTCAATCGCACTCACACCCGCTTCGAGTAAATCCGGGAAGCGGAATACGCCGCAATGTTTTTGCATAGTCTGGCGCATGGCTTCGCCGGTAGCCGCCACATTTTCACCGGCAGTATTTCTTTCCAGGCGGGTTACGCGTGTCAACGTTGCATCGGCCACATTGGCAGGTAAAGGTTTGTGCGCTTTGGCACGGTTAATATCCACCGCCATTTTGTCACCTGCGGCCTTTCCAAATACCACCAGGTCCAATAGTGAGTTAGAACCCAGGCGGTTGGCACCATGTACCGATACGCAGGCACACTCGCCGACTGCGTACAAACCAGGAATGACCTTTTCAGACTGCCCATCATGGATAACCACTTGACCATCCAGATTGGTAGGAATACCGCCCATCATGTAATGCGCAGTCGGTACCACAGGAATCGGACTGCTGGTAGGGTCTACCCCGGCAAATGTTTTGGCAATTTCGCGTATACCTGGCAACCGTTTATTGATAATTTCTTCGCCAAGATGATCAAGCTTGAGGTAGACCGCATCTTTATGTTTGCCTATGCCACGGCCTTCCTTGATTTCGGTTGCCATCGCGCGCGATACCACATCGCGGCTGGCTAGGTCTTTGGCGCTGGGTGCGTAACGTTCCATAAAGCGCTCGCCTTCGCTGTTAACCAGGTAACCACCTTCGCCACGCACACCTTCAGTTATCAACACGCCTGCATTCAGCACGCCGGTAGGGTGAAATTGCCAGAACTCCATATCCTGCAATGGCAGACCCGCACGGGCCGCCATCCCCAAACCATCGCCGGTATTGATAAACGCATTGGTACTGGCCTGGAAAATACGGCCACCACCACCAGTGGCCAGCATGGTGGCCTTGGCATGAATCACATGGATGTCACCGCTTTCAATTTCCAGCGCGATCACACCAAGCACATCCCCTTCACTGTCACGGATCAGGTCCAGCGCAAACCATTCGATTAAAAACTGGGTATTGGCTTTGACATTGCGCTGGTACAGGGTATGCAGCATGGCATGCCCGGTGCGGTCAGCCACCGCACAAGTGCGTGAAATCGGCTGTTCCCCAAAATTGCGTGTCATGCCGCCAAAAGGACGCTGGAAGATACGGCCATTTTCCAGACGGTCGAATGGCATGCCGAAGTGTTCCAGCTCGATGATTGCCTTGGCAGCGTTTCTACACATAAACTCGATCGCATCCTGGTCGCCCAGGTAATCAGAGCCCTTGATCGTGTCATACATATGCCACAGCCAGTTGTCATCCGAGACATTCCCCAAGGCAGCGGCGATGCCCCCTTGCGCCGCGACGGTATGTGAACGGGTAGGAAACACTTTGGACAAGACAGCGACATCCGCGCCAGATTCCGCCAATTGCAGCGCAGCGCGCAAACCTGCGCCGCCACCGCCGACGATGACGGCATCTACTTTGTGATGCTGAATATTACTCATGCCCCTCACCCTTAATACTTCATTCCAAACAAAATCCACAAAACTGCGAACGCGTTACCGAGCACAGCAAAATTCACCAGCCATTGCAGTCCCGCACGAATCACTACCTGCGGCACGTAGTCACGCAATACATCCCTGACACCCAGCCAGGCATGCATCTGCATGCAGATAAAGAACCACAGGCAGAGCAAACGCCACCATAACGGCGAAAATACTGCTACCCAGCCGGCATAATCCTGTGGTGCCAGCCACCATACACGCGCCCAAAACAACAGTAAGACAGTGGCCATGGACAATGCACACAAGCGCTGCGTCAACCACAGCCGCATGCCGGGGTACTTTGCGGTCAGCAGTTCAAAAAGCATGGCTGAGACTCAATATTCAAACTTATTTTCCAAACTTGTCACCAAATGGCAAACACCACAAACAACATGGTCGCAGCGACCAGAGCCAATACCACACGGCTGGAGAAGCGGGCTTTTTGCAAAGTGGTCATCCAGTGCACATCCATCGCCAAATGCCGGATGCCTGCATAAAAGTGATGAAAGAAAGCCCAGGCTAACGCGGTCAGCAATAGCTTCACCGGCCATTGCTGCAACTGTCTTGCCACTGCCAAGTAACCTTGCTTATTACTTAGCGAACAGTACAAAATCCATAGCAATAATGGCTGTACCAGAAAAAGCACCACCCCGCTGGCCCTGTGCATGATGGAGACCACGGCATTGACCGGCAACCGGATCGTGAACAGATTCAGGTTTTTTGGCCTTTGCTTTTTTGGCTTTTTCACTATCATCTTCTTACTTGTCCATGCTGGCCGCCTGCGCAACTGCGCCAGCGACAAATGCCATTAAGCGCGGGTCAAAAGGCTTGGGAATAATGTAATCCTTGCCGAACGACAGTGATTTCAGCTGGTAGGCATCCAGCACCTGCTGTGGCACCGGCTCGCGTGCGAGTGCACTTAGTGCATGGGCAGCCGCAATTTTCATCTCTTCTGTGATCTGTTTCGCGTGTGCATCCAGCGCGCCGCGGAACAAATAAGGGAAACAGAGCGCGTTATTCACCTGGTTAGGAAAATCACTGCGCCCCGTAGCCATGATCACATCATCACGGATAGCAAACACCTGCTCAGGCAGGATTTCAGGATCAGGATTTGCCAACGCAAAAATAACAGGGTTTTTTGCCATCTCGGACACCAGCTCTGCCGGCAAGCCATTCTTTGCGGACACGCCGATAAATACATCCGCCCCACGCATCGCATCAGCCAGGGTACTCACCGGACCAGGCGCTATCGCCAATTCACGGTTATTGTCATGCAAATCGTCACGCGCGGTGTCCAGCACGCCTTTGCGGTCTACCATCACGATATTGGTGGCACCCATTAATTTAAGCAATTTGGCACACGAACAACCTGCTGCCCCGGCACCCAAGAATACGACTCTTGCATCGGGTAACGTTTTGCCTTGCAGATCAAGTGCATTCAGCAACGCTGCGGCCACAATGACTGCGGTGCCATGCTGGTCGTCGTGAAAAACCGGAATATCCAGCCGCTTCTTTAATTCATTCTCAATGTAAAAACAATGCGGCGCAGCGATATCTTCCAGGTTGATACCCCCGAAAGTAGGTGCGATATTTACCACGGTCCGGATAAACTCATCAGGCGTAGCCGCATTCACCTCAATATCAAACACATCGATACCGGCAAAACGCTTGAACAACACACCCTTGCCTTCCATCACCGGTTTTCCTGCCAGTGCCCCTACATTGCCCAATCCCAGTACCGCAGTGCCATCCGTGATGACCGCGACCAGATTTCCCTTGTTTGTATATTTATAGGCATTGGCCGGATCCGCCTCGATCTCACGTACCGGCTCCGCCACGCCTGGGGTATATGCCAGGGATAGATCATGCTGGGTAGTGCATGGTTTGGACGATTCAACGCTCAGTTTTCCCGGCTTGGGAAACTGATGGTAATCCAGTGCGCGTTTTTTTAAATCGTCCATTATTGAACCTCTTTTTCACTTTCTCATTTTCTCTTCGAGCATAATTACTTCGCTAGCAAGACTTTCAAAAGTCGGCCTTTTCTCATCTTGAATGATTTAAAAACTTCAGTAGCAAGGCGAATGAGTGCAGATAGTGCGGATAGCACGGCCAGCGAAATTCAACGCCGCTAATGAAGAATTTTTAATCATTCCAGTTTTTTAAATCATTCGAGCTCGCTCATGTAGTGATGGTCGTCCGTCAGACACAAGCCAAACCGCCATTCCATAGGTTTATCGCCATAAGTAAATGACACGCGCTCGATACTCAGTAGCGGATATCCCTCTTTCAATCCCAATGCTTTGGCCACTTCAGCATCTGCGGCGACTGCCTTGATACGTTCTTCAGCGCGTATCATGCGTATCCCGAACTGTGACTCATACATGCTGTACATGGAGCCATTACTCTCTTCCACTTTGGCGCGGTTCAATCCTTTGAAAGGTGCAGCTGGCACCACGATATGGTCATAAATCAGGGGACGGCCGGAAAAGGTTAACAGGCGTTTGACTTCTATGGTAGTTGCGCCCGCCTTGATCTCCAGTACTTTGCCGATGTGCGCATTGGCCTTGCTTTTGATGCAGGAGAGAAACTCGTTTTGCAGCATCTCCTTCTGACCATTTTCAGCCGTAAGCCGCAAAAAGCGCAGTTTAACGTCATCCTGGTTATGCGTTGCCACAAATGTACCTTTGCCCTGGCGACGGATCAGGATATTTTCAGTCGCGAGGCTATCAATGGCTTTACGTACGGTGCCCTGGCTCACTTTATAACGTTGCGCCAGGTCTATCTCGCTGGGAATCATATCCCCAGGACGCCATTCGCCGCCGATCAGGCTTTGCGTGATCAACACTTTGATTTGGTCGTATAGCGGCCGGTAACTGGCCGATGCAAACTGCTTATCCATGAGGGTCAGGCTCCAGGTACACACTGTTTATTCAATATGCGGCAGCTTGCCGCCATGCTTAATTCATTTATACCACAGACAAAACTCAGATGTCCACTATTTTATATCTTATATAAGACATAAGATATTTATTGACACGGGATTTTTTATCATCAATAATTCAGAGAACCATCCCTGATAAGGAAAAAGAATGCCCTATCCGCTCAGACCCAGGCGCTCCATGCTTTATGTACCAGGGTGTAATACGCACTATCTGGAACGCGCACGTACGCTGGCGGCGGATTCTGTCATTCTTGACCTGGGGGATCCCATCCTGGTCGACGCCAAATTGCAGTCCCGCGACAATGTGGTGCAGGCAGTGAAACAAGGTGGCTATGGCAAGCGTGAAGTGGTTATCCGCGTTAATGACCTGGATTCGCTCTGGGGTCATGATGATATTCAGGCGGTGGCAAACGTAGGCGCAGATGCTATCTTGTTTCCCAATATCGAGTCACGCGAAGATGTACTGCGTGCCCAGCAGTTGCTGGATGACGCCGGTGGCAGCCATGTACCCATGATGGTCATGATAGAAAGTCCGCTGGCGGTATTGAACGCCAAAGAGATTGCAGCGGCTTCCGACCGGGTGATCTGTATGGTGATGGCAACTTCAGACCTGATTTCACAATTGCATGCACGCGTCACGCACGAGCGTTCTGCCATCCTCACCTCGCTGTCACTGGTCATCCTGGCGGCACGCGCTTATGGTAAAGGCGTCATTGACGGCATCACCAGTGATTTCAAGAATATGCATTCATTTGAATATGCCTGCCGCATAGGCAGGGATATAGGCATGGATGGCAAATCACTGGTGCATCCGGCACAGATTGCCTACTGTAATGATGCTTACACACCGCAGCGTAGCGAAGTCGAGCATGCGCGGCTGATCATCAGGGCATTAAAGGAAGCCAATGAAGCTGGCCGTGGCACTGTGGTGGTCAACGACAAACTAGTTGAACATCACCATATCAAGGCGGCACAGCGGCTGATCCAACTGGCAGAAGCCATCAGCGAACTGGAAGAAGAGTTTATTTAATGCACTTAACTAAATACGTTAAAGGAGAACACCATGCAAAGTAAAATTTATGCAGGCCGTTTCTTCGAAGACTTCAAACTGCACGAAGTCATCCAGCATGCGACCCCCCGCACGATCACTGCCGGGGATAGCGCGCTATATATCGCCCTGACCGGTGCGCGTAATCCGCTGCACTGTAGCGAACCGCTGGCGCAATCCCTGGGTTACCCGAGTACGCCGGTAGATGATTTATTGGCGTTCCATATCGCGTTTGGCAAAACGGTCCCGGATATTTCAGTGAATGCGGTCGCCAACCTTGGCTATGCCGATGTGCGGTTCCAGCAGCCGGTTTATATCGGCGACACGCTCACGACAGCGAGCGAAGTGATAGGCCTGAAACAGAATTCCAGCGGCAAGAATGGCGTTGTCTGGGTACGTTCCACCACGTTCAATCAGCATCAGCAACCAGTACTAAGCTGGATACGCTGGGTGATGGTACAGAAAAAAGATCATGGCGCCCCTGCCCCGGAAACCGTCATTCCGGAACTGCCGGAATTCGTGGCGGCTGAGTCATTATCCCTGCCTGCCGATTTCAAGCTTAACAGGGACCTTGCTACGGCTACCGGTGGCAAATACTGGTGGGATGACTATGAGGTCGGCGAATGCATGCGTCACCCTTCCGGCCTCACCATCAATGAAAGTGACCATACCATGGCCACGCATTTATACCAGAACAATGCACGGCTGCACTTTGATGCACACCTGATGAAAAGCACACCGCAGGGCAAGTGCCTGGTCTATGGCGGCGTGGTGATTTCGGCATGTCGAGCGCTCAGCTATGAGGGCCTGGAAAATGCCATTTCCATCCTGGCCATCAATGGTGGTACGCATGCTAACCCTAGCTATGCCGGCGATACCATTTACTGCCTGACCAAGGTACTGGATAAATGGTCGCTGCCCCACCCTGAACTCGGCGCATTGCGCTTGCGTATGGTCGGTGTCAAGAATATGCCGCCAACCACGCTGGAAAACATTAAAACCACGCAGGGCTATCACCCGCATGTGGTGCTGGATCTCGATTACACAGTACTTATTCCACGAAAAGGAAATTGATGATGGCAGTTCATCCAAATCAGGCTTTGTTTAGCGGGGAAAAACCGTTTCCGGTGATTCCGGCCTGTGAACACTTTGCCGGCAGTGAAAAGCTAATCCTGAAAGCATTATCCTTGCAAGACGCCGCCAATGCTAACGGCGTTGGCCCGGTATTCGATATCACTTGCGACTGCGAAGATGGTGCCGCCAGCGGCCAGGAACAGGTGCATGCAGAAATGATAGTCCGCATCCTGAATTCTGAAGCCAACCAATACAAAATGGCAGGTGTGCGTATCCATGATTACACCCATCCGCACTGGAAAAAAGACATTGATATCCTGGTGGGGGGTGCCGGTGAAGTGTTAAGTTATATCACCATCCCCAAATGTACCGATATTACGCAAGCAAGCGAAATGATTACCCATATTCAACAGGTGGCCAGACAGCATGGGATACAACGCGAGATACCGGTGCACCTCCTGATTGAAACGCACGGTGCGGTGCGCCAGGTACATGAGATCGCCCAACTACCGTGGCTGCAGGTGCTGGACTTTGGATTGATGGATTTTGTCAGTGCCCATCATGGCGCAATTCCCGCCAGCGCCATGCGTAGCCCAGGCCAGTTCGAGCATCAATTACTGGCGCGCGCCAAAAGTGAAGTAGTCTCTGCCGCCCTGGCCAATGGCGTGGTACCGGCACACAACGTCACCCTGGACCTGAAAAATGCGGAAGTCACTTACAGCGATGCCTTCCGTGCACGTAACGAATTCGGCTTTATGCGCATGTGGAGTATTTACCCTACGCAAATCCAGGCGATTGTCGATGCCATGAAACCCAATTTTGATGAAGTCAACGATGCCGCCAATATCCTGCTCGCCGCACAAGCCGCCGACTGGGGGCCGATCCAGTATGCCGGCGAATTGCATGACCGTGCGACTTACAGGTACTTCTGGGAAATGCTGCAAAAAGCCAAACAGACCGGCGTTGCTATGCCGGCACAAGCAGAAAAAGCGTTTTTTTAATACTTAAGCCACAGGGAACACAGAGCGCGCAGAGAAAAGATAAGAGATTCTTATTCTGCTTGATCAGCAAGCAATCAGATCTTGGTGAAATCCAGGAAATTTTAATCAGGGTTTGCTTTTTTCTCGGTGTACTCGGTGTTCTCTGTGGCAAAAATAAGGGTTTGATATGCAACAAACAACTTCAGCAGGCGCTCGATTCCGTGCGGCTTTGGCAGCAGAAACACCATTACAGATTATTGGCGCCATCAATGCCTTTCACGCCATGCTGGCAACACAAAGCGGGTTCAAGGCTATTTATTTATCTGGCGGCGGTGTAGCGGCGGGTTCACTCGGCTTGCCAGACCTGGGCATTTCATCACTGGAAGATGTGTTGGTTGATGTACGGCGCATTACGGATGCAGTGGATACTCCGCTACTGGTCGATATTGATACCGGTTTTGGCGGTGCTTTTAACATCGCTCGTACGATTAAAAGCGTGGCCAAGGCCGGTGCCGCCGCTGTACATATTGAGGACCAGGTCAGTGCCAAGCGTTGCGGCCACAGGCCAAACAAAGCGATTGTCAGCCTGGATGAAATGGTAGACCGCGTGAAGGCAGCGGTGGATGCCAAACCTGATGACGCGTTTGTGGTGATGGCGCGTACCGATGCGCTAGCTGTCGAAGGCCTGCAATCTGCCATAGACCGCGCCTGTGCCTGCGTTGAAGCCGGCGCCGACATGATTTTCCCGGAGGCGATGACGGATCTTTCCATGTATCAGCAGTTTGTGGATGCGGTGAAAGTACCGGTATTGGCCAATATCACAGAGTTCGGTTCTACCCCACTCTTCACTGTTGATGAACTGGCCACGGCCGGCGTCGGCATGGTGCTGTATCCGCTCTCTGCTTTTCGTGCCATGAACCAGGCAGCTTTAACGGTCTATCAGGGCGTGCGTCGCGATGGTACACAAAAAAATGTGGTTGGCCTGATGCAGACGCGCGCAGACCTTTATGAACATCTGGGCTACCACGCATTTGAACAAAAGCTGGATGCGCTTTATAAAAAAGACTGAATACACAGTCAATTGGATAACAAATAACTGTACGCAATATGTCTTCAGGAGTTGAGCGATGAATACAACGACAGATCCTATGAATACCGAAACGCCAAAGCGCAAGAAAGGCGTTGCCTTGGCAGGCGTTGCCGCAGGCACCACCGCCATTTGTACAGTAGGACATAGCGGCAATGACTTACATTACCGTGGCTACGATATTATCGAGCTGGCAAAACACGCCAGCTTTGAAGAAGTCGCCTATTTGCTGATTTACGGCGAGTTACCCAGTCAGGCCCAACTCACTGCTTATCATCAAAAGCTTAAAAAGCTGCGCGGCCTGCCCAGTGCACTTAAAGCCGTACTGGAACAGATTCCTGCCGGTGCGCATCCCATGGATGTGATGCGCACCGGTTGCTCTATGCTGGGCACTCTTGAACCGGAAGCCGCGGACAGGGATACCGAAGGAGCGCAAGCACTTGGCGACCGCCTGATCGCCTGTTTTGGTTCTATTCTGGTTTACTGGTATCACTTCAGTCATCGTGGCATACGTACAGAAATTGAAACAGATGATGATTCGATCGCTGCACATTTCCTGCATATCCTGCATGGCAAAAAACCTTCCGAATTGCATATCAAAGCCATGAACAGGTCCCTGGTATTGTATGCAGAACATGAGTTCAATGCATCCACATTCACCTCCCGCGTGATTGCCGGCACGCTGTCTGATTTGTATTCGTGTATTACGGGAGCGATAGGCGCGTTGCGTGGCCCCAAACATGGTGGCGCTAACGAAGCAGCAATGGAAATCATTGAGCGTTACAGCAATCCGGATGAAGCGGAAGCGGACATCATGGCGCGGATGGCACGCAAGGAAATCATTATCGGCTTTGGCCACCCGGTCTATACCATAGCCGACCCGAGGAACGAGTCCATCAAGGAAGTCAGCCGCTCGCTGTGTGAAGATGCTGGCAATATGAAACTGTTTGATATTTCTGCCCGTATAGAAGAAACCATGTGGCGCGAGAAAAAGATGTTCCCCAACCTGGATTGGTACAGCGCATCCAGCTACCACATGATGGGAATCCCGACCGGTATGTTTACGCCTATCTTCGTGATTTCACGCACCACCGGCTGGGTTGCCCATGCCATTGAGCAACGCATAGACAACAAGATTATCCGTCCGAACGCAGAATATAACGGACCGGATAACAGACCTTTCGTGCCATTGAACCAACGTTAGCCTTAACCAACTTTTAGCCACACAAAGCACAGAGGACTCAGAGAAAATCTGTGACCTCGCCACCTCTGTGCTCTCTGTCCTCTGTGGCTTAATTTTAATTTGAAAGAAAATTTAAATGTCCGCCCATATTTCTAATGTCCGCCCCGATCCCGATCAGGTGATTGTTGATATCGCCAACTACGTCGCAGATTTTGAAATCAACTCAGAGGAAGCGTATGACACTGCCCGCAACTGCCTGATGGATACGCTGGGTTGCGGCTTTGAAGCGCTGGATTATCCAGCCTGTACCAAATTACTCGGGCCTGTGATCGCCGGCACGGTGGTGCCTAACGGTGCCAAAGTGCCAGGCACGGCCTATCAGCTGGATCCTATCCTTGCTGCGTTCAATATTGGCGCCATGATCCGCTGGCTGGACTTTAACGATACCTGGCTGGCAGCGGAATGGGGTCACCCTTCTGACAACCTCGGTGGCATTCTGGCATCGGCGGATTACATCTCCCGCAAGAATGTGGCAGAAGGCAAAGCGCCTTTGACCATGAAAGACGTGCTGACGGCCATGATCAAGGCACACGAAATCCAGGGTGTTCTTGCATTGGAAAACAGCTTCAACCGCGTCGGGCTAGACCATGTCATCCTGGTCAAAATCGCTTCTACCGCCGTGGTCACCAAACTGCTGGGGGGTACCAAACAGGACATTATCAATGCCGTTTCAAACGCATTTGTTGATGGTCAAAGCCTGCGTACTTACCGCCATAGCCCGAATACAGGTTCTCGCAAGTCCTGGGCCGCTGGTGATGCCACCTCGCGGGCGGTCAGGCTGGCATGGATGACTCTGCAAGGTGAAATGGGCTATCCCAGCGCGCTGACCGCCAAAACCTGGGGCTTTTATGATGTACTTTTTAAAGGCAACGCCTTTAAATTCCAGCGCCCTTATGGCAGCTATGTGATGGAGCAGGTGCTGTTCAAGATATCTTTCCCGGCGGAGTTTCACGCACAAACCGCAGTGGAATGTGCATTCCAGTTAAACAAGGAAGTTGGCAACCGGCTGCGATCACTGGACGATATCGACAATGTTGAAAAAATCATCATCACCACGCACGAATCCGCCATCCGCATCATCGACAAAACCGGCCCTATGAATAACCCGGCTGACCGCGACCACTGCATACAATATATGGCAGCAGTAGGCTTACTGAAAGGCAGTCTGACCGCCCTCGATTATGAAGACGAATCTGCGGCCGACCCTCGTATTGATGCCTTACGCGACAAGATGACCTGTGTAGAAAAAGCTGAATATACGCGTGATTACCTGGACCCGGAAAAACGCTCCATCGCCAATGCCATCCAGGTTTTCTTCAAGGACGGTACGCAATCCAGCAACATAGCCGTCGAATATCCGATTGGTCATCGCCGCCGTCGCGAAGAAGGTATCCCGGAACTGGTAAAAAAATTCAAAGTGAATCTGGCTCGACGTTTCGATACGAAAAAGCAAGCTGACATTTTGGCCTTGTGCCAAGACCAGAAAGCGTTGGAAAACATTGCTGTTAACCGGTTTGTAGATATGCTGGCGCTCTAACTCTCACCTATGCATGAATGGGCACTCCGGTGCCTTTTTTCATATTGGCACAGGGAATATTTAGTATCAAGCCAAGCTTGCACCAGCATCCCTAGAACATTCATTATCAAATAAAAAAGCGACCCTGAGGTCGCTTTTTTATTTATAGCCAGATAAGTTACTGGTCAACAATCAACTTCTGCTGTGCCAGCAGGCTATTGATGATCGCCGCATCACTGCTTTGACCGGTAGTGATATCCACACCGCTCAGTACGATCTGCTGGGTAGTGTTGCCACTGCTGAAGTTGCCAGACACATTGTGTGCATCATTCGCAAAACCACCATTCGAACTGATATGAATAATGGTATCACTACCTGATTTTTCAAAGTGCAGGTAATTCTGCAGGTTGCCTGGGTTTTCACCTTGCAACAAGTCACGGATATCGAGAACATCACCACCTTGCCCCGGTGTTGCCTTATTGAAATCAGTGATAGTGTCACGTGCAGGGTTGCCCGCTACACCATCATCACCACGATCCCATTTAAAGACATCCACACCTGCACCGCCAGTCAGGGTATCGTTACCTTTACCGCCGATCAGGATGTCGTTACCGTCACCGCCATTCAAGGTATCTTTACCGGCACCGCCACGCAGGATGTCATTACCGGCACCACCATTCAGCGTATCATCGCCGGCCAGGCCATAAATGATGTCGTTACCTGAAGTACCATTAATCTGCGCATCATTGCCACTAGTGCCACTGATGATTCCACTATTACCGCTGGTCAACAGATCGATATTGATCAGGTTGGCTGAAGAGTCAGTGTCACTGAGGTTAGTGCTATCCGTCGCACTTATCTTGAAGCTATCCAGAACATTCACACCGATAGTGTTATCTGTTCTGATAGTAGACAAGAACTCGTTCAGCTTCAGGTTATCGATTGTGCCGCCATCTTGTGAAGTCACTTCCAGTTTACCACTACCACCGATCAAACCAAGGAAGCCATTATCTTGTGCATAAGTTACTTTCAAGCCTAGCTCACTTGCAACAGCAGAGGAGTAATTCAGGAAAGCGCCACTCAAAGCAATCAACGCACTATAAGTGATTGTCACGTTGGTGATGTTGTTGTTGACATCGCTGGCACTGAATCCTTGTCTGCTGGAGAAGTTCAGCAGGTCCACATTCAACAAGCCTGGGATGGTCAGCAAACCAGCGGAATTGATACCTGTGCTTACATCAGGAGCCACTTGAGGAACAGCATTGATCTTGGTGACATTGATGCTCAATGTTGCAGAGCTGGTATCACCATCCCTGTCGCTCAGTGTGTACTGGAAGTCAGCGACACCTGAGACTTTGGTGTTTTTAGGAGTGAAGACGAAAGTACCGTCATCCATATCCAGAACCAAAGTGCCTTTGGCAGTCGTGATTGACAGTTTATGGCTTGCTGAGTCATACGTGCTTCTGTTAGTACCACTGAAAGTGATCGCACCTGTTGTTGCATTAAATGTATAGGTAGTACCTTCAATAGCCACTGATTTCACATAGCCGCCATCTGCACCAAAACCGCCGCTAGCAACCAGGCTGCCGGAAATCGAAGCTGCCACAGTTTCACTCAGCACACCATCCAGCTGGTCAAAATTAGTCACTTTGACACCACCGGTGTTCACACCAGCCTGGCCGTCGTAAGCAATCGGATCCAACTGTGTTGTAGAGGTGTTCTGGCCTAATCCAAGTGCATATGACTTGATGTTGTAAGTTTCCAGGAACTGGATCCACGCTCTTTCTTCAGCAGCCTGGATACCTGCGTCAGCTGAGGATGCATTCTCACTGCCGCTCAGGTCACTTGTACCACCCAGACCGCGGTTCGGCTCACCATCGGTGAAGAAGTAAGACACCGTCTGTGCATTATCTAATTTACCAGGAGAACCATAAGCATTTATTGCTGTTTCGAGGGCTGAGTCATAGTTCGTGTTGCCGTTAGGAGACAAGGTATTCAAAAGCGCATTGGCTTCAGAAACTGTCAACCAGGTTGTGCCCAATTGTCTGGTTTGCGCATCGCCAGCAAACACAACCAGTGCAACTTTCACATCACCCAGATCATCGTAGCTAGCCAAGAGTGTCTTGATTGATTGGATAGCACTTGCCAAACGTGTCTGGCCACCTACACCATCTCTGCCACCCATACTGCCTGAAACGTCCAGTGTGATCATCACATTGGTATTTGCAGAGTTAGTCGCGTAGACAGTCTGGTTGTTGGCAACTGGAGAGTCATCTTCAATCGTTACCGGCAACGTCGTCACTTGCGTTACGCCGTTTGCAACGACTTTGACACCGATTTCAGTTTTCAAAGTGTCTTCGGTCGTCGTATTCGGATGATCGATTGGTTTGCTCAATGTTACGTTATAGGCACCACTGTTGTTAATGGTTGCCGTCAGTACCTTCTCGTTACCGGCGAAACCTGTCAATGTTTTGCCATCTGCAGACAACGACCATGTCACAGTCACGCCACCGGAAGTCAAAGTACCTGCCGTTGGCGCAGTCAGTGTCCATACCGCACCGCTACTGTTACTTGCATTCAAGCTGAACGAACCTGTCGCAACTGCTGAATCTGTAGTATCACTGCTACCGGCATTATCTTTGATACCGCCAGCCAAACCTTCTTCAGAGACAGTGAATTTGCTGCCATTCACAACTGTGATACCGCTGTCATTGTCGATAATGATGCCTGTGGCTGATTTACCGCCAATATTCAGAGGCAGAGTTTCATTTGGCTCAATCAATGTGTCATCAATTGTCGGCACAGTGACCGTGAAGCTGCTGACACCTGCCGGCACGGTGATAGTTCCGGTAACGGCGTTATAAGTAACGCCATTACTGAATACCGCGGAACCGTAATCGGCGCTGGAAGCTGTACCGCCACCCAGGCTGTAGCTGTAGGTTGTCGGTGCATTCGTGGCAGTACTTAAAGTGACTGTATAGACCAGGTTATTACCTTCAACAACAGATCCACCATTCGGACCAGCAGTGATAGTGTCTATCGTAGCCCTGTCGTTATCGACAATGATGCCGGTACCCGTTGCACCACCGATAGTCAGTGGCAGCGTCTCGTTCAGTTCAACAATGGTGTCATCCACGGTTGGTACTGTTACGGTGAAGCTGCTTACGCCTGCCGGCACGGTAATAGTGCCATTGGCATTCAGTACCACGCCGTTGCTGAATACGGCTGTACCGTAATCAGCAGCTGAGGCTGTACCGCCACCCAGACTGTATGTATAGGTAGTAGGCACATTGGTTGTGGCACTCAGTGTCACGGTGTAAACCAGGTTGTTACCTTCAACAACACTGTCGTCACCTGGGCCAGGCTGGCCTGGTTCTACAGTCACTACAGTGGCTTTATCATTATCAACAATGATACCTGTACCGGTTG
>VFQP010001364.1_pt1 | contig 33277 bp, 31 predicted proteins | sample 3512351 | NCBI WGS metagenome assembly VFQP01 (sample SAMN10412372, study PRJNA504923) | tailings metagenome | isolation source: Relicate 1 Philex TSF1 revegetated site | place: Philippines: Tuba, Benguet | collected 2017-08-29
GATCACCCGCCACGACTGCGTCGAAGGCTGGAGCTGCATCGCCAAGTGGACGGGCGTGCCGCTCGCTCTCGTCCTCGATCAGGCGCGTGTGAAGCCGGAGGCCGCATACGTCGTCTTCCACTGCCTCGATACCATCGAGAACACGCTGGCGGGCGAGGTCAAGTATTATGGCTCGGTCGACCTGGTCGACGCCCGGCACCCGCAGACAATCCTGGCCTATGGCCTTAACGGCTCGCCTCTGCCGGTCGAGAACGGCGCGCCGCTGCGCGTGCGGGTCGAAAGACAGCTCGGCTACAAGATGCCGAAATACCTGCATCGCATCGAACTCGTCGCCGGCTTCGGCCAGTACGGCGCCGGCAAGGGCGGCTACTGGGAGGATCGCGGCTACGACTGGTATGGCGGCATCTGAGGGACATCTATGGGTTGTGTCTTCGGCCTGATTGCTTCATGTTGGAGCCGGATCCGCATGCGCGGACCGCCAATCCAATAGAATCAGGAGGTCGCCTAGGTGCAGGACACCGCGAACATCTATTCGGGCATTCAGGACGAAGACACGATGGGCGGGCGACTTCAGCGCGCCCGCGATGCACAGGGCTATTCGGTCGCGGATTTCGCTTCCCGGCTCGGCGTCAAGATTGCCACCGCCCAGGCGTGGGAAAACGACCGCTCCCAACCGCGCGCCACGAAACTGCAGATGGTGGCGGGACTGCTCAACGTCAGCCTCTCATGGCTGATGGACGGACGCGGCCAGGGTCCGGTCGAGGGCGATGCGGAACTCGTGGAGTCGATTGCGACGCGACTTGGCCGCATGCAGCGCATGCAGGTCGAACTCCAGGCCATCGCGGCAGGATTGGAGAAGGACGTCGCGCGGCTTGCCGCCGGGGCGCGAACCGCGTAGCCGGGCCGAATGCCGGCGATGGTGACAAGCCTCCGCGGTTCGGCTAGCGTCCGAGTCGTCGAGGGGCCAAAAGCCCCGCCGGTTTGCGGGAGAGAGCAGCGGAAGCTGCCGCCGAAGGGGAAATCGCCCGAAATCTCTCAGGCAAAAGAACCGTAAGCCGTCAACGACACTCTGGAAAGTCGGGGCTCTCGCCCCGCGCCGAAGGTGTAAGGTGCCCTGACAGAGTTCCGGGGTGCCGAGTCTCTCAGGCTTCCGACAGAGGGGCACGAACTGGCCGCATCCAGCGGCCGGAAGCGTGCTGTTCTGGAGGAGCGTTTGACTGACGACGACCTGAAACATCTCCCGCTCGAAGACCTTCATGTTGCCGCGGGCGCCCGCTTCGGCGGCTTCGCCGGCTGGCACATGCCGCTGACCTATCCCGCCGGCGTGATGAAGGAGCACCAGCATACGCGATCCGAGGCCGGCCTCTTCGACATCTCCCACATGAAACTGATCGAGGTGCACGGCGCGGACGCGTCGCGCCTCCTCGAGACCGCATGCCCCATGGACCCGGCGACACTGGAGGCCGGTCGCTCGAAGCTGTCGCTGATGCTCGACGAGGCGGCCGGCATCCTCGACGACCTGATCGTCACCCGGCTCGGCCCCGAACGCTTCATGGTCGTCGTCAACGCCGGCAACGCCGACGCGGACGCCGCGCATCTCGCGCAACTGGCAGCGGCCCTGAACGTCACGGTCACGCCGCTCGACCGCGTCTTCCTGGCGCTTCAGGGACCAGCATCGGAGGCCGTACTGGTCGCGGCGGGCGTCGAAGGCCTGCCGCGCGTCTTCATGTCGGGCACGGAACCGCATCCCGGCTGGTTCGTGACCCGCTCCGGCTACACCGGCGAAGACGGCTTCGAGATCGGCCTGCCGGAGGCAGATGCGCGCAAGCTGCTTGGCAGTCTGCTCGCAGACAGCCGCGTGATGTGGATTGGCCTCGCCGCGCGGGATTCGCTCCGACTCGAAGCAGGATTGTGCCTGCACGGTTCCGACATCTCCGCCGACACCGACCCGGCATCCGCCGCGCTGATGTGGACGATCCCGAAACCGGTCCGCGAAGCCGGCCGCTTCATCGGTGCGAAGGCGCTGGCGGCCATTGTCGCCAGGGGCGCTCCCGAAAAGCGCGTCGGCCTGAAACCCGACGGCCGACAGCCGGTGCGCGGCGGCACTCCGCTCACCGACGAAGACGGCCAGCCGGCCGGACGCGTCACCTCCGGCGGCTTCGGTCCCTCGGCGGGCCATCCGGTCGCCATGGGCTACGTGCCGGCCGCGCTGGCCCGCGCCGGTACCCGCCTCTACGCCGACGTGCGCGGCAACCGCATCGCCGTCGACGTCCATTCCCTTCCCTTCACGCCGCATCGCACCGTCAGAGGATAAGTCTCATGGCAACGACCTACTTCACCGACGACCACGAATGGATCCGCGTCGAGAACGGCGTGGCGACGGTCGGCATCACCGACTACGCGCAGGAACAGCTCGGCGACCTCGTCTTCGTCGAACTGCCGGAGAAAGGCCGCGCCCTGAAGAAAGGCGACACGGCCGTCGTTGTCGAGTCGGTCAAGGCCGCATCGGACGTCTATGCGCCGGTCGACGGCGAGATCGTCGAGGTCAACGACAAGCTCTCCTCCGACCCGGCGCTCGTCAATTCGGCGGCCACCGGCGACGGCTGGCTCTGGAAGATGAGGCTCGCCGACACGGGCCAGTTGTCCGGCCTGAAGGACGAAGCCGCCTACAAGGCCATGGTCGGCTGACGGAGACGAGCATGAGCGCGCCCTTCACCACCCGCCACATCGGTCCCGGCAAGAACGACCAGCGCGCCATGCTGGCGACGCTCGGCGTGCCGTCGCTGGATACGCTGATCGCACAGGCTGTCCCGAAGTCCATCCGGCTCGGGCGCGCGCTTGACCTGCCGTCGGCCGCTTCGGAGGCCGACGCGCTCTCCGAACTGTCGGCGAAGATGGCCGGCAACGTCGTGCTGAAAAGCTTCATCGGTGCCGGTTACCACGGCGTCCACGTGCCGCCGGTGATCCAGCGCAACCTGTTTGAGAACCCCGCCTGGTACACGGCCTATACGCCCTACCAGTCGGAGATCAGCCAGGGGCGGCTCGAACTTCTCTTCAACTTCCAGACGCTGGTGACCGAACTGACCGGCCTGCCGGTGGCCTCCGCCTCGCTGCTCGACGAGGCGACGGCGGTGGCAGAGGCGGTCGGCATCGCCTGGAGGCATCATCGCGAGAAGCGCAACGGCATCGCGCTCGCAGGGCCGCTCCATCCGCACACGCTCGACGTGGTCGCGACGCGCGGCGAGCCGCTCGGCATCACGGTCGGCGGCGAGGCCATCGGCGACGACACGGCCGCCCTGCTCGTTCCGTGGCCCGACACGCACGGCGTCTACGGCGACCACCGCGCGGCAATCGAGAAGGCCCGTGCGGCCGGAGCGATCGTCATCTTCGTCGCCGATCCGCTGGGCCTGACGATCACCGAAGCGCCGGCGAAGCTCGGCGCCGACATCGCGGTCGGCCCGATGCAGCGTTTCGGCGTCCCGATGGGATTCGGCGGACCGCACGCCGCCTATTGCGCCGTGTCCGAGAAGCTGACGCGCCTGATGCCCGGCCGGCTGGTCGGCCAGTCCGTCGACCGGCACGGACGCCCCGGCTTCCGGCTGGCGCTCCAGACCCGCGAACAGCACATCCGCCGCGACAAGGCCACGTCCAACATCTGCACGGCGCAGGCGCTGCTCGCCAACATGGCGACCGCCTACGCGATCTGGCACGGGCCGGAGGGCCTGCAGGCGATCGCCGGCCGCATCCACGGTCTGGCCGCGCGGCTTGCGTCCGCTCTCGGCGGCGCGGGTCTGAAGGTCGAAGGCGCGTCGCGCTTCGATACGGTGACGGTCTCGGTGCCGCGCCGCGCCGAAGTCGTCGCCAGGGCCGCGGAGGCAGGCGGACGCCTGCTGCGCGTCCTCGACGAGGATCGCGTCTCGATCGCTTTCGACGAAACCTCGACCGACGCCGATCTGAACGCCATAGCCGACCTGTTCGGCGCGCCGGTGCCGGCCAGCGCCGACCCGACGCTGCCCGGCAGCCGTCTCGCAAGAGGCTTCCTTACTCAACCGATGTTCCACGAACACCGCTCCGAGACTGAGATGATGCGGCTCCTGCGTCGCCTCGCGGACAAGGACCTGGCGCTCGACCGCGCGATGATCCCGCTCGGCTCCTGCACCATGAAACTCAATGCCGCGGCGGAGATGATGCCGGTGTCGTGGCCGAGCGTCGCAAACCTGCACCCGCTGGCGCCGGCAGCCCATTCGGCGGGCTACAAGGCGATGACGGATGACCTCGAGCGCTGGCTGGCGGAGATCACGGGCTTCGACGCCGTCTCGCTGCAGCCCAACGCCGGCAGCCAGGGCGAATATGCCGGCCTGCTCGCCATCCGCCGCTATCATCTCTCGTGGGGCGAGGCGCATCGCGACGTCTGCCTGATCCCGTCCTCCGCACACGGTACCAACCCGGCCAGCGCTTCCATGGCGGGAATGCGCGTCGTCGTCGTCGCCTGTACCGAGGCCGGCGACATCGACGAGGACGACCTGCGCGCCAAGGCCGCGCAGTATTCCAGGGAACTCGCCGCGCTGATGATCACCTACCCCTCGACACACGGCGTGTTCGAGGAGAACGTCAAGGAAATCTGCGCCATCGCCCACGAGCATGGCGCGCAGGTCTATCTCGACGGCGCCAACCTGAACGCGCTGGTCGGCCTCGCGCGGCCCGGCGACCTCGGGGCCGACGTCTGCCACATGAACCTGCACAAGACCTTCTGCATCCCGCATGGCGGCGGCGGGCCGGGGGTCGGCCCGATCGGCGTCAAGGAGCACCTGAAGCCTTTCCTGCCCGGCCATGTCGGCCTGGGCACGAAACACGCGGTGGCCGCAGCCCCGTTCGGCAGCGCGTCGATTCTGCCGATTACCTGGATGTACATCCGCATGATGGGGCCAGCCGGCCTCAAGCAGGCGACCGAAAACGCCATTCTCAACGCCAACTACATCGCGGCCAGGCTGAACCCGCATTTCCCGGTTCTCTATCGCGGCGGCTCGGGCCGCGTGGCGCACGAATGCATCCTCGACACGCGTTTCCTGAAAGATACTTCGGGCGTCAGCGTCGAGGACGTGGCGAAGCGGCTCATCGACTACGGCTTCCACGCGCCGACCATGTCCTGGCCCGTCGCTGGAACGCTGATGGTCGAGCCGACCGAGTCCGAGCCGAAGGCGGAACTCGACCGCTTCTGCGATGCGATGGTGTCGATCGCAGCCGAGGCGAAGAAGGTGGCGCTGGGGACGTGGCCGCGCGAGGACAACCCGCTGGTCAACGCCCCGCACACGGCCGCCGAGGCGACGGCAGCGGAATGGCCGCATCCCTACTCGCGGGCTGAAGCGGTGTTCCCCGCAGGTGGCGCGGAGACAGGCGCAAAATACTGGCCGCCGGTCTCGCGCATCGACAACGTCGCGGGCGACCGCAACCTCGTCTGTTCCTGCCCACCGATCGAGGCGCTGGCGAGTTGAACCGAGGTCAGCCCTTCTTGAGCAGCGCCAGATTGGCGTCGACGACGGTCGTGTCGGCGAGGCCCTTCTTGGCTTCGACGAGCAGCGTCTTCGCCTTCTTCTTGTTGCCGCGCAGCAGCTGGGAATAGCCCATGTTGTTGATGATGCGCGGCTGCCGGCCGGCGAGCTTCACGAGCTGGTCGTAGGCACGGTCGGAGAAATCGAAGCGGCCGAGCTGGTCGTAGGCGGCGGCAAGCCCGAGCCAGGCTTCGGCGTTGTCGGCGCGCAGCTCGACTGCCTTGCGGAAGTGCTTTTCCGCCAGCCCGTAATTGGCGTCGCGGAACTGCTGCTTGCCCGCCTGCAGATCGCCCGCGCTGACGTCCTGCGCGACCGGCGCGATGGAGGTGGTCTCGGTCGTGTCGACGCCGCCCGTGGTGCAACCCGACAACAGCATGGCGGAAAGCGCCGTCGCGACGGCGAACTGTCTGAAACGCATGACCCCTGCCCTTCGCCCGCTTTGCGGATCTTCTGAACGGACTCTACCGCCAAGGACTTAAGCTTCGGTCAGGGAACGGACTTAACGGTTGATTGCACCTGACGGCGCAAGTTTCCCGATCAGGAAACCAGCCGGAGCGTGCGCCGCGACACACGATCACGCCCGCCGCGCTTGGATTCATAGAGTGCCTGGTCGGCCTCGCCGAGCACCCTGTCGAAGGCAGCGCCTTCCACGGTTCCGAAGGCGATGCCTGCGCTGACCGTGCAGCGAACCGTCCCGGTCGCGGTGCGGATTGGCATGTCGGACAGCGCGGCGCGGATCGACTGCGCGGTCTTCTCGGCGCGCTCCGCCGTGGCGGATGGCAGCACGACGACAAACTCCTCGCCGCCGAGACGGGCAGCCGTCTCGCCAGGTTCGACGTTGGTCTTCATGATCAGCGAGAAGAGCCGGATCGCGTCGTCGCCGACCGCGTGACCGTGCTCGTCGTTCAGGGCCTTGAAGTGGTCGAGGTCGAACAGGATCACCGCCGTCGTCGCCGCGATCGGTTGCGAGCCGTGCCGCTCGAACAGCGCGCGCCGGTTCATCAGGCCGGTAAGCTGGTCCGTGACCGAAGCCTCTCTGTGCCCCCTTGCGACCCGCCACTGGTTGAGTGCCAGCGACAGAGCGCCGATGCCGCTCATGCCGATGATCGACACGATGATGTTGACGTCCTCGGCCCAGTTGACCGGCACGCCGTTCTGCAAGCCAGGCCCGAAGGCGATCATCGCCGCGCAGGCGACGAAGGACAGCCCGATCGCGCCGTAGAGGCCAACTAGCGCGCTGATCGGCAGCGGGGCCTCGCGACGGCAGCGCCAATAGTCGGCAGCCGTCGCGAGCACGATGACCGCGCACACTGCGTTGTAGAGGAAGAACGCCCATTCCAGGTGCCCGAGCACCATGGGGGGCAAGGCGATGGCGCAGGCCAGCCCGGAAGCGCCGGCGATCATCAGCCACGGCGCGCCACGCGTCCGGAACTGGTAGGCAGCGCCAAGCAGCGTCGCGAGCCCCACGATCAGGGACGCAAACGTCACCATCCCGATGAGCGAGCCGGGTTGCTCGACATAGAAATCGTAGGCGACGACGTTGATGACGATCAGCAGGACGCCGACCGACCAGGTCAGCAGGAAGCGCTCCTTCGGCGCCGAGAGCCAGCTGCCGAACATGGTCACGGCGAGACATGCGCCGGATATGCCGATGGCGAGCAGAAGGGAGTTGTAGTCGAGCGGCATCCCGCCTCCGACGGCTGTCATTTCCCCTCCGGCGGCATATTAGAGGGCGATTGTATCCAGAAAGTTACCGGGCGATCAGTCGCCCGCCGTCATCCGGACGATGATCGGGATGATGGCGATCATCATCACCACTGGCAGGATGCAGACCGTCACGGGCACCGACATCTTGGCCGGCAGCGCGTGGGCCTTTTCCTCCGCGAGCGACATGCGCTTGTGGCGCATCTCGTCGGAGAAGACACGCAAGGCGCCCGACAGGCTGGTGCCGAGTTCCTTCGACTGCTGAAGGAGCGTCGCGAACGAGCGAACCTCGTCGAGCGACAGTCGATCGGCGAGCGCCTTCAGCGCGTCGTCGAGGGATCGACCCGCCCTCAGTTCGAGCGAGACGAGCTGGAGGTTCTGGCTCAGCGCCGGATAGGTACGCTGCAACTCGCGCGCCACGCGCTCGATGCCCGACTCCATGCTCATGCCGGCGTCCGAGCAGACGATCATCAGGTCCATGAAGTCGGGAAAGCCGTTGCGATATTCGCGCATCATGGCGCGGACCTTCTGCGACAGGACGAGGCCCGGCAGGAAGTAGCCGCCGGCGCCGGCCATGACGACGAAGGCCCAGCGGCTGAACCCGCTCTCGGCACCCCACCAGGCGCCAGCCAGCAACGCGGCCAGCGCGAAGGCCGCGAAACCGATGAACCTTACAACGAAGAACATGCCGACCGCGCGCGGATCCATGTAACCGGCCTGGATCAGCTTCATCCTCAGCCGCGCGACGTTTTCGGGATCGCTCTTCGCGTAGAAGTCCTGGGCGGTCTTCAGTGCCTTCTCGCGCACCGCGTTGCTCGGCCGCTTCGGTGCCTCTTCCTTCTTCGCTTCGGGCGCGGCCGGCGCCTCGACCTTCAGCCTGCGCTTCAGGTCGGAGCGGGCTCCGTTGCTTGCCAGCGCTGGCCAGGCGACCGCGACGCCGCCAGCAAGAAGCAGCGCCAGTGCCGCCGCCGTCAGCGGAGCGGGTTTCAGGCTGGCGAGGAAGACGATCAGCGCTTCCATCGTCAGAACTTGAAGTTGGACATCTTGAACATCAGCGCATTGCCCAGCATCAGCCAGGCGACCGAACCGCCTACCAGGTACCAGGTCAGGCTCTCGCCCCAGACGCTCTGATAGAACTGCGGCATGAACACCATGATGCCGAGGAACAGCAGCGCCGGCACGGCGGTCAGGATGTAGGCCGACATCCGCCCCTCGGTGGAAATGGCCCTCACCTTGCGCTTCAGCTTGCCGCGCTCGCGGATGACCTGGGAAAGGCCGTCGAGAATCTCGCGCAGATTGCCGCCCGACGTGTTCTGGATCGACACGGCGGTCACGAAGAGCGGCAGGTCCTCATGGCCGACCCGCTCGTACATGGCGTGCAGCGCCGAGACGAGGTCCGAGCCATAGGTCACCTCGTCGGCGACCACGCCGAATTCCGTGCCGATCGGGTCCGCCATCTCGCGTGCCACCATCGAGATGGCGACAGGGACAGGGTGGCCGGCCTTCAGACTGCGCGTAATGAGTTCCAGCGCCTCGGGGAGCTGGATGCCGAACAGCTTGTGACGACGGTTGCGCAGATGGCGGAAGCAGACAAGCGGAATGGCGAGCGCCAGCGGCGGGAGGAGCAGAAGCGCGATGAGGAAAGGCAGTCCCTGGAACATGGCTGCGAAGGCGATCGCCAGCGCCACGCCGCTGGTGAATGTCAGGAATCGCGGCAACGGCATGACCAGGCCCGACTGGACGCGCAGCGCGCGCAGCCGGTCGAGCGAGAACGCGGACTGGCCTTCAAGCCCGCGCTCCTTGCGAAGCTGGACCAGCACCTGCTGCTGGCTCAGCTTCTGCTCCTGCAGCTTCATGCGCCGGTTGATGGCCGAGCGCCGGTCGGCGCGGCCCGCATAGAGCATGTAGACCGCTTCGGCGATCATCACCCCGGTCAGCGCCGCGCCGGCGTAGATGAGGTATAGCCCGCTCACCGCGTCATTCCTGGCGCACGCCCGGCTCGAAATATTTGCCCGGGAACTCGATGCCCATGGCTTTCAGGTCGTCGAGGAAGCGCGGGCGGATGCCGGTCGCCTCGAAGTGGCCGATGATCTTGCCGTCGGCCTCCATGCCGGTGCGCACGAAGCGGAAGATCTCCTGCATCTGGATGACGTCGCCCTCCATGCCGGTCACTTCGGCAACGCTGGTCACCTTGCGCTTGCCGTCCGACATGCGGGTAAGCTGGACAATGATGTCGAGCGCCGAGGCAATCTGGCTGCGGATCGACTGGACCGTCATCGGCATGCCGGTCATGCCGAGCATCTGCTCCAGGCGGCTGATCGCGTCGCGCGGCGTGTTGGCGTGGATCGTGGCCATGGAGCCTTCATGACCGGTGTTCATGGCCTGCAGCATGTCGAAGGCCTCCTCGCCGCGACACTCGCCGAGGATGACGCGGTCGGGCCGCATGCGCAGCGCGTTCTTGACGAGGTCGCGCTGCTTCAGTTCGCCGTGCCCCTCGATGTTGGCCGGTCGCGTTTCCATGCGCGCCACATGCGGCTGCTGGAGCTGGAGCTCGGCGGCGTCCTCGATGGTGATCAGGCGTTCATCCTCGGGAATGAAGGCCGACAGCGCGTTCAGCATGGTGGTCTTGCCGGTGCCCGTGCCGCCCGAGATAATCGTCGTCTTTCGGGCATGCACGGCCGCTGCCAGCACCTCGGCCATGTTCTGGGTGATGGCGCCGAACTCGACCAGCCTGTGCAGGCCGAGCTTGTTCTTGGAGAACTTGCGGATCGAGACCAGCGGCCCGTCGACCCCGACCGGGCGGATCGCGGCGTTGAATCGCGAACCGTCCAGCATGCGCGCGTCGACCATCGGCGCGGACTCGTCGACGCGGCGGCCGACCGCTGCCACGATCTTGTTGATGATGCGCAGCAGGTGCGCCTCGTCCTTGAACGGAACGTGGATCTTCTGGAGCTTGCCCTTGCGCTCCACGAAGCAATTCTGGTGGCCGTTGATAAGGATGTCGTTGATGTCGGGGTCCTTCATCAACGGTTCGAGCGGCCCGAGGCCGACCATCTCGTCGACGATGTCGTCGACCAGCGCATCGAGTTCGGCCGAATTGATGGCCATGCGCTCCTGGCGGGTCTTCTCCGACACGAAGTCGAAGATCTGCCGGCGCATCTCGTCCTTAGGCAGGCGCTCCAGCGCGACGAGGTTGATCTCCTCCAGCAGCATCCGGTGGATACGCACGCGGGCGTCGAGGACACGGTCGCCCGACTTCGACGCGCCGGCGTCCGGCTTCGGCGCGGCATGCACCTGCCGCGTCATCGGGATCTTCACCGCCTGCGCCTGCGCGGCCGACGGCTCGGGGGTTGGCGCGGAGGCGGCCGGGCGGCTCTGCAGGGCGGCGAAGCGGCTCATCAGCCGGCCTTCCTCATGAAGCCGAACAGCGAGGATTTGCGCGGCTGGGCCGCGGCTATCTCCTCGGGCAGGATGATGCGCTTCAGGTCGGTGATGACGTTGGCGTTGGGGTCGATCTCGTGCAACGGCACGCCGCGGTCCACCGCCTGGCGCACCAGCCGGTAGTTGTTCGATATCCCGCCGGCAAAGTTGTCGCCGAGCAGTTCCTGCACGTCGTTCTGGCGGATGCCGTTGTCCATCGCCTTCTTCTCGAAGCGGTTGACGATGACGCTCGGCTTCACCTGCTTGCCGGCGGTCTCCTCGATAGCCCGGATCAGGCGTTGCGTGTGCCTGAGGCACGGCACCGTCATCTCGGAGACCACGTAGAGCTTGTTGGATCCGAGCAGCACCGTCTCGGTCCACGGGAACCAGGTGCGCGGCATGTCGATGACGACATTGTCGAAATACGCCGAGACGAGGTCCAGCATGCGGACCACGACGTCGGTGTGGAAGGTGCGCATCTCCGACGGACGGGTCGGCGACGCCAGCACGCAGAGCCCGCTCGAATGCTTGGACAGCATCACGTCGAGCAGCTGCCGGTCGAGGCGCTCCGGCTGGTTCTCGATCTCGGCCAGGTCGAAGCGCGGCTCGAGGTCCAGATACTCGGCGCAGGAACCCTGCTGGAAATTGAGGTCGACGACACAGGTCGACGCGCCGCGCGTCATCGAGCGCTGCAGCAGGAACGCCGTCTCCAGCGCCAGCGTCGTCGTGCCGACGCCGCCGGCGGCCGGCATGAACGAGTAGATCTGAGATTCCGGGTGGTCTTCCTTGCCCGGCCCCTGCAATGCCCTCAGGCACGAGCGCACGAGGTCGGCAGTGGTGAGCGGCTTCACGAGGAAGTCGGCCACCTGCAACTGGACGAGGATGCGGGCGGCGGCCGCGTTGAACTCCTGCGTCACCACGATAATCGGCGCCCTGCCCTCCAGCCTGCGGCTGACGCGCTGCAACGCTTCGATCTCGTCGAGCCTCGCCGCGTCCATGTCGACGATCACGGCGCGGCAGTCGGCTTCCTGGATTTCGCCGCGCAGGTCGCGGATCCCCTTCTCCAGCGTGACGAGCGCGATTTCCTGATGCGCCGAGAACGCGGCGCGGGCGTCCTGCGCAAACGTCTTGTCGGTCGAGACCAGCAGGATACGCTTGGGGGCGGCCTTGTCGCTCATGATCCTGCCTTCAGCCTACTTGTCCGCCGTCGTCTTCGAACCACCGCCATCGGTGGTCGACGTGCCCTCGCCGCCGGATGCCGCCGCAGCCGACTGTGGACGTTCGGCCGGCACGCGCAGATCCGTGTGCTGCACGCCGTCCTGCCACGGATCGACCATCTGGAGGACCGTGTTCGCGGCGATGGCGTCGCCGGCCCCGTAGGTCATGCCGTCGAGACGCATCGTGTCGTCGGTCGTGCAGCCGGCAACCAGCGCAGCCGGAACAAGCAGGAGGATCAGCCTGTGCATCGCTCAGTTCTCCGGGAGATCGAGGAAATGCCCGACCGTGACTGCCTCGCCGCCGGCCGACGCCATGGTCCGCCCGCCGGCCTTCACTTCCTCCATCTCGCCGAGGAAGTAGTCGACGTTGCTCGGCGCCTGGGTGCCGTCGGTCGGAAGGCGTACCTTCTTTGATGGGTCGATGGGTTTCACGAGGTACGGCGTGATGATGATCACCAGGTCCGTCTCGCGCCGTTGGTAGGCCTTCGACGAAAACAGCGTTCCCAAAACCGGGACCTGGCCGAGGCCGGGCACGCGCTGGGTGTTGATGTCGTTCTGCGTCTGCAGCAGCCCGGCGATCATGAAGCTCTGGCCGCTCTTCAGGTCGACCGAGGTGCGGGCGCGCCGGACGATGAAGCCCGGGATCGAGATGTTGCCGATGTTGTAGGACGACGAGGCGTCGAGCTGCGAGACTTCCGGTTCGATGTCGAGGCTGACGAGGCCTCCCTCGAGCACGGTCGGCGTGAAGTCGAGGCTGACGCCGTACTTCTTGTACTGCACGGCGATCTTGCCGTTCTCCTCGGAGATCGGGATCGGGAACTCGCCGCCCGCCAGGAAGCTCGCCTTCTCGCCCGAGCGGGCGATGAGGTTCGGCTCGGCGAGACGCCTGGCGACGCCGCGGTCCTCGAGGGCCCGGATCGCAACGTCGATCGAGAAATTGCCGGAGGTCAGTCCGCCGAGCAGCGCCGATGCCGGTGCAGCGGTCGATGCGGCAGGGGCGGAATTGAAGCTGATCCCGCCTGCCGGCGTCATGTAGCTGGCGGCGATCTGGGTGCCGAGCTCACGGCCGGCGGCGCGATTGATCTCGACGAAGCGGACGTTGAGCTGGACCTGCTGCGACGACGAGATCTTGACCGAGTTGATCACCTCCTCCTCGTCGGAGAAACGGGTTGCGATCTCCTTGGCTCTTCCCGCTGCCACCGCGTCGGTCGCGGAACCCGACAGCACGAGGCGGCCGTTGGCGGAATCGACCTTGATGTCGGAGCCCGGAACGGATTCGCGGATGGTGCTGGCGAGCCTTTCGGTGTCCAGAGTCACCTCGATGTCGACCGAGCCGACCAGCTGCTTGTTCTCGTCGAACAGCGCGATCCCCGTCGTGCCCAGATTGTTGCCGAGCACGTAGAAGGACTGGTCGGTCAGCGGATTGACGTTGGCGATCTCGGGATCGCCGATGACGATCTCGTAGAACGGCACGTTGGTGCGCAGCGTCTGAGGCTTGCCCTTGGCGACGCGGAGCTGCGTCGTCTTTCCGGCGGAGATCTGCACCACCTTGGAGTCGGCATCGGCTGGCGTGGCTGCCAGGATCGCGGCCAGCGCGAGGCAGGCCGCGGCCGCGGCGGCCAGCGCCAGGCGGGCGCTCAGGCCCATCTTTCTCGAATTGCCGCTCATGCTCTTTCCCCGGCTCCGCCCGTCAGCGGACCCCGCCTTCTTGTCCCGAAATCACCTGGTAGCTCTGCGCGTCGATGCCGCGCGTCACGATCACCGTCTTCATCTTGGGTTCCTCGGGCTCGGCCGCCACGGCCTGGAAGGCCGATGCCGCGGTCGCCGCTGCCCGCTCGACGGCCGAGCCGCCGAATTCCGATATGGTCGTCAGCCCTTCGCCGGAAGCCGTTTCCTCGCCGGCTGCCGACCGCAGCGAGAACGACAGCGAACCGATGTTTCGCGCCAGCGCGACCTTGCGGGCCTGGTCCGCCGTCACCTCGATGGTGACCGACGAGACGACCTGCGGTCCCGTCTGACGCTCGTCGGCGCCCTGCCCGACGGTCAGCACCTTGGCGTTCTCCACGACGATCTCGGTCGCAATGGTCGAGCCCGACGCGCCCTGCGCGTTGCCCGCCACTTCCTGGATTTCGCCGGCATCGCGGGTCATCACGACGTCAACGCGGTCGCCCGGCGCGACGAAGCCGCCGACACCGGCGATCTCGTCGGTCTTGATGGTCACGGCCCGCATGCCGGGCGAGAGCAGGTTGGAAAGCGTCGCGCGGCCATTGGGGCCGGAGAGCTTCGCCAGCAGCACCGGCTCGTTCGGCTCGATCGGCGACAGCACGACGCGGCCGCCCTCGGCCATCACCTCTTCGACGGTCGAGAACGCGCCGGCGGGAAGCGAATCCTGCGGCCACCTGATCTCGGAAAGCTGGGTACGGTCGAGTTCCATCCCGAAACGCAGCGGCGCGGAGGCGACCACGATCGTCTTGAACGCGGCTTCGGGCTGGGCGACGGGCACCGGTACCTCGCGCACGATCTCGCGGGTACGTGCGTCGGCCGCGCTCTTCAGCCAGAAATCGGCTGCGAAGATCGACAGCGCGCCGACGACAGCGGCGATGCCGATCATGGTGAGTGCCCTGCGATTCACGCCAGAAATGCCCCGCTTGCCCGCCGATTTCCGGCCATTTGGGGCGACGCTAGGCCTCAAGATTAAAGAAATGCTCAGGTGCCTGCCCTGCATCCGACCCATTTCGGCCTGCTTGGTTATCGAAGGCTTTCGCGGCTGCCAGCAATTCGACAGAGCGAACGGAACAGGAACTGCCGTCGCGGGCGACAGCGAAGCATGGCAGTATCGCCACTGATTCGCGTACAGGACGAACGTCTCCCATGGACGACAGCAACGACCTCTTTTCCGGCCTCGACAAGCCGGTCACGCCGGTGCGCGGCAGCGCCCGGGCGGAAGACCCGATCGTCAAGGCGGCCAGGCGCGCCCCGGCTTCCAGGGACGGGTCGGAAGGCTACGACGCCAGCCATATCGAGGTTCTGGAAGGCCTCGAGCCGGTGCGGCGGCGGCCTGGCATGTATATCGGCGGTACCGACGACAAGGCGCTGCACCATCTGTTCGCCGAAGTCATCGACAATTCGATGGACGAGGCCGTAGCGGGCCATGCGACCTTCATCGAGGTCGAGCTGGATGCCGACGGCTTCCTGACCGTGACCGACAACGGTCGCGGCATCCCGGTCGACCCGCATCCCAAGTTCCCGAACAAGTCGGCGCTCGAAGTCATCATGTGCACGCTTCATGCCGGCGGCAAGTTCGACTCGAAGGTCTACGAGACCTCGGGCGGCCTGCACGGCGTCGGCGTTTCGGTCGTGAACGCGCTGTCCGACAGCCTCGAAGTCGAGGTGGCGCGCGGCCGCCAGCTCTATCGCCAGCGCTTTTCGCGGGGCATCCCGCAAGGCGGGCTTGAGAAGCTCGGCGAAGTCCACAACCGCCGCGGCACCCGTACCCGCTTCCATCCCGACCCGGACATATTCGGCAAGGGTGCGAAGTTCGAGCCTGCCCGCATCTACCGCATGGCCCGCTCCAAGGCCTACCTGTTCGGCGGCGTCGAGATCCGCTGGTCGTGCGATCCGGAGCTGATCAAGGAGAAAGACCCGACGCCGGCGAAGGCTATCTTCCATTTCCCGGGCGGCTTGAAGGACTATCTGATCGCCTCGCTCGGCGACGAGATGCAGGTCACGCGCGAAGTCTTCTCTGGCAAGAGCGACAAGCAGGGCGGCCACGGCGCGATCGAGTGGGCGGTCACCTGGTTCGGTGGCGACGGCTTCGTCAATTCCTATTGCAATACCATTCCGACCGCCGAGGGCGGCACGCACGAGATCGGCTTCCGCACCGTGCTGACCCGCGGGCTGAAGGCCTATGCGGAGCTTACCGGCAACAAGCGCGCCGCCATCGTCACTTCAGAGGACGTGATGATATCCGCGGCCGGCATGCTGTCGGTCTTCATCCGCGAGCCGGAATTCGTCGGCCAGACCAAGGACCGGCTGGCGACCGTCGAGGCGCAGCGCATCGTCGAGACGGCGTTGCGCGATCCGTTCGACCACTGGCTGGCCGACAATCCGCAGGAAGCGTCCAAACTGCTCGACTGGGTGATCGCCCGCGCCGACGAGCGCGTGCGACGCCGGCAGGAAAAGGAAGTCTCGCGCAAGACCGCGGTGCGCAAGCTCCGCCTTCCCGGCAAGCTCGCCGACTGCACCCAGAATGCGGCCGCCGGCGCCGAAATCTTCATCGTCGAGGGCGACTCGGCCGGCGGCTCGGCCAAGCAGGCGCGTGATCGCGCCAGCCAGGCCGTGCTGCCGCTGCGCGGCAAGATCCTGAACGTGGCCAGCGCCGGCCACGACAAGCTGACCGGCAACCAGCTGATCGCCGACCTGATCCAGGCGCTCGGCTGCGGCACGCGCTCGAAGTACCGCGAAGAGGATTTGCGTTACGACCGCGTGATCATCATGACCGACGCCGACGTCGACGGCGCGCACATCGCCTCGCTGCTCATCACCTTCTTCTTCCAGGAGATGCCGGAGCTGATCCGCGGCGGCCATCTCTATCTCGCCGTGCCGCCGCTCTATCGCATCAGCCAGGGCGGCAAGGTCGCCTATGCCCGCAACGACGCGCACAAGGACCAGCTCATCAAGTCCGAGTTCACCGGACGCGGCAAGATCGAGATCGGCCGCTTCAAGGGCCTCGGCGAAATGATGGCCAACCAGCTCAAGGAAACCACCATGGACAAGAGGAAGCGCACACTTCTTCGCGTCGAGGTGCAGGATGACCCTGCGGTGACCAAGGGGGCTGTCGAGACGCTGATGGGCACCAAGCCGGAAGCGCGCTTCCGCTTCATCCAGGAGCGCGCCGAGTTCGCCGAGGCGGCTGAACTGGATATCTGAAACCTGCGTCGCTGCGAAATCAGGCTGCGGCTATCGCTAGCGCGTGGCCGCGCGCGTTGGCGCGCAACGCGTCGAGATGGATGGTCTTGAGGAGTTGCGCCAGATCGCCGTCGCGCGGCTGGTCGCCGAGTTCCTTCAGCATCAGCCAGCTGACTTCCTGGACGCCCGCCATGCGCTCGCCGCGCGCCACCTCGCGCCAGACGCGCAGCGCGCGGATCACCACGCCGTGGACGGCGTCAGGCATCGCCGCCTTGCGGAACAGGGCAACGAGCGCGGCGTGCTGGCCGCCCGCCAGGATGGACGTGACACGCTCGATCGACTGCGCGGTCAGAGAGACCAGCGCGGCGCCGAAAAAGTCGATCTTGCCATGCGCGACCGTGCGCACGACGAAGGACGAGGTCAGTTCCCCCTGCAACCGCAAGTGTTCCACCAGCGCGGCGTGTTCGTCGCTCGCGGTGCGGTCGATCAGCGTGACGGATGCCTTCACGCAGGCGTCGCGGGTGACACGCGCGGCGCGCTCGGCGCCCATCAGCGCGACGACGAGCGACGAGCCCTTCAGCGCCTCCCCCACCTTCACCAGCAGCGTGTGGCGGCAGTCGGACGGCAGCAGCGGGTGCGCGAGCATGGCTTCGCGCACGCATGCGACATGGCCGAGGCGCTCGGCGATGCGCCGGAAACTCAGCGTGGCGATCATGGCCGAGCCGTTGCCCAGGAGCGCGACGCAGGCCTCGGAAGCGCCGACTTCGGCGATCGCCGCGGCGACGGCCATCGTGACTTGCGGCCGCCCGGCGATGATCGCCTGGATCGGGCCGCTGCCGGCGGCGACGCGATCGATCAGGTCGGATTCGGACAGAAGCGGCGAGCGCGACAGGATGACGGCCGCGACCTCCGGCTGGTCGGCCGACAGCGCGCTGACGATCTGGGGCGGCGCGTGCCAGGACAGCGACAGCGTCTCGGCGAGCGCAAGCCTGACCTTCGCGGAAGGATCGTCGAGCAAAAGCGTCAACGCCGCTTCCGCCGCGCAACGATCCTCGAAGACGAGTTCCTTGCCAACATAGGCGCGCGCCAGAGCGGCGGCCGCCGCCACGCGTTCGGCGACGCGCGCCGTGCTCACCCATTTCAGGAAGTGGTTGACGACCATACTCGACCCGTGTCCGACCGCACGGGTGAACGTTAGTCGGGAATTGGTTTACGAACGGTTCACCATGTTCCTTAACCGATTGAAGGCCGGCGGCCTTCTTGTGGTCCTCGGCGTCAGCTTCTATCAAGCCCGCGCACAACGGAGGGCGCGATGCCGGGCATCTATCTTGACGAGTTCGTGGTGGGCCATGTTTTCCGCCACCCGCTCAGGAAATCGGTGACCGAGAGCGACAACATGCTCTTCTCGGTGATGACGCTGAACCCGCAGCCGCTTCACATCGACTTCGACTTCGCCTCGAAGACCGAATGGGGCAAGCCGCTGGTCAACTCGCTCTTCACGCTCGGCCTGATGATCGGCATATCCGTCCACGACACGACGCTCGGCACCACGATCGGCAATCTCGGCATGACCGAGACGGTGTTCCCGCACCCTGTGTTCCACGGCGACACCATCTCGGTCGAAACCGAAGTCGTGTCGGTCCGCGAGTCCAAGTCCCGTCCCGACCGCGGCATCGTCGAGTTCGAGCATCGCGCCTTCAATCAGGACGGCGTGCTGGTCGCCAGATGCCGCCGTCAGGCGATGATGATGCGCAAGCCGGCGGCGGTCTGACGTGCGCTCGCTCCTGTTCTGCCCCGGCGATTCGGAGAGGAAGCTCGAGAAGGGGTTCCAGTCCGAGGCCGACGTTGTCATCGTCGACCTCGAGGATTCGGTCTCGCTCGACCGCAAGGAAGCGGCGCGCCAGATTGCGCCAGCCGTCATCGCGGCGCAGCGCGCCGGTGCCCGCGCCAAGGTCTACGTGCGGGTCAACGATCTCTCTACCGGACTGACCGCCGACGATCTCAAGGCGGTGATCCCGGTCGCGCCGGACGGCATCATGCTGCCCAAGGCGCACGGCGCCGACGAGGCCATGCAACTCTCCGCGATGCTGAGGGTCCATGAGGCCGAGGCGGGCGTTCGCGACGGCTCGACCCGCATCATCCCGCTCATCACGGAGACGGCCGCGGCCGTGCTTCTCGCCTCGACCTGGAAGCCGCAGCCGCGGCTGGCGGGCCTGACATGGGGCGCCGAGGACCTGTCCGCTTCGATCGGTGCGCGGACGGCACGTACCGACGACGGCCGCTACACCGACGTTTTCCGTCTCGCCCGCGCGCTGACGCTGCTCGCCGCCGGCGCGGCCGATGTGCCGGCGATCGACACGGTGTTCCCCAACTTCCGCGACGAGGCCGGCTTCGCGCGCGACTGTGCAGAGGCCGAGCGCGACGGCTTCACCGCCAGGATGGCGATCCACCCGGCGCAGGTGCCGGTGATCAACGCAGCCTTCACGCCGACCACGGAAGCAATCGAGCAGTCGCGCGCCGTGGTCGAGGCGTTCAGGGCGGCCGGCAATCCGGGCGTCGTCGCGATCGGCGGCAAGATGTACGATCGTCCGCATCTGAGGCTCGCCGAGCGGCTGCTCGCCCGCGCGACCTCGGCCGGAGCGGCCTGACGATCAGTCGGTCTTCCAGCGCGGCCGGCGCATGGAGAACGTCTCCGCGACATGGGTGTAGTCCATGTAGCCGAGCCGGGCGACGTTGCCGGCCTTGACGATGTCGAACAGCCCGTCGGTCATGACGCCCTCGTCAATGTGGATGCCGACCGCCTCGCCGACCACCAACACGGCGCCCGACGGCAGGCCATTGGCCCCGCGCGGGCGGTAGATCTCCGTCACCTTGCATTCAAGCGCCGCGCTCGCCTCGGCGACGCGCGGCGCGGCGACCATCCGGCAGGGCGCCGGCGTCAGGCCGGCATAAACGAACTCGTTGACGCCGCGCGGCGCATCGACCGCTGTCAGGTTCATCTTTTCCGCCAGTTCGCGGCCGACCAGGTTGACGACGAACTCGCCGCTGTCCTGCGCGAAGGCGAGGCTGTCCTTCTCGCTCTCCGAGGAAAACATCACCATGGGCGGCCGCCCGGCCAGCGCATTGAAGAAGGAATAGGGCGCGAGGTTCACGTCCCCCGCCCTGTTCCGGGTGGAAATCCAGCCGATCGGCCGCGGCGCGACGATCGCCTTGAAGGGATCGTGCGGCAGTCCGTGGCCTTTCGACGGTTCGTAGAACATCGGCTCAGTCGCTCCAGGGTCCCGAGTAGTCGGCGTAGAGCTTCGAGACATCGGGCCGGGGCCGCTCCGGCACGGTGCCCGCGAACGTCCCGATATGAACGAAGCCGATGACACGCTCCTCTGGCGCCAGCCCAAGGATGGCCCGCCCTTCCGGCACGTCGGCATACCAGTTGCTGATCCAGTTGGTGCCGTATCCGAGCGCGTTGGCCGCGACGATCAGGTTCATCGCGGCAGCGCCGCCCGACAGGAACTTCTCCCAGTCGGGTATCTTCGGATGCGCCTTCGGCACCGACACGACGGCGATCACCAGCGGCGCGCGGGCGAAGCGCGCCTTCTCCTGGTCGCGGCGCACGTCGGAAAGCGGCCCTTCCCGCTTCTCGGCGAGATCGGCCAGCATCTCGCCAACGCGCACTCGAGCCTCGCCGCGGTAGAGGATGAAGCGCCAGGGCTCCAGCCGGCCATGGTCGGGCACGCGCGAAGCGGCGCGGATCATCGTCTCGATCTCGGCGTCGGTCGGCGCCGGGGCCTTCAGTTCGGGAATCGGAACCGAGTTGCGGGTGAGCAGGAAGTCGATGATGGTCTGGTTCATTCTTCGGGTATCCGTACGACCTGGCTTGAAGCGGACCCAGGACCAATCGACGTTCAGAAATTGGGCGTGGCGCGAGCCGGATTTCGGTCCTGAGCAGGCGAAAAGACCGCCGTGGTGTTGACCACCACAACGGCTTTTCAACGAACTCAGGACCGAAATCCGCCGCGTCCCGAAGGGATATGGCCGAAATCGGTGATTTCTTCGTCGCGAAGCCTCGCCGGGGAACCACCCCGCCTTCGGCTCCGCTCCTCGAACTGACCGATCTCGCCTCATACCACGCTCCAATTCATGAACGTCGATTGGTCCTGACGATCCGGCGTGCTCTGGCTTGGACTGGAGATGGCGGGCCTTGAAATTGCCACCGCCATGGGGTTCAACGCAAGGCATGTTCTCGACCGTTCGCCGGCTGCTCCTGCCGCTCGCCGCGCTTGTCGCCATCGCGACGGGCTCGGCCATGGCGCAGGAAAACGTCCCGAACGACGGCCTGACCAGCTTTGCTCCGTCAGGTCCAGCGGGTCCGCTGGCACTGGCCGACACCACGACCGTCACGGTCGCCGCGCAACTGACTGCGGAAGCTGAGGAAATCCCGCGCGGCCTCGTCTGGCGGGTGTTCAGGCCCGAGCCTGGGCCCGACGGCAAGCTGCCGCTGGTGGCTTCCGCTCAGGGCGGCACGCAGGTCTTCAACCTTGAGCCCGGCAGCTATCTCGTCCACGCGGCATTCGGGCGTGCCGGCGCCACCAAGCGCATCAACGTGACGCGCGAATCGAAGCGCGAGAGCCTTGTGCTCGAGGCCGGGGGCCTGAAGCTGGATGCCGTCGCGGTAGGCGGCGCGCCGATCGCCGACAGCAAGCTTCGCTTCTCGATCTACGAGGAACTTGCGGACGAGGAAGGCAACCGGCCGCTGATCCTGCCGGACGTGGAGCCCAACCGCGTCGTTCGCCTCAACGCCGGCACCTACCACGTCGTCTCGACCTATGGCGGCGTCAATGCCGTCGTCCGCTCGGACATCCGCGTCGAGGCAGGCAAGCTTACCGAGGCAACGGTGGAACATCGCGCGGCAGACGTGACGTTCAAGCTTGTGCGCGAAAAGGGCGGCGAGGCCATCGCCGACACGCATTGGTCGATCGTCAGCGATTCGGGCGATCCGGTAGCCGAATCGGTCGGCGCCTATGCATCGATGGTGCTGGCGGAGGGCGAGTACATCGTCATCGCCAAGAACCGCGACCGCATCTACCAGAAGGCCTACACGGCACCCGGCGACAGCCCCGTGATCGAGGTCGTGACGACCGACGCGGCGTCGCAGCCGACGGTCGACGCAGAAGCCACGGACTGAGTTTCAGGCAGCGACCGGCGGCCGTTCCATTGTTCCCGCGGGCCAATGCCAGCGCCTGCGGCGGCGACTAACTTCCCCGCCCAGTGCGAAAACCGAAACGTAGAGGAAATCGAGCAGCGCCTTGCGGTCGCGGATCGTACCGGTGACCGCCGGCGGGATAGCCTCGCCGATCCGGACCTTGATCGAGCCGCCGGAAAGCCTCGCGAACTCGCGGATCAGGAGCGACGTCCTCAGCGCCAGAGACGCGCTGCCGATCATGCGGGCAACGCGGCGCTCGCTCTCCAGAAGGCCCATCGGCCCGCTGACCAGATGGAAAAGCCTGCCGTTCTGGCCAGAAAAGTGCATGGGAACGACGGTCGCGCCCGCTTCCTGGACAAGCCGGGCCGGGAACATCTTCCACGGGAGGTCCCGCGCCTTGCCGATTCCGCGCGGCGCCGTCGCAACCCCGCCCGCCGGAAACACGACGATGGTCACGCCCTCCTTCAGCAGCCGCAACGCCTCGTGGCGCACGGCGAGGTTGTTGCGCAGCGCCTCGCGCGTCTCGCTGAAATCGACCGGCAGCGAGTACGCGGCCATCTCCGGAATCTTCATGAGTTCTGCGTTGATCAGGATGCGGAACGGCCGGCCAAGCGCCTCGGCCAGCGACAGGATCGCCACGCCGTCGCCGATGCCGAACGGATGGTTGGCGACGATGACAAGAGGCCCATCCGGCAGGTTCTCGGGCGGCCACTTGCCGCCGACTTCCAGCCTGACATCGATGAGGTCCAGCATCCGGCCGAACACGCGCGCGCCCGTCGGAACGATCTCCTTGCGCCAGCGGTCATAGAGCGCCGCATAACGCTCCCGTCCCGACAGTTCCTCCACCGACCTGATCAGCCACTGCTTCAGGCGCGGCTGGCCCGGATTCGCATAGGACAGTTCCGGAAAGCGGGCTGCCCGGCGCAGGCGAACGTGCATGAGGCGCGATTCCCTTCAGGTATCGTGCCTCATTGCGCCGTCTTCGATGACAGCCGTGTGAAAGCCGCTCAGGTCCTCAACCGGACAAGATCGGGCGGCGTCGCCTCTTCACGCACCATCGCGAGCGCCGCGTCCAGGCTCATCGACTCCTGGTCGCGGGAACCGAGCCGGCGGACATTGACCGTACGCTCCTCCGCCTCGCGCCGGCCGCAGACCATGATCAGCGGAACCTTCGACAGGCTGTGCTCGCGGACCTTGTAGTTGATCTTCTCGTTGCGAAGATCGGACTCGGCCTGCAGTCCCGCGGCCTTGAGCGCAGCCGTCACCTCGCGCGCATAGTCGTCGGCATCGGAAGTGATCGTCGCCACCACGACCTGCCGCGGCGCGAACCACAGCGGGAAATGACCGGCATGGCTTTCGATCAGGATGCCGAGGAAACGCTCGAGCGATCCGACGATGGCGCGATGCACCATGACAGGCTGCTTCTTCTCGGAATCGCTGTCGATGTAGAAGGCGCCGAAACGCTCGGGCAGGTTGAAGTCGACCTGCGTCGTCCCGCACTGCCACTCGCGGCCGATCGCGTCCTTCAACGTATATTCGAACTTGGGCCCGTAGAACGTGCCCTCGCCCTCGTTGATGCCGGTCTTGATGCGGTTGTCCTCGCGCGCCATGCGGGCGAGCGCGCGCCGCAGGATGTCCTCGGCATGATCCCACATGGCATCGGTGCCGACGCGCTTCTCCGGGCGCGTGGCGAGCTTGACCACGACTTCCTCGAAACCGAAGTCCTTGTAGACCGACATCATCAGGTCGTTGATCTTGAGGATTTCCGCCTCGAGCTGGTCCTCGGTGCAGAAGATGTGCGCATCGTCCTGGGTGAAGCCGCGCACGCGCATAAGTCCGTGCAGGGCGCCCGACGCCTCATAGCGATGGACGTTGCCAAATTCCGCAAGCCTGATCGGCAGATCGCGGTAGGACTTCAGGCCGTGCTTGAAGATCTGGACGTGCCCCGGGCAGTTCATCGGCTTCAGCGCGAAGATGCGCTGGTCGGCATCCGGGTCCTCGGGATGCGTGAAGGCGTGAGCCGACTTAACCGCGAACATGTTCTCCTGGTACCAGCCCCAGTGGCCGGAGGTCTCCCACAGCGACTTGTCCAGCACCTGCGGCGCGTTCACCTCCTGATAGTCGTCGCCGAGGCGGCGGCGCATGTAGGCGATCAGGTTCTGGAACATCTTCCAGCCCCTGGCGTGCCAGAAGACCACGCCCGGCCCTTCTTCCTGGAAGTGGAACAGGTCCATCTCGCGGCCGAGCCGGCGATGGTCGCGCTTCTCCGCCTCCTCCAGCATGTGGACATAGGCGTCGAGTTCCTCCTGGCTGCGCCAGGCGGTGCCGTAGATGCGCGTCAGCATCGGGTTGTTGGCGTCGCCGCGCCAGTAGGCGCCGGCCACCTTCATCAGCTTGAAGGCGCTGCCGATCTGGCCCGTCGAGGCCATGTGCGGACCCCGGCACAGGTCCTTCCAGTCGCCCTGCGCATAGATCTTGAGTTCCTGGTCGTCGGGAATCGCGTCGACCAGTTCGACCTTGTAGGCCTCGCCCTTGTCGCGGAAGAAGGCCCTCGCCTTGTCGCGCGGCCACACTTCCTTCGTGAAGGGTTTGTTGCGGCCGATGATCTCCCGCATCTTCTTCTCGATGGCGGGGAAATCGTCCGGCGTGAACGGCTCGTTGCGCGCGAAGTCGTAATAGAAGCCGTTCTCGATGACCGGGCCGATCGTCACCTGCGTACCCGGCCACAGTTCCTGCACCGCTTCGGCGAGCACGTGCGCCGTGTCGTGGCGGATCAGTTCCAGCGCGCGAGGATCCTCGCGCGTCACGATCTCCAGGCTGCCGGCCTTTCCGACCGGGTCGGAGAGGTCGCGCACCGTGCCGTCGATCGCGTAGGCGATCGCCTTCTTGGCAAGAGACTTCGAGATGGATTCCGCGATGGCGGCGCCGGTCGTGGCGGCGTCGTATTCGCGCACCGAGCCGTCGGGAAATGTGAGGGGGATCATGGCCATGGTCTGCTCCTGTCCAGTCCCGCCTACGAGCGCGGGTGGCGACATGCCGGATGCGTCCGGCGACGGCGGCTATCTATAAATAGAATCGGGCGAGGTAAAGCCTTTGGCCTCAATGGCTGTGCGGCGCGCCCTTGGATGCGATGCGCCAGTAGCGCCATGGCATGAACCACCGGTAGCGCCGTTCCAGCGTCTCCGGCACCGGATCGAGGCCGTGAGTGCCGAACGGCCCGCAGCGGACGACGCGAAACAGTCCCATCCAGCCGCCGGCCCACAGGCCATGCCGCGCAATCGACTCGTATGCGTATTCCGAGCAGGTCGGCAGGTGTCGGCACGAGTTGCCGATGAAGCCGGACAGCGTCAGCTGGTAGAGGCGCACCAGCGACGTGCCGAAGAGCCTGCCCGGCGTGCGGCGCCACGGCCCGTCCCAGTTGCGTCCCTTCGCAGGGCGCTTGGCGGGCTCGGGATGCGTATGGCTCATCGATCGGCGCGGGAGATGACTGGCATCGACAATAGATGTCGACCAACGCTGGCGGGCGCAAGGTCGGCTGCCTTGCGCCCACATCTGTGAACGCAGCGTCACCCGACGCGAATTGATCGCCGGCGCGGTGCCGCCTATCTGTCGCAGCAACCCGCCCGCCTTCCGGCGCGGCTCCTGCCATCATCATGCGCGGCGATCCTTTCGCGCCCACGAGGTTCACATGACCATTGAACTCGGCCTCGACACGTTCGGCGACGTCACCGTCGGCCCCGACGGCACGCCGCTCAGCCAGGCGCAGGTCATCCGCAATGTCGTCGAGGAAGCCGTGCTGGCCGACCAGGTCGGCATCGACTTCATCGGCGTCGGCGAGCACCATCGCGACGATTTCGCCGTTTCCGCGCCAGACACGGTGCTTGCGGGCATCGCAGGCCGCACCAGCCGCATCCACCTCGGCACCGCCGTGACCGTGCTCTCTTCGGACGACCCGATCCGCGTCTTCCAGCGCTTCTCGACGCTGAATGCGCTCTCCAACGGCCGCGCCGAGGTCATCCTCGGCCGTGGCTCCTTCACCGAATCCTTCCCGCTCTTCGGCTTCAAGCTGTCGGACTACGAGACGCTCTTCTCGGAGAAGCTGGACCTGTTCGCCGCGCTCCTCAAGCAGGAGCCGGTCACTTGGCAGGGCTCGACGCGCGCGCCGCTCAAGGACCAGCGCGTCTATCCGCCGGTCGAGAACGGGCCGCTGAAGACCTGGATCGGCGTTGGCGGCAGCCCCGAATCCGTCGTGCGCGCGGCGCGCTACAACATCCCACTGATGCTCGCCATCATCGGCGGCGACCCGAAGCGTTTCAGGCCCTACGTCAACCTGTTCCATCAGGCGCTGGAGCAGCTCGGCGCGACCAAGCTGCCGATCGGCGTGCATTCGCCAGGCCACATAGCCGAGACTGACGAGCAGGCGCGCGAGGATCTCTGGCCCTCCTACAAGGTCATGCACGACCGCATCGGCGGCGAGCGCGGCTGGGGGCCGACCACGATTACCGCATTCCGTGCCGAGGCCGACATGGGCTCGCTTTATGTCGGCTCGCCCGAGACCGTGGCGAAGAAGATCGCCGCGACCGTCAAGGCGCTCGGCGTCGACCGCTTCGACATGAAGTATTCGTCCGGCCCCCTCCTGCCGCACGACAAGATGATGAAGAGCATCGAGCTCTACGGCACGAAAGTCATGCCGATGGTCAGGGAGTTGGTGGCGGGCTGACGGTCCCGAGGCGGCTCAGGCCGCCTCGCCCGCCCGCTTCTTCTCGATCTGACCGATCGCATCGACGACCGCGTCGAAGGTCAGCATCGTCGATGCGTGGCGCGCCTTGTAGTCGCGCACCGGCTCCAGATACTTCAGGTCCGCGAAGCGCCCTTCGGGCGGCGGGCCGTTTTCCTTCAACATCGCACGCATGGTTTCGCGCACCGCGCGCAACTCGCCTGATGTCGCGCCGACGACATGCGCCGCCATGATCGAGGAAGAGGCCTGGCCGAGCGCACATGCCTTCACCTCATGGGCAAAGTCGGTGACGGTTTCGCCGTCCATCTTCAGGTCGATCTTGACGGTCGAGCCGCAGAGCTTGGAGTGCGCCATCGCGGACGCATCGGCGTCCGCCAGTCGGCCGATGCGGCCGATGTTGCCGGCAAAGCCAAGGATTTTCGCGTTATAGACATCGTCGATCATGGCATTCCGCTCTGTCGTCAGGAGTTGGACGGTGCGTTCGGGAGCGCGCCTTCCATTGCCGCGACGACAGTCTATATAATGCCCGGGCTCCGGCAGCGGCAAGGTCGCCGGCCGGAGCGCGTGCCCGCTTGATGGACCGAGGTCCTGAGACAGGCAGAAAACCGTTCAACTCGTTCGCCTCGCTGGGAACCGCCGCCCACCGAGGGGAACTACGGGAGACGCCTCGGATGGATGCCCTCGTCAAGAAGCCCATGGCCCGCGCCGACTACATGGACAAGCCGGTCACCGACCGTCCGAGCGAAGCCGAGGTCGAGGCCGCCGTTCGCACCCTGCTGCGCTGGACCGGCGACAATCCCGACCGCGAAGGGCTTGTCGATACGCCCCGCCGCGTCATGAAGGCCTATCGCGAGATGTTCGGCGGCTACGACATGTGCCCGGCCGACGAACTCGGGCGCACCTTCGAGGAGGTCGCCGGCTATGACGATCTCGTCCTTGTCCGCGACATCCAGTTCCATTCGCATTGCGAACACCACATGGTGCCGATCATCGGCCGCGCGCATGTCGGCTACCTGCCCGACGGCAAGGTCGTCGGCCTCTCGAAGATCGCCCGCGTCGTCGACATCTTCGCCCATCGCCTCCAGACGCAGGAGGCGCTGACCGCGCAGATCGCCCACGTCATTCAGGACGTGCTGAATCCGCGGGGCGTCGCCGTCATGGTCGAGGCCGAGCACATGTGCATGGCCATGCGCGGCATCCGCAAGCAGGGCTCGACCACCTTGACGTCGACCTTCACGGGCGCCTTCAAGGACAATCCCGAAGAGCAGCTCCGCTTCGTCACGATGGTGCGGGCTCAATCCCATAGCTAGGCCGGTCTTCCGCCGGTCCGAACCAAGGAACCGGCGATGACCGAGATCGTTTTCGACAAGCCAGGCAGCAAGGCGGAGCAGGAGGAAGGCGCGGTGTTCGCGCCGCGCTTCGGCGCCGACGGACTGTTGACCGCCGTGGTCACCGACGCTGGCGACGGAACGGTCCTGATGGTCGCCCACATGAACGCCGAGGCACTCGCCCTCACCCTCGAAACCGGCATCGCCCATTATTGGTCGCGTTCGCGATCCAGTCTCTGGAAGAAGGGCGAGACGTCGGGAAACTTCCAGCGCGTGGCAGAGATCAGGACGGACTGCGACCAGGACGCCCTGTGGCTCAAGGTCGATGTCGCCGGCGACGGTGCGACCTGCCACACAGGCCGCACGTCCTGCTTCTACAGGCGCATCGTCACGACCGGCGGCGTCTTCCTCCAGCCCGTTTGATCATGAAAGCAGCCGTGCGTCCCTCATGTGAACCCTTTGCGATCTGGAAACCACACACCTTCACGGTTTCATTAGCGGTCCCTGCTACGGTTCAGGTGGGGACAAGAGGGAGAGTGCGATGCTCGAATGGGCGTCGATGAGGCACAGGCCGGACCATCGGGAGGTCGTGGGGTTCTCCACGCCCGACGAACCGTTCCAGCCGACGCCGAAGAAGAAATCGGGCATCGCGCTTGCGCTCGGCGGCGGAGCGGCGCGTGGCTGGGCCCACATCGGCGTCATCCGCGCCCTTGAGGAGGCCGGCGTCGAGATCAACATGATCGCCGGCACGTCGATCGGCGCGCTGGTCGGCGGGTGCTATCTCGCCGGCAAGCTGGACGAGCTCGAGGATTTCGCCCGCAGCCTGACGCGCCGCCGCATCTTCGGCCTGCTCGATTTCCATCTCGGTGGCGCCGGCCTGTTCGGCGGCATGAAGCTGACCGCCCGCATGCAGCAGCACATGAACGGCGCGACCTTCGAGGACCTGCCGAAGCCCTTCGTCTGCGTCGCGGCCGAGATTCGCACGGGCCACGAGATCTGGCTGTCGTCCGGGTCGCTGATCACCGCCATGCGCGCGTCCTACGCGCTGCCCGGCGTTTTCGAGCCGGTGGTCTGCAACAAGCGCCTGCTGGTCGACGGCGCACTGGTCAATCCGGTGCCGGTCTCGGTCTGCCGCGCCTATGAACAGCCGCTCGTCGTCGCCGTGAACCTGCACTATGACCTCTACGGCCGCGCCGCCGTGCTGAAGCACAGCGCCGGCATTGCCGAGCCGGAGCCGGTTCCGGCGCAGCCGGCCAAGGCGCCTGATCCGCGCGAGGCGCGGCTCGGCATCACCGGCGTCATGGTCGAGGCGTTCAACATCATCCAGGATCGCATATCGCGTGCGCGTCTGGCGGGCGACCCGCCCGATATGTCGCTGCAGCCGAAGCTCGGCCATATCGGACTCTCGGAATTCCATCGCGCCGACGAGGCGATCCGGATCGGTTACGAGACGACGAAGGCGCACGTCATCGAGCTACAGCGCCTGCAGACCGTGCTGGTCTGAAAGACCTCCATTGCCGCCGCCCTGAGCCGGGTCTATTCAGCGGGCTCGGGCGTGCGGAGGACTTCATGGCGCAGATCGTGACCGCGGCGATGATCGTCATCGGCGACGAGATCCTTTCCGGCAGAACCAAGGACCGCAATATCGGGCATCTCGCCGACATCATGACGGCTGTCGGCATCGACCTGAAGGAAGTCCGCATCGTCGCCGACGACGAGCCTTCCATCGTCGAGGCCATTAATGCGCTCCGTGCCCGCAACGACTACGCCTTCACCACCGGCGGCATCGGCCCGACCCATGACGACATCACCGCCGACGCGGTCGCAGCGGCTTTCGGCGTTCCTTGCGATTATGATCCGCGCGCCTACGCGATGCTGGAGGCGCACTACGCCAAGCGCGAAATGGAATACACGGAGGCACGCAAGCGCATGGCGCGCATGCCCGTCGGCGCGACTCACATCGACAATCCCGTCTCGCTGGCGCCGGGCTTCAGGATCGGCAATGTTCATGTGATGGCCGGCGTTCCCGCCATCTTCCAGGCCATGCTGGACAATGTCGTCCCGACTTTGAAGACCGGAACACGGCTGCTCTCCGCAACCGTCCATTGCCCATACGGCGAAGGCACGATCGGCACGGCGCTCGCCGAGGTGCAGAAGGCCCATCCCGATACGGTGATAGGCTCCTATCCGAAGTATATGGACGGCAAGTTCTGGACCGAACTGGTTGTCCGCGCCCGGACCCAGGAGGCGCTCGACGCCGGACGCGTCGCGGTCGAGGCCATGCTGGCGGCGATTGCAAAGGCGGGCGCCTGACAAAAGCCTGTGCGCGGCCCTCTGCCGGCCGCGCGGTCCCCTTGTCAGGCTGGCGCGATCCCGGTTAATCCCGGCTGCATTCCTGATCCGGCAATCATCTGACGGAGTGCCACATGTCTCTCCCCGAGAAAGCCTTCCCCGTTTCCTGGGACCAGTTTCACAGGGACGCGCGCGCACTCGCATGGCGTCTGGCCGGCGCCAATGGCGCGTGGAAGGCGATCGTCTGCATCACGCGTGGAGGGCTCGTGCCGGCGGCGATCATCTCGCGCGAACTGGGCATCCGCATGATCGAGACAGTCTGCGTCGCCTCCTATCACGACTACACGTCGCAGGGTGATCTCAGCGTGCTGAAAGAGGTCACGCCGTCCTTGCTCGAGAACGGTGGCGAAGGCGTGCTGATCGTCGACGACCTGACCGACACCGGCAAGACGGCTTCCATCGTCCGCGCCATGCTGCCGAAGGCCCACTTCGCCACGGTCTACGCCAAACCGAAGGGCCGCCCGCTTGTGGACACCTTCGTCACCGAAGTGTCGCAGGATACGTGGATCTACTTCCCATGGGACATGGGATTCACCTACCAGAAGCCGATCGCCGACGATCATCGCGGTTGACGGACGCTTTCGTACGGGCTTGCACGGCCTTTTCGGAACCATTGCCGCGGTTTCAGGTTGGTCGAAAGCGGCCAAAGGCTTGCGCGGAGCTTTCCGCAACGTCGCCTTTTTTCGCGAATCGGCGCATCCTTAATTTTTTCTTATTCAGATTCATGTAATTAGGACGCATATTGCTGAGACGGCAAACAATCCGGGTCGCCAGGCCTGCATCAGGGTGAAATGGGGCAGTCGACACATAATCCTCTGATTGACCGCGTCAGGCGGCTGTTCGGCGATGTGCCGTGCCGCGTGCAGGTTGCTGCGCTGCCGTGGCGCAAGAGCGACGAAGGCGTCGAGGTCATGCTCATCACCAGCCGCGACACCGGCCGGTGGGTGCTGCCAAAGGGCTGGCCCGAGGGCAAGGAAAAGCCATGGGATGCTGCGGCCCGAGAGGCCAAGGAAGAAGCCGGGCTTTCTGGCAGCGTCGCAAAAAGCGAGGCTGGCAGCTACTTCTACACAAAGGCGATGAACAAGGGCGACGACATCCCCTGCGAGGTTCTGGTCTATCCGCTCGAGGTCGACCGGGTCGCCGAGAAGTGGAAGGAACGCAAGGAACGCATGCGCCGCTGGGTGCCCGCTTCCGAGGCGGCGGCCATGGTCCTCGAATCGGATCTGGGCGAGCTGATCAACGCCTTTGCCGCAAGTCCGCGCAGCTTCGCCTGAGGTTCAGCGGAACATTCGACTCGCTGGCAATACACCGGCCCACGACACTGGCAGTGAGCCGCCGGAACCTCCCCTCACCCCACAGCTGATTCTCCCGGGAAATGCGTCGGCACGGGCAAGACTGCCCGCGCCTGCCTCTGCGAGGTCGCGGCGCCTGTCTCGGTAGCCGCACGCGACTCTGGCGTCGCCCGGCGCTTCTTTCTCCCCACAATCCACATTCCTGACCCACAAGATGTTGGGGTCACAATTCTCACACAAACGAAGCCTTGACGCCTCCGTACGAGTCGACTCTTATGGGTCATGTGCTCGCGTTTCGAGCATGGCCGCCGGCTCCAAACGGCGACGTGATTTCCCCGATTTACAATGGTTTCGGTCGACTGCAGGTCGCTTTCCGGTGGCCCGCTGCAAGGCGCGTTCCGCGCGCCGGAGTCGGCTGTTTCCCGGCGAGAAAATGGTGGAAATCGGGCGGCGTTAATACTATATTTAGTAGCTTGGACCGACACTCGCTACTAAAGAAGGTGATGCGGCACGAATCGTGACGCTTCACCAAAATGAGTCGGACAGGGGCCGGCGAAGGCCGGAAACGCAGCAGGCTGCGCCTTGCGGAAGGGGCAGTTGCGGCGGTTCCGACGGGGACGCCGGGCAAGCTCCCGCCATCCTTCGGGGCGGTGGGGAAATTTGGGGACGCGCCGTCCTGTCAGGAGTGATCGAGCCTCCTGTGGACAGGCGCTATATATAGGGACTGGAAGGGACTACCGATGCGGATCGAGCGGCGCTTCACCAAGGACGGCCAGGGCCCCTATGCGGAGATCGAATTCCGCAAGGCGCTGTCCGAGATCAAGAATCCGGACGGCTCCGTCGTCTTCCGGCTCGACGGCATCGACGTGCCGGCGCAGTTCAGCCAGGTCGCGGCCGACATCCTCGCCCAGAAATATTTCCGCAAGGCCGGCGTGCCCGCCCGCCTGAAGAAGGTCGAGGAGAATTCCGTCCCCTCCTTCCTGTGGCGTTCGGTCGCCGACGAGGATGCGCTGAAGGCGCTCCCCGAGGACCAGCGCTACGGCTCCGAGACCGACGCGCGCCAGGTGTTCGATCGTCTCGCCGGCACATGGACCTATTGGGGCTGGAAGGGCGGCTATTTCGCGTCCGAGGCCGACGCCCGCGCCTTCATGGACGAGCTCGCCTACATGCTCGCCACCCAGCGCGTCGCGCCGAATTCTCCGCAGTGGTTCAACACCGGCCTGCACTGGGCCTACGGCATCGACGGTCCCGGCCAGGGCCATTTCTATGTCGACCCCTTCACTGGCAAGCTGGTGAAGTCGAAGTCGTCCTACGAACACCCGCAGCCGCACGCCTGCTTCATCCAGGGCGTGCAGGACGACCTCGTCAACGAGGGCGGGATCATGGACCTGTGGGTCCGCGAGGCGCGCCTGTTCAAATACGGCTCCGGCACCGGCTCCAACTTCTCCATGCTGCGCGGCGAGGGCGAGAAGCTGTCGGGCGGCGGCAAGTCGTCGGGCCTGATGAGCTTCCTGAAGATCGGCGACCGCGCCGCCGGCGCCATCAAGTCGGGTGGCACGACGCGCCGCG
>VFQP010001366.1_pt1 | contig 33265 bp, 47 predicted proteins | sample 3512351 | NCBI WGS metagenome assembly VFQP01 (sample SAMN10412372, study PRJNA504923) | tailings metagenome | isolation source: Relicate 1 Philex TSF1 revegetated site | place: Philippines: Tuba, Benguet | collected 2017-08-29
ACAAACTAAAGGGGACGCCATGCTCATCCGATCGATCGAGAAATTCCTTCGTCGTTGTAGCCGGAAAAAAATTCTGGAAGTTAATTCTGGAAAATAATTGGCGGTATAATGATACCTCCCGGCCGTTTCAGGGCATCTGCAACGGTGTTGCAGCAGGTGCGCTGAGGTCAGCGCGTCACCGCGTCCTGGAGCCGCCGGTGGGCTTCCCCCGCCCCTTCGATCGCGCGCTCGTAGGCGGCCTGTAGCTCGGCCTGTTCGCGCTCGCTGTCGAGCGCGCCGATCAACTCGTCGATCAACCGCTTGAACTCCGGCGCAGCCGCGATGATCGGGCCGACCTTCGGCAGCAACGCCAGGATGGTTTGCAGGTTCACGACGCGTCTCCCTCGATGCTCGACAACAGCAACGCGACCGCCCGCCGCGCCTCTCCCAGTGCCGCTACATAGCTGGCCGAATTGCCCGCCCGGTATGCCGCCTCGGCGGCCCTGACAGCGGCATAGGCGCGCCGATCGACCGCGCCGATCCGGGCAATCGCCGCCCGGTCGCTCACCAGCCCCGTCTCGATCGCCAGCGTCGCCGCGCGGGCCGCGGCGGTGTAGGCAAGCGTGATCGTCAAGGCGGCCTGCTCGTCCAGTTTCGTGGTCTCGCCAACCTCTGCCGGAGCGGCGGGCAGACGGGGGGGAACAAGCGGCGAACAGGAGGCCAGAGGCAAAACCAGCGCCGCGGCCAGGAGGACAGAAAGCGCGGCACCCTTCGGCGCACCGCCAGCGGTGATCGCGGGAGCGTGCTTCTGCCGCACCCGCGAGGCAATGACCACCAGATCGCCGACCGCGCCGATCAGGATCAGCGCCAGATCGACCAGCTGCTGGCTGTCTTCGGCGGTCACTTCGGCCGCCAGGCCCGACACGACCAGCAGCTTCATCACGATCGAGACCAGCGCGCCGACGATCACGCGCGACTTCCACCAGGGCATGTCGATGGGGGGATAGGGGGTCATGGCGCGCTCCTTGCGGCGGCTGGAGGATTGACCGACGCCCACCAGCGGCGGACATCGAAACACGGACAGGCCTTGAGCCACTCGTGCGGCCCGATCACACCGTTGCCATCGCGGTCGGGCGATATGTCGCGGTGGCCGAGGACCTCGGCAAACGGGTAGGCCTGGGTCAGCTCGCGCACGAGGTGTTCCATCGCGGCGAGCTGGCGAGGCGTGCGCGTATCGGCGGGGCGACCTTGCGCATCGAGCCCGCCGACGTAGACCAGCGCGATCGAGCGGGTGTTGAACCCGGCCGCGTGGCTGCCGATCACGTTCTCGGGCCGCCCGTGTTCGATCGAACCGTCGAGCCGGATGACGAAATGGTAGCCGATGTCCGACCAGCCCTGGCCCAGGTGCCAGCGGCGGATCGTCGCGGCGTCGACGTCCTGGCCCGCGCGGGTCGCGCTGCAATGGATGAAGATGCGGCGAATGCCCCGCCCGATGCCGGTGACGAACGCGCGCGGCTCCGCCGCCGCGACGGGGCGGCGCTCGATCCCGGCCTTCGCGATGATCGCGGCGGCGGTCATCGGCCCCGGAACGCCGTCGGCCTTGGCCCCGGCCCATTCCTGGATCAGCTTCCAGTCCGCGATGCTCATAGCTTGGCCTTCCACGCTTTGCGACTTCGGAAGCGTGATCGATAGGCGCGCGTCGCGCGAGCAATGGGGGTGGCCTGGCTTACCCCCATCACGTCCAGTCCTGCATGGAGAGGCCCCAGCGGGTGTCGACCGGGTCCTCGCGCTCGTATGCCTCGAACCGCTCGAACACGCCATAGTGGACCTGGTCGTGCGCGATCGCGCCGTCGCCTCCCTCGACCAGCAGCACCGGATGCTGGTTGCCGCTCGTGGCGACAATCCGCCACAACTGGTCGAGCTTCGCCTGGTCGAGGTCGGCGAAGGTGAACCGGAACGAGGACTTGATCGCGCCGCGACCGAACCCGAACCCGCCGCCCGCCAGGTCGACCCGCTCGCTCAGGTCGATCGGGCGTCGCCCGGCCTTGTATTCATAAGGGTGCTCGAACCGCTTGCCGATCATGAGCACCCCTGCCTGGAGCAGCGGCCCTCCCACCTCCTGGACCACCGTTATCCGCAGGTAACGGGTGGTGTGCTGCACCGGCACCAGCGCCAGGCCGTGATGCCGCGCGCCGCTCGCGCCCGGCACCCGGAACGGGCCGGTGCTGGTCATCGGGACCACATCGGCACCCGCCATGTTCGAGGTCCGTCGTATCACCCACACCGCGCCGGCGGCCGCATTGGTGAACCCGAGGAACACCGTGTCGATTTGCCGCTCCGTACCCAGGTCGACGTCGATCACCGTTGGTGCAGTCGTGCTCGCCTGCCAGACTTCCTTGGGATCAGGCGATCGCAGGTAATCGATCCCGTCGCCGTGGTTCACCGCCAGCGCGGCGATCGGGATGGGCTGGACGATCGTCAGGCCGCGGCTCATGTCGGGATCACCTTTCGCAGGACGGTAAGCAGGGTGGTGCCGGTCTCACGCTCCTCGGCGGCGACCACGAAAACCGCCGCACCCCCTTCGTATTCGGCGACCGGCGCCTTGATCCGCCGCGCCAGCCCGACCACGCCGGAATGATACCCGGTCACCTCGATCGTCTCGACGGCGAGCGCATCGCCGAGGAACGCGAGCTGGCGCACGCCTTCGGCCGCCGCGTCGGCGCGCAACGCGAACGGCGAGCTGACCCGGCTGTCGGCGGCGAGCGCGCCCCACGGGCCAATCACCTCGGGCCGGGTCGCGAGCTCGACCAGCTCGGGCGAGCGGAGCCATTCGGCAAAGGCGGCGCCGACCAGCAATCAGGCCTCCTCGATCCCGTCCGGCATGCGCCAGTCCACCCCGCCGCGCAGCTCGGCCCTGGGCGCGGGCCATTCGCCCGGCCCCGGCGTACCGCCGGGCTCATCGCTCAGCTGGCGCGCCACGGCCGCGACGATCGCCTCGGCCCGGTTGCCGCTGCCTTTCGGCCCGCCCGCAAACGTCGTCCAGCCCATCTCGTTGCCGTGAACGAATATCTCCGCCATCACCCTTTTGCCGGGGGCGGTCAGCAGGTCGAAATGCGCGTACAGGATCTCGGGCGCGGCGGTGATCACATCGGCATTGGAACCCGGCAGCGACTGGAGCCGCGCGGCGATCTCCACCGGCGCATCGGGTCCGAACGCGAACGCGCGAAGACGGCGCAGCAGCTCGCCCGCATCGGAGACATAATCGACCATCACCCTTCTCCCGCCGGCGGGGTCACCCGCTTGGTCAGGTCAAGCGCACCATCGGCCCACATGCCGCCCAGCCCCAGCACGCTCGCACGGGCCGCGATCTCGCGCTGCTTGCCCTCGGCCAGCGCCGCGATCACCTCGGCCGCGCGCGCCTCGAGGTCGAACCCGGGCGCGGCCAGCTCCACCGCCGTGAACGTGTGCGTGTGCGCGGCGAGGTCGGGGTTGCCCGCCGGATCGAGCAGCGCCGCCCCGTCCGCGTCGCACGGCGCGATGCTGAAAGTCAGCGCCACCTGCCCGCCATCGCTGGTCCGCTGCGCCTGGGCGACCTTGAACCGCGCCCCGGTGTCGATATCCTCGACGAACAGGTAGGCCTCGCTCTGGCCTGGCGGGCGGGCAATCACGGTGAGGTTCGACATCCGAGCGGCTCCTATGGCTTGGCGTACGTGTTGTGCGAATAGATCCCGCGGCCCGGCTCGTTGGCCGCGAGGTAAGTCCCGTCGCGGCAGCTGATGTGCGCGACCAGCAGTTCTCCGATCGGCTCCACCGCGCACGCCTCCCACGCCAGCTCGCCTGACAAGTCGACCGGGATCAGGTGCGCCCCGGCCTCGGGTGCCAGCACTGTCGATCCGTCGCGCAGCGTGATCGGCGTGCTCGTCGACAAGTCGATCGCATGGCCGCTGGCCGAAACGATGCGTACGCCAGGCTGCGGCTCGTTCCGGTTGCCGGTCACCTCGCGCCACGCGGTGCTGGCGCAGTCGTCGGTCAGCACGCGCACATGATCGCCCGCCACGATCCGGTCGGCCCTGACCCAGTACCGTCCGTCAGCCATGACGAACGCTCGCTCTGGTCGCAGGGCCAGCGGATCGCGCACCTCGACCCAGCTATACCACGCCACGCAGCCATCCCAGACACCGCCGCCACCGCCGCCCGATCCGGCTCCGCCGCCGGTTCCGGCCGAACTGGGGCTCACGCCCGATGCGATCTGGTATCGGCCCGGAAACAGCAAATCGTCGGGGTTGCCGGTGAAGGTCACTGCGGGCGAGGCCATGCCGGTCAGGTCGGGATCGTCGACATAGGCAACCCAGTAGGTCGAGAACGCGACATTGCCGCTGGCAGAGCCGTAGGACAGGGTCACCGGCCCGCTCGGCCCGGCGATCTTGCGCGTATGCGACGGCAGGCTGACCGTCACGTCGGTCGCATTGACGGTATAGGCCGGCGTCAGGACGGTCGTGCTCCTCGGGCCCAGCAGCAGCTGGGTGTTGTAAGCCTGCGGATCGGTCACCCGCCCGGTCGCAGGCGACAGCCTGGTGGTGCGCCCGATCACGCCTGGCGTGTCGATGCCGGAAAGTGTCACCTGGCCACCCGCGCCGCCAAGCAGCACACCGTTGGCGCCGATGCTGAGCCCGGCATTGGCGACCGCGGTCCCCGCGCCCGCACCGATGCCCAGTAGGTTCAGCCCCGAGACCTCGATGTTGAAGTTCTGCACGTTGTCGTGGAACTGCGCACCGTCGATGAAGGTGGCCCCGCCGTCGCGATAGAGCAGTTGGCGCACGCGCCCCCCTGTCCCTCCCGCGTCGCTGACGACGCGCAGCGCATCGTTGCGCAGAATGCCTTCGCCCAGCACGGTCTCACCGTCCGCCGCGAAAGTGTTCTCGCCCACCTGCGCCCCCAGGGTCGCGTTGTCCTCCGGGCGCGAACCCGTCGCATCCTGCACATCGCTCCACTCCTGGTGTGCGTTGAGCAGGTCTTCGGGCGCCAGCGGCGTCGCGCCATCGAGAAGTTCCTCCAGCAGCACGCCCGCGATCTCACCGTCGCCATGCTGGCGCTCGTTGCGCTGGAACCCGATCCGCCTGGTCCCGTGGGGCGGAAACGTCCTGGTGCGCCCCCTGAACTCACCCTGCAACAGCGGTGAAGTCCCGTTGAACGCCCAGGGGCCGACATGGATCGTCCCGTCCGGTCGCGGCAACCAGACCAGCGACGCGCCCAGCATCACCCGGTCGATCGCCTGCGCGAAACTCTCCACGTCGGACCCGACATGAATGCCCGCGATCGCGTCGCGCAGCGCGATCGCGGCGGGCAGGTCCGCCACCACCGGCCCATCGACCTCGCGCGCGATCGCATCGGCGATCGCCGCCGGCTGCATCCCGCCAACGGTTCCAGGTGTGCCGATCATGTCGGCCGTCAGCGGACCGGATGGCTGGGTCCACCACTTGGCGCAGGCGATCGAGGGCGCGACCACGCCGCCGCCACGCGCCGGGCTGCTGGCGATCAGCGCGGTCAGCGTCGCCGCGACCGAACCCTGCCAGGCGAGCTCCGCGAACGTGCCCTCGCGCCCCTTGTCGCGCAGCGCGGACCAGCCGGTCAGCGGATGGGCTGGATCGCCGAACTCGTAGATGCTGTGCGCCGCGTTCAGCAGCCGCCCTTCGACGTTGAAGACATAGCCGAAGCTGCGCCGCTTGATCCGGCCTTTCGCCTCCGCCGGCCCCTCGATCCCGCCCGTACCCGCGAACCGGGCCGTGGCCAGCGGTCGCTCGAGCCGTTCGGCCAACTCGACGATCGTCATGGTCAGTCCGGCCAGCGTGAATTCCACATCCTCGATCTTGCCGACGAGGATCCGGGTGGGAACCGCGCCTTCAGGCCCCACATCGATACTGACGGGGGCATCCTTCCATACCAGTGCCGCCAGCGCGTCGCGCAACAGCGGGTCGGCGGTAGAGAACGACACCACACTGGTCTGCGGTCGGGTACTGCCCGTCCAGCCAGTCTCGTCGAAGCCGAGCCGCGCCGAAAACAACGGTCGACGCGTCACGCCGGCGCGGAACTGGCGGCCGTCGACCGGGTGGCGATAGGCGCGGTCGCTGCCGCCGCCCGCCAGCAGCACACTGACCGGTGCCGCGCTCGCCGCATGGCGCGGCCCCGCCTCGATCCACACGACCTCGCTCACAGCGCCACCATCCGCTCGGTCTCGAGGCCTGCCCCGCCGAAGTAATGGAGGGCGCCACCCGAGGGCGCCATGCCGAAGCGTTGCAGGTTGGCGTTGATCTGCGCGAGCAGGTTATTCGTCTCGCTCGCCAGCGCGTTGCCGGTATCGAGCCGGGTGGTCAGCTCGGCCTGCGCCGCCTTGACCCGTTCCTCCTCCAGCTTGATGATCCGCTCGGCCGAGGCGATCGCCTGGTCGCGGTCGCTGCCGTACTCCGATCCGGCGGTGCCGAACGCCTCGAACGACAGCTCGAGCAGCTGGCGTTGCAGTTCGGCAAGCCGGTCCGCGGCGCCCGCGTCGCCTTTTTCGGCCCCCGCTTCGGCCTTGCCGATCTCGTCGAGGATCCTGGTCCTCCGCTCGGCCAGGCTGCCCTCGGCCAGGTTGCCGAAGGTCAGGTCCTCGAGCAACCGCCGCAGCGAGCCGACCCGATCGTCGAGGATGCCCTCGAGCAGCTTGGCCCGGTCCTCGGCGTTGCGCTTCTCCAGTTCGATCAGGTCGAACCCGTAGTCGCGCCCGATCCGCAGCCGCTCCTGGGCCATCTTCTCGAACGCGCGCAGTTCCTTGCGCCACTCGTCGGCGACACCGCCGAGGATGTCCTCGACCTCGCGCACCGCGAGCGCTTCCTTGAGCGCCTGCTGGATGTCCTCCGACGATCGCAGCGCCCTCTGCACCGCCGCGCTCACCCCCTTGATGGCGCCATCGCCGATCGCGTCGGCAATGGCGAAGGCCAGCGCGCCAGCCTGGTCGTCCCGGAAATCGACCACGTCACCATACTTGTTCTTGAGGCTGCCGGTGCGACCCGAGGTGGAGACCTTAATCCGATCCTTGTAAGTGCCGATCGACACCCGGAACGCGCCGATCTCGGCGTCCAGCGCGTCGGCGATCTCGGCCAGCGCCGATTGAACCGAGCCGCCCAGCGAGCTTGCCGCCCTGGCCCGGCCGTCGCCGCGCCCCTGCACACTCATGTCGCCCGGTCCTGACAGGCTGGCGGTGCCGAACTGTGCCTTCTGGAACAGCCCGCCGACCAGCCCTCCGAGTACGCCGCCCGCAATCCCGCCGAGCGGGCCGAGGAACTTGCCGAGCGTACCGCCGACCACCTTGCCCAGTTCTTCGCCCGCGACCTGGCCCAGTGCGCCGCCGATCGCAGCGGTGGTGCTGTTGCCCTTCGACCCCAGGATGCTCGCGCTGGCCGCCTGGCCATAGGCCGCGCCTTCCAAGGCCACCCCAACCGACTCGCCGATCCGTTTGGCCAGGTCCGGCCCGAGGCCGAGCTTCTCGAGCAGCGGCGTCGCGATCTCGCCGAACAGCTCACGCGGGCTCTTGATCCGGAAATCGAACGGATCCTTCACGCCTGCATCGTCGCGGCGGCCTTCGACCCGGATCTCGCCTGCCTGCGCCGCCGCCGCATCGTAGGCCGCGTCCTCCAGCGCGCGTAGTGCCTCCACTACGCCCTCCACTTCGCCGACGTAGGCCTGGTTGGCCTGTCGCACCTGGTCGCGGCCCGACAACTGGTCTTCGATCTGGCGGAACACTCCGCCGAAGATCGTCACGGTCAGGTACCGCGCGAGATAGTCCGAGGTCTGGCGCTGCACGTTGCCCGCGAAATCACCCAGCGCCTTCAACCCGCGCCGCGGCAGCTCGGCGAAGAACTGCTCGATCGAGCCGCGGAACGCGTCCACTTCGCGCAGGTGCTCACGCTGGATCGCGAGCCGCCGTCCCGCTTCCTCCGACAGCGCGCGCTCGGTGGCCAGGTTGGCGAGCATCTGCTCGAGCATACTTGCGCTCACCCCGCGCCGGGCCAGCTCGGTCGCCAGCTGCGCGGTGCTTTCCGCGCCCACCTGCCGCATAAGTGCATGGATCAGGGTCAGCTGCTCGGCTTCCTCGTGCCGACCCTGGACGGCGAGCTGGAGCAACGCGATCGAGCGCTCCTGGCCGTCGATGATCTCGCGAAACGGCGCGACCAGGCTGTCACGCACCGCGACCCGCGCCTCGCCGATCTGGGCGAGCAGCCCGTCGAGGTTGGGTGGTTCGATCTCCCGCAGCCTGTTCGCGATCGCGTCGAGGTCGCCCAGCGCCGCGGCGGCCTGCGCCACGTCGCGCGGGGTATCGGAAAACCGCTCGGCGATCTGTGCGATCGGGTCGGCCAGTCCCGCCTGGATCGCGGCCCGGGCCTGCTCGGCCGAGGCGATGGTGGCGGCGAAATCGGGCGGGCGGCGCTTTTCCAGGTCCGCGATCAGCCGGTCGATCTCGCGCAGATCCTGGAGCGACTTGTCCAGCGCGCGCGGGGTCGGCGCGTACTGGTCGAGCATTCGCTGGACCTTCTCCTCCGCGCCCTCGCCGAACCGGGCGAGCTGGGCAGCTGCGCGCTGGCCCGCTCCACTTTGCCCGCGTTGTCCCTTACCCTTGCGATCGGCCGCGGTGGCGGCCTCGATGGCAGCGTCGCGTAACCCGACAAGACGGGCATATTCGGCCTCGTACTGCTTCTCCGAGATGACGACGCCATCGTAGAGCAGGTCATCGGAATTCTCGACCGTCGCCCGGCGCTGCCGGTTCAGCTCGCCAACCGCACGCTCGAACTCGCCACGCGCCCTGGCGCGCGGATCAAGGCCTTCGGTTGCCCGTTGCTGTGCCAGTGCGATACTACCATCGGCGGCAGCTTGCCGCGCGATAATCAATGCACGCCGGTCCGCCGCGACCTGGTCGCGCAGCTCGCGCTCGCGGCGCAGGGCTGGGCCGTCCGTGCCAAGGCTGGGGAGAAATGCAGCAAGAAGGCCGCCCCGCTTCTTTTCCAGCTCTCTCAGCTCGGCTGAACTTGCCGCGATGCGGCCCTCGAGATTGGATACGGACTGGTTGGCGACGAGAGCGGAACTGCGCAGGAAATCGCCCTGAGCGGCGATCGCGCCGCGCAGTTCCTGCGCCAGCTGCTTCATCGCGCCAGTTGCCTGGTCCGCACTGAGCGACAGGACATCAAGACCGTCGGCGAAATCGTAGGTAGCGGCCTCGGCATCCTTCGCCGCATCGTCCGCGCTGAGCATGGCCTGCACCATGAACCCCACGATCGTAGCCGCGCCGAACAGGGCCGCGCCCCACGGTCCCGACAGGAAGCTGGCGAAGCTGACGAAGCGGCTCTTGGTCCCATCAGCGCGCGTGCCCATCATGGCGATCGCGCTGGCGGTCTGGCCGCCCTGCTGGGCGAGGATTACCAGCGGATTGACGCCCAGCGCCGCCTGCTGGAACACGTCCTGCATCTGGAAACCGAGCTGCTGGTAGCCGGCGCGCTGCGCACCGGTACTGGCCACCACCTGCTGGCCCGCGCGCACCTGGGCCTGCGCCGCCAGTGCGACCGATGCCTTGACCTTGCCGTGCTCCGAGCCGAGGCGTCTCGCCGCGCGTTCGGCCTTTATCGTGTCGATCGCCAGCTGGTCCGCCTCGGTCCCGGCCCTCCGCCACTGCCGTGTCACCCCGTCTGCCGCGGTGCCGGTATCCTCCAGCGCGTCCTCCAGCCCGCGCGCGGCGACCTCGCTCCGGCTCAGCTGCCCGACCAGCTTGTCGTCGCCGGTGACGTCGAACCGCGCGCCCAGGACCAGGTCGGTCATCGCCGCGCCCTCCGCGTTTCCTGCCGCGCCAGCTCGGCCAGCGCGGTCGCTTCCATCATGCGCAGGTCGGCCATCAGGTCAGCCGACATGGCGATCTCGTAGAGCGCGGCGGTCGGCGCGATCGCGGCATAGTCGATCCCGATACGCTGCCCGCTCATCGCGTGACGGCGCCACTGGGTGTCGAGCGCGAAGAACAACGTGGCGGCGGGCGCGTCCGCGATCGGAACCTCGATCGGCTCGTCTTCGCGGCGCGGCCTGGCCATCCAGGCGGGCAGGATCGCGTTGCGCGTCACCGGATCGTCGCTGATGGACCGCTCGCCTGTCCGCCCGGAAGCCCAGCGGCAGGCGAGCGCCTTCAGTTTTTTTCCCGCGCATCCTTTCCTCCAGCGCAGGCATCGCGGTAGGCCCGAAGCGTCGCCTCGAACGAACCCGGTGCAAGATTGAACAGGCGCGCCAGGCCCTCCTCGCTGAACTTGACGGGATCGCCGTTGGCTTCGGCCACCAGCCGCCAGTCGCGCACGATCTTAACCCCGAACGCGGCCATCACCTGCGACAGCGACCGCTGCTCGGCTTCATCGTCCGCCGCCTCGGCGACCGTCAGTTCGCCCGCTTCCTGCATCAGCTTGAGGTTGGCGTCGGTCGAGAGCAGCGCGAACTGCACCTCGATCTGGTTGTCGATCCGCTTGCCGTCATCGGTCCAGCCGTGGAAGATGACGGGCTGCCAGGTGAGGCGCTCCTCGACGAGTTTGAACATGGGCTGATCCTGTCTTTCAATCGGGCTGCAAGAGGGGTGGAGCGCCGACTGCCAGGTCGACGACGCTCCGTTTCGCAAGGCCCTCCGCGCCGAGGCGCGGCCCGGCGGCCCCTCGGTATTACTTCGCGACGATCACGAGATCGTCGACGTCGCCGTCGACCGTGAGCAGCAACGACACGTTGAACATGAGGACATCATCCTCCTCCTGCTCTGCGATCGCCGTGATCTGCGCCTTGGCCCCGCTGATCTCGACGATGTTCCCTTCCTCTACCCCGTGGGTGAAGTTCCATTCGACCAGGTCGCCGGTCGCCAGGCGGGCGAGATAGTCCTTGGCCGCGATCGAGGGCGCCTCGATCAGCACGGTCGCGGTGGCGTTGTGGTTGCCGCTCTTTATATAACGGGCGCCGACCAGCGAGCGCAGGTTGGTGTTGACCCCCGCCTCGATCGTCAACGAGCGGGTCACCGCGCCGAAACCGTCGAGCGTGAACAGCGAGTTCTCGTTGTTGACCTCGATCGGTTCGACCCAGTCGCTGAAATCCGCCTGCCCCGGCGCACTCGCCGCGCGCGGCGCGGCGGTCGGCACCAGCCCCGTCATGGTCAGCGTCGCGAACGGAAGCTGCCCGGCGGTGAAGTTGAGCGCGAAGGTGCCCCGCTGGCCCAGCATCTTGCGCAGCTGGTTGCCAACCCAGGCATATTCGGTGTTCGAGCCGACAGGTTCACCGGCCAGCGCGAAGACCTGGCGCGCGTCCTCGCCGGGGGTCAGTACCGGCGGACGCATCGCGCAGGCGGTCAGCAGGCGCATCCACGCCGGCGCGGTTCCGGCCGCGCCCGAACCGGCCAGCTCGACCTCGTAGCTCGAGCGCATCCGGGCATTGCTCGGTGCCTGCCGGGTTGCGCCGAAGCGCCGGTTGTCGAGGTTGCGCTCAACCTGGTCGACCTCGAGCGGGGTGGTCGAATAGTTGCGGGTCAGGACGGCATCGTCGGCCAGGGTCGGCTCGGCATCGGCGCCGTAAGTCGCCTCGGCCTTGGTCGCGATCACGCGGGCGGTGTCAACCATAGTGCTTCTCCGTCATGGCGCGGGCATCGCGCTCGTTGATCTCGGTCCAGCTGCCGGGCGCGGCCTGCGCCGGATCAGGAAGGCCGAGCTGCGCGAGCACGTGCCGGCGGGCGATCCGGTTGACAGGCAGGCCGAAGCCGTCGATCTGGAGGCCTTCCTGCCGCATCGGCTGCTCCGGCATGGGGGTGGCCTGGCTTTCCCCCATCGTCGACGCAGCGTCGGCCTCGGCCTGAATTGCGGTTACGGCGGTGGTGGGGGATACGGCGGTGGTGGGGGAGGCCTTGTCACGTCGGCTCATGCGACTTTCCTTTCGCGATAGGTGGTGGTGAAATCGAGCGCCCAGCTGATCGTGGCGGCATCGAGGTCGAGCAGCCGCCCGCCGGCGATCATGCAGCCGCTGTCAGATTGCGGATGCCGCCACCCGAACAGGCAGTCGGTCACGCGCCGGACTTCGATCGCGAGCTGCTCGCTCGCGCCCGCCTGGTCCCGGCCGGGCGCGCCCATGACGATGACGACCGAAAACAGCAGCGTGATCTTCTGGTCGTATGCCCCGACCCGCGGCGCGCCGGAGGCGGCGATCCGCTCGGGCACCACGAACACGGCGGGCAGGTTGCGCGGCGCGGCCTTGAGCTGCGCGAACTCGAACAGACCCTCGACTCGGCCGTATCCCGCCGCCTTGAGCTGGTCGACGAAGGGCTGGATCGCGATCACACGGCACCTCCAAGCGCACGGCTCAGGTGCCGCTTGAGGATCAGCACGATGTCTTCCCTCACATCGGGATCGAACCCGAGATAGGGCCGCGCAGGCATCACGACCTTGGCGACCAGGCGGCCGCCGAAGCTGAGCGCCTTCCTGGCCCTGGGGCGGATGGTGCCGCCGAACTGGTGGATCGCGGCATAGGTCGATTGCGGCGCGCCGGGCTTCACGCCGACCTCGGCGAACCTCTCGCCCGAGCGCCGGTCGAGCGAGCGCAGGAGGAACCCCTTGTCCTGGAGCGTCTTGCCGCCTCGCTCGATGGCGCGCCGGCTCTTTTTCCACGGCACGCCGCCGGGCGCCACTTCGGCGCGGAAACGCCGCCGGGTGTCCTCCAGCATCAGTTCGGAGATCTCGGCCATCGCCGGGGCGAGGTCCGCCGCCTCGCGGCGGGCGCGCGCCAACTGGTCGGCCAGGCTTCGCTCGATCGTGAGGGTGATCGTGTCGCTCATCGCCAGCTGTAGTCCCTAAGTCCGTCGGGATACGCGCGGTCGCCCTGGCGCACGCGGACGGGATCGGCCGGGAATTGCGTCTGGGGCAGCGCCTCCGCCCCCAGGTGCAGCTCGCCCTTGCGCATCGCCTCGAGGTTGCGCAGCGCGATCTTGCGCCGCTCGGCGACGTTGTCGGGCATTTCGTCGATGTAGAGGCCAGCCCGCGCCAGATCCGCGACGATCGCCTCGACCAGCGTCGGCACGGTGACGAACGGCAGCGCGTATCGCCCCGCCAGGTGGGCCTCGGCCTGCGCCTGCGCGTCGCGCAGCGCGCCGATCACCAGGCCCTTGTCGATCCGGCCGTCGCCCATGTCGGTCTGGCGCAGCACTTCGTCGCGCCCGACCCGCGACACGAACGCGGCGACCGACAGCATCGGCACCCCGCCGTCGGGCATGGTCCAGTCGCCATCGATCACCGCCAGTTCGAGCGCCAGTTGTTGCTCTGCGCCGTTCCACAACGTGGCTAACGCGCCGAGCGCGTAGATCTCGCCGTCGCTGCCGCCCGCGATCTCGAACCGGGCGTTGCCCGCCTCCAGCTCGGCCAGGACGGTCACCGGCAGGCTGCCAGGGATCAGTCCGCGAGCCTCGGCCTCGATCTCGCCCAGGACCTCGGCCCGTCCGCCCAGGTCGACCGTGTGGACGATCGTCTCGACAGGCGACTTGACCAGGCTCAGCACCTTCATCCGATCAACTCCCACTGCTCGATCGAGGCGTCGCCGCGATCGAGCGACCAGTCGCACCCGCCGCGGCCATCGGCGGGCCACCCCCCAGGTTCAGCTTTGGCAGTGTCGTAACCGCCGCGCAGGATCACCCGCACCCGCCGCCCCACCGCCTCGCGCGGGCAAGCGCCCGAATTGGCGCGAAGCGATGAGGAGACGGCGGGCACGGGTGACGATCAATCTGCCTGGGCGGCTGCGACGCGCATCAGCGTGGCGCGGATCAGATCGTCCTCGGCATCCTCGGCCAGTTCGAGCGCGGCAAGGTCGGCGTAGCCATCGGCGGCCGCCAGCGCGATCAGTCCGTCACGGTTGAGCGCCGCGAGCATCTTGCCAGTTCGCCCGCCAGCGATTGCAGCGGCCTTTTCGCGGACGGTGGCCTTGGCACCGGCGAACGGGAACGCGGGCACCTGCTCATCGGCGATCAGCTTGTCGAGCGCCTTGTGGCTCTGCCCTTCAAGTTGCTTGCGCATTGCTGCGATAGTCGCGCGCAAACCGCCATCGTCCTGTTGCGAACCTGCGGCGGCTACCCGCTGCGCGGTGCCGATCGGCGCGCCGTCGGTCTCCACGTCTTCGCCGGCAACCGGGCGCAACGCGCCGAGGCCGACCAGGTCGGCAGCTTCGGCTTCGGTATCGAAAGTGAGAACGGTGCCGACCTGGTGGCGGTCGCGGCCGTTGGAAATCGGGGTCATGACTTCGTAGCGGAACATGGGTTCGCTCCTGACTTGGGAAGACAGTCGGTGGGGCGGCTCCGGAGAGGAGTGGTGCCGCCCCACCTCAGGGCACAGGGATCAGACGGCGCCCTGGAACAGGAAACCAGCGTCGGAGCCGACGATCTCGGGCGACTGCTCGTCGATCACGTTGTTCACCCAGCTACGGGTGTTGCGATCGTATTCGGTAGCCTCGACGAAGGGGTGCCCGCGCAGGCGATAGGTGTAGCCGTAGCTGGGCAGGCGCATGTTGCGCTGGCCCTCGGGCGCCACGAACGCGAGCACGGCATCTTTGCCCCAGACATCGACCGTGCTGCCATCGTCGAGATCGTAGATCGCGTCGCCGACCACAACCTCGGGCACGTCGAAGTATTCGGCGAGCATCTTGTCGGAGATGGCGGCGGCGGTGGTGTGCTTGAAATGGTCGCGGATCTTCGGGTGCACCTTCAGCGCCGACCGCACTTCCGCGCTGATCTCCAGCAGGTTCGGGCGGCGACCAGTGCGCTTGCGGATTGCTTCCTTGGCGTCCTCGACCATCCCGGCCGGATCGCTGTCGGGCGCGGTCCAGCGGTCGCCCGCGGCCACCGCCAGCTTGTTGGTCGCGGCATAGGCGGCGGGATTGCGCGCCAGTTCGGCCTGCTGGATCTCGAGGCTGAGCGCGATCACCGCGAGGACGACGTCGACGCTTTCCTGCTGGAGATCGATCCCCGGCACCGCGCTTGCCTCTTCCATGAACTCGACCGGCGTGACCGCCTGGAGCGCGTCCTGGGTCAGGTTGACCGGCAGCCCCTTGTAGGTGGCATTGTAGCGGCCGATGTTGCTGCCAGGGGCGCGGGTGGTGAGCACGCGGCGCAGCGCCTCGCGGTTGAACTCGATCCGCTTGGCGCCGCGGGTCGGCATGTTCACGATCGGGAAAAGCTTCATCCCGATCATCTGCGCATTGGAATAGCCGCGTACGTGTTCGGTGAGGATCGGATCGACAACGCGCGACTGGGCGGCGTTCATCTGGTCTGCCATGTCAGTGGTCCTTCAACTGGGTTGCAACGAATGTGCGGCGCGCATTGAACGGGGCGCGCCGCGTGCCCGTCGATCACGTTCAGGGGACGAGGAGGACGGTAATCACGGCGCCATCGCCAGCGGCCGCCTCCATCGCCTTGGCCACGACCTTCCCGGCGTCGCGGGTCACCGCCTTGCCGGCGGCGCCGACCTCAATCTGCGCGCCCTTGGCGATTGCGGCCCCGGCCGTGACCCGCTGAGTGCCGATCACGGTGACCGCGAAGTTGTCGCCGATCGCCGCGTCGTAGTCGGCCACGCCCAGAGCATCGGCGGCGGCGGCGGCGTGCTGGCCATTATGGCCGACGAAGCGGTTGCCGAGGACGGCGGCGGTGGCGGTCGCGGTGAGGGCGAGAAGGGGAGTGTGGCGCATTGTGGGTTCTCCTGGAAAAAGGGTGGGCGTTCACGCCGTCAGGCGGCAGCGGCCTGGGCTTCGCGGACGCAGTCCATCCACGGGCGGTTCGGCGCGGCGGCCTGGATGCGCTTGGCATCGGCGTGGAGCTGGGCCTGGGCCGGGTCGACCTCGTAACCGGCAGGTGCGGCGAAGCTGGCGACACCTGCGCCGGTCTTCTCGCGCGGGGCGGCTTCGCCCAGCGAGACCAGCGGTCGCGCGCCATCGAACAGCTTCTTCAGCGCGGCGGCGGGGCGCAGCGACTGGCCCTCGCCGAAGCTCACCGTCGCGTTCGCGTCGAGCTCGCCCAGCTGGTCGAGCACGCCGACCAGCAGCTCCTTGCCCGCGGGGGCGAGCTTGGCCGCGCCGATCAGGGTTTCGGCGAAGCTGACATTGTCGTCGTGGCGCGCCTTGGCCGCCGCGGTGCGATGTTCGGTCTCACGCTGGGTGATGGCGCTCTCGCGCTCCGCCAGCCGCGCCTCGCGCTCGGCGAAGCTCGCCTCGGCATTGTCGGCGGGCTTGGCGGTATCGGTGGTCTTGCCGGTCATGACGGTCTCCTCGGGTTCGGTCTGGATGGTGACGAGCGTGTCCGGCTCGCCCTCGGCGAACTGGACGGTGCCCAGGCTTTTGACCCCGGGCGCGTGCGCGCCCAGGAACCCGACGTGCTTCAGGTAGAAGGCGCCGGGCTTGGGATTGTGGGGGTTGTTTGGCTCGTAGAGGCGCGCCGAGACCTTGCGGTAGTCGCCCTTGCGCACCCGCTCGGCGAACGACGGGTCGATCGCCGATGGCCGCGCGACCAGCTCGCCGTCCTCGACCGCGAGCGAACCGACCCAGCCATAGGCCGGGTCGTCCATCTTCGGATGTCCGATAACGAGCGGGGCCGGGTCGGCGTCGGCGTCGTAACCAGCCGCGATCGCCTCCAGCTCGGCCTGACCGAAGGTGATGGCCTTGCCCTCGACCGAGGTGAAGGTTCCGGCCCGCAGGATGCGGATCGCGGGGGGATTGGTGGGGTCTGGCTGATCCATGTCTGCCGCGATAGGCGGCGGAAACGTCGGCGGTGGGGGTGGCCTAGCTTACCCCCATGCGATTTCCTGGCGGCAATGGCAGGACTAGAGGCTTTGCACCGGCCTGGCAAAGCCGGATTTGGGTGCCTGATGATGTGGCGACCTCACCACCTCAGCCGAACATACCGTGTACGCCCGTGGGCACGCCGTCAGGCCACTAAACGGGGTCCGGTGGTACCGAGGTAGCGGATTGATGGTTGCGGCGCTGTACGGGGCTTAGAATGGAATCTCGTCCTGCCGCCAGATCGCAGTATTGTGGGCGACTTCGCACACTCCCGAGCTGCGTAAAGGAACGCCGAACGAATTCTGGGCCTCATATGTGACGTAAAATGTTGGCGCGCCCCCCGAAACGACGATGCGCTCATAAGTCGAAGGAGCCTTGAGTGTCGCCTGTATCGCCAAGTCACATTGCAAGATTGGATCTGTCGCCCGACGCCACGGCATATACGGGAGCAACACGGTCGAGCCCACAATTCCGACGATGCATCCCCAGACAATATACGCGCGGCGACGCAATAGTGCCGTGTTCTCGGTAGCCTCGTCACGCTGCATGACCACGCCTCATATCGCACCTGCCATTTCACGAGTTATCGAACTGGTCCCCATCGTGGCCAAACTGCCCTGGTTAATGGACCTGAGAGTCGGCAAGCACTCGAACCATGAAGATCCCGATACCTCATTTTCCGTCATGTATGAGAGGACAAACCGGGGAGACCAAGGCACCGCTCGGTTGATAACCAAAGGCTCGCCGCCTTGCACAATTTCCTCATACGAGCCCATCAGGCTCCCGCAACCGTAGCCGTCGGTTGTAGAGCCGCTCAAGAGTGCTGTGGCTGGGAGTTCATCAAACGTCACTTGTGCCAACTTAACAGAACCAGTCGTGTAGTGTTTCGTGGCGGCCAAGCATTGCTTCCGGCCTGAATAGTCCGCTTGACCATCCCAGCACCGCAAGACTGTCGCGAATTCACCCGACCCGCCAGTTTCGCCAAAGTGACTGCCGTCGGCAAGCTCTCTCCACTCAACTTTATAGTCGGTCAACTCATCACGATTAACGACTGTGTCGGGAAAGCAAGCCGTTAATCCCAGGCAAAGAACGGCTATCGACGCAATTCTCATATCGCTCCCGCCTTCCAGATGACGCGACCTATCACCTCGAAGGCGCCAACATCCGCTTCGTTGCTACGCTCGATCTCGATCGTTCGATAGCCTGCATTGTCGCTGACCAGGCGGATCGATCGGCCTTCGAACTGGAGCCGCTTGACGAAAAGGTCCTCATAGAACCGCGCCACGTGCAATCCATCGACCCAGTCGCGCCGCGATCCGTCGACCATGATCCAGTCGCCGTCGTTCAGCGTCGGGGACATGCTGTCGCCCTTCACTGGCAGGAGGTGCAACTGATCCGAGCGGGCCGACATTTCGTTGATCTCGCCGATCGGAAATGGCCAGTAACCGCTGACCTCGAGCCGATCCATAACGATAGCCCCGCCGCCTGCGGATACGCTCATGTTGTGCATGGGGACGAGCACAACTTCTGACGAGGTGCTCGACCCAGGCATGACTATCGTGTTCGCGCCTGATCTGCGCCCCAGCATCACGTATTCGATATCCAATCCGGTCGACGTCAATCGCTCCAAATATGCGAGAGTGATCGGGGACGCCCCCTTTTCATAAGCGATTTGCGTGTTCTTGTGGACCTCGCCGGCTTCACTCAGCGCGCGCTGCGAAAGCCCGAGCCGCTCTCGCTCCTCTCGCAATCTATCTGCGGCACCTTCAATCATGCCAATGGTCGCATTTTATATGTTGCATGGTAAGGTTTTTTAGGTATCTATCCATCTCTATGGCACATAAAGATGGACCACACCGGACGACGGTGACCGAGATGCATCCGGAGGATGTGAAAGCGATCATTCGCAAACGGTTTGGTTCGGTATCGCGGTTCGTTGAGCTCCGCGGCCTTCCGACCACGGGCGTGAGCGACCTTTTCAGGGGGCGCAGCAGCAAGCGCGTGAGAGATGCCGTCGAAGAAGTTCTGCGGGACCAAGATCAACTCTCCAGCAGCGGCGCGGCGCATCCCACGGCTATCGCGCCAGAAAATGGCGCCCGTGCACGGACTCGGAAGGCGGCGTCTGCATGAGTGTCGCCTATCACGCACTCCGCGCCGAGTCTTGTTCCTATTTTGCTCTGTCTCGTGCCGGGAGCATCGCGGCATGAGCAGGCGGGTTCCCCGGTATCTCTCGGCGCAGGCCATCGCGGACCTCCAGCTCGCCGGCCTGCCCGCGACCAAGCGCAACGTGAACGCACGCGCGGCGGCCGATGGCTGGAAATGGGCCCAGCGCGACGGACCCGGGGGCGGAAGGCTCTACGCCGTCAGCTCCCTTCCGGCCGATGCGCAGCGCGACCTGGTCCGCCGCTACGAACGGATCGCCAACGAGAACCGGCGGCCGCAAGGTCGGCCCAAAGGCACTGGCTTCTTCAAAAAGCACCCGGAAATGGCCGATGCCGTGGTAAGCTGGCTCGCCTCGCGCAAACTGAGTTCCGGGGTCATCCACGACATGCTGCGCGCGCAGTTCGCGCAGGTTCCAACAGCGCGAACTTTACGGAACTTCATTCGCACGATCGAAGCCGAACACGCGCTTGCCTTGGAGAGCCTGCGCGATCCCAGCCGCTTCAAGGGCACCCGGCGCATGTCGCTCGGCCGCGCCGATGCCGGGGTCACTTACGCCAACCAGCGCTGGGAGATCGACACTACCCCGGGCGACGTGCTGCTGGTCGAAGGTCGCCGCGCGATCCTCGGCGTGATCGACGTCTTCTCACGCCGCGTCCGCTTCCTCGTGATGCCGTCTGAAAGCGCCCAGTCGGTCCGCCGCCTGCTTTCGGGCACGATGCAGGCCTGGGGCGCGTGCCCCACCACGATCGCGACCGACCAGGGCTCCGGTTACGTAAACACCGCGATCGCCAGCGCGCTCGAGCTGCTCGGCATCGAGCACCACGCCTGCCCGCCCGGCAGCCCCGAGAAAAAGCCCTACATCGAGCGGGTCTTCGGCACCTTCCAGCGTTCGCGGGCCGAGGTGCTGGCCGGATACTGCGGCCACAACGTGGCCGAGGCGCAGCGCCTGCGCGAACGCGCACGCAAGGAGACCGGAAAGCCGCTTATCGTGCCCGAGATGACCGCGGCCGAGTTGCAGACTGTACTCGATAACTGGGCCGACGGACCATACCTCCAGCAGCGCCATTCCTCGCTCGGCATGAGCCCGCTGGCCCGGTGGCAGTCCTCGCCCGCTGGCGCCACCCGCGCGCCCGCCGCCGACGAGCTGCGCATCGTCCTGTCCGCCCATGTCGGCGCCCGCCGGGTCGGCAAGCGCGGGATCGAATGGAAACGCGGCCGCTACTGGTCGCCCGCCCTGGTCGACCACATCGGGCGCGACGTCATGGTCCGCCGCGACGAGGACGAGCTGGGCGAGCTCATGGTGTTCGACGAGGCGGGCCGGTTCATCGCGATCGCGGTCGACCAGCGCCGCTCGGGGATGAGCGAGGAGCAGTTCGCGCTCGCCGCCCGCCGCGACCAGGAAGCGCACATGAAGGCGGCGCGCGCATCGCTGCGCGAGAAACAGCGCCGCTACTCGATCGAGGATGCGCGCGATGCGCTCCTGCGCCACGATGCGGCCCTGGCGGGCAAGCTCGCCACCCTGCCGGCCGCGCTGCCCGACCAGCCATCCGAGACCGTGCGCTCGATCCGCGAGCGCGCCGTCGAGGCCTCGCCGCTCGCGCCCGAGGTCGCCGACACAATGTTCGCCGCGATCGAGCGGCGTTCACGGCCGCCTGCCGCCCAGCCAGCGCGATCGGTCGAGGACAAGGTTGCCGAGGCGGATGCGCTGATCGCCGCGGCCCAGCGCGGTGGAGAGGTCGATGCGGACCGGCTGCGCTGGGCGCGCGCCTACGCCGGGGGCAGCGAATACCGCACCGCCAAGGTCATGCAGGCGCATTTCGGCTCGCCCGGCGATCGCGCCGATGCCGCCACCACCGCTCACCAGGCATCCAACGGAGGAACCAGCCGATGAAACACGACATCTATGCCCGTAAACCGAGTGGAGGCGCGCCCCCGGTGGTGGGGCACGCCCAGCTCACCAACATGGCGCTCGCCTACCAGGCGATGGCCGAGTGCGACGCGGCGAGCGAAAACATGCCGCGCCTGGGCGTGTTCTACGGCCCCTCGGGCTATGGCAAGAGCGTGGGCGCGGCCTTCACCGCCGCCCGCTTCGATGCCGGCTACGTCGAGGCCAAGTCGATCTGGACCCAGCGCAGCCTGCTGACCGCGCTCGCCGAGGCGCTGGGCATCGTCAAGGTCGAGAAGTCCGGCCCGCGGATCCTCGAGCAGCTCATCGACCACCTCAACGCGCACCCGCGCCCGATCATCATCGATGAGATGGACTACCTGGTGAAGAAGCAGATGGTCGACATCATCCGCGACATTCACGACGCGACTGCGATCGCGATCCTGATGATCGGCGAGGAAGCGCTTCCGGCCAAGCTCAAGGAATGGGAGCGTTTCGACAACCGCATCCTGGTCTACACTCCGGCCCAGGCGGCGAGCGACCAGGACGCACTCAAGCTGCGCGACCATTACTGCCGCAAGGCGAAGGTGGCCGATGACCTGGTCCTGGAGTTCCGGCGCAGCTGTGCGGGCGTCACCCGCCGCATCGTCACCAACCTGGAGCGCGCGCAGAACCTCGCGGTCGATGAAGGCAAGTTGGAGATCGACCGTGACTGGTGGGGCGATCGCCGCATCGAAAACGGCTCGCTGCCTACACGCGGCGGTTTCCGGAGCGATCGCTGATGGCCTCTGCCCCGATCCATCCCGAGCCGGTCAAACGGCCTTTGCCCTCTCTCGGTCGCTACCCTGCCACCCCCCGACAGCGGCTCTGGCGCGTGTTCCGCCTGGCGGCGGGTCCGCATTCGCTCGGCGAGCTTTACGAAGCCGCCGGGATCGAGCCGGAACTGTTCCTCTCGCTCATCGAGAACTGGTCGGCTCGCGGTCACCTGCTCACCCTCGTCCATCCATTGAGGTTCATGATGACCGATGCCGCCCGCGGCCTTGCCTCCCCCCCGCCAGTCAAGCCCTCGGTTCCGAAGTATTCCGGCCGCCAGCGCCTCTGGGCCGCCATGCGCGTGCTCAAGGAATTCGACCTGCCCACGCTGCGCATGGCGGCCGAGGTGCACGAAAGGAGCGTGACCGATTTCCTCAATGGCTTGGCCGTGCTCGGCTATGTCAGCCTCGTACCCGAAACGCCTTACCGCGCCAGCCACTGGAAGCTGATCCGCAACACCGGTCCGCAGCACCCGGTGCTGCGCCTGCGCATCGACGGCACCAAGGCAGTCTACGAGCTGACCGACCGCAACAATGGCCAGCATCTCCGAGGCGAGCGCGACATCCCGCCCCGGCACGTCGGTCATGACGACGCGGAAGGCCCTGAGAACGGGGGGGTAAGTTAACCATGCCTGTTAAGGTTAACGTCGAGCCGACCAACGTCGACAAGGCCAGAGCCGCCTGGGCGGACGGGGTGCCCGAATGGGTGCGCGTGCTCGCCGAGGCGTGTGACCGGACCAGCCAGCGCGTGGTCAGCACCCTACTCGGCCGGTCGGCGGGCTACGTCAGCCGGGTCATCAACCGCAGCTACACCGGCAGCTACGAGGAGGCCGAGCAGCTCGTGCGCAGCCGCCTCGCTGCCGACGAGGTCATCTGCCCGATCTGGGGCGAACCGATCCCGTTCAAGGCCTGCATGGGCAACCGCAGGCGCAAGGCCGCGCCGCGCACCCAGATGCACCACGCCTACGCGCGCACCTGTCCGACTTGTCCCAGCAACCGCGACATCGAGGAGGTGCGGTCATGACGCTGCCTGCCGAGCATACCGCCATGATCGAGCCGCGCGGCTTCGTCGTGGTCTACCGCCGCCAGCACGACAACGCCTGTCCGGCCTGCGGTGGCAGCAACTGGATCGTTGGGCGCACCGTCGCGGAATGCGGCTTCTGCGCGACCGCCCTGCCGCTGGCCGAACCGCTCGCCCCGCAAACCCCTCTCACCGCTGAAACCGAAGGAACCGAACGATGACCCGTGCCCGCAAGAAGGCCCCCAAGCAGGATGCGCCCCAGACGATCGAGGAGGCAACGGCGCTGGCCGCACGCTACATCGAACTGCTCGACATCATCGACATGCACCAAGTCGATGCGCAGAAGTCGATCGACATGATCGTCGCGGTTCGCGACCAGGTCGTGAAAGCGATCGAGGACGAGGCGAAAGCGATCTTCCGCCAGCTCCGGCCCTGGTGGGCGTCGAACAAGGCCGATCTGACCGGGGGCAAGCGCAAGTCGATCGAGCTGGCCGGAGCCCTGATCGGGGAGCGGACCGGCACGCCGGCGCTGGGGCTGCCCAAGGGCACGACGCTGGGCCGGTTCGTCGAGTGGCTGGTCTCGCGCGACCTGTTCGCGCTGATCCGGACCAAGCATTCGGTCGACAAGCAGGCCTGCATCCAGGCGCTGCGCGAACTCGACAAGCCTGCGCCGGATCTCGGCGCGAGCGACGGCGAGGTCATCGCGCACCGGCTCACGCGCGCACTAGGCGAGCAGCTGGCCGAGAAGGGCGCGACCATCACCCAAAAGGATGAATTCTTCATCGATCGCGCTGGCGCGCCTGCCGAGGGCGCCGAACAGGTCGAAGTCGAGAGCGAGGGAGCGGGCGCATGAGCAAGAAGCACCCTGCCGATCGCGCTTTCGAGCTTGTCGAGCTCGCGGGCATCTACGTCGATGACGGCGCGTTTCGCACTGCGGCGATGAAGCTGCGCGCGGCGGCTGACCTTCTCGACGGCATAGCGGCCGCTACCGACCCAACCCAGGGGGCGGCGGCATGACGCACGAAACCTTCCTGGTCGATGTGCCGCGCTCGAATATCGAATTCCACGCCGCCCGTGTCGCCAGTTCGCGCTCGCCCGTTCTGCCATCCGCCCCTCTCGACGATGTCGGACGCCAGATGGCCCTTGGTGTCGCTCGGGTGATCCACCAGGGCGAGCCTGTCGTCGCGCTCACCCTGGTGCTGGGCGACACCCAGACCACTCTCACGCTCGACGCGAGCGAGACCAACCAACTCTGCCACCTGCTTGCCGACGCGGTGCTGTGGCAGAACGAGCAGCTCCGGCTCAAGGCCGGGCACGCGGTGCACTGATGACCGGCCCGTCGCCCGAAATTATCCTGGCGCCGATCGAGGCGATCCTCGCCGATCTTGCGCGCGCCGAGCGGATCCAGGTCGATGACGTTATCAGCGGCGGGGCCGGAGCGTTCCGCTGGCGCTGCGCCGTGGTGTGGGTAGCGCGCAAGTTGCATGATTTGCCGTTTGAAGCAATCGGCGAAGCGCTGGGCGGGCGCCATCGCACCACGACCCGGCATATGTACGAGAGCGCCTGCGCCCTGCGCAAGACGGATTACCTCTTCGTCCACCTCACCACGTTCCTGTTCAGCCGCGCACAGAAGCGCCGAAAGCTCGCGCGTCCGCTGGCCATCGAGGGAGAGTGCCAATGACCCCGCAGCAGAAGCGCTTGCTGGATTTCGTGCGGGCCTACCACGCCGAATATGGCCGGGGCCCGACCCATCGCGAGTTATGCGATGCCCTCGGCACTCGCTCGAGGGGCAATGTCAACAAGCAGCTGCGCGCGCTGGCCGACTACGGCTTTCTCCGGCGCGGCACCGAGTATAGCGGCAACTACGTGCCGGTGGAGGCCGGGCGCGGCGCGCTCGCCGGGGTCAGGACCAGTGACCTGATCGCCGAGCTCCAGCGCCGCGAAAGCTTGGCAGCGAATGGGCTACGCCGGTGAACGCGGCCGAACTTACCCTCGCGGTCCAGGCGATCGCTGCCGCCATCGGCTTCCTGTCAGGCGTCGCAGTTGCCGCCGGCGCGGTTCGCGCCCGCGAAGCGGTACGCCGTATCCGCGCCGAGCTGCGGGAGATGGAACGATGAGGAGGGGGAAGTCGGGCGCCTGCCGTAACATTGACGCCCTGTCCGAAAACGAGCGTGCGGTGCTCGATCTGTGGGACAGCGGAATGTCGATCGAGAAGATCGCGCGTCAGCTCGGCCTCTCGCGCGCCTACGTGGGTAAAAAGGTGTCCGACCTGACCGGTGCCGACGATCAGCGCCACCACCATCGGGCGATGACGGAGGGCAACGCGGTCTTCCTCGCCGCGCTCTCGGCAGCAGGAGCAAGCTCATGACCGACCGCCGCCGCTGGGCCAGCGACGCCGAGTATTACCGGCACCATCGCAAGGTGTTCCTTCTCGCGCTCGAGCTCGGCTGTACGCCGATCGAGGCCGAGACCGAGATGCGCCGGATCGAGCAGCGCGAACGCCAGCGGGCCGCCGAACGCCGCCGTGTACCCAGGATCGACGCGCCGATCGCCAGTCTGGCTGACACGTGGGATGCACCCTGGATGATGAGGGATTGACGTGATGGGGACCGGCAAATTGACCAGGATAGGCCTGCCTGCATCGCCCAGGATGGTCGCGGGGCTTCAGGAGCTGATGCCGATGGGCCTTGGCGACGAGAAGCCGAGCATCACCGGCTACTATGATACGCGCGGGAAGGTGCGGCGGATCATCGCCCGATACCCCAACGAGTGGGAGGTTCGGGTCAATTTCAACGCACAAGGTGTCATCACCAGCGAGAGCGCCAGGCTGAAGCTGACCGGCACAATCGTGAGGGCTGCATGAGCTGCCCTTTGGTCACCAGGCGCGAGCGGATCGCCGCCGCGGTCGCGTTCCTCAAGCGCCAGTGCGTCCTGGTCGATGTCGTCGACCGTTTCGCACAGATCCGTCGCTACCGCGTCACAGGCAAGCGCGACCCCATGTTTGCCGAGCAGGTCATCGATCACGCGATCGAGAAGGGCATGGTCGATGGTTAGGCGCGCAGCCAGGTCTTCTGCGCCGTCGGATGCCCGCACGCGCAAGATGCGTGCCGTGCTCGCCGCGTGCCGCCGCCTGGGCCTCGACGATGAGGCGCGGCGCGAGATCCAGCTCGAAGTCACCCGTGAACCGTCCATGGCCACCATGAGCGAGCAGCAGCTTGGTCAGTTGCTCGATCATCTCAATCGCGACTGGAAAGGATCAAACCCGTCCAGGCCGCACGTCGCCAAGATCAAGGCTCTTTGGTGGAGTCTCTATTGGCTCGGCGCGATCGAGGAGCCCGCCGACAGGGCGCTGTCCGCCTTCGTGAAAAGACAGACGGGTGTATCGGCACTGCGTTTCCTCGATCACCGGAGTGCCTATTCGGTGATCGAGGCGCTCAAGTCATGGCTCGAGCGCGAGGGCGTCACCTGGAAATCCGATGCCGAGATTACAGATCTTGCATCCGCCTGGCCCGAGCGCGGACGCCAGGAATGGGATCGCTGGTCGATCATCCACCGCTTGGCGCAGCGGATGTTCGCGCTCGATATAGTCCACGATGCCGAGCAATACGCCGCTCGCGCGCTCGGCATCGTCGATCATCCGATGCGCTGGTCGCCGCGCCAGCTCGACGAGGTCATTCAGCTACTCGGACGCAAGTGGCGAGCGGAAAGGCCGCCCCAGTGACAGCTGAATACCGGCCTGGCCTGACCCTTGGCGATCTGCCGATCCCGCTGGACGCACGCGTCACTGGCAAATGGCCAGTGCAAATGGTCGAGATGGCCGACCACATTGGCCCCTATCACACGCTGCGCGTGATCGAGCGCCTCGGTGGGCAACAGGTCCGCGTGCCGCTCGATCCCGACAAATCGCCCTTTCGCACGATGCTTGACGCCCGAATGGTAAGGCTGATGGCGCAAATCTATGGCGGAAACGAACTGGAACTACCGGTCGGCCGGGCTGTGCTCGCGGAGGCGCGCAGGGCGCCAGTGCTTGCCTCGGTCAGAAACGGCGATATGACGGTGCGCGAGGCGGCCAGGATACTGGGGACAGCACGAACCTACGTATCCGAGCTCGTCAATCGCTCAGCCGAGGCGAGCGGGGCAGCGCCCTTGCGGCGGCCCAATCGCGGCGATAGCCGCCAGATCGATATGTTCGAGACCATTTGATTTCCGCTGCGGGGGTGAGCCTTCTCACCCCCGCAGCGGATCAACCCATGCCCTAGCTCTGAACGCGATTTGCAATTGCGCTTCAGGGTGGCTTCGATGCAGCTTCACAAGACGGTGCCAGCGCGGGGGACGCTCCGATGAGCTGGATGGAATTCGTGCGGACCGTCTGGCCGATCGCGGCCACCATTACCCCCTTCATCCTTGCCGGCGGCTTTGCCTGGCTCAAGTCCCAGTTCCCGACCAAGGCCGACCTGGAAAAGCTGCGCGCTGACAGCGAGGCCGACCTGGAAAAATTGCGCGGAGACCTGGCCAGGGATGCCGCCGAGATGCGCCTCCACACGATGGCCATCTCCGATCGCCAGATTGCGGCCGAGCATCGCCTGAACGCGGTCGAGAGCAGCCTGGGCGCCGCACCCAGCAAGCTAGATCTGTCGAAGGACATCGGCAAGGTTGCTGAGCGGGTAGGACGCGTCGAGTCCGGCATCGAGGCGCTCAACCGCCAGATTGGTACCCACAACGACTACCTTCACACCATCATCGAAAAGCACCTGCCATGAGCCTGTCGCCGATCATCCAGCCCGTGGTGCGCCGCGCGATCCTCGACCTGCTCAACGATGTCGGCGGGCCGCAGAACCACGATGTAATCGCGCGGTTCCTGATCGGGCTGGGCCACCGCGTCGCCCGCCGCGACATCGAGGCCGAACTTACCTGGCTCGCCGAGGCTGGCCTGGTCTCGATCGAGGCGCTCGGTCCGTTCACCGTCGCCGAGATCGGACGCGACGGCATCGACGTGTCGGATGGGAACCTGCGCATCGACGGCGTTCACCGCCACCGGACCGGGTCCTGAAATGGGCGGGCGTTCATCCATCGAAAAGCTTCCACCAGCGCTGCTCAACGCGGTTCACGCGTCGATCAAGGAGGGGCTGACGATCGACGAGATCGTCGAGCTGCTGCGGGACCAGGGTTCGCGCAGGTCACGCTCCGCGGTCGGGCGCTACACCAAGGAATATCGCGAGATGGCGGCCCGCCAGCGCGACATGTCGGCTGTGGCCACCGCATGGGCCGAGGAGTTCGGTGACGCCGATAATCCCCAGCAGAAGCTGCTGATCCAGCTGTTCACCAGCGTCATGACCCAGATGGTGATGCCTCTGGCGGCGGGCGAGGAGGGCGAGCTCGACCCAAAGGATGCTCATTTCTACGCCCGGGCGATCAAGGACATCGTTAGCGCCAAGAAGACCGACACCGATCGCGAAGCGAAAATCCGCGAGGAGGAGCGCAAAACCGCCCGCGCCGAAGCCGCCAAGGCTGCCGAAAAGGCCGCCCGCGGCGCAGGCGCTACTCCTGACACCATCGCCGCGATCAAGCGCGAACTGCTCGGTATCGGGTGAAGGAGGCGGGCATGCACAGCGAGCGCAGGGTGGTCGGCAACTCCATCAACGGTCCCGGCGACATTGTCCGGCTCGCGCTCAATGCCGCCAGCGAGGCCCGCGAGTTCGGCCTGCGCGTCAGGGTCATCAGCGTCTCGCGCTCGATCGGCAGCCAGCCCTCTCGCTATCTCCACGTACTCGATCGCCAGTGCCGCGAATGGTGCATCCGCATCGCCAATCACTACCGGCCGCGGTGCTCGCCCCACGCCCCCCCTCATTTCGACCTCGTTTCGTTCGACGGCTCCTCCGGTCTCGCCGAAGTGCGGCGCTTCCTCGTCGCGATCACGACCGGAGAGGCGCGCTGGTTCGATCGCGCTGGCCTGGGCCGCTGTCGCCAGTCGCGCCGCCGTCCGAACCTCAAGCGCGTCCTCAAGGGTGAGCTGCACGCATGAGCGCCGACATCAGCCTTCTACTGCCCTACCAGGCCGAAGCCCTGCAACTTGCCGAGCAGCACGATTTGCTCGTGATCGAGAAGTCGCGCCGGACCGGGATAACCTACGGGTTCGCTGCCGACGGCGTCCTGACTGCCGCCGCCGCGGGTCGCGGCGGCATGGACGTGTTCTACATCGCCTACAACCTCGACATGACCCGCGAGTTCATCGACTACTGCGGCACGTTCGCCAAGGCCTTCGACAAAGCGGCGAGCGCACCTTCGGAGTTTCTCTACGACGATGGATCGGAGGAAGGGGTCAAGGCCTTCCGCATCGATTTTCCTTCCGGCCATTCGATTGTTGCGCTCAGCTCCAAGCCACGCTCTCTGCGCGGCAAACAGGGCAAGGTCATCATTGATGAGGGCGCGTTCCACGATCAGCTCGCCGAGCTGCTCAAGGCCGCCCTTGCGCTCCTCATGTGGGGAGGCCGCGTCGTCGTCATCTCGACCCACGACGGCGCTGACAATCCGTTCAACGAGCTGATCGAGGAAATCCGCGCCGGAAAGAAGCATGGTTTCGTCCAGCGCGTTACGCTCAAGCGCGCCCTGGACGAGGGCCTCTACCGCCGCATCTGCCTCGTGAACGGCACGCCCTGGTCGCCGGAAGCCGAGGCCGAGTGGGAAGCGAACCTGCGTCAGACCTATGGAGAGGCAGCAGGGGAGGAACTCGACGTCATCCCTGCGCGCGGCAGCGGCGTCTACATCGCCCGAGCGACGATCGAGGCGGCCATGTCGCCCGAACTCCCGGTCATTCGCCTTGCCTGCCCCGATGGCTTCGAGCGCGAGAGCGACGAATACCGGACCGACTGGGTCCGCGAGTTTCTCGAGGAGGAGGTCGCGCCCTGGCTCACCGACTTCGATCATCGGCGGCACAGCTATTTCGGACAGGACTTCGCGCGCAACGGCGACGTCTCTCCTGTCGCCTTTGGCCAGCGCGACGAGATGATGCGTCTCGTCGCCCGCTTCATCCTCGAGATGCGCAACGTCCCGTTCAAGGAGCAGGAATTCGTGCTCAACTGGATCGTCGCGCGCCTGCCCATGTTCACCTCGGGCAAGATGGATGCTCGCGGCAACGGCTCCGCGCTTGCCGAAGCGATGCAGCAGAAGTGGGGCTTCGACCGGATCGAGGCGGTTCAGACCTCCGACAAGACTTACCTCGCCTTCATGCCGAAGCTGCGGGCCTCGATCGAGGACCGCACCATGCTGATCCCGCTGGACGAGGGAACGCTCGACGATCTGCGCATGATCAAGCTCGTGCGGGGCGTGCCCAAGATCCCCGATCGCTCGATCGTGTCCAAAGTCGATGGGGCGAAGGGCAAGCGCCACGGCGACAACGCGATCGCGCTGATGCACCTCCGCGCCGCCGCCGACGAGGACATCGCACCGCTCGAGTTCCGCTCGGCCGGGGGGCGGGGAGTGATCGGGCTCGCCGCCTCGCGCACGCGCTCCGAACGGGGTTTCGGCACGGTCGGTGCGCGCCCCTCCATGACGGGATACTGAAATGCCGAAGCCCTATCGCTCCCGCAACAACATCGCCACCGCGGTCAGGCCGCGCCCAGCGGCACTTGCCGCACTGGCGGCGCCCGTCGCCACCACCGCCGATGGGCGCGACGTCACCCGACCGTTCGTCCAGGGCCTGCAACAGCCGCGCGATCCGCGCCTCCTGCGGTCGGTCGACTGGGGCGTCTATGACAAGATCCTCGAAGACGATCAGGTCTATTCGACGCTCCAGCAGCGCCGCGGTGCCGTTGTCTCGCGCGACTGGAACGTCGTACCCGGAGACGAGGACGATCCGCGCTCGGTCGCCGCCGCCGCGGCGCTGCGCGACAATCTCCTGCGCATTGGTTGGGACCGGGTCACCGACAAGATGCTCTACGCCCCGTTCTATGGTTATGCGGTGGCGGAACTCATGTGGGAGCCGCATAACGGGCTACTCCAGTTCGGCCGCATCCATATACGCCACGCCCGGCGGTTCCGCTACAACGACCAGGGCGAACTCCGCCTCCTGACCCCGCGCAACATGATCCGGGGCGAGGAACTGCCGGACCGCAAGTTCTGGGTCGCCGCTGCGGGCGCGTCGGACGACGACGAACCTTACGGTCGCGGCCTCGCCGAATGGCTCTATTGGCCGACACTGTTCAAGCGCAACGGTGTGCGCTTCTGGAATAACTTCACCGATCGGTTCTCTACGCCGACGGCGGTCGGCAAGTATCGGCCGGGCACGCCCGACACCGAGATCGACAACCTTCTAGCTGCCCTGCAAGCATTCGCGACCGACAGCGGCATCGCCATCCCCGACGGCATGGCGATTGAGTTGATGCACGTCGCCCAAAGCGGCAGCATCACCAACTTCGAAACCCTCTGCAAGTACATGGACGGCGCGATCGCCAAGGTCGTGCTGTCGCAGACCATGACCACCGACGACGGCGCTTCGCTAAGTCAGGCCAAGGTCCATGCCGGGGTGAAGCTCGAGGTCGTGAAGTCCGACGCCGATCTGCTGTCGGACAGCTTCAACGAAGGCCCGGCTCGCTGGTTTACCGACTGGAACTTCGGCCCCGACGTCGCCGCGCCGCGCGTGATGCGCGATGTCGAGGAGGAACTCGACACCAAGCACCAGGCCGAAACCGACGAGGTCCTCTCGCGCACCGGGTGGGTGCGCACCGAGGAGAGCTTCCGCGACACCTACGGCGACGGCTACGAACGCAAGACCCCTGAAGATGCCGGGGCGAAACCGTCGGCAGGTGACGAGCGTCATGCGAGCTTCGCCGCCGACGATCCCCGCCCGCTCTACGTATATCGGCGCTTGCTGAATGCGGCAGAGCTGCTCGAGTGGGCACGCGCACAGGGTTTCCGGACCGCGCTGCTGCCCGAGGAACTTCATGTGACGGTGGCGTATTCGCGGCGGCCGGTGAATTGGTTCGGTGTGGGCAGTTGCTGGGGCGAGGATCGTCATCGCCTGGTGGTCGAAGGTGGGCCGCGCCTGGTCGAACAGCTGGGCGAGCAGGGAGCGGTCGTGCTCCACTTCGCCGACGATCGCCTCGAGAACCGGCATCGTGAGATGCGGCGCATGGGCGCGAGCTGGGATTTCCCGTCCTACCTGCCGCATGTCACCCTGACCTACGACCCCGGCGAGGTCGATCCAGCAAATGTCGCGCCTTATCGCGGCAGGCTTGTCTTTGGCCCCGAGATCTTCGAGCCGATCTCCGACAGCTGGCAGGACAGCGTGCGCGAGGTCAGTCTTGCGGAAGCCCCCTCTATCGGGCCGTCGCCGGATCGAACCGATCGACTGGTCGATGGGCTCCTCGCGGCAGAAGGGCCCCGTATCGCGCGCGCGATGACCGGTGATCTGATCGCCAGGATCGCCCAAGCGCAGAGCGAGAGCGACCTGCTCGAGATCCTGCGTGATGGCGCAGGGATCGATGAGCAGCCTCTCTACGAGGCGCTCCACCGCGCCAGCTTCGCCATGCGGATCGATGCCGCCCGCTCGTCTACCTCCTCTGTTGAAGGAATCTTGCCGTGACCATTCAGGCCTTCTCGCTCGACCACACCACCAACGGCGGGGTCAGCATCCAGGAAAGCGACCCCGTCACCATTCAGGACGGTGAAGGTCTGCGCATCCGGTTCACCGACCCGGGCATAATCGGCCGGGCCGAGGCCAGCCTCCGGATCACCGCCAACGGCGTCACCAGCTTGGCACCGATCCGCGACCGCGACAATTTCGTGCTGTCGCCCGGCGAAGTCCTGGCGGGCGACGTGGTACGGATCGTCGCGCAGCTGGGCATCGAAGCATATTCCAGCGTCACCGGCGTAATGGAGACCTTCTGATGTTCGGGCGGTTCGGAAATGGAGTTTTCGGGCGCGCTCGCCCGCGCGCGGCATTTGTCGCGGAAATCCTTGCATCGACGTCTTTGACCGGACCGCAGCAAGACGAGGCCTTATCGGCGCTGGCTGCCGCCGGAATTGTCCGGGTTGCTTCTGCGCCGCCGCCCCCGCCTCCTCCTCCCCCCACCTTCACAATCGCGCGTATCGTGATCGAGGGTGACAGCATAACCTCGGGCCAGCCCTCGACCCCCAACGGCTTCCATTCCTACCAGTATGCGGACAGCCGCCCCGACCTGTTCGTCGAGGTGCGCGCGCAGGGGTCGCGGCAGGTCGGCACCAGCGCCGAACTGGACGACGACGGCAACACGCTGATGGGCAACGTGGCTGAGGACATGGCCTACGCGCCCGACCTCATCACCGCGATGATCGGCGCGAACGATATGTCGGGCGGCGGTCTCCAGTCCAACTATCGCGCCAACCTGGCCGCATGGTATGCTGCTGTGAAGGCCGAGCGGCCCGACTGCCGCGTGGCGTGGTCGCCGCCTATCGCCTACAACCCGACCGGCACCCCTCATCCCACCAAGGCGAACTTCGACACCCAGCGCGCGCTGTTGCTGGCCGACGCCCGCGATCCGGCGGTGTGGGGCCAGTGGGCCGACTACTACCTGCCGATGGGCGAGTATCCCG
>VFQP010001367.1_pt1 | contig 33241 bp, 36 predicted proteins | sample 3512351 | NCBI WGS metagenome assembly VFQP01 (sample SAMN10412372, study PRJNA504923) | tailings metagenome | isolation source: Relicate 1 Philex TSF1 revegetated site | place: Philippines: Tuba, Benguet | collected 2017-08-29
CGAGAGGGTCCACCAGGGGCGCAGGTGAGGAGGCCCGCGGGTGCGGCGTGGGGATGCGGGCGTGTGGCCTTCTGCGCGTGAGATATTTGCTGTTGCTGCCGCCTGGCTGTATGCGTGCTTGTGCAGGGAGTTCCTGGAGCACCAGGCGCACGCGGAGCGGCTCCTGCTGCCGGCGTCGGCGCTGCAGGAGGCGGGCTTCAGGCCGCAGGACGTGGTGGAGGACGTGGCGGAGGCGCTGCTGGACGAGCTGCTGCTCGCGGAGGCCGAGGGTGAGGGTGGCTTGGGGAGTGCGCGATGAGGGTTACCCACCCTGGCTTGCCTTCGCACAGAGGCCGCCTCTGGTGGTGCGCCGTGTGTTCAACGCACGCAGGCATGCTCAAGACGTGCGACTTGACGGCGGAGGACCTGTGGGAAAAGGAGTTCGCGTGAGGGGCAGCTTTGCCACCATCAAGGGCGTCCAGATCGCGATCCGCTTCAACGCGCTCCCCGCCTCGTGGACTCGTTGCGTGCAACGCTTCGGTGTTGAGTCGCAGCTGGCCAGAGTCACAGCAGCAAAGTCTCGCTTCCCTCGACGACGACACACACTCGCAGTTTCGGGCGGCCAGGTCCAGCATGAACACGCTGAGACGCTTGCTCAGCTCGAGCAAGCCGTCGGGCGTGCCAGTTAGTCCTCACCGCGGCCTGGTGGAGCACCTCGTGAGGAAGGGCGCCCTACGCCGCACACGCAGCATCCGCGTGCTGCAAAAGGTCGACCGCGCCTTCTTCTGCCCCCCCGGCACGCCCTCATCCACCATCTACAAGGCGAGAAGGCTGCTGCTGCCGCAGCCTCTCAGGGCTGCGGGAGATGGGTGCTGCGGTCTGCTCTAACGCGTGCGCCGACGTACGGTTTCTGCCCGCAGGACGCGCCGCTGGGCATCGGCGGCGGCCAGACCATCTCCGCGCCGCACATGGTTAGCGCCGCAATTCATCGCAAGCAAACCCCTAGAGTTTCCTGCTGACGCCGGGGCCACGACGTTGCCCGCTGCGCTCGCCCGGCGTGTCGCCTGCAGCACGCTATCGCCTTGGACCTGCTGGAGGACCGCCTCAAGCCAGGAGCGCGAGTGCTGGACGTCGGCTCAGGTGTGCTTGACTTGACTTGCACTCCCGGGGCGGGGGCGGGGCGACGCAGCCTGGCTGCACCCCCCGAGCGAGCGCATGCGGCGAGCGCGCGTGCGTGTGCTCACCGCCCCTCCGCAGGCTCGGGGTACCTGACGGCGTGCATGGCGCTGCTGGTGCGGCCGGGCGGCCACGTGCTGGGCGTGGAGAAGATCCCCGAGCTGGCGCTGCGCAGCATGACGAGCATCGCGGCGTGCAGCTCGCAGCTGCGCAGCGACACGGCGTGCTGGCAGGTCCGGGTCGGCAACGTGCTGGACGGTGAGAGGCGCGCGCACAGGAACACCCTGCGCTTGGCATGTGCGCGCCAGGCACTGCAGCTTTCCCGTCCCGACGGAGCACGCGCACAGTGAGAGTGGCGCCTCGTCACGCCCGCCTGCAGACGGCGTGCTGGACGGCGGCCCGTACAAGGCCATCCACGTGGGCGCGGCGGCGGACGAGCTGCACTCGGAGCTGCTGGACGCGCTGGCGCCGGGCGGCCGCCTCGTCATCCCCGTGGGGCCGCGCTGGGCCACGCAGGTGACAGGAGCTTTGTGCAGGCCGGCGCACCGACGCACCAAAACGCGCTGCGGCGGTGTGGTCAGGCACGCTACCGTTCAGATGTGGAAACGACGCCGTATGGAGTCAATCGTCAGGGGCCCCGTGGGCGTGCTTGTGTGTGCGTGTGTGTGGCGCACAGGTGCTCATGGTGGTGGACAAGCACGAGGACGGGTCGGTGGACTGCCAGCCGCTCATGCAGGTGGGCTACGTGCCCCTGCTGCGGCCCATGGAGCTCGAGGACGGGCAGCCCTCGCCCGTGGCGCCCTGAGCGCGCTTGAGGACGCGCCGGGAGGCGTGGCCGGCGGGGCAGCGTGCGCACGGCCGCGCCAAGGATCGCAGGGCCGCCCGTGGCTGCTGGAAGCATGCCAGGCGGTGGGGGCGTGACTCTTGTGCGTGGTGGGCAATGCAGCGTGAGCAGTGTGGGGAGTCTCTGGCAGATGAGGTGGGTCGGTGGGCGCCGCGCCGTGTGGGCACTGATGGCGTGAGAGGAAGAGGAAACAGAGAGAATGACGTTCGTCCGGGGCTCGCTGTACATGTTTGGAGGAGGAGGTCTGGTCAGGGGGAAGAGCCACTCCCAACAACATGAAGATGTCACCTTGGGCGCGCTCGTTCTGTGGCTCCGCCCGGAGGGACGAGAGGTGGCCATGGCTCCTGGGTGCGCACGGCATCGCCTGGCCGCACAGCACACATTCCTTGTTTTCACTTCTGCTTTGCTCGCTTCGCTGCTGTGCGCTCCGCCTCTGAGTTTTCTGGAGGATGCTCATCATCAATCACACGAGAGGAAGGGTAGTAGCAGCGCTTTCCCTCGGTTTTCCCTCAATCAATCGGTTTTGCCGCCATTGCACGCCATTCCAAGCACGGACGCGGCAACACATTTGGTTGCCACGGTTTTTGGGGCTGGTAGTCGTTTGTGCCTGCTATGCATCAATCGCTACGTGCCAGTGAGGCGACGTTTCGTGTCGTGTGCGCGGTGCTCGCTGTTGTCGTCACGCCTCGCACCACCAGTTCCGCTCGCACTGGTTGGTTTGCTGTGTCAGCCGCGTGCTGCCTCCGCTGCTTTGGCAAGAGCAGCGGAGTGACTTGCACAACGTTTGGTTCGCCACGGTGGGGGAAGACGTCTGCATGGGGGCATGTCCACGTTGCTCCATCACCCCGCTCCATCACCCCTGCCGGGCCAGGGGGTGCGCCAGTCCCGCGCGCGGCGCGGCGCCCTCCCTGCTGGCTGGCTGCGGCAGGTTGGACGGCCCGCGGGGCGCCGGCGCTGGGGACGGGACGGCCAGGGGCTGGAAGGCGAGTGCGCTGGGCGACCCGGACGCCCCGCCTGCGGCGCCGGGCGGAGGGGCGGCGCGCTCCACCAGCGGCCGGCCCGCCCGCGCGCTCGCTGCTGCGGCCGCGCTGGTGGAAGGTGGCAGGGCTGACGGCGTGAGGCGTGGTGCGCCGGGGGGCAGCGGCGCGGCTGGCGCGCTGGCTGGGCCAGGAGGGGCAACAGGCCCGGCGCTGCCTGCACGCACGCAGAAGACAAAATGCGTTTGTGCGTTGTTTGTGCGCGGTGTGTGTCCAGCGTTCGTTTTTGCGGGGAGCGGCGCAATCGTGTGTCCGCAGCTGTTGCTTTTGCTGGGACTCTGGGCAGCAGGGTGGTGGGACCGTGGCGTTGCGGGGGCAAAGTGTCGTTCCCGCCCGCCGCCGCCGTTTGGACGGCCACCTTGCCGCGTGGGTCGCGTTTGGCCACCTCTGATTGCTTCTGCCTGCTGACTTGATCAGTCGAGTTGACGAGGTTTCCCCCCGTGGATGAGTGACGTTGCCTGGGCGAGATAGGGCAGCAGAGCCTCTCTCGCACCTGCTGCTGCCGTGGCGCCCTGTGCAAGGCTCGTGGGCGTGGAGGATGCCGGCGGCGGCGGCGGCGGCGGTGGCAGCGGCCCGGGCTGTGCCGGGGCCAGGGGCGCTGGCTGCTGGTCCCCACTCGGCAGCTTGACGGGGAAGGGGTTGACGCCCGAGGGCGGTGCGCCGCGCTTCATGATGGACATGGCCTCAATGTTGAGCGCGCACACGCCTGCAGCACGGCACGCACGCGGCGCGCAGCAGCAAAAGCTGGTGAGGGCGGCGCGCACGCAAACCGCACGGCGCCTCAGCGTGCAGCCTTCCCAGTGCCCTCACCGCGCATGAAGGCCTGCTTCATGTTGTCCTCGAGCTTCTCCCGCAGCTCCTGCTCCCGCGCCAGCGCCGCGTGCATCTCCTGCAGCTGCTGCCTGCGGGCGGCGAGCAGCCCACACAAACGCAGCCCGCGCAGCCCTCCGTGATTCTGGGAGAGGGGCGTGAACAGGGCGCCTCCCAGTGACCACAAGGTGGGCGCCAGGGGCTGTAGACCCACCACTCACGTGAGCGCGTCGACCTGCGCCTGGAAGGTTTCGGTGGTCTGCGCCACCGCCTGCTGCTTGGCGGCCTCGCCCTGCCGCGCCAGCGTCTCCTGCCGCAGCTGCAGCGCCACCCGGTGCCAGGCGCGCAGCACGTGCTGCCGCAGGTGCACCTGCGCCCCGCAAGCGTCCTCGGCACGCGCGCTCGTGGCCCGCCGCGCTCTGCCGCACCGCCCACCAGCCCCAGTGCAACTTCCTCCTGGCCAACCAGGCGCTCTTGCTTCTCGAGGCGTCGCTGCATGATCGGCGCACCACATTGTACCAGTAGAGCCCCCGCTGCAGCCGGAGCTTGCGCTGCCGGTGCCCGACGGCCTGCTGCCTCCACGCGTAGAATGCCTGGAGCATCAGGCCCAGGGTGCGCTTGCGGTCCTTGACCTCGCTGTATGCCGCCGACGTCCTGCGGGTGAACGCGGGGTGGCACCCAGGGTCGCGGCGTGCGGGGCGAGCGCGTGGTGCGTGCGGGTCGGCAGATGGCCAGGCGGTGCCAGAGGACTCACCTGCGCAGCACCTCTGTGAGCTTGGACACACGCGCTGTGCTCTGCCCGAGCTCAAAGCGGAGCAGGTCCACCTCGGCCTGTGCACGACACCACGCGTTGGGGTGCACCGCACGCTTGATGCGCCGCAGTCCCCTGCCCAGGGCCACACGCAGTGCACGGTGAGTACCTGCTTGGCGGCCAGCTTGAGGCCGCCTGCGCGGGCCTCGTCGTCCACCGCGTTGTTTTGCGCGCCCAGCATGCGCTTCTTAATCTCCATCAGCTGGTCCTGCATCCCACAGGGCAGCACGCATAAAAGAACGCAAGTCCCTGCTCCTGCTCCTGCTCCTGCTCCTGCTCCTGCTCCTGCTCCTGCTGCAGCCAGCAGCTCTGCTTCTCCTGTGGGCGCGCACCAGCACCGCCTTCTTGGTCTTGGCCTGGTGCTGGTCGATCACCAGCGCGACGCCCTCCACGTCGAGGTCCAGCATCTGCTGCACGGTCAGGCCCGCCAGTGCTGATGACGGCGCGTCGCCCTGCTGCTGGTCCCGTCGCGACGCCTGTCCCGACGCATCCGGCTGCGAGAAGCGCTGCAGCCCGAGGTGCTCGTAGGAGGGCGGGAGGAACGGATTGCTCGCCGCCATGACAGTTCACCGCCGCGGATGGCAAGCTGCCGCAGAGGCCAGCTGTCGGAGCATCTTGAACTCGTGCTGCGCGTGCAGAGGAGCGTGATGGCCACCAAGTGCAAGGCTCCTGGCACCTCTGCCTGCATTGCTCTTGCCCTCACGCGTGCTGCTGCCAAAGAGCGCGTGTGCCTGGCCCCGCGTGCACCGTGTGCACCTGTCAACACCGCGCCCATCTTGGCCCCTCCACACACCGCGGCCTGCACACAGCTCTGCTCACATGGCGTCCGCCACGCAGTCCTTCTTCTCGGTGCGGGGCAGCCTGGACGGCTGCGACGTGCTGCTCACCGGCGCGACCGGCTTCCTGGGCTCGCTGGTGCTCGAGCAGCTGCTCAGGACGGCGCCGGGCGTCCGCGACATCTTCGTTCTGAGCCGCGGCAAGCGAGGCGTCAGCGCCGCGGCCAGGATCCGCAGGTGCGCGCTCAATCGATCGCTCTCGCGGACGCGGCGCGGGACGCGATGCGCGCGATGCACACAGTTGCCCCCCCCCCCGCCGTGCGCGCAGGCTGCTGCACAGCGGCCTGTTCCACCTGGTGCGGGACCGGCCTGAGCTGCTGGACAAGGTGGTCCTGCTCGAGGGAGACCTGGCCGGCGAGCCGGTGGTGCGTGGGCCCCGCGGTCCGCCCAGCGATCAGGCCCCCGCCGGGCCCCCGCACGCCGCCGTCCCCATCCCCACCGAGGAGCACGAGGGCGAGGACGCGGAGGAGGAGGGCGTCGAGGTGGAGATTGAGGCGGGCGGGGGCAGCGGCAGTGCGAACGGCGCCGCCGCACCGCTCGCGACGCCGCTGCAGCCGATGGGCGCCCGCGCCAACGGCGCCGCGCAGCACCATTCCTGGGACCCGCTGGGCAAGAACGTGCGCGTGGGCAGCTTGCAGGACTTGAGGCGCCCGGGCGGGCAGAAGCTGCTGGTCATCCACTGCGCCGCCCGCATCGCGCTCGAGGACCCGCTGCGCGTCACCTTGGAGCACAACTACTTGGTGCGTGAACGGGCGCCTGCAGCGGCCAGGAGAGGCCCGCCCGGCAGTGTGGGGACGCTGGCGCACACCAAGCGTCGCCCTGGCTGGACGCGCAGGGCACGCGGCGGCTGCTGGAGCTGGTGCGGGGCCTGCCCGGCGTGCAGGGCGTCGTGCACGTGTCGTCGGCCTTCAGCAACAGCAGCCGGCCCTTCATGCCCGAGGGCACGGTGCACGAGCGCGTGTACCCGCTCTCCTTTGAGCCCCAGGGCCTCCAAGAGGTGGACCACGCGGCGCTGGTGGAGCAGGTCATGGCGCTGCAGGACGCCGACCAGGCGCAGGCACGCGCCATGTACCTCTGCCACCTCTTCGGCATGCCCAACAACTACGTGAGCGGCTTGCGCGTATACACAGCGCGGCAGCTGCAGCCTTGTGTGCGCCGGCTGGCTGCTCATGACACTGCTGCTGCGTATGTGTGGACGGCAGGTGCTGGGCAAGCGCCTGACGGAGCTCATGGTGCGGGACGCGCACCGCGAGAGCGGCGTCCCCATCGCCATCGTGCGCCCCTCGCTGGTGACGTCCCTGGCGGGCCGCCCGTACCCCGGCTACGTGGGCAACCTGGCCGGTGCGGCGACTGATGATGCATTGCGCGGCCAGATGGCAGGAATGCTACCGGCTTCCTGACACCCGGTGGAGCGTGAACTCTCTCTCGTGCGCTCTCAGGACCAGGCGGCGCTGCGGTGGCCATGGCGCTCGGCCTCTTTGCCGCGCACACCATCGAGCTGTCGCCGTTCAACCACCTCGACGCCGTGCCGGGCGACGTGGCCTCGTCGGTCATCATCGCCGCGGGCGCGGCGCTCCTCGCGCGCGTGTCCGTCGCGCCGCCCGCTGACGCCGACGGACCGCTCGTCCTCCACGCCGCCAGCAGCTGCGTCAACCCCTTCTCGCACCTGGAGGCCTACGTGATGGGCAAGCGCTTCTTCGACGAGCACCCGCCGATCGTCCGCCTGGGCAGGTGCGCGTCCGTGGGGGAGTGGGCAGCCGCACGCGACCGCAACGACTGGTCGAATCGTGCGCGCCACTCGTGCGCAGGAACATGCCGCCCGACCCCGAGTACGAGCCGGTGCGCTGGAAGGGCGCCATCGCCAAGCGGTGGCAGGCGCTCAAGGTGCGCGCGGCGTGCGCCCTGCTCGGCTGCTTCGGCAAGGACGGGGCGGCGCGCAGCCTGCGGGCCGGCCACCGCCAGATGCAGATGCAGCTGCACAGCCCCAAGAACAATACGCGCCTCTTCTTCAGGTGAGACAGGTGACACGAGGCTGTCGCAGGTCCATCACCAGTTGCCCTCTGGCCACTGGACCACGAGAGCACCTGGCGCTGTCCCTGTCGGCACGTGCCCCAACGCACGCAGCGTCACCAACGTGGTGGCCCTGGAGCGCCTGCTGCCGCCGGACGAGCGCCAGGACTTCCCGCTCGTGTGGCGCGGCTCCTGGCACGCCCTGGTGTCCGCCAGCATGGTACGCCTGCAGGGCTGTGCTGCCCGCCTCGAGGCAGTCCTGTGGCCCCGACCCCACAACCGCTTGTGTGCCGCCGTGCGCGCGCCTGATCCCAGGCCGCCGTGATGCGCTTCTACCTCAAGCAGCCGCTGGCGGACGAGGCGCTGCACAACTTCACGCACATCCCGAGCCGGCGCGTCGCCATGGCGCCATGACTGTGCGGCGCTCTCCACCGCAGTGTGTTGCTGCTGAGAGCCAGGTGCCACGATGCACACCATGATGAGCACTCTCCTGCAACACTGGCAGGCGGTGTGGCGCAGATGATGTTTAAATTTGCCTCTGCCAGCGCCACGAAAATCCAGTGAACTCACAGCCAAGGCCATCACACACGCCAAAGACCGCATCATGCGCAGCAAGCAGTGATGCGCTGCGTCCGTGTCCCACCACCACCACCACCACCACCACCACCACCACGACCAAAGCCACGCGCGGCTGGCGCAAAAGCTGCGGAAGAGAAGCACACGCTGCAGGTGCCGCCATGCACGTGCAGAACGCATGGCTTGAAGGCGCGACGCTTCAAGCCATGCACTAGCTAGCCCCCCACGGCCACGACCCAAACAGCCCGAACGCTACACAAGTGATTGCGGCGCGGCAAGAGCGAGGCGTGTGTCGCTCCTAGCACACACCAAAAAAAGTCCCAAGGGCGTCCGAGCGTCAGTCCTGGCAAGCGCAAACAAGCTGCAGCCCACAGTGTGGCATACACGCGGAGCGTGAACCTGGGGAGCGCCTTCAGGCGCCCTTAACCCTGCGCCGTCCATCAAGCGCGATCAAGCGCACATCCCCACGGAGCGCGCCACGTCAGCGGCGCCTGGCCGTCAGCTTCTGCGCGATGGTGTCGTCCTGCGTCGCCTCCAGCATGCGGACGTGCTCGTGCTCGTCGTCCCTGCGCAAAGGAGCAGCGCCAGCGCGCGGCACGCACCGGGCTGGGTCCCCGTGCCATGCCCTCCGGCACACGCGCGCGCGCACGCACATGCTGGGCGCGGGGGCCCACGCACCTGATGGCGGTGAACACGTCCAGCAGGCTGCTGCACTCGGGGCGGCGGGGCGCGGCCGGGCTGCCCGCCTGGAACCTGCCACAGGTGCGCACACACCAGTGTTCCTGTGTGGAGCGGCGTCCACACTGGATGGAAGCATCCCGTTGTCGTGCAGCTCCAAGGCCCCGCGCGCCCCTCAGCCTGGCGCCCACTCACTCGTCAAACAGGTAGAGGTGGTCGTCGCCCCGGTAGTAGCTGAGCGCCACCTGGGGCGGCGGCAGCGTGGCCAGCACATCCCGGTTGGCCTCGATGAACGCGGCTGCGGCAGCAGGCCAGCAGCAAGTGGAAGCGCGCGGATCGCACAGAGAGGCGCTGCGTGGAGGGCGAGGCGTGCGGTTGCGTGGAGCACAGCCAGCGCCAGCCAGCGAGTGCGTGCTCACAGTGGGTGTCGGCCGAGTGGCGCTCCAGGCGCTGCGCCAGGTGGTAGGCGAGCTTGGGGGAGCACAGGTAGAGGGCGGCGAGCACCCAGCTGCAGGCAGGAGGCGGCACCACGCCCACAAGCACGATTGGAGCGCCCTGCACCTCACGGTCTGGCCCTGCCCAGCAGAGGCGTCGCCCCAGGCACAACGTGCAGCACAAAACGCAGTCGCGCTCACTAGGCCAGCACGGCGGCGTGCTCGGCGACGAAGCGGTCGGCCCAGGCCTCGTCGCCGCCCAGCGCCTCCACAACGCGCAGGTGGTGCATCGCGTTCCACCTGCGCGGAGGAGCGACGCGTGCGCGGGGCGTGACCACTCGCTGGCGCGCTGGGGGGAGCAGCCTCTCCAGCGGGCAAGCGCGGGTGCAGCCTCCGGCCACGGGATGGGCTGTCGACGCACGCGCGTGGCATGTGGGCGTTTGCCCGGTGCGCGCTCACACACCCGGACACTCACTCCTCGGCAAAGTGCAGCTTGCGCAGGTCGGCGCCGGCGCGCCACAGGCCCAGCGACTCGTACAGGTGCAGGACGGACATGGAGGCAAAGTAGGGGATGCGCGCCACCGTCTCGAGCACAAAGAACCTGCACGGACGCTCGGCGACAATGGCGCACGCCCGCGTGAGACAGGAAGCAGCCAAGTGAGAGCAGCTTGAGCCGTTCCTTTGAGCTTCCCTCCTCACTTTGGGATGGGCCTGTGGGCGTAGAGGTTGTCCAAGGCCCACGCCAGCGCCGCGCAGGGCCGCTCCAGCCAGGCGGGCGCCTGAGGCTGGGGGCCGGCGCCTGCAGCGGCCAGGCGGCGCGCCCGCTCCCGCGCCACGTCCTCGGCGCTCAGCCTCAGCAGCGCCAGCTTGGCGCGGATCTGCGCCGCGGGCGGGCGCAGTTCGCGCGAGCGTGCGTGCGCGCCCTCCCTCCAGCAAGCACACTGAGAGCCACGCAGAACAGCTGGCGCTGGCGCGCACCTCAGCGACGTGCGCCTCTTCCTCGGGCGTCATGCGCCTGGGGGGCTCCAGCCGGCCCAGCAGCCCGGCCCTCTCCAGGCCCTCGTCCAGACCGGCGGCGGTGCGGCCCACCACGCTCCAGGCCTGCCACGAGTGGGGGAGGGGCAACATGATGGCGCCCCTGATGCGCAGGGGAGGTCGCGTCAGGGGGCACGGCACGCAGCTGCAGCAGGGGGGCATTGTCCAAAAGCACACCTGCTCCCACAAGGAGGAGGGGCCTGCCGGGTGGGGTCGCGCCGGGAAGCGGTAGCTGGTGCGCAGCTGGGCCACGTCGGCCGCGACGGTCCTCGTGGCCTGCAGCGCGCCCCACGCCATGAGAGGAGCAGCAGCGAAGTGGCCGACAAGGTTGCAGGCGCGGCCTGGGATGCTCTGCTTCGCCGGACGTGCACTCACCACATGGAGCACGGAGCACGGCACCTCGCCGGCGCACTGCTCGTCGTGCGGATGGGTGCGTGAGCGGAAGCCCAGGTCCAACGTCATGGGCTGCAGGCGGGCACGAGTTCCAAGGGCGCGTGGCGCACACCACGTGTTGCCAGCCGGCGCTCTTCCCGCACGGCCGAGGGCCCCCCCACCTCAATGCGTTGTCCGGCAAGGTCGTGGAACACGGTCAGCAGGCGTTGCTTGTCCTCCTGCTGCCAGTCCCTGCAGCAGGCGCAGAGGCAAAGTATCCCGCTCGGCGAGGCACTTTCGTGGCGGCCCTGGGACCAACCGGCCGGCAGCTTGCGGCCTGCTCACCTCGCGGTGCTCGGCGGCCCCCTAGGCATCGCGATTGCCCTCGTAGCCGTCGTCAGCCTCCTGCGCGCGCCGCAGATCGTGGTCGCGTGCCTTGTTCCGGCGCGCACGCGTGGGTTCCGCCTCGCAAGCGCCCCCTGAGCGCGCCGCACCTTGAGCGCTGCGCCACGGCGGTCGCATTCGAGCACCGCGAGCTGCAGCTCCTGACGGCGCGCATCTCCCTGGTGTGGCTGGCTCCTGGGTTGGTGCCCCTCGCGGCCAGCAGTGCAGAAGCTGTGTGCCTGGCTCCTGCACACCAGCTGTGTGAGCCCGTCAAGAGTGTGCTGTGTGCCTGTGTGTGTGCGCGCACGGGGCACGCAGCGCGTCCGCCCTTGTGCCTGACCACCCCAGAGCAGCGCTACAGGCACGACGCATGCGTTGAATGCATCATTGCGAAGTGCTTTGGTGTATTGTTATGGGATCCTTCCTCTCCTTTCTCTCCGCGCGAATTTGGTACGGCGTCGGGGGGTTTAGGTCTGCATCAGCACAGGACGGAGCACCACACGCAGCGAGACACCCTCCCTACCACCTGCACCATCCAACAGGTGCGTCCGCCGCATCGAGCGAGCGAGTCCTGCGCGTGTTTGGAGCGGCGTAGGCGCGATGGTCGTGCGACTTTGACGCGCTTTGGCGGACTCGCGCCGTGCCTCTGGCAGCGCGCATAAGCATCACTGCCAGCTCTCGAGGCCTCCCACGAGGCCTGCACGCTTTGGTGCGCGCTGCCCTCGCCCTCCGCCGGCCAGGGTCCGTCGCGACTTCGAGCGCGCGGCCTCTTCACCCTTTGCGCAGGCCCACGATGACGCTCGGGACGGGTGGCATCACGAGCCACCGACCAGCCACAGTCTGGCTCGTCGACCTCACCAAGGCCAAGGTGCGCGCGGGGGCGCGTGGAGACAGGGAGGAGAGGCGGGCCTTCGAGAGAGGATGCAGAGGATGACCTGGTGCTCTCGCGCTCCATGGACACTGCACGCAGGCCGAGGGCTCCAACGGGAACAAGCTCAAGGTGTCCATTCAGGACCTGCTGGAGCGCATCAATGGTGCGCTGCGGGGCTGGTGGCCGTGATTTGGGCGAACGCACACGTGGGACTGCGGGCCGCCCGGCCATCACAGGATGCGCCCGCATCCCGTTGCTCGCAGACCCCACGGCTCCGGAGCAGGCGCTCATCCCCAGCAGCCCCCGGTCGGTGGAGGCGTGCTTCCGCCTGGGCGTGGACCCCGTCGACCTGCAGTACCACCCGCCGGCCTGGTACGCCCGCAAGGAGGATGCCGACAACGAGGTCTCGCAGCTGCGCTACGACCGCAACGAGGCCGTCAGGCAGGTCAGTCCCTCAGGACACTCCCTGATGAGGTGGGCGGCGCGTCACACACTGGCCCCCCGCACCACCAGCGACACCGTTCCGCCTGGATTCGCCCGCCCGCAGGAACGCCTGCGGGCCCTGATGGACGCGCGCAAGCACCTCATAGACGAGGGCTGGCAGCCGCCCGGCGGCGCCGGCGCCGGCGCCACGGGCGGCGCCGGCGGGCTGCGTCGCGAGGACAGCAGCAAGAACGCCAGCAGCGCCATGGTGGAGAAGGAAAAGCAGCGGCTCGAGGTGCTCAAGCGGCGGCAGGAGCGCGAGCTGCAGCAGATGGTGCAGCACGAGGCCACGCGCAAGGAGCTGCTGGAGAAGCAGCAGCGCAAGGTGGAGGAGCTCGAGGCGCGCACGCGCGAGCTCGTGCGGCTGCGGCAGGAGCACGAGCTGCAGCGCATGCAGAAGCAGCGGGAGATCGAGCTCCAAAAGGCCAGGGAGGAGAAGGACAACGAGCGCAAGGCCAGGCAGCTGGCCGAGGAGCGGTACCAGTGAGTGAGGGACGGTTCGCAGGAGGGGGGGTGGGGAGCGCGCGCAGCACGCCGCGCCGCACACACGTGTCGGTCCCTCACGCCCGTTCACGTGCAAACCTGCCACGGCGCTGCGCAGGCACGAGAAGAAGCTGCAGGCGGAGCGCGCAGAGGCCGACCGCCAGCTCAAGAAGAAGGCGCACCAGGAGGAGATTGAGCGCCGCCGCAAGGCCGACGAGGCGCGCAAGGAGACAGAGGCCATCCTCGCCGCACAGGTGCGCCCCGCTTGCTGCATGCATGCTTGCCTGAGGCGGAGAGGGTGGGCCTGGTCCGCGCGGGACGTGCGCGCACCGCACGCACTGCCTCCTCGCGTGCACACACGCACGCACGTAGGCAGAGGAGGTGCGCCTGCGCAAGCTGGAGATGGAGAAGCGCGACCACGAGCGCGTCAAGCGCATGGCCGAGGAGGCCAAGCAGCGGCAGATTGCCAACGACGCCAAGCGCAAGGAGGCGGACAAGCGCATCATGGCGGCGCTGGAGCAGAACGCAGAGCTGCTCCGGCGCAAGCGCCAGGCCTACGAGCAGCGCGAGGCCGAGGCGGCCCAGCGGCGGAAAGAGCTCGACGAGGTGAGCTCTTTACCTGCGCCTTTCAGTGGCCACGCTGCAGCCGCCCGCAGCCCGCATGCGGCACGTGCCACACGTGCACTCCTGCCTTGCCCACCCGCCACCCACATGCAGATCCATGCGCGCGAGGAGCAGCGCAAGCGGGAGGAGGAGCTGCGCAAGCAGCGCGAGCGCCACGAAAAGTACATGGGGGCTCTGGCGACCGAGGAGATGCGCAAGCAGAGCATCAAGTCGCGCGCCGACCAGAAGGACCAGATGCTGGCTCAGCTCTACGCGCAGCGCAAGAAGGAGCACGACCTCAAGCGGGTGGACCAGGAGTTCCAGCTCAAGCTGCGGCTTGACAAGGTGGACGCCATCCAAAAGACCAGCCTCTACCAGCGCCAGCAGCTGCTGGGCCGCATCATGAACGACTACGACCGCACGCGCAACATGCTGCGCGAGAGGCAGGACCTGCAGGAGCAGCGCAAGATGGCCAACATGCACGCCAGCCTGCAGAGGCAGGCCATGGCGCAGGCCATGGACTCGCTCAAGTTCAGCAAGAGCATTGGCTCGGTGCGTGCGTCCTGGGGCGCCCTGGGGCTGCCCGGCCTCGTGATACCTCCCTCTTGCAGGCGCAAACCCACGCGCCTCTTTCTTGCCCCTGATCTTGACCGTGGCGCAGGTCAACATCAACGAGCTGCTGGCCAAGACGCGCCCCGCCACCGCCTTGTGATCACCGCGTGGCGTGATGCATTGCTGAGCGGCACTTTTGGGCGTCCAGCGCGGCACCTGTCGTGTACCGCAACCGTGTGGGGAAGGGGATGTGACTGGAGCGCGCCGTGCAAAAACTGCGCCACGGGGAAGGGGACTGTCCATCACTGACTCTGGAGCGCCTGCCGGCGCCTGCTGACCCGCCGCGCGTACGTGGCGTCTTGTTGACGACGGGCACAACGATTCGAGCACGCCTCTGGGGGCCTGGACGAGGGCTCTGGCTCCTCGAGAGCGCTTTGCCCCCCTTGCTCTCTGACTTTCTCCTGTGCGTGCATGATCCTCAAGACATGCTCAACGCCGGCTCGCGGGGCACTGCATGCCGTCATCGGTCCCCCGGGCCCTTCCTCATTTGGATCATCATAATGACATTGCGGAACGATGCAAGAGGTCCTGCACCCAAGGTCCGCGCAGTTTCCTGGGTGCCCCGCAGACCCCTCGGGCGTCGCGCGTCCCACCAGAGCGTGCAGCGGTGCGTGCAAGAAGAGTGCAGAGAAAAGCAGCGCCAAGGTCAGGAGCATCCCACTCGCCCCCCCCCCCCAAAAAACGAGCCCGCATGGCAAGCAGAAGCCGCCCCTCATTGCCGGCCGCTGGCCACGGCAATGGCCTCGCGGATGGCAATGGCCCACTCGCAGCAGTCCTCCACCGTGAGCGCCTGGAAGCTGAGCTTTGGCGCGCGCGCCGCCATGCCCGGCAGCAGCGCCGCCCACGAGCTGGCCAGCGTGTCGTGCACCAGGTGGAAGCGCGGCGCCTGGCCCGCCTCAAACTGCATCCTGCGCTCCACGAGGGCGGCGGTCACGCGCAGTGTGAAGCAGGCCTCACCCCCGCACTGGGCCAGAGTGCCAGCGCCCCCCCGTTCCTCCGCCTCACCGCGCCAGGTTGAGCTCGGCCTTGAGGTCCCCCACGTTGCCGTCGGGCGCCATGGCAAAGATGAAGAGGCTGCCGGCGCGCGTCAGCACGGCGTGCCCGCTGCGCCACTGCCCCACGCCGTCCCACGACTCGAGCTCCCCCTGCACACACGCGTAGGCAGAACAGTGAGGAGCACGCCCAGCCACCAAAAGGGCCTCCGCCACACTCACCTGCCGGACGATCTCGGGGCTGCAAAACAGCTCGGCCTGCACCTCCTGCACGCGCTCGGCCTGCTTGGTGGCCAGCCCCTGGGCCGCCTCGCTGGCGGTGGCGGCGGCCCTGCGTGAAAGCCAAGCGCACGGACGCAAGCGCACGCCCCTCCTTCCGCCGTGGTCGCCACATGCGCACACACCGCCCTGGTCCATCCCCTGTGCCAGCGGCCTCACCGCGTGAGCTCCTCCAGCTTGGTGTTGCTGAGCAGCGCGGCGCGCGTGGGCGCCCCTGCCAAGCCCTCGTGGTGCTGCTGAGGGTGGTGGGGATGCAGCGCGGGCTCCGCCGCGTCGCCTGCTGCGCCGCCAGGGGAGGTGAGGCCGGTGGCGCGCAGCGCGGCGGTGAGCGACGCGTGAGCGGCGGCCGTGTGCCCCTCGGAGAGCGTCGACAGCACCTGCGCGAGAGGCGTGCAAGGGAGCACGCTGATCAGTGTGTGCCAAGCGCTGACCATGGCAGCACGGCCATGGACCGCACCTTTTCAAACGCGTCGTTGCGCTGGATCTCCAGGTCCCTCGCCTGCGATTAAGTTCAGCACCGGCGCAGGTGCAGGAGGTGACGTCTCCTAGGTCTCCAAGGTGCTGCACCGCAGCTTTGCACATCGCCCCCGCGTCCGCATACACCGCTGCACCTGCGAGAAGCAGGTCTGCAGGAAGGCCAGCTCCTTGTCCTGCAGCCGGATCAGGGCCCTCAGCGCCAGCAGCAGGCTGTGCTCGCACTGCCACGGGTCCACCGCCCCCGCCGGCCACGCCGCCTTGCGCCCGGCCTCCCGCCCCCGCAGCCACAGCTCCAGCGCGCCGGCAGCCGCCCCGTGCTGCGCCACAGCCTGCCGCAGCGCGCCGCGCTGCGCCTCCACCGCCCGGCGCATGGCGTCGCGCTCGGCTGCAAGCTCCTTGCACGCGCGCGCGTACCTGGCCACCAGCTGCTGCAGGTGCTGCTGCAGCGGGGGCAGGTTGCTGGACACCTCCTGGCGCGCGGCCAGGAGGGCGGCCGGCAGGGCGGCGAGCGCCTGGGCGCACGTGGGCACGGCGCTGGGCGTGCCGGGGGCCGAGGTGCCGGCGGACGAGGTGCCGCCGTTGCCAGCCGCCGCATGGGAGGCAGCTGCGGCGCTGGTGGTGGAGTCGCGGTCCGCTGCTGACGACGTGGTGGAGGCGGCGGGGCTGGGGCGCCTGGCGGCGGCCGACGACGAAGAGGGCAGCTTGAGGCTGCGCAGGCTGGTGCGCATGGCGCCGGCCCAAGCCGCCTCGGCGGCGTGGATGGCTCCCAGCACGCTGGCCACCTGCGCCACGTCCCTGCGGGCGCAAGTGAGTGTCTCCGCAATGCGGCGCTGTGCGGCAGCCGGCGAAAGTGTGTCAGCGTGCGCGGGACGCTGCGTCGGCGGTCAAACGAGCGTGCGTGGCCAACCGGAGAGCCAACCCAGGGGGCTCACCCCTTGCTCTGGTGCAGCTGCTGAATGATGAGCTCTGCCAGGTCGCCGCTGGTCGAAGTTTCGTCCGAGACGTCCTCGGTCAGGTGCTCCGCGGCGGTCAGCATCCGCGCCATGTGCTCGTCATCCGCCAACGCCACACCATCAGCTGCTGCGCCCTTTTGCTGCTCTTCCTGCTGCCCATGAAGCTCCCCAAGCGCCAGCCGGGCCAGGCGTGCGTCACCGAGCAGGTCGGCAGCTCGGAAGCGCTGCTGCGCGACTGGTGGGGTCTCAGCTGCATTGGCTGCTGCCTCCTGACCACCAGCAGGCTCCATCGTCGTCGTGAAAGCTTTGCGTGCGCGTCGGGGGCGAGGATGGCCACCTCCATGCGCGGTGAGAGCATGTGGAGCGAGAAGCGGGCACGCAGTGGGCACTGGCAAGCTTGAAGCTTCAAGGATTTGTTCGCTCCTGCTTGGATTCAATCTTCCTGCAGCGGCGGCGGACCGCCCACCGAAGAAAGAGAAGAAGAAGATACGGCCTCGCCAGAGCCGCAGACGCGCATCCTTGGTGGCACGAACGGCACCAAGGAAGCATGCAATCTTCAGCCTCCGAGCCCCAGAGGGCGACGGCCTCGACGCGGCCGCGACGCGGCTCCAGCGGGGAGCGCGCCAAGAGCAGGATCGCCGAGCTCAACTGTGAGCGCACGCTCAGGGCACTGTGTGCGCTTCGAGCGTCGAGCACCACTCGGCGCCGAGGCGTTCGCTTGTCAGGCTCGACGGCCGCCCGCCGCTGCCCACCTCTCGTGCGCCGCTGCGCAGGCCGCCTGGAGAGCTGCTTGGCAGTGCTTCAGCATGGGCCAATCCTCAGCGCTGGCCAGGTGCGGCATGGTGATCATCGTGGCGCAGGGGCCGCCGCCCGACATGTCTCGGCGCATGTCCCCGGCACGGCAGTCCACACCCCTGCTGCGCGCAGGGAGGCGGTGTGGCAAGCAGCAGGGGCCGCTCCGCCACAGGTACACGCACACCAAGGCGGTCCAGGGGCCAGGACGGCTCGCTGCTCGGCGGCGGGACCCTGCGTCCATCCCTCGGTGCTCACGACGTGGCGATTGCGCCCACGCCAGGTGCGCACGCAGCATTGCTTGAAGGCGGGCTACACGGCTGTGCTGGCATGCAGAGATCACCGCGGCCATGGTCTCACCTCGTGCTCCGCAGCGCACGGCATCACGGTCAGCACGGTGCCTGACCGCGGGCCACCAACGGCACCCAGCAGCATCCGCATGTCGCTCCGCGCGGACGGGGACGCCGCCACGCGGGTGCTGGACTCGCTGTTCACCGGACACCACCCAGCCGCTGGTGCGCAGCCCCTCTCCAAGGTTGGCCGGCTCCGTTGACATGGAGGAGGAGGCCTTGAGCGATTTTCCATGCCGCTGCGTGCGCACAGGTGGAGCACCCACCGAGAGCCACGGCACACCTCAACCCAGCCTCTACACCACCAGCGCAACCGCAGAGGCAGGCTGCTGTCTGACGGCGCCTGCCGCTCCAGACGCTGCCAGTGGCGCCGAGGTCCACGTCGGAGCAGCAGCAACAGCACACGGCGGGGCAAGCGTGCTCTCGAGTGAGCCACACGGAGCACCGCTTCCATCGCTCAGCCAGGAGCGCGAACCGCTGCTCCTCACCGCCGTGGGTGACCGCGCTGGCACCTCTGCCCGCACCGTGGTGCCACCGCTTTGCGAGGACGGCACCGCCACGCTGGACAGAGTCGGACCTGTGCCGCCCCCAGCCTATGCGGCGGCGGCAGATGCTGGGCCGCTCCACCACCTTGCCCCTGACAGCCACACGCCGGAGTGCGGCGCCATTCCCCCAGCAGCGGGAGGCCCGCAGGCGGCAGCAGCTGAGCAAGCCCCCAGCGCCGGCAGCCCAGCGGCTGGTGGCGACGCACTTGCGCGATACAGCCAGGTCTCCGTGGGCCGCAGTGCTTGGTCAGCTGCCCACAGCGAGCTCTGCCCCACCGGGGATACAAGCTCGGCGGCGGCGAGCTGGCAGGCGCTGGTCGCGCAGCAGCAGCAGCTGGTGCTTTGCCTGCTGCAGGTCCTGGGCGTACACAGCAGCGGAAGCGCCACGGCCAGCAGCACCCGGCACGGCTCGCTGCCGGCAGCAGCCTCTGGCGGCCTGCACCCCGCCCTCCAGGACGCGGTCGCCGGCGTCCTCGCTCGCTGGCAGGAGCTGTCAGCCTCCGGGTCAACACGTGGGCTCCCAGAGCAGCCGATCCAGGCAGCTGGCGCTCTGGCGCTCACAAGCGTGGCCCAGGCCGCCGCGGACGCGCAGCAGTCCCTGTACTCTACCGGCCTGCAGCCGTCCGAGCCGCTGCCGGACCCACGCAGCCGCAGCACGGCCGACGCCAAGCCGCTGGCGCCTGAGCCAGGCTCATCGCGTCAGGGCGCTGCCCGGCCGCTTCAACGCAAGGTCTCGCCGCCGTCCTCGCTCGCCAGCTGGCCCTCGTTCCTCCGAGCCGACCCGGCGTCCGACTCGCTCGCGAGCAGCGCCGGCGGCTGCTCGGTCGCCACCTGCGACGGCCGCTCGGTGGCCGCCTGCGTCGCGCCCGCAGCCCGCACCACGGCCTGGCCGCCCGGGGCGGCGCCTGCGTCACGGCATTCTCCAAGGGCGGACGCACGCTCCACCCTCACGCCGTCGTCAGCGGCGGGCGCCAGTGACACCACGAGCCAGCCGGGCGGCAGCGCTGCGGGGGCGGAGCTGCTGGAGTCGACGGGCTCGGGCTTTGTGGACGTCCTCAGCTTCTGGAGGCGCGTCGCCGACGCACCGTCCCTCGCCGGGAGCAGCGCGGCTGGCGTGGCGAGGGAGGCGAAATCGCCGGCCGGCGACGGCGCCCAGCCGCTCGTGGCGCCCTCGGGGGCCGCCGTCGGCGAGCACCTCGCCACGGGCCTGCCGCAGCCCACAGGCAGGACGTCGCTGGGCGGCGCCAGCAGCAGCAGCATGCAGAGCGTGGTGCTGGTGGAGGACGACCTCTGCTCCCCACCCACCCAGACCAGCCGAGTGGCAGACCCTGGCATCCTCGCCGGCCCTCCCTCGCGTTCTTCCTCCTCCTCCCCCTACAACGGCTCGCTCCCGGCGCAGCGGCCCACCACCTTTGGCAGCACGCCCTCGTGCTCCAGCGGTGGACAAGTGGGCGCCGCCGCTGTGGATGCGCCGATGGCGAGTGCTGCCCTCTCGCCGCCGGCCACAGCGCAGCGCTCGCCGGCATGCAGCACGCCCCGCAGCACGTCGTACAGCGCTGAGCTCCCTCCCACAGCCGCCATCCCCAGCGCACGCACCACCACCGAGTCCTCATCCTCTCCACCGCGCGCCAGCACCGCCCAGGTCGCGCGCCACATCAATAGCGCGGCTGGCAGCGTGCCTTCAGCCTGGCGCTCGTCCCCTGGCAGCGACTACAGCGCGTCGCTGCCGTCCCTGCGGACCCCCAGCGAGCAGGGCTCGGAGCTCACGGTGGTCGGCACGAGCTGGGCACGCCGGACTGGCAGCACACGGAGCCGACGGACGACAGCGAGGGCCCCCACCGCCTCCAGCAGACCGAGCCGTGCCCTGACGCCACGGTCGAGCTACAGCGCGGAGCTGCCGCCTTCACCCCACATCCCTAGCCCCCGGGAGTCGCTGGAGCAGGGCCAACTCGAGGCTGGCGGCACTGCGGGCGATCCGGGCGCGGCGCCAGGAGGCGCCAGCCCTGCTGGCGACGGCGCAGGCGGGTTGCGTGCCGTGGAGCTCCGTCAAGCCGGGCCAGAGGCCTCCACAGCGGGTGCTGAGCAGCACGGGGCGCTGGCAGCGTCGGGGAGCACCTGTGAAGTGACGGCCGCACGCGAACCAGCTGCTGGCAAAGGTGGGCGAGGCAGCGCTCCAGCCAGCTGCGGGGCAGTCACCTCCGCGCCGGTGCTCTGGAGTGCCGCCTTGGCGCCCGAGGACTCCATGCCCAGCCCGCACGCGAGCTCATCCTCGTGGCCTGAGGGGCCCGCCACGCTGCTCCCCTCCCCTCCCACCAGCTCACGCGCCGCTTCGCCGCAGCCCTCATCACCAGGCGATGACGCTGCCAGCGGTACGGGGAGGCGGGCGACGCCCGCTGACGCGCCAGGCCCAGACGTGCACACGCGGCAGGAGCACCTGGGGACGTCACCGCTGTGCTGGAAGCACTCGGAGCCTGCTCCAGGCTGCTTTTCGCCGGCGGCCTCGCCCACACATTCACGCTCCTCTACCTGCGCGGCCGACGTGGTGTCCGACAGCACCTGCGGCCCCGACCACACCATGCTCTCCATGTGGCACGAGCCCGCACCAACCCCCTCACCATCCCTGGGCCACGCCAACAGCTCTGTCCTGGAGGAGACGCAGGACGCGCGCGGCCAGCGTCCGCGCACCGATCCTGGGCGCTACGGCGGTCTGCGCCGCCTGCGGCGGGGCCTGCCACGCCCCGCGGCCTGGCCCTCCACGCAGTGCCGCTGGCACCCGCTGGCTCTGGCGGGCGTGGCGTTGATGGCCGCGCGTGCGGCCGGTGTTGGCAGGCCGCTGGCCCCCGGCCTGCAGGCGGCGCTGCTGCTGCTGCTGGACGGGTCCCTGCGGTCGCCCGCGCACGGGGCCGACGCGTGCGCGGTGCTGGGCGTGGTCGTGACGCTGGCGGTGCTGTGGCTGGCCCACGGCCAGGTGCTGTGTGGCTGCGGGGCGGCAGACGGCCAGGCGGGCGAGGCGCGCAGCGTGCGGCAAGAGGCGTGCGGCGATGTGGGCTGCAGCAGCGCCGCCCTTGTGCATGGGCGCGAGGTGGCCGACGCGCTGGGCGTGGGCGAGATGCAGGCGCCTTGCCGGCAGGCTGAGGACACGGCGTCTGAGACGCAGCAGCTTGAGGGCCCTCAGGCGCCGCTGGTGCCAGCGGAGGGGCAGCGCACGCCTGGCGCGACAGCTTGCCTCAGGGACGCCCTGCTGGCCTGCCGCCTGGTGGCCACGGCCCAGCAGCGGCCCTCGAGGGACGAGCAAGTCCACCCCGGGCCCTGCATCGCTTCGGCTTCACAGCAGGTGCGGGGAACTCCGCAGCATGGATTCCAAGCTGTCACGGGCCTGCTCGCTCACGCCAAGCGCACGACTGCCTGACTTGGTCTGCTCGCCGCTGCGCAGGCGGGAGGCGGCCGCCGCGCGTCTGCTCCACCGGCGTGCGTGTCGGGGGCCGCCCGCTGCCTCCTGCTCAGCCACATGCCCGCGCTGTGCAGCAAGGCACTGCTGCGCTGCGCCTTTGAGGCCTGGCGGAAGGAGAGCGAACGCAGTCTGGGCCTCCGCGTCTCTTCCAGCACCATTGGCGGGCACAACGAGGCGCCGTGGTCCTCCGCGGCAGGCACCCTCTGCCGGCTGGCCCCCACGTCAGGCGTGTGGGCCGCCGGCCTGCACGTGGGCAGAGCAGGACGCGCCACAGCTCCAGAAGCGCTGCCACACGCCGTCTGATGCGCATGCACGTGCGCGCTGCCGTCGCTATGGTCTGGCCACCTCCTCGATGATTGCAAGTCGTGGCCATCCCGCAGCAGCAGCGCAAAGCCAAAAAGAGCCCTCGGGATCTCAGGGCGCAGGCAGGGGCCCCGGTCTGTCTCTGAGCTCTTCCGCAATGAATCGCTGTACACTGGTCCATGAGCCATGTGAGTTCGAGCGCGGCCAGCGCAGCCCAAAAGCAAAACAGCGTGCGTGTGCGGGGCACGAGCGGCACCATCGTGGGTGCATCACGGAAAGGCTGCCGTCGTGACGCGCTCCTTGGCCGCCGCCACTGCCTCCTCCTCCTGCTCCTCCTGCCTCTCGAGCTCCTGCTCGCGGCTGAGCTCGGCCTCAATGCCCAGGTCGCCGCCCAGCTGCAGCTGCGCCGCCTTGGCCACCGCCTTGAGCTTGATGAGCGAGTCGGGCAGCGTCTTGTAAAAGCGCACCAGCGTCTTGGCGCCCTCCTTGAGCACCCTGGGGAGGAGAAGCAGGGCGCACGCAATGGATCAAGGCGCTGAGGCACGCCGCGCAACCGCTCGCCGCCACCCCCATGGTGGCGGCGGAACGGCACCACGGGGCCGCAGCCGTGCAGCCTGCGTGCGAGGAGTGCGGCACGGCGCGCGCCTGCCTACCTGTCCACGCTGCCGTCGGGCTCCCAGGCGTAGAGCCCGAACTTCATCGTGTAGCCAAACGCCCACTCAAAGTTGTCGACCAGCGTCCAGTAGTAGAAGCCGCGCACGTCGTACCCGTCGGCCAGCGCCCGCAGCACCTGCAACCCACCACCACCACAACCACTCGTGGCTCTCACGTGCTCGGCTCGCACGCGCACGCACAGGTGCGGCAAGACACGCAGCGTGGCGGAGCCCATCAGAGCGCACCTCCTTGAAGTAGAGGTCGATGAAGAGGCTGCGCCGGTCGTCCCTGCTGTCGGCAATGCCCGTCTCGGTGATGTAGATGGGGATCTTGTACCTCGACGACCTGTCAGGCAGCGCGCGGCACCACGCTGCACTTCAGATTCACCGCCAGGGCGCGTGGAGCACTCCCCCCACACTGGCGCCAGGCCCTACCCGAGCACTTGCCCGCTTTGAGGCGGCAGAGAACGCGCGAGGCGCGCGCAGCCGCACCTCTGGATGGCCTTGTAGAGGCCGAGGGGGTACACGGGGTAGTACATGTCCGTCATGACCTCGTGGGGCAGGCAGGCGGGGAAGAGGTTCCACTGGAACACGGTGCGCGAATAGTAGTTGATGCCCCACCAGTCGCAGGGCGGCTTGCCCTGCGGGTCCTGGTAGTGCAGCCAGCGGCCCAGCACGGGCAGGTCCCAGGTGAACTCGCCCTGCCGGCACGCGGGCGGGTGCACGCGCGGGAGCGGGCGGGGCAGCGAGCAGGTCAGGTGGGGCGACGACGACAACAGGACAGCGCGCTGGTGGTGGTGGCGAAAGGGGAGCGGCCAGCCTCACCGTCATCATCCAGTGGTCCACCACGTCCCATCCCCACCAGTACGTGGCCCACTTGGCCACCACCCTGCAGCGGCGGGTGCGCGGCACGCGGCGAGAGCAGGACAAACACGCCGCTCGCGCCACGCCTCACACCCACCCGCCACCGCCCACGCTGTGCAATCAGCTGCGGTGCCGAGACGAGGCAACTCCACTCACTTGGCGACGAGGAAGAGCAGTCCCTGTCCCTGCGCCTCAAAGGTGATGTGGTGGTGCACCAGGCCGACCTGCGCCTCCTGGCCGCCCGGCAGCGCCTTGATGGCGCGGTACGTGGCCGTGTGCGCCTTGAGCATGTTGAGCAGCAGCGTGCCGCACCCCACCAGGTTGAACAGGTAGCCGGGCGGCATGCACCCCACAATGTGCGCCAGGAAGGAGAAGCACTGCGCGCGGGCACGAGGGGGCACGGGCAAGGGCCAGCGCAGCGCGCTGATGCTGGCGTGGCGGCCAGCACGTCGCCGCCCGGTGGCAGCAGGGCAGGCAGCAGGGAGGGGCGCGCGCTGAGCTGCTGGCGGTGCTGTCCCCCGCTCACGGTGGGCTCGTTGAAGGTGGCCCAGATCTTGACGCGCGGGCCAAAGGTGCGGTACATCATGCAGGACCACTCGACGAAGAGCGAAATGTTCTCCTCCTTGCCGAACCCGCCCAGGTCCTCGAACCACGCCGGGTGCGTGAAGTGGTGCAGCGTGGCGCTGGGCTCGAGCCCCAGCTCGTCCATCACGTCCAGCATCTCGTGGAACCTGCACACAGAGGAGCAAGGGAGGGGGCCCACGCGCCAGGCTCACTGGTGTGAGCACCGCGCAGCTGGCCGTGACGGGCCCGCCCGAGAGCAGGGCGCCTTCACGCTCGCGCGCCTGCGGATGGCCTCCTGGTCGTACACGCCGCGCTTGGGCTCGATGCGGGCCCACTCGAACGAGAACCGGAAGGCGGTGCAACCCGCGTCCTTGGCCAGCTTGATGTCACCGCGGAACCTGTGTGGCGCAGGGCAGGGCCACCGGCGTGGTGCGTGCAGCGCGCTCAGCGCGGGCGTGCGCCGCTGCTCGGCCACCACGAGAAGGTCCCCCAACGCTGATGGATCCATCTGGATGGCTGCGTGGCCTCACAGCTGCCCCAGAACGACGAGGCCTCTGGCTCCGCCCCATCCGAGCTCGCAGGCGTTGAGGATCCCGCTCCCCGCACCCCAGCCGCTCCGAGCTCACTTGTTCCAAAAGTCGCAGCTCTTGCCCACTTTGTGCTTGCCGCGCGTGGTGCCGATGCCGAGCCATGAGAGGGGCCAGCGCTGGTACGCGAAGCGCGTCCAGTTGGAGAGCCCTGGATCGGACGAGTTCTGCCACACGCTGATGGCCACGCCTTTCCTGAACGTCTCCGTCACGGGCGCGACGAGCTTCTTGGCTGCGGCGGTCAGCGCCTGCGCTGCCGCGCTCGCCGCGTCCACGGCCACTTGCGCGGTGGCCACCTGCGCGGGCGCCTCGTTCACCATCACCACTGGCTCTCTGCTGCAGCTGCTAGTGTTGGTGGCGTCCCTCAGCGCCTCAACGTTCTGCTGCTACAAAGCTGCGTCTGGGGAAGGCGTCGCAGCGCACGCACCCCACAGTCGAGGGTTGAGGTTGCAGCACGCTCTCAGCAGTGCGCGTAGCTCAGTGGCGGGGGGATAGCAGTCATCGTGGTCTTGGCGCAACACTCGATGTCAAGGGGTCAAGGCGACGTGCGGACCGTCACGCGCTCACCGCCAAGCAGCGGGACAGCGTCAGCTCCACATCTCCGGGACAGGCGCAGTGCACCGCCCTCAAGCCTCCTGTGCCCGGCACTCGCCGCTCCGCTGGCAATCACCGCACCCACCGGCCCCCCGGGCTGCCGCACGTGACGTGTACACCCAGTTGGCGCGCAAGGCCAATGGGCGGAGGTGGCAGCTCACGACGGCATCGCCCCTGCCCCCCTCCCTCACCCTGCTCCTCAGCAGCAGCCCTTCTTGGCCCCTGCCCCCTCGTCGTTCTGGTTCTGCAGCACAATGACGTCCCGGCCCTCTCCCACCTTGGGCCGGTTGTCCTCCGTGTCCAGCACCTTCTTGCTGACAATGTGGTAAATGTCCTGGAGGATGAGCTGGAACGCCTTCTCCACGTTGGTGGACTCGAGCGCCGACGTCTCGATGAGCGATAACCCCTCCTTCTCGCAAAACGCCTGCGCGTCCTCGGTCGACACGCTGCGCAGGTGCCGCAGGTCGCTCTTGTTGCCCACCAGCATGATGACGATGTTGGAGTCGGCGTGGTCTCTCAACTCCTTGAGCCACCGCTCCACGTTCTCAAACGTTACTGCGCAGGGGCACGCACACGCACGCGCGTGCGGGGGCGTGGGGGCCAGGGGCCGCGAGCTCAAAGCTGAAGCGCACCCAATTACCTCCCGCCGTGCTGGCCTGCTCGCTGTGCTGCGCAAGAAGGGCGGTGACCGACGGTGGTACCATCGCGCCCCTGCCCGCCTGCTGCCCCAGAGGACGGAACGGGTTTGGCACGCACCGCTCTTGGTGATGTCATAGACGAGCAGCGCGCCCACCGCTCCACGGTAGTACGCGCTGGTGATGGCCCTGTAGCGTTCCTGGCCCGCCTGCGGGCACCTCAGGCCGCCACGGCACGCGCGAGCCGCGTGGCGCAGCTGCGCCTGCACCTGGTCCTGCCCGGCCACGGGCCAGGACTCCTCCTCCAGCAGCCCTTGAAGCAGCAAGCTGTGAGCTGCTCACCGTGTCCCAGATTTGCGCCTTGATGGTCTTGTTGTCCACCTGCGGGCCGAGCGGTAGCAGCAAGTTGCGCACGGTTCGACACCAGCTGCTCGTCTGGCACACGGGCACGGCTGAAGGGCTCCGTGACGCGTCGCGGTCCGGCGTGCGTGGATGTCCACGCGCGCAGCTTGAGAGACAGAAGATCCCCCCAGCAGCCGAGCAGCTCTCCGTGGACGGACGGCTGCAGAAGGGCGCAGGCGACTGGCCTCGACGCCCGCGCCACCTGTTGTGCCGTGCGCACTTCCGCTGGTCCTACCTGGATGCTGCGCGTGGCGAACTCCACGCCGATGGTCGACTTGGACTCGAGGCAGAACTCGTTGCGGGTGAAGCGGCTGAGCAAGTTGCTCTTGCCCACTCCGGAGTCGCCGATGAGCACGACCTTGAACAGGTAGTCGTAGCTGCGCGGCGGTGGGGAGCAACGCACGCGCGCAAGGTGGAGAGGGGGAGGCGAAAGAAGGGCTCCCCACACGAGCTGCGGGGCGCTCGTGATGGCCGAGCCAGCGGCGAGACGTGCCAGTGGTGGGCACCGATGCGTCGAAGCTGCGAGCACGGCTCCTGAGCTGCTAGCGCTGCGCCGGACGAGTGCAAGGGGCAGCACTCACTCGTCGTCAGGCTTCTGCATCTTGCCAACAGCAGCAGGCTGTACAACGCTGCAGCGGCTATGGAAAGGTTCAGCAGCCTGTGGGCCGGGTGGCGCCCTGGCGAGCGTTCGTGAGCGCATGGCGTGCGCGCTCAAGCCCCACGAGTGTGTGCTCCTACGCTGCCGTGTGCACGAGGCCTCACACCTTCGCAGCAGCAGCACGTTGCATCAGTGAGCACTGCGCGCTCGACTAAGGCCGGTGCGCGCTGGCAGCAGCGCCTGCAGCAACGTCAAAGACGTCTGGGAAGACTGGCGGCACATGCATTGCCTCCCGCGCGCAGCCTTTAGCAGATCGGGTGCTCCGGCGGGGGCTGCGGCAACGCACAGGCACCCACCGTGGCACGAACAGCTGGGCGGACTGTACTGTGCCGTGCCGTCCCTCCTGCACCCATGGCACCTCGAGACGGTGTTAGCTCAGTGGTGGCAGCTCAGCTGACCCTGCTGGCCGTCCCACGGGAGCCGAACGGCGACCGCGACTGGGTGTTCTCCGGCGTGCTGTCATGCACGTCAGCAGCAATTGGAAGAGGTGTGGGCGCCCAGTCGTGAGTGAGGGACGCGCACCGTGCTGCCACCCGCTGCGTGCCTCCCCTCTTGCACAACTGCCGCACATCAACCCCACCCGCCTGGCGCGTCCGAGTGCGGCCGCGGCACGTGGTCGTGGGCGCAGGTAGGGGCTGCTGTTCCGCAGCGCGGCAAGCTCATCCATGCGCAGGTGTGGAGGACACCACACGGCATCGCCATTGGTGGCCTCGGGTGGCCTTGGGAGCTGCGTGCGTCGCGCCAGCGCCCCTGCACTTGCGTGCGTGTGCAGGGTCCCACGGCGGGTCGACAGCATGCCACGTCAAGCCTTGCTGCTGCTGGGCCCATCCGCAGCGCCGCTGGCGGGTGACTGCGAGACTCTGGCCCTCTCCAACAGGGGCGCGCGGAGCATCCCTGGCGCACCAGGCCACGTCGTGCAAGCGCGCACGCAGCACGGCTCCTCTTGGCACAGCAAGGAGGCACGGCCAGGCCAAACTGACGGGCCACTACCACACGACTGGCACGACTGGAGTCACGGCGCAGCTCGATCTGCCGGTGCCTGGCCGCTGCCGCCGCATGTCCGTCCGGGCGCATGGCTCTGCCGCCCTGGGTCCGAGTGGCTGGGGCCACGCCGCAAGCACGCTCGCACGCGCGGTGATGCTGCACATTGGCGCACATTGACAGTCGTCAGGCGCCGTCGACGCGTGACGCAGCAGCTTCCTGTCCTAGCGTCGTGAAGTTTCAGGCCCACCAAAAACAAGATGGTGTCCTTCTCGGTGGTGGCGCTGTTCATCCTCTTCAGAGAGACGGTCGAGGCCAGCATCATCGTGTCGGTGCTGATGCAGTTCCTCTCGCGCTCCTTCCCGCACCTCAAGAGACAAGGTGCGCGCCCAGGCTGGGGGGACCTGGCTGTGCGGTTGGGCAAGGCGGCCGCGCGGGCATTTCGAGCGCGACGACGCCACGGGCGCGCGAGCGGCGCCACGGATCGGGATCCCTGTCGGTCAGGTCGTTCAGCCGCCGCTCCCGCACACACGCTCGCCGCTGCCCAGCTGGTCCTGCGCGCACGAACGGCACGCGCCAGTCGACTAAAAGCGTCCCGAGTGTGTGGAAGGCAGCGCAGCATCAGCGGGGCGGGGCGTGGAGGAGAAGGGCAAGTGCAGAGCCAATGACGGCGTTCAGCGGGCCCAGTGGGCGGCCCGGCGGGGGACATGTCGCGCTGGCGGGCCGCATAGATGCGCGCGCCCGGCTGCCGCCGGCAGTAGTGTCTCACCCTCTGACTACCAAGCCCAGCAATTGCGCCAGCGGCTGAGCTGATCACGACGCTGCAGCAGCTGATCGCGCTGCGACGCTTGGTGTCGTGGCGCGTGCGCTGCAGTGTGGTGGGGCGTGGCGGTCGGCGTGTTCTTCTCAATCGTCTTTGGCGTGGTCTTCTCCATCCTCTTCTACGTGGCCAAGGAGAACCTGTTCAACGGCGACAGCAAGAATATCTTCAAGGGATGCATCGCCTGGTTCGCCGCCATCCTCATGACCTTCCTGGCCTTTGCCATGCTGCGCTACAAGGGGTGGGAGGAGAAGATCAAGCGCAAGCTGGAGAAGCTCGCCGCAGAGGTACGTGCCGCCTCCAGGGGGGGGGGGGGGCCAGGCTCTTCATCGAGGCCAAAGCCGCAGGCGCTGCGGGCCCTGCGGTGTGGCGCGACGCCTGCAAGATGCGCGCCCGTGCCCCCCACCCACTCCCAACGCAGGCCATTGAGAAGGAGAAGAACGGCGAGGTGGAGAAGCCCATGCCCACCACCTGGCACGGCAAGCTGCTCCGCCGGTGCTCCGACGGCGCCAAGGCGGTGTGGGCGCCCATCGGCCGGCTGCTCATCGCGTTCGTGGACGCGGTGGAGCGCGGCTGCAGCTGCTTCTGCACCGCCATGTCGGACGGCAGCCGGCGCGCCGCGCAGGCCGTGCTGCCCGCCAAGTACGGCGTCAAGCTGCAGCGCACGTCGTCCGACCAGGAGCAGGGCATCGTGGAGGGCGCCGAGGTGGCGGTGGGCCGCAACACGTCCTGGGGCATCTTCCTCGTCGTGTTCAGCACGGTGCTGCGCGAGGGCGTCGAGTCCGTCATCTTCCTGGCCGGCGTGGGCAACAACAACCCAGAGTCGCTCATCCTGCCCGGCCTCGTGGGCCTCGTGTGCGGCATTGGCGTGGGGCTCTTCCTCTACTACACGGGCAAGCAGGTGGGCGGCCACCAATGGTTTGCCGGAACGCCAGGAGCAGCAGGAGCAACGGGCACCTTTTGACGGGGGCGTTGGACGGTCAACATGGTGTGCGCAGGTCAAGGACATCAAGTACCTGCTCATCTTCATGGCCGTGCTGCTCTTCTTCATCGCCGCCGGGCAGGTCATGCTGGGCACCTACTACCTCATGTCCGGCCACATGTTTGGCTACTGCTCGGTGCGCGCACGTTGCACACCTCGAGCATCCTGCACGTCGGCCACCCTGACGGGACTAATCTGCGTGCGGGCGCGCGTGCCCGTGCGGGCGCAGGTGTGGGTCAACGACCGCCCCTGGTACATGCAGCCCGTGTGGACCATCCAGTGCTGCGTGGCCAACGACGCCCAGGGCAACGAGTTCTGGCTCCTGTCGCGCGCCATCGTGGGCTACACGGTGCGCGCGCGGGGCGAGGGAGGGGCACGGCACGCACAGTCCCCTCCCCTTTCATCTGGGACACGCGCCGCTGCTCCTCTTGCTCGCTCTCTCTCGCGCGCGCGCATTTGCTGACTGACTGCGCCCGCGGTGCGCGCCCTGGCTGCGCCTGACTCGCGCGCGCAGGACAAGCCGTCCATGCTGGAGATCACGTTTTACTTTGGCTACTGGTTCATCGTGCTGGTGCTGGCGGCGCTCAAGGCGTGGCAGGGCTCGCTGTGCGACGCCGACTACAAGTACAAGCGCCAGCAGGCCAAGGAGGCCAAGCGGCGCGAGCGCGAGGAGGCGGCGCTGGCGGCGCAGCTCGAGCTGGTGGGCGGCGACGAGGCGGCGGCCGCCATGGCCAAGAAGGACCCGCTGGCGCACATGCAGTCGCTCGACTCGGCGCTGCCAGGGCCCCTGGACAGCGGGAGCCACTCGCCGGCGAGCACCAGCGCCGTGCAGGCGCACCTGGGGGCCATTGCCGAGGCGCCGGCGCCGCCCGCCGACGCCGCGCCCGAGGCCCAGGGCGCCAAGCCGGCCTCGGCGCCCGGCGCGCAGTGAGGAGAGATAGAAGGCCCCGCACTGCTGACCTGCGCGCCACCGTTAGCTGCTGCGCCCGAGCTGCATGGCTTGCTGCAGCGACTCGTGACCTCAACTCTCTCCTGGCGCGGCGCAGCGCCGCCAGACTCAGTGACCCATGTTCCCCTAGCGCAAGTCAACTAGATGCCGCATGCGTGTGTAGGCGGAAGGCCTGCTCTGCCTCTGCTCTGCTCTGCTCTGTAGCGCGCGCCATCAAGCAGGGAGGCGCGCCCAAAACCTCTGCCGGTGTTCATTCCTATGTGGTCACCTGGCCAGGCGGAGGCGCACGGTCGCGTTCTGTGCTGCTGTGCGCACGCGCCGCGTTGTGTCGTGTGATCCAGGCGAGAGTTGTTCAGCTGTGCACAGCGGGAGAGAGAGGGTGGGAGAGAGGGGAAAGTGCGAGAGGACTGGCTGTGGACTGCAAAGGATTTGCTGCTCTTACTGCACTGCTGCTCTCTGACGCCTGGTGACTTTCCCATGACATGCGACCGATGCCGTGCCATGTGCGGCTGCAGCTCTGCCACACCCTTGACGCAGTGCTTGCGACCGCGTGTGGGAGAGCGCCTTCTAGCGGTGCTTGACACACACCTGAATCACACACCACGAAACCGGCGGCGAACCGCATGGCGCCAGCGTCAAGCGAGTCAGAATTCTTGCCCTGCCTGCCCTGTCTGCCTGCCTCCCGCCTGCCTGAAGAGCCGCGGGATTCGTCCCCCGTACGCAGTGCACCACATTGCCACCACCCCACCGCCTCCCTCACACAGGCCTTCCCTGCGCCGTGTGCTGCAAAAGACGGGGTGAGAAGTCTTGCACACATGATGCAGCAGCCGCAGCGGCGCTACTTGAACTTTGGCAGGTCCCACACGTCGATGACGCCCGCCGGCACGCTGGCGTCCGTGGCGGCGCGCACGGCAGCCTTGGCCACGACGTGCACGCTGACGGGAGGCACAGCCGCGGCGCCCAGCAGCGGGATCTGCGCCAGCTGCTTGGCGTTGGGCACGCGCTCCAGCACCTGCTCCACGGGCTGGAAGAGGTACTGCAGCGGCAGCGTCAGGTTGCTCGAGACGACCCTGTGATTGCGGGTCAGCAAGGACAGCAAAGACCCTGTCAAGCGCAGCGGGGCCGTTTGGGGGCAGCGCAGGGTGAGCGCAGCTCAAGCTTGTACCTGTTGCCGTAGATGACGCCGGGGCGGATGGCCACGCCCGAGGTGGGGAAGTGCTGCCTCAGCGCCTCCTCTGCAGCTTGCTTGCCCTTGACGTAGCCCTTGAGCAGCACGTCTGCAAGCAAACAGGAGCGCCAGCAGGACGCCGCGAGCAGGCCGCGCGTCGCGGTTGATGCACGCGCGGTTGTCGTCTGCCTGGGGTGCCATGGCGCACGACAGCGCGCCTCCCAGCGCCTCACCGATGCCTGGGATGTTTGGGATGTGCGCCGAGATGAAGACAAAGCGCGGAACGCCCGCCTTGGCGGCGGCCTCGATGGCCGTCACGTTGGCGGTGCCGTTCAGCTGCGCACGTTGAGCGGGTGCACGCACGTACGTTCCGTCCGGCGTTTGGTCCTGGCACTTTATCATCCCCACCCGCTCCAGGCGCCCACCGCGCGCGTGCGCACCTTGAGCATTTCCTCCTGGGAGCCAAAGGCGCCCACTGCCGACACGACGCCCAGCGCGCTGGGCAGCAGGTGCTGGTAGGTGAGGGGCTCGAGGGCGTTGCCGCGCACCCACTCCACCTGCTGCTGCCACGGCTCGGTGCGCGCCGGAGGCGTGCCTGCCACAGGCAAACAGCGCGCCAGCACGCACTCGTCACGTTGACGCTCGGCTGTGGCGACGGCAGGGTCAGCTGGTCCTGGCGTGCCCGGCCCGTGCTCACCTGAGCGGCTCACGCTGACGACGTGCAGGCCCTGGCTGATGGCCTCCTTGAGGATGTGGCTGCCCACGAAGCCTCGCCCGCCAAACACCACCAAGGACGGTGGCAGGCTGCTCTCGGTCTGCTGCCCAGCCTGCGGCGCACGGAGCGGCATGCAGCCCACACGCACGCGTGTGTGGCGCACGTCCATCACAGGATGCCTCGAGGGGGAAGCACAGCGTGCTCCGACTCACGCTGGAGGAGTCGGCAGCAGAAGCAGTAGAGGCGTCAGTCGCCATGCTGCGCGCGCGGCTCCTGCGGGCAAACGCACAGCAAGGGGCGCACCACGAGTGGAGCTCGTGTGCGCGCCTCAGGGGCGCCCCTCGGACTGTGGTCCTTGCCAGCTGCGCCTACGTCACCATCGCGCCTGATGGGGCACCACGCTACCTCACCAGCTGGCTGCGCTGCACAGCAGCGCGCCTGCAGGGGCTCCCTCGGCGCTGCGCGCTGCGTGGAGCATCAGGGCTGTCCCTCG
>VFQP010001369.1_pt1 | contig 33144 bp, 53 predicted proteins | sample 3512351 | NCBI WGS metagenome assembly VFQP01 (sample SAMN10412372, study PRJNA504923) | tailings metagenome | isolation source: Relicate 1 Philex TSF1 revegetated site | place: Philippines: Tuba, Benguet | collected 2017-08-29
GTGTGTGTGTGTGTGTGTGTGTGTGTGTGTGTGTGTGTGTGTGTGTGTGATGTACTAGGTAAAGCATACATATACAATATATGGATTATGTATACAAACACACATGACTGCACCCATTGTGTGCCCATGAGAGTACACCCACCCACACCACCCACATACTCTACAACATCCCTCACATCAACCTCACATCAACAACACATCAACAACACAACATACCACTGGAAACAACCCATTGGGCTTACAAAACTCGTCCTGTGCATTCATATAACTACACACACTGCCTGGTACCAGTGCAAGTGGGGCATCAGGCCCCACCAGCATAGCCACTGCACCAGCACCACCTGTGGGACGTGCAGGTCCCCGTGCATAGGCCGCAACATCAGTGGCCACCACCAGGGCGAATCGGCCATCCCACATGCTTGATGTGCACCATTGCAAGGCGTTGAGCAGCGCTGCGGTGCCACCATAGCATGCATGGATGCAGTCTGTGCCGAGGATGTCGTGGTTGTTTTCCAAAGCAAACAGACGCATGAGGTGGGATTTGATCGATTTGCTGCGATCTGGATTGCTCTCGCTGCCCACTTCAAGACGGCCTATTTTTGATGGGTGGATGTTGTACTTTTCCAGCAAGCGGGTTGTGACTGTGAGGGCCATGGAGACTGGATCCTCACAGGGAGTGCAAAACGCCAGCGCATGCTGTGTGGGTTGTGTGTTGGTGTGGGGGGTGTTGACCAGGATGTTGACTGGTTGATGGTGGTTCACCAGGGTTTTGTGATAATGCTCACCTGACCGAGGCCTATTGTGTATTTGCCTTGGGAAACACCATCTGCTTGCTCCAGGTCGCGTGCAAGTACACAGGTGTTGGGAGTGTACAATTCAATACATAAGATTCCCACAGAGTGTGCAACATGATGCTGCATCTTGTGGACTATCTTAATGTACTATCTCAAGGTGCTGTTGTTCTCAATCATAACATACGGAGATCTGCCATAGAGCTCGCTAGCGCCTTGTTTGTCAGTATTATCATTTATTTCTTTTGCAAGAAATGGACGTTTTCATTACACCTTTGTAAACCATTGGCATATTGGATATCAATAGTAATGGTTGACAGCATGTACAAGCTCAGAACATCAGTTATTCAACTAAACAAAGCACACGTATGGATGACACGCCTCGGATGACGTTGCCTCACCGTGTCACGAGGTGTGTTCCATATACAAACACGGCCTGGCCATTACCTACCATGACAAACTCTTTTTGTGCAAACACACAAACCAATCAATCACAGCACGCCTGAGCACCCCCCCAATGTGCGTGTGGACATTGGCACACCAGCAGTGGATGCAGGCTTTTCTGCACTCTGGCAGCCCCAGCAGCATGCACCAGCACTTGTGCACACATCCCAACCACCACCCAATGCCCAGCAGTTACAGTACCGGTACGGGCATCCCATACCAACATGTACCTGCCTTTCTTCCATCGCCCGTCTTTCCTTCTTTCCTGTGTTTCCTCCTTTATCCATCCTCTCTTGTCCGTACCATACCCTCCATACATGCAATCCCCCCCCACCACAAACAGGCCCCTCATGCCATCAGATCTCCACATGCTACGCCTCGCCCATGCTGCTGTCTTTCCTATAGATTACGACATGGCCTTTTACAATGCTGCGGTACATTCTACTTCTGGGATATTCTCTTGGGTGGCCATGCATGCGAGTCAGGGGCGGCCTGATGCATTGGTGGGGTTTGTTACTGCGAGGGTGGTGCGTCTGGCCGAGGTGGACAGGTAGGTGGTAGTTGTGTGTGTGTGTGTGTGAGAGAGAGAGAGTGTGCAAAGAATATACAGTCCAAATAGTGTGTGTGTGTGTGTGAGAGGATGTTGCTCATGCATTGTTGCTCATGTTGCTAGCAATGTGTGAAATGCACAATATGTGGAAATGCACAATGTGTGGAATTGCAAGGAATGTGGTATACAATTTGATGGAAGCATGTGCCATACAGGAATTCATGATACACCCCCACAACCACCCCCACAACCACCTCCCCACACCTACAGCTTGGAACGCATGTTAATGGGGCTGGAAGGGGTTCTTCTCGATGGTCAATACGCAGCCTATGTGCTCACCCTCGGTGTCGCCCACCCATGGAGGGGTGTGGGTGTTGCCACTCGCCTCATTGACCTGTTGCTGCGTAGTGCAGCACAACGGGGTTGTGTTGCTGCCTACCTGCATGTGTTGAGTGAAAATGGGGATGCACAGCGGTTGTATACGAGGCATGGGTTTGAGCAGCGTGGGTTATTGAAGGACTTTTATTCTATTGAGTATGCTGGTGGTGTGGTGGTGTGGTTGTGTGTGTGTGGTAGTGTGTGTGTGCATGTATGTGTGCGTATATATTGTGTATGGGCATGTACATTGTGAATGTGTATACACCTTTCCTCCCATCAACCCAACCCCCCCCACACACCCACACCAACACACACAGGAGCGCACGTAAACCAGAACCCACACGCAACACATACAATGCCTATCTGTACTGTAGACACCTCGACACCACCAGGCCCACTACTGCCACCTCGTCCATCCTCTTTGCAGCTATTGCACCATTACACACCTTGTTATTGTCACTCACATCATCCTGCATGCCTGCCTGGCAGACCACAGATGCCCCTCACTACAGATTTGGGTGCGTTGTAGTGTTACAGGGGAGGAAAGAGGGGTGTTGTTGTGGTTGGTGGGGATGCTATGTGTGTGCAATCTGAAGAAAACAACCATGGTAACTCTACCCCCATTACACCGCCCCCTTCATCCCACCACCTTGTTTTCAAATACCCAACACCTATCCCACAGGCAGCACACTGTGGATGCATCCCGGGTGGTGCCACTGGGCCCCGCTGCTGCTGTGCTAGAGGCTAGGTATCGCCCAAGTGATGATGGCAATAGTGGGTGTTTCCCGGGGGTGGGGTCCATGTTTCCTGGGATGTCCATGTGTCTGCCATGGGGGGGGCCTTCCACCAGGAGCGGCATGGGGGCCCTGCTGGAGCATGGCACAGTGAATATGGGGACCCCTTGGTTGCAGCGGCTGTTTGTGCGGCATGGGATGGGGGAGGAGGGAGGGGGCGGGGGGGGAAGTGGAGGGGGGGGGAGTGCAAAACGGGTGCTTGTGAGCAAGTCACATAATGTGTGAGCTTTTTTTGTTGATGCTGGTGTTTGTGATGGTTTGTTGTTGGTGTATGTGATGGTGTTGTGTGATAGTACATTTTCTGTGGGAAAGACTTGTAGTGGTGCTGTTTTTCTCTTGACTCATCCTGATTTCCCTTGTGTCTTGACCCTGTGATGACCAGGTGTACTGTGCGCTTGAACTGTATGGTTTGTATTGAAAGATTGTTGCACCTTTTTGGTTTTGGTACCTTTTCCTTGTTGCTTTGTGTGGTGTTGTATGGTAATCAGAGTGCATTTGTTTTCGCTGCTGTGTTTGAGAGTGCTGCATTGGTGTTGCATTGATGGTGTTGATTAGTATGCTTGTGCCGTTGTGTGTGACCTATACAACACCGTCACCTCCCCCGTTGTGGGGACACTGATTTGTAGTTCAACTTGACCACAGGATATGATAGTATGTTTCATCAGTGTGCTTGGTTATCTGTCTCTGTTTCCTTGCGATACAATGACAAAAGAAAATTATTGAGCATGTTGTGACAAATGTTGCCATATTCACTCGCTTACACACAGCAACCATCCAACCATCACACATCTCCGTGCCCCACACCTCAATACGCACACCTCAACACTCACACCACATACACTCGATCATCATCTTCATTGCCATCCTGCGCCCCACTACCCACCTGCACCCCCACCCCACTCCCCGGCGAGACAAAGACAGTGGGCGCTGGTGTAATTTGATGCAGCAACTCCAATTTCCACACCTCAGGCGTTGTCCAATCATCTTGCAACAGCCCCCCTGTGTCCCCACTGTTGGGGTTGAGGCACCAGAAAAAGCCCACATCAATTTTCAGCTGTATGAGAAACTGCGCAAACGCCTGCATCCACACACGATCCTTGCTTCCTGGCTCTGCACGGCCGCCCCACTCACCTAGGATCACAGCTGGGTAGTTCTGGTGTGGAGGTGTGTGTTGAGGTGCGTGTTGAGGTGGTGTGGTTGTGCACATGCATGCCCACTGTCGGTGCCACACAGCGGGGAGGTTGTGGGGAAAGTCGGGTTTGGAAAACAGTGCTTGTGGGTGCACACTGGGTCCATACACCTGTGTGACATAATCTTCATGTATCACACATGTGCAACCAAGATGTGTTTCCTTGTCTCCCCACGTACAACCATACACATCTCCCCACCCATACACATCTTCCCACCCATACACATCTCCCCACCCATACACATCTTCCCACCCATACATGTGGTGAGTATACCAACTTGTCTCTCACACTCAACTGCACAGGGCTGTTTACTGCACCTGCAATATGCCCCCCCCACCAGGTATGATCCCCATTCCCCCCACGTTCCACGCCCTCTACAAAAATCAGCATACGGGGACAGACAGCAAGCACTGCATTGCCCAAACGCGCTGCAGCCTGTTTCCAGTCCACGCTGTGCCCACCAGTACCCCATTGTGCAGCGCCATGGGGTTCGTTTTTAATGTCAATACCTACTATGTTCCAGTATTTGTTCCCAAAGCGCTGCGTCATGTATTGCAGGCCTTGTATGACTGCAGATTCTGGGTACTTGTCATTGTACCAGAGTGGTGGGATGTCTGTAGATGATGATGGTCGATGATAGCGGTGAGTGGACATGTACATGAGGGAGGTCATACAATGGTCGTACATCACCTTTGTCTGCTTCCAAGCGATGGTTGTCGAGCAATACAAGGATACCACGTGCACCAGCCTGTGGTGTGTGCTGTAATAGGTGCTTTCTAGGACACCGTGCGCATCATGTACATATATAGCACCATGCACCTTTTCAATGACCCGTTCCATTACTTGAAGGGATGTGCAGTGATCCAAGTCGGGATTTATGGATGCATTGATGGTCTTTGGCATTGTGTTGGGGTTGAGAGCGAGCTGCAAGGAAAACGGCAACCTTATGGCATTGATGTTGTTTTTCACCAACCAATCGAGATAAAAGTCAATATCATGCACCCAGAGCCCATGGACACACGCATCTGGAGTCTCGAAGCCAAACCATGAAGTTCCCTTGATGTGCACAGCCTGCGAACCCATCCATAACTGTCCGTGATGGGATGTCAATTCCATGGTAGCCCTGTTACATGAGCAATACGTGACAATTGATGGTGATTAACGGTACAACAACAACAAAGTTAACAACAACAAAACCACACACACATCAGAATTTATTTGTGCTTCCTTGGTAATTGCCGCTCGATCTTGCTTGCCACTGCCTTGAGCATCATTGTAAATGCATCATCCTCCGATGTTGCCCTGTGCAACGAATCCCACCGTACGCATTGGTGACAGGGTATGCTACTATACTGCAGCAGGTGCCATACACGATGCAGGGTCGCCAGCCGCTGCAGGGCCCCCTCCACACCCTGCCGTTGATGCAGCTGTGCAACTGCATCCACAGTGTTGACCAAGTCCACCAGTACCTGTGGTATATATTAGAAAAATGGTACATATTAGAAAAGCAAAGAAAATCCGTGTGTGCTCCCAACACACAAGGGGATTGCCGCACCATGCCAACAATTTGAGACAGTGTATCTGCAGCAAACCATGTCAATGCCGCAAACAAAAAACCCACCTGTTCCTCAGACATGCCAACCATGAGTATATCCTCCCACGGCACAAACTCGCGAAACGGCATCGCACGCAGCGTATCCCCATGTAGCACCACAGGTATCCCACCATCAGCCACACAGTCCCACAGTTGCTTTCTCGACCACTCATCCCCTGGTAGCAACAAGCAGTACCATGCCGATTTTACCACGGTGGCCACTCGTTGGGGGTGTCCCCGGTCCCATGCTGCCGTTCGACATGCAGCAGGTTGTGCATCACAATCTTCGTATGCTGCAGTTTGTAACGAGTTGAAGGGCCATGCAAATATCATGGACACCAGGTAGGGGGGGGTCCATGCAGGCAGGGGGTGGGAGGCTGACGACAGGGGGTGGGTTGAGGGGGACCCCAGGATGTCTTGGGTAAGCCTTCTCCGTTGCTGTTGGACAGTGGTGGTTGTATCCTCTGAGGGGGTGCCTTCAGGTGCCTGCTGTTGGTCTGCCACTGGCTGTTGTTGTGTTATGTGTTGATCGATTGGTCCTTGTACCAAGTCAGCATTCTCAATGCTCCCAACATTGTTGTCATTATGAATGCTCGTGTTGCCCCACCCATCTGTGCTGTCAGACCCATTTGTGCTGTTGGGCATAACACCACCATGCAAGATAAAGGCATCATGACTGAGGTCATGCTCCGTTTCCACTGTCACATGAACCATGCCTTTGTCTTCCTGCATCATTCCTGGTTGCCGCACTCCTTTTCCTTGTTCTGCATGGGCATTCCCCATTCCTCCCATCCCGTGTTTTTCTCCGAATCCCTCTCCTTCTTGCGTTGTGCCCTGTATTTCTATTGTGTCGCTGTTCCTGTCAGGATCCACTGCTGTGCTTCCAGGGCCAGCATCTTGCAGAGCGCGTTGTGCTGTGTGGACCCATGCTAATGGGCGGGTTGCTGCAGGGTGATGATGACGGTTGCTGGGGTAGGGCACCAGCACCATGTTGCTCTGTGATGATACATGTGTGATGGTGCATGTGGCACAAAATGTATGAAGCTGTTGTTTGTAAAAAAGGTCAGCCATGTTGCTCCACCTACCCACCCAACCACAAATGCACGCGCCTTCACCTCCATCCAACCTGCAATTGTATGTCGCGTTCATTTGCACTCGAGCCCACCAACAGCAGCAAGCGTCTGCGCAACTGCAGCTCCGTGCCAACAATCAGTGGCAGCGCGCGAGGGGGGTCCACACAGCCGAGCAACAAGGGCGGCCCTCCTTGGGTGCCAAGGGCATGGAGGAAGGCACCAAACACATCTGCTAAAGATTCATTGATTGCACCTGTATCATGATGGTGGTGGTATGTGTGCGCGTATTTACCGATATATGTTGTGTCTGCCCCATGTGCTGTGCACATGGTGACGCAAGTGTTGCAGCTGTACTTGTTGATATGCATGCACACATGTTTGCGCATGTTTGCGAGCACCCGTCTGTACCTCGGTCGAGTGCATATTGATACAATGCAGAGGGGCAGGGAATAAAGGTGATGTCTGCTTGGGATTCCATATCCATACGCAAGGGGGAAGTGAGCAGCTGGGACCAAAAATGTGCCTCTGTGGGAGAAACAGATAATGGAAACAATAATACACATGAGTGACAATACACAGATTGAGAATCACCAGAGTGATAATACACATTTGGGTACCACACATGCAAGGTACAGTACACACAAGCAGGCCTACAGCAACAAAGAGTATATGACTCATAAGAATGCCGCACACACCAAGTGCATTTTGACTCGTGTTGAGGAGCGACAAATCTGTGCCATTGACCGGCCCCCCCAATGGCGCAGCAAGGTGTTTGGTATAAAATGGCTCCGCATCCCAGTCTGTCAGGTTGAATAAGGCAGGAGGCAGATCCTGCACATACACACGTACAAGGTTGGATGCATCATCTGGTGGGACCAGAAAGGACGCATCGTGGATGAGGCGAGTGGATTCTATGTGGAGGCACTGCAGCGGATGCTGCACCAGGTGCTGACAGAGGAGGACAGAGACTATAAAGGTACATGCAATGGTTGGGAGCAGCACAAGCAGGCAGGCATAACGCCTGCGTGAGCACACTACATATTGAGGCATGGTTATGGCTGATTCATGGGAGGTGCCCTCTGTGATTATGGTGGGAAATTCATTACGTATAAACTTGCATGATATCGAAACCAGACACACAACCATGCCTGTGTTGGGTTGCGTGTTGGTTTTTGGGTTGATGATGTCATCTTGTTTTTTAATGATCACACTCGCTGGAAAAGTGTTTACATTACACGCCTAGCAAGGTGCATGGTGTGTCGGGGAAGTGCAAGCAAGCGAGCGTACGCATTGTTTATTGATAATGTGCTATTTTTTATCACAATTTCTAGTTGTGCACGCAATGGTGTAGCACAGTGAAGCACGTTGAGGGGGATCGCTTGGGGTTCCTCAAGTGGGTGGCATGCTGCTGCTTTGATGGCGCCTGTGTGCATGAGGCTGGCGTACTCATATGTATGTACAAAGTTGTGCACGGGTGCGTGTGGGCCCAGAACAAGAACCAGCATACGCATTTTTAATACTCGTGTATTGCCACGCGACATAATTCTTTTGACCGTCTGTACATACAACTTCTTGGTCATATATTGCCAAATCACATTTCAAACATACAACAGCTCGGCGTGTGGCGCTTGTTTCTTTGACCCGATCATCCAGCATCCGATTCCACACACCGTTTATACGTGCACGCGTTTCGTATGACAATACCGGAGATCATCTGACCACTAGCAGCACATACACAAGCACATTCGCAATGCAAAAGAGCTTCATCTTGTTGTCATTTTTCTGTGTTGCTAGTCTGCTGCTCGGTACGTGCATTTTGGCGACGTCGTGATATAGAAGACGGTGCATTGACGACGATTGCATTTGGGTGCAATCCACATTGCAAACAGGTGCTTCAGCTGCACCTGCATTTGGGCAGCATGTTGTGCCACCTGAACCAACAAAGGGACCCTCCCGTCGCAGCAGACTCAAGGTATGTTTTGCAACCCGGCTGCACACTTGTGTGGCACATACACGCCTGCTTGCACACAGGTGCTGGTGGTGACATCTGCACGCCTCACGCCCTGCGCATCCCCCACGGGCAGCTACCTCAACACCTTGTCCTTGTTCAACAAGCAAAACTTTGCCCAGTTGCACGGATATGGCTTTCACTGGAACATGGTGCAGCTTGATCCAAAACTCAAGGTGTGGACGTGTTGTTGATCACGATCACATGACGCATACATGCCACCACCACATGCCACCACCATCACACTCCTCACAGGGCCCCTGGAACAAAATTGCAATTCTCCGCCACCTTACCCGCATCTATACCAGTGCGGCAATGGAATGGATACTGTGGGTGGACAACGACACCCTGTTTGGTCTGATGGATCGCATAATCCCATTCATGCGCTACGCCAACAAGGACCTCGTGGTGTGGTCCAATCACCCTGAAGAGATTACTGAAAAATGGAATGCATGGGGTATGTAGGATGGTTTTTGTGCACCTTTATGTTCTACCTTGATGTGTCTGTCGTCATATGGTGAGGGTCCCATGATACAGTCCCACAACAGCCAGCCAGTATCCAGTAGCATTGCCATTGGAGCACCCTGCTATAGTCATAGCAGCACCATTGTAGCAGAATAGTCACATTAGCACCCTATTGCAGTCATTTTCACTGTTCTTCAGCCCAGCACATGCAGCCCCATACAATCCCAAGTCAATCCCACCAACAGGTCTCAACACGGGTGTGCTACTCATTCGTAATACTGCATGGAGTCGCAAATTGTTGGATGACTGGGCCACCCTGGGCATTGATTGGCCCTCTGAGGATCCCACTGCTGTACCTCAAGTGGTAAATACAACATTACAACAGGTAATGATTACAATCTAGTATAATACAAATAAAATATAATAAGTATTGTCATCATTGTTATATCAGTAATGGTAATACACTGATGATGATGATACAATTGCTATACTATAAACACACACACACACAGGATATGGCAGCAGAGGTGCTCAACCACAATGCCCAGCTGTATGATCAGTCAGCACTAGTATACCTGTTTAAGAAAAATCCCGACCTGCTTGAACGTGTGTTTTTTGAACACAAGTGGAAGTATGGCTTTCATGTGCATTATTTGTCAGACATGCCCATTGCCCAGGTGTGTGTATGCAGGCAGCCCCAATGGGTGTGTGTGTTCATATGAATATGTATTCATACATACATCACCATGTGTGCAGCGCACATCATCACTGATCTGCATCACTGGGCATCAATGTACAATTGCTTTGGATTCTCATTTCCATCACAATGCAGCATATGAATACAGCAACAAGTGTGGCATTTGTCCAACCTCATGTCCAACCTCGTGTCCAACCTCCACAAACCCCCTCACCACCACGTACAGGTTGGCAACTGGACAATGCCCCTGATCATACACTATGCAGGTGCCCAATTTTGCTCCTATGGCAATGTCGATTCTGCTGAAACACGCATGGAAAGCATTTTCCACTATCTCACATTATTTGGGGTGTCACTCAACCAAACATGTACGCTGCTGGGGGAGGAATGGGAGGGGTACAGTCCCGTGAATGCATACCAGCAGCTCCAGGCTATGGACACCACACTGCCACCACTGCCTAATACACTTGTGACACTACCCAATGGGCTGGTGACGTGGTCTGGGCAGGGCAGTGGGGAGGGTGTCATCTAAGACCCTCCATGGTGAAGACCCTATGGTGAAGACCCTATAGTGAAGACCACATGGTGAAGACCGTATGATACATAGTGAAGACTGTATAGTGTCATCAAAGGCACTCTATGGTGTCATCTAAGACACCATGAGGCTGTGCTTGTGACAAAGGGACTGTTGGGTAATGCGGTGTCCAAGAAGCACGGCAACGGGGAGGAAATGAGAGGGGCCAAAGGGGAGGAAATGAAAGGGGGGTCGGGTTGCTTTTGGCCCCCCCACTACAACTATCATGCATCAATCTCATACCCACAAACATGCGCGTTTTCGTGGTGGTTGCACCATCCTGTACGACTGTGCACTGCTGTCCATTGCACAGTGCATGGTGTTTTTCTTGTTGCACGCATTTCGCTCTGGTCGACGTAGATGTAAGCATACTGCACGGAAGCAAGGTTGCAGCTACAATGGGTGGTGTGGTGGGTGGGGAAAAGAACACAGCACATATTATGTTGCATATATGCTGCACCAACGCGTACGAATTGCTATCACTCAACACAAGAGTCAACACATATGTTTCTATGACCCCAGACAGACAAAAACACAAAATCAAGGGTGCTATGGGAGGAGACAAAATTAATTTCAGGCACAAAATTGTGATCGCAAAGCCCTGCTGTGGGTCATGAATCTGCAAGCATTCGTGTACAGAAAGAACACTTTCATACACACACAAACACACACACACGCCTGTCAAAACTACTGGCAAACACCTACCACCACAATCAGTCATGCCTCATATATTCTCATGACCTTCTCATTCTTGTTGACCACCAGTCAAACGCTCCAATGAGTCGGTAATCGCTTTTCGAAACTGGGGTTTACAAAGCAAAAATGCACTCACATGTCCCCCAGGGACCCACCGGACCTCACTCCCGGGCCAATAGGCAGCCAGCTGCTCTACAGATCCACGATCCACATACACATCATCTGTTGCTCCCACCAGTACCGCCGCGTCAGGACGTCGTGGGCTGCGTGTGGGGGTGTGACATTGATGATGGGTTGTGTGTGATGATGGGGTGTGGCATTCGTACACACGATGGGGTGTTTATTTCGGGTAGTAAACTGCACTTTTCACAGATGCGAGATAGTGCATAGTTGTGTCCAAACAACACCCACGTACCCAATACACACCAAAAATACACACACACATTCAATACATACCAATAACTCACAATACACCCACCCAAAACACAAACACACACCGTGGGTATCGTGTCACATCTGTGTACGCCTCCAACACCTGTTCCAGCCAATACCATGCTTCTGGGTGTCCCCCCTCGGGGCTGTGCTCCAACACAGCGGCCTGCTGTTGCTGCAGCACATCTTCTCCCCCCGGGAGGGGCAGGGTCCCCTGCTGCTGGCGCCATGATGCATGGGCCTGATCAAGTGCATGCATGCGCGCATCATGTGTGACAGCTGCATTGTATGCAGGATTTGTAGTGGGTGGGGTATGTGCAGTGGCAGGAGCATCATCCCATGATGGTGTGTTGGGTGCACGTGATACAGTTGGTGGTTGGTCGACAACATGGTGGTCGTCAAACATGTTGATTGCACTTGCTTGTTGAAAGTCAACACATAAATGGTTGCCACTGGTGACATCACGTGAGGGTGGCGGGAGGCTCCCATCATGCGGCAGCATCCCTGCTGATGGTGGTGATGTCTGATGCCCAATGTCCGAAGATGATACTGCTGGTGACAAGGTGCTCTCGTCAAATTCGCGTCCACCACCACCAGCCCGTTGTTGTCGCAGCAAGGCCCCCCGTTGTATGGCCGCCATGGCAGAGATGGCACCCTGCACGGCATGCTGGACATGCCGCTGTCGTTTGTCATGCTGCGTAACCAGGGGCTGCCATGCAGTTGCGTGGCGCAGGGCCCCTCTGCAGTAGGCCGTGGCAGCACTGCGGGGGGCCAGGAGGGGTGCACAGGCAAGATCCCCTGGGTAGAGGGATGCCACCATGGCTGCATGCACACCACCCATACTGAAACCAGAAACACCTTTGTTTTGGGGGGGAGGTGTTGGTGTGTGTTTGCAGGACTTGGGATGACTATACATGGCATCAGTATGCACCAACAACACATGGACGCCCCATGCCCATACACTATCCCCCACCCACAACATACCTAATCTTTCCATGCCCTGTATCTGTGCCCAATGCAGCAGCAACAAGCTCTCTTCTATGGTGGCACGACCAAGCGCAAGCAAATCACTCACATGCGCCAATTTGCTGCCCCATTGCCCAGCTGGCCTACGCTTGCCGTAATAGGGGCTCTCCAGTGCTACAGATGCTATGCCATGTTGCAAGAGTGGAATGCCCAGGGAGAGTCGTCGATCAAAGCCATGGTCACCAGTGCCAGCAAGATGAACCACGAAATCAATGGGGGTGGATGGGGGGAGTATGGGGAGGAGCATGCGGGCACGGGCAATGCGGCTTTCGGGGGGGAGACCATCGTATATAGCGCCCGTGCACGGGGTACTGTGCGTGATGGGTGTGTGTACCGTGGTGATGTTTTTCGTGCACATGTGTGGTCATCATACATACCGAAACTCACAGTGCAACAATTTGTAGGGAATGCCCTGGTATGTGCGTTGATGGATGGTTTGCCATGCCAAATTTGTGTCGAAATGTTCTGGAGGCCATGTTCCTAGGGCGTGGCGGTCATGCTCAAAATCAATCACACTGAAATCTCCCCATCCCTTGGCGAAAAAGGGGTTGACAAAACGGTGTACCAGCCTGCTATACCATATGTCTATCAATCTGCCTGCACGAGCAGACAGGATATCGAGCATGGTGTGTAAGTGTGGAGAAAAGTGGGGGAGTAAAATATTCATAACACGAAATCGTTGCTACCTTATTTTCTCTGAACAGTACTACATAGGTGGCTTTCATATATTTGCATATACGTGCTGAGAAGGAACACAACGTCTGCAACGAGGGGTTGCATCAGGCACTTGCTGCTGCCACCCTTTGCACACGCTCCCTAGTATCCCTTGTGTGCACATTGTGTGCATCAGTTGCAAGCATAAAAGACCAGGCTTTCACGAGAATTGCGTGACAAGCCATTGCATGCCCAGTCAAGGTACCAACAGCCGTCTGCATCACACAGTTGTTTATTTGCTTGGGAGAATGATGAAAGGATTGTCCACATACTGCACTTCTTAAAGCTTGTGTTTGCTGCTTTCATGCAGTCTCGAGTTTCGCTTGAGTGCGACATCAACGGCACCATCTGGCTTGTTGATGCATGCTGCCCTGTGTGACAGCACTGCATTTGCAACAAGGCCATACATGACATCACCACAACACCATTACCACATGGCATATCAGATATTTGCATGTTACGCAATGTTTACCATGTCCAACCAATCACAGATTGGCATCCTACGCTTGCTGTACACTCCTAAACCCTGCCTTGTGATGACAACCTTGTAGCAGCTGCCCCATCCACATGGCTGGTGACGTGCGGCGTATCGAACAACGGCACGCGACCGACAACGGCAGCACACATTCCCCCCCACGTGGGGTCAACAAGTTGCCACCAGTATCCAGCAACCCATTCCTTGCAGATGCTAAAAAACTTGTGCAGCAAAGACAAGAGGAAGCCACTGCTGCTGCTGCCACTGTTGCTGCCACGCCCCCCCCGAGCATTGGTGGTGATGGCGATCATGGGGATGATGATGATGGGATGGACCACACTGCAGCAGCACGGAAGCCATTGCCACCACCAGCAGCAGCATCGGGCAGCAAACGCAAGCATTCACCTATTGTATGGTCACGACAGCAAGAGGAACAAGAAGGTGATCACGATGATGCTGGTCATGATGATGATGATGATGATTCTAATCACAATGCTGCACAACAGCATCCCAAAGGAAGACCCCCCAAGGCAGCGCGTATGGTGGCATTTGGGGATGATGTCGTGACACAGCACGTTGACAACACACCGCCACATAGCTCGGGAAACACCACCCCTCGAGACGCACGCCACAACGGCGATCATGCTGCTTCACCGCACAAGGATGGGGATGCAGACACCCATCGTGTTGGAGAGCAGTCACCACTGGGGGGGTCGGATCGTCCAGCACGCAGTGGGTTTAGCAGTCGATGGGCAGATGAGCTTGACGATGTAGAACCAGAGCCTAGTGTGGTGCAGGGGGGTGGGATGGGGGAGGAAAGCGAGGGGCCCCTGCCGGGCCCCGCCTTGCCGCAGGGCCCCCTCCTGGACCCTGCGCATGTGTATGGGGAGGTTGATGGAGGGATGCGGGGTGGGAGTAGTGGTGAGGAGGATGAGGAGAGAGGGGATGATGAGGGGGAGGGAGACGAGGAGGATGAAGATGATGAGATTCCGGTATGTGTTGTGTTTGTTGTTGGTGGTGGTGGGTGCAATGTGTGTGTGTGTTTACATGTTCATTCTACATGATTTTGTTCTATACACTTCTCCACTACAATACACCTCTACGCACCTTTTTTACAACCACCTCCCCTCTCCTCACACCTCCCCTCTCCTTTCCTCACACAGATGCCCAGTATGATGAATGAGTGTAGAGATGTAGACTGCTTTGAGAGGTTGAATAAAATAAATGAGGGGGCATATGGGGTGGTGTTTCGGGCACGGGATAAGCAGACCGGGCGTATATGTGCATTGAAAAAGGTGTGGTGGTGGTACTGCATGGTGGTGGTGATGGGATACTCGTTGCTGCATGGGGTACATGTGGGGACTGTTCACATGTATCCACACGTATTTTCTTCTGCATGTCCCTTGTATTCACCTTTATTCTTACATGCCCCTTGTACACACTATTCCTGTATTTGCTTGTCACCCCTGTTGCATTTCCAGTTCCTCCCCTCCTATTGCCCAGTCTCACCCCCATGCACCCACCTTTCTCCCCCCACCTTGCTCCACACACATCCTCCCCCCACCCCTTTTCCCCCCACCTTTCTCCACACACACCCCAAAAAAATTCTCACACAGATAAAAATGGATCAAGCAGCGAAACGAGAGGGGTTTCCATTAACAAGTGTGCGTGAAATAAACGTCATGCTTTCCCTCAAGCACCCCAACATAGTCAACGTGAATGAAGTGGTTATGGCTCGACATGACTTGGACTCTATATTCATGGTTATGGAGTATATGGAGCATGATTTAAAGGTATTGGTAGTGTGGAGAACTGTGGTGCAGACATACACATACACCCACATACACCATTTGGATTGTTGGTTTATTGCAACAGCATACACACACATACAATCTTCAAATTGTACATTTATTGCATCAGCACACACACCACACACCCACACACCAGACTCTCTCTCACACACGCATACACCAGCCACCCCCCACATACACACAGCATTTGGCTGACAAGCGCATGACCTCCCCCTGGGCACTCAGTGAGGTCAAGTGCCTGATGCAACAACTGCTCTCAGGTGTTGCCTACATGCATGACCAGTGGGTGATACATAGGGATTTGAAGACAAGCAACTTGCTGTATAATAGGTATGGGGTGATAGTGGATATGTGGTGGAGTGTGTATGTGTGTGGGGGGGGAGTGTGGGTATGTTGTGTGTGAGGTATGGGGTGCTGCTTGGGTTGATCATATCATGTATACCTACGTACATGTACGAATGAAAACGCCAATCCAATACACCAATCGCACACGCACATCAACGCACTCATCACCACACACACACACATCACCCTCATCAACACACAATCACTCATGACATTCTCATCACACACACAACCAATCACACACACCACTCACAATATTCTCATCACACACCCTCATCAACACACAACCAATCACAGCAAAGGAGAGCTCAAGATATGTGACTTTGGCCTAGCAAGGCAATTTGGTGACCCAGTGCACAAGTACACTGAAGTGGTGGTCACGCTGTGGTACAGGGCCCCTGAGTTATTACTGGGGACCCTCAAATATGGGCCTGCAATAGATATGTGGTCGATTGGGTGCATCATGGCAGAATGGCTGCTGAAAGAGGTGTGAAAGGAGGAAGTGGGGGGGGAGGTGTTGTTGTTGTATGGGGGAGGGTGTTGTTGTTGTAGGGGGGAGGGTGTTGTTGTAATGGGGAGTGTGTTGTTGCATGGGGAGGAGTTGTTGTTGTGCAGGGGTGTATGCAGGGGTGTATGCAGGGGAACAATGGAGTTGGGAGAATGATGCATCTGGTGAATGTGCATATTGAAACGCACACCCATTCCCTCATGACCACACCCCAATTCCCTCAACAGCCATTGTTCACTGCACACAAAGAGATTGACATGATCCGGGACCAGTTTAAACTCCTAGGTGCCCCCACGCGCAAAACATGGCCCGAGTTGACGAGCATGCGTGGATATGGGGCCATCAATTTTTCCATCTTTCCCAAACGTTCCAAGTTGCGGGAAAAGTTCCCCAAGGCCACCCCGGGAAGGCCGGGGTTGAGTGATGCAGGGTTTGACTTGTTATCAAGGCTGTTGGCGGTCAACCCAGCAGATCGTATTATTGCAAATGAAGCACTGCATCATGAATGGTTTCGGTATGTGTTTGGGGTGGGTGGTGTCAGAAACACAAGCCGCGCTATCTTGGACAACACAATAACAACACACCCATCACCACAACACCAGGGAGCCTCCGCTTGGCAAGGACAAGGTGATGATGCCCACATTCCCAGCGACCAATGAGCACGGGAATGCACCGACAGGGACGGTGTTGGGTGCCTTGGGGACAAATAACAAGAGCCCTGATCCTCGTGCTGGCCATGCTTGAAATTTGTCATTTTATTCAGTGTTGTTATCTAGTGCTGCTTGTACACATAGCTGATTGTTGTGTACGTGTAATAGCCTCTGATACATATGAATTGGTAGATCTCGCTTCCCCCCATGCGTGATGAGGCTCACGCTGGAGGATATCATCAATCGAATATGTACTGATACTGCATTTGCAGATGCCTGTACGCAATGGCTCCAGGGCAGCACAACAACGTGCCCATGGGTGCCATCAACCCACCATCAAGATGCCCAACTCCCCCCATCCCCTCGACACCCAAACTTTCCGCAAGACAGACATTCATTTGCAACTGCACTGCTCAACACACTACGTGACGCTGCTGATGCATTGTCACCGAGCACCATTGCAACACCACTGCCCACACCGGTGTCCAGCCACAACAACAACACAGCGAGCACCTCAGCACCAAGCTTGGCATCAGACAAAGATTTTCCTTCACTTGGCGGTGGTGGTGGCACGCAGCATACAACGGTGCGGAGGGTGGCGGGTTGATCATATGTGTTACCGTACAGTGTGGCTGTCCATGATGCGCATGCTGTGAATGATGTTTTCACTCTCCCCAACACAGGCAGCATCTACTGACAGCACCACTCTCCTACACAAAGCACCCTTGATAACAGCAACACTTCCAACACCTGCAACAACAAGTACAACACCCAACCCCGCCCCTTCCAAGCAGCCCCCTCGCAAAGGTCTGCTGTAGTATACAATGTTTGCACATGATTGCACATGATTTTTTGTACACAATGTGATACATGCACATTCTTGTGTGTCGTTCTAATGCACATGTGCACACCATCACCTGTATACACACCCACCCACCCACCCACCCACCCACCCACTGACACATTCAGGTAGCGTTAAGCCAAAACGAAAAATTCAGCCTAGTAGAGTTGCTGATGTGAAAAAGGACACCACCTTTACCAGTGCTCCTGTTGTATCTGCTGCAACACACACATCACAATCAGCACTTGGCAACACACACGAGCGCGACGGCAACACACCACCAAGCACATCGTCTGCCGCAACACCCCTGGCGCAACCTCGGGTGGGTGGGTGCGTTTGTGTGGGTGGGTGGAGGAATGGAAGGGAACACAACAACACACTTTGTTTCTGTTGCATGCCCTTATTCACATGACTGTGTGCTCTTTCACATACCTGCGTGCTTTCCATCATACCCACACAAAACCCATTATTATTCTTTCCACCGACATTCCACAACCCATATTTCAAACAAGAACAGGTATTGCGAGTGAGTCAGCGTAGTACAACACGCACCCCCACCCCCACCAACCCCACCAGTCCAGCAGTCCCTCTGTCATCAACCCCCACCCCCATCACAACTCCCAGCACTGCACCCCTCTCAGCGTCGCCCCTCTGTGCGGCAACCCCCTGCTCTGCCAATACCCCTCCCACCCCCCTTACCACCACCCTCACCACCACCCTCACCACCCCCCTCATCACCCCCAAAACACCCCACACACCTGCCACTGCCACCCCCAGTCACCACAAACCACTGGCTGGTGGGGCCTGGGGGAGGGGACCCCCTCGTGCAAGCGGCACCCCTCAGAGCGCACCGCCTGTGTTGGCTGCAGGGAGCCCTGCAGGGGCCCCTGTAGGTGGTGAGGGGGGTGGTGAGGGGGGTGCAGTGGATGGTGGGTCAACAGAGGTGGTGTGTGAGAAACCCAGCAGCGATGATGATCATGGTGGTGATGGTGGGAGCAACAAGAGCACAGGAGTACAGCATGGTGATGCTGCAGTGCCTCCTCCTCCACCTGCTGCTGCTCCTGCTGCACCTGGGGGGGGTGCTCAGGACCACACAATCACACAAGAAACAGCACGCCCCACAACAAAACCACCACCACCACAACAACAACAACAACCCCCACCACCCTCGGTATCAATCACACCACCATGTCAATGCCCCGCTGCAACACACGCACCTACTCAGACCTACACACCACCCCTCGCACCACTACACCTCGCTGCACTCACCCTACCTGGTCTCCCAGCACTCACACCTGAGCTCGACCTGCTGCTGCTGTTACTCGCCACACCAGCAGAATCAGTACCCTCCACACACTCCCCCGGGGGGTCCCAACGGTGCGTGTTGTGCTGTGGCGCACACGCGGCGCGCCATGCTGCGGCTGTATTTGAGGGTCTGCGCATGGCTGGGGTGTTGAGGGCCCTGCCCCCCCCTGTCGTTTCGGGCATGCTGTCGGTGGGGGGCCTCTCCACATGGGCACCTGCGGTGCATGCGGTGCTGCTTGACATGCACACCAACACTGCGCAGCAGCCCACGCTGCCAGAGGGGGGGGCCGCCGGGGGGCCCGCATGGGCCCCCTGGGCGGCCGGGGGGGCCACGCATGATGGGCGCATGTCGCGGACCCCTGCAGAGCAGCGTCAGGTGTCGAATAGGGAGTCGTGTCGTGACAGTTGGTTGAATGTGATGAGGGAGGCAGAGCAGTTGCTGCACTCCCTTGGTCTGGAGGGGGTGACGCCTGGTATGTGTAGAGAGAGAGGGTGTGTGTGCATACTTGCCGATGTGGTACATGCGTGATGTACGTGTATGTACAACCATACCATGCGCATTATTGCACAAATGATGCATACATATGTGCAATAAATTATCCTCATTGTCAACGCTATGCATCATCATACATCTCCATCGTATCATCATACACCCCCATAGCAGCATCATATCACACACCCATCAACACAGGCACCACCACCACAGGCAGTCATCATGATCAGGCCACTATGCAGGTGATGCAGCTACTCAGGGCAAAGGGTGCTGCTGTGATACGCAACCTCAGACCAGATAATACAATGGCATTTGCACAGCTGTTTACAAGTAGCCTCTTGCAGGTGTGGTGTTGTTGTGGGGAGTGGGTGTGGGGAGTGGGTGTGTTGATGTGTTGGTATGTCAGGTAGGAGCATCTGCATGATGAGTGGGTATGTATCTACACACCTTTATACACACACACCCTTACACACACACACACACGCACGCATGTTCCACCTGAATCACACACACCTATACACCACACACCCTACTCACACATGTCCCTCCCACAACACACTATACACACCCACTATACACACCCACTCACACAACACATCATATTCAGGCTGCCAGCACTGGGACTGTGCTGGTCGATGATCAACTCAGCAATCTTGCACAACAAGACCCTACACGCTTTCAGCAACTCGCACTGCGCCTCCAAGGGGTGCATGGGGGTGTGCATGGGGGTGTGCATGGGGGTGTGCATGGGGGTGTACATGGGAGACAGGGGAAGCCAAAAGGTAGGAGTGCGGTGTGGTAGTGTTGTTATTGTAGTGGTGTCTTCAAAGACATGTGCAATGTGTACGAGTGTGTGGCAACCACATACAAACATGTTGCAACCACATGCAAACATTTTCCAGCAACACACCCAGGTGGCAACACTGGAAAAGCAGACCCCCCTCCTCGAAATGGGAAAACCACACCTCAAGGGCCCGCCAAACGAGAGGGGGCCCCTGCTGTGGCGCGCTCGGGGGCTGATGGTGGGAAAAACAACAAAACACAGGGGCGTGATAATGGTACAGGTAGGAGTGTGTATGTATATGGCGTGCGTGTCTATATGACGTGCATGTGTGTGTGCATTTTATAGATGTGGTGGGATCCAACCACCCCCACCACATACGCACCACATGCACACCACACCACACCACACCACACCACATGCACACCACATGCACACTACACCACATTCACCCCCCCCCCTCCGCCCCCCACACAGCACTAGTCAGCATCAGTGACGCCACTACCCTGGAGCACATGGCCATGGTCCCCCCCGCCATACGCCTCCACCTCATGTTTCTTCATGCCGTTGACTCCTTCCGCCTCACCCATGCAGTCTACACATGCTGTGCCCGCCATTTGAACCACTGCCTGAGCACAGCATGCACATCGTGTGTCGCAGCGCCGCACCTCAGCGCAGCGGCGGCAGTGGCGGGGGCCCTTGGGTGTGTGTGTGGGCACGTGCAGCGGGAGGGTGGGGTGGAGGAACTGGGGGTTGAGGTGGAGGATGCGGTGGTGGGTGCTGTGGTGGGTGGGGTGGGGAGGGGTGGTGATGATGGCATGGCGGAGCATCGTACACAGAGCAGTCCCACCATACCAACACATGGTGCACACAAATCAACACCCACTCAAACCGTTCAGAAATCACCACCAATAGCAGCAGCAAAACCACCACCACCATCAGCAACAGCAGCAACAACAGCAGCACAACACGCTATGTATGGTGGTGTACCAGTGGCACTGATTGAAAGTCTTGCTGCTGCTCCGAGTGATGGTCGGTGTGCGTTGCTTGCTACTGTGGCGGCACTGCATTATGTACACGGCAGCATGGGGATGGTTGGTGAGGGTGTGCAGCATGGGCCTGGTACAAGGTACGTGGGATGGTGAGGGTGTTGCGTGGAGTATTGTGTGTGTATGTCTGGTTTTGGAGGTATGTCAATGGGTGTTCGATGAACAGACATACACACACCATACACACACACCATACACAGAGCATTATTACAGTTGCTTTGGTCCCTCAGAGATGCCCTCACCCTCCCCTACACACCCCTGACACAACCCCATACACCACCCCTCACCTCCACCGCGACTGACACCTCACCCACATCACCAGCACCACCACCACCAACATCCAAAGATACACACCCCAATATGCAAGCCACAGCACTGGGTATCACCAGGGATCCCAATCCCACAGTCCCCCAATTTCCTCCTGGTGTTGATGGTACTATTGGTAGTACTCTTGATGGTAGTGCTGCTGAAGATGCACCGCAGCGCAGTGCATCGCAAAGCCACAGCATGCATAGGGGGCATAGCATGCATGGTGGCCACAGCATGCATAGCAGGGGTGATAATGATGAAAATGTTGTGCCCCTAGATGATAATGCAACAGTGTCTAATGATAATAATGATAATGATAATATTCATAAACTTGGTGATAGTGGGTTTATTATTGATGGCGATGATAACGATGATGATCATGACGATGATGATGCTGGTCGTGGGGTTGAGTACATGCAGCATGCCCCCCACAAGCAACAGCAACACCAGGAGGAGCAACAGCAACACAAGGAGGCATATACGTTGGTTATGCTGTGTGTACGCTGTATGCTTGATACCATACCACCCACACCAGCTGCATCACAGCAGCAGCAGGGTGATGATGTGGTTGATCAAGCGGTATGCTGATTTGTGAGTTGTGGGGAGTGTTTTTTGTTTGTGTCATGTTTTTTGTTTGTGGCATGCTTTTGTGTGTGGCAGAAACTTGGGTGTTGTGTGTATAATACTTGACAATGCATCCATACACACACAAACCCACAAACACAGGTGACACAAACAGCACGTGAATGGGCACTGGGTGTGGTCAACGCATTGCGTGGTATACATGTGGGCATGGTTGACCAACGGCTGGTGCGTATGTCATGGCCCACTGTGGAGATCATGAGGAGGCGCTTACAGGTGTGATGTGTGTGTGTTGATTGTGTGTATGTGTGTTGTGTGTGTGTGTTGGGTTTGTGTGTGGTATGGGGTATGGGTGGGTGCATGATCAAAGGGTAAGAGGGACCAACGCCAGACAAGGACTACTTGTGCTTGTGTGTGGGGGGCTTTCCTCTGTGCTTTGTATGTCTGTGCTTGTCTGTGCCCCTGACATACACACATATTGCTCCCCCCCAACAGGCCCCCCTCAACCCAGCAGGGTCCCAACAACGCACCACCTCCTCACGCGCCCCCCGAAAAATCACCCCCACCACCCCACAACACGGCACGCTCCCCCCCCTGGTGTCGATTGACATGCAACACCTGCCTTGTCATGTTGCGGAGTGTATGCAGCTTACAGAGGACCCTGTAAGGGGGGCCCTGCAAGAGGCCCTGCTTGCCCAGTACAGCACAGCTGAATGCAAGGTGTGGTGTTTGTATGGTGAGAGCGAGTGGTTGTATGGTGGTTGCCACAAATCCAAGTCAAAAATCCCTCCCATCACTGCCCCCACTCAACCAAAAATCTCACCCCCAACAACACAGCCCAAGCTCCGTGATGTGTATGAATTTGCAGCAACCACCATTAGTGGCAATGCAGCAGCACTTGCACTGGAGGCCCTTGTGCCTGAGGTTACTGCTGCTGTGGGGGAGCAACTCACTGCAGCTGCTGTGACTGTGCGACAGGGACCTGGAGGGGGGGCATTGCTCCCAGAGCAGATACGGAATACAGTGGCAACAGGGGTGACGACGGTGCTGCCACAGTTGCACACCCAGGTGTGTTTGTGATGCGTGATGTGGAAACATATTGTGTGGAAACATGCACGGCAGAAACATTGCAACACAATGCATGCAGGCAATCACGCGGGCTGCAGAGATTATGGGTGAGTATGTGCGGGCGAGCGCAGCGCGGGCATTGGTGGGGTTGTGTGCACCATCGTGGGGGGATCAGGTGATATTGACGGCCGCAGCGATGGTTGCAGATGCAGCCATGGCGGCAGCAATGAAAACACTGATTGCGCAGCTACCAGGGCAGTTGCAAAAGATATTGGGCAGGCAGTTGGATGTTGCGGTGGGAAACGCCCTGAGGGTCCCGGGGGGTGGGGGTGGTGAGCCAACCCAGGCATAACTGGTGTGATGATTCTTGTAAACACTCTCGCCCCAAAGTTTTATGATCATGTATTTTTGTGAACCAGGGTATTGGGCTGCTGCGTCTGTTGGTTTACGTTAGTGCTGTCTTGATTTCCCTCGTCATTACAAACCTCATCATTCTTGAAACTCACCTTGACGGAGGGTATCTGAACAAGTACAGCAGGACAGCAGCAGCGGGGCATCACCACCCGACAACCCTGAAAACCCTTGTGACGATCCCGGCAATCATGAAAACACCACGGTACGTTTCATTCCCTATGCACCATGCACACAGTATAACACCAACTATCCTGTTTTGTGTGAAGACACGCGTCAAAAAGTGCCGTGTGGCGTCCGTTGCTCGTTCGCATAGGTCAGCTAAAAGTGCCATGCTTGACACTGCACAGGTCGTACCGGGTTTGGACTCGCGAGGAAGAGCAACAGCTTCACAAGGCCGTTTCCAAGCACGGAGTGGGGATGTGGGCAGATATTCTTGTAGATGAGGATTTCCCGTTGCTGAGGTGCGCTTGCAACAATCGTGTGTTGTTCGCCTGGTCATGCTGTGATTTCTGGTCATGATGAACAATTGCAAGGGGTGTACAAGGGAACACAGGGTTTTTTAGGGTTGCACACGGATTACACCCATGCACACAGGACCTTCAATGGTGTTCAACTCAAGGACAAATGGCGCAACATTATCAAGTTTCGACATGTCAAGCGCTTGTCAGACGGGGTTGCAGCTTTGCAGGGCGCCGTGCCATCCCAAAGCACCAGTGACCAAACGCAGTCGCCCGCAATCCCCATCCACAGCCTACCAAGTTCCCCAGCATCCCACAGCATCCCACAGCATCCCACAGCAGACAGCGGGGTGGGTCGCTACAAGCGACGTCGCAACCGCAGCCGTGCCACAGAAGCAGTGGAAGACACACGATTTGGGATTTACGATCAGCGCCGCTATGTGACCCGTGGGGAGCTGGAACAACGCCAGCGACAAGAGGAGGGCTCACATAGCGATGACGCAGATGTTTCCATTGTGAAGAAGGGGCAGACATCGGGGGATGATCCACCATTGGGGTACCCTGCGCTGATGGGGGGGCAAGGACCCCATGGACCCCATCCACCTGGGACGCTGCTGTCATCGTTGCCCACAGCACTGCCCTCAGCATTGTCCGCGGCATTGTCCACACCAGAAACCTCAAGTCACGTGCAGCCAAACGCAGCAACCCACCTTGCCACGCTGCTGCAGCTCTTGCAACCTCCCCCCTGCCATGGGCATGTGAGGGCCCTGCCCACGTTGGGCTCCCCAACAGACCCGGGGCTCATTGGGCTGCTCCAATTAATGCTACAGCAGCAGCAACAGCAACTTATGGCAAGCCCATTCTCCCTTGCATCAACAAGCCCATCACTTCTGGCAGCAGCACAGAGTCAACAGGTACATGGGAGTAGCCCTCCGGCAGTTCCCTCTGGTCTTGACCAGGCATTGTTAGCACAGCTGATACAGGCATCATTGGCACCATGACAACGTGATGATGAGGTGTCCTGTGACGTGATGGCGGTCAGTGACTGTGGCCCTCTGTATGTGTCTGGGATACATATTGGCATGCATACCTGTCCCATATGTCCAGTATATCCCTTGCTGTACAAAGGGATGGGGAAGCACGTGTTGTTGCTGTACACTCTATTCTCTATACGGATGGTGCGGTGTGTCTGCCACCCAGGAACAAGAACAACCCATGAACAACATATGATCTGTGTACATGTCTCTTTCTGTGTGTACATGTCTCTGTGCTGTTGAAAATCGGGATCTTTACACAAACCTACATACAAACGAGGTTGTCAAATGAACATGAATGTGCATTGTTGGGGTTGTGAGCTGCTGTGTGCTCGCAGGGGGTTGTTATGGTTATTGTGCAGGGTCTCCCATGTGTATGATGATTTGCTCACAATGATGATTTTTGTGTGTGTGTGTGCACGGAGGGGTGCGTGCACAACAATGAGTACATTTACACATTGTATGCTTCCCCTTTCATGCACTCTCATATGCCCATGTACATACCCACACATTGGGGTTGCTCCTGTGTTACTGATACATGATGAACAACATGAATACACATACATGCTGTGTGTGTCTCTCATATTCATTCACCACATGCGTCGGGGGGTGACAAGGCATTGCAATGGATGTCTTTGCTGGTGTTGCTTTTGTGTCATTTGTCATGTGTCATGTGTCATTTTATTCGCATACTGTTGTTGGCTGAGTGATGTGCATGCATGATGCATGGTGGTGGTTTGCACCTGATTTGTAGGCATCATGTTTGTAGGCATCATGATCCAATCAGATGCACTCATGATCCAATCAAATGCACTCGTAGGCATCAAACAGTTCTGCTGTGGTGGTAGCCTGCCACATGATGTTCCCCTGTATACTTGGGGACACTCGCCCTGTGTATTTTTTTCTGTATATTTTCTAGTATTTGCGAATGTCTTTGGCTCACATGTTTTCTCTCCACAACGGAGCTGTTCATGCAGTGTTTGCTTCAGAAGAGTGTGTGATGAACAAGAATTGTGTTCTATGCACAGACACTCGTGTGTTTTGTGTGCGGTACGCTTCGGTAACCGTGTTGGGCATGCTTGCACAGAGAAACTATAGCATTAATACCTCAAGATGGCAGCAACCGTTCAAACAAAAGCAAGCATACATTTTTCCACAGTGTGCCACTGCAAACACCGCAGTTGTTGATCATCGATCAATGCTGCACTGATGGCAATGTCGTGGTACGAACCCAACCCCATGTACGATCTCGCATTGTACGTGATCTGTTAACAAATGGTCGACATGCACATCGGTATAGCACGCAAGTTTGCACCTGATCACACGCTTGCCCCATGCTGCACACCATGCAGAGCCTCTATGTGCTGCCAAGCCCTCTAATAAACCACCATGGAACATTTGCAGCGGCAAATGCAGTTGCTGACGGCATCAATACAACGTACAGTGGACCAGGGCAATGACCTTGTTCATGTACGTGTAAGACATCATCAAAACACCATGCACCTAACACGCTTGTCATGATGCGTGGGTAACCATGGCATGCTGCTTGTTGAGAGCAGTACCACCCCACAGCACCCTCTCACAATCAACACCCCCTCACAATCAACACCCCCTCACAATCAACACCCCCTCACAATCAACAGGATGCAGCGGGGCTGGATGACTTGTATTGTTGGACATCCGAAACCATATGCAAGGGTGATGTGTATGATCACCAAATCATGGCAGCCACTCAACTCCTCCAGGCACAAACTGCAAGCCTTCCACACATACTCAAGCTGCTGGCACGTGCCAATGTCAACGACCCAAGTATGCCCTGTTTTGGGTTGGTGTGTGGTGTGTGGTGTGCATCATTTGGTGTGCATTCTCACGGCATGTCGTTGTTATTGTTTTCTTTTATCTCTTTTTTATTTGCACATCATATCCACCACCCCCAAATACGCCTCATCAATATCATCACAAATATCCGCCACCCCCAAACACCCCTCATCTCCCCTCCGCCCCACAAATCCCCCACAAATCCCGTCCCACACCCCACCCCAGAGCCCTTGTTTACCATGCTCAAGTCAATATTCTCCCTTGTAAAAGACATGATTCACTACATGCAAGCAGATGTGGTGGTCCTTGTCACCCCAGACCTCACAGTCACATTGCATTTGTTGTATAGAGCCAAGTATAGGGACATCACATTGAAAAAGGACGTGCTCGGATTGTTCCGGCAGCTGTTGCAGGTGCCAGGGTTAGTGGCTGCGCACCCCCGTTTTTTTGGGATTGCCGGTGGTGGTGGTGGTGGTGGGGTTCCGAGGGATGGGGCGCTGCGTGCTTTTGTACAGCGATGTGTGGTAAGTGGCACTAGGGATGGGATGTGTTTCGTGTTTTTGTGTGTGGGGGGGGGGTGGAGCTGGATATATATATGCGTGTGTGTGTGTGTGTGTGTGTGTGATCCGGGGAATGGATATGTGTATATATATATATATATATATGTGTGTGTGTGTGTGTGTTTTATACTGCATTGGGCATCATGAGTATGTGTTTCTCTTTCACACACTCACACCCACTCCACCCACATCCACCCACATCCACCCACATCCACCCCCCCCCACCCCACTCCAGGATGACCTCATGCGCCCAGACACAAAAGCAAGCATCAAGGGTCGCATACTAGGTGTGTTTGCTGCCCTCACATCTTGCACACCCCATGCCATCTCCCACCTGGCCCACACACACCCAACCTGGTCCCTGCTCTCCTCCCTCCTACACGCATTCCCCTCGTCCACCACTCTCGCCGCCATGCAACAACCCTCATCGGCAAAGCGTACCCGCACACAGCGTGACGGTGGGGGTGGGGTTGGGGGGTTGGGGGTTGATTGGGCGCTGGTGTTGGGGGCGATGCAAGCTTTGCCTGCTGCACTGGGTGGTGTGGAGGAGGAGCGGGTGGGAAGAGAAATAATAGGAGGGGCAGGGGGAATGGGAGGAGGGGGGATACGGGCCCAGCAACAGCAGCATCATGTGAATGTGGTGGTGGGGAATGCATATGGCCTGGCAGTGCAGGTGATTGCTGTGCATGTGGCACCTCTGGATAGTGGGGGGGGACGTGGTGGTGGTAGTACTGGTGGTGGTAGCACGAGTGGGTTGAAGCCACGTATGGATGTTGTGCTGGAGGCGATTCGTATGCTTCGTGCATGTGCTTCTTGGTATGCTGGAACGAGTGAGAGGGATGAGGGTTGTGTTTGTGTGGTGGGTGTGTTGTTTGGGGTTTGCTGCGGGAGTATCGAATTGTGTTTTTGGCATTGCGATGCACAACACCTCTCTCACATCAATCTTACACACCCCGCACACCACTCTCACACCCCCACAATACCACTCTCACACCCCCACAACACCACTCTCACACCCCCACAACACCACTCTCACATCCAACCACAATACCACTCTCAACCACATTCGCTCCCCGCACACACTGCCCCCCACATACCCCCACCCACCACAGGTTTGTAGAGCCATTCACACATGACAACACAGGCGTGTCACTACTGCAACATCTACTACGACTGTGGCAGGCACGGAGAGTCGCTGCTGCACTCAAGGAAGCTGCTCATGAAGCTGCTGATGCACTGCTACGTGAGGTACATGAGTTTGACTATGTGTGAGTGTTGACTATGTGTGAGTGTTGACTATGTGGGTGTTGACTATGTGTGAGTGTTGACTAGGGCTACACGCAGAATGTGTGAATATGTGAGTGTGGTGAGGGGATTGACTCAAAGCACACCACCACACCACCACACCACCGCAACACACCACCACACTACCACACCACCACACCACCCAGGTGGCCAACGCAGCATTAGCACTCCCCCCCGACGCACCCACACAAGGGCACACCGCAGACCTCCACACCCTCATCACCACCCTCACCACCATCGCCCTTGAAGACATGCAAGCACTACAACAACACACTGCCAGTACCACCACACCCTCCCCCACCATGCATGGGGCCGGGGGGGGAGGGGGAGGAGGGGGAGGCGCCGGTGCGCAAAGGAGGGACCCTTCAGGGAGCCCTGGTGCGGGGGAGGGGGAGCCCCGCATGCGTGGTGCTGCTGGGTTGTTGGTGTTGAGGCACATGGCAACGCCCCTCTTTCATACACAAGGCCTGTCGGTATGATGTGTTTTGCTTGCTTGTTGTTGTTATCCTTGTTATTTTTGTTGTTTATCCATGCGTTCATGTGCACATATACACACCTCACCACACACACACACACATGTACATGTATTCGTACATAATTGCCACACACACACACACACACACACACACACACCTCTCAGGCACTTGATGAAGCAGCATCACTCCTGCTCTCCCTCAGCCACACCACCCACCTGACCATGCTTGTGCGTGCCAACACAGAAGATGACGCTGTGCTGCATGCTACACTGCTGGCTGCTATGGCCGCTGTTGCTCGGTGCACTACTGTGGATGAGGTGTGTGTGTGTGTGTGTGTGTGTGTGTACGTGTGTGTGTGTGTGTACGTGTGTGTGTGTGTGTGATGATTTTGTGTGTGTGTGTGATGCGCAACTGTGGATGAGATGTGTGTATTGGAATGTGTGTGTGTTAGGTGTGTGTGTATGATGGTGTGTGTGTGTATGTACACGTGTGCTGACACCATGACACATGTAAAACCAACATACACAAAGGCACAATAAACAATACACTACGTACAGCATGCACACATCCACCTCACCCCATGCAAACCACCCCACCCACCCACCCATACACACTCCCCCCCTTTTCCCCAGGCAACCCAACAACCCACAGCCATCCTCACAGCAGACATCACCACACTGCTGATTGATGGTGCCCTCGACATTGCACAACAGCTCATCGGACAATACCCCAACTTGTGGCGGGTACAGCAGCGCATGACTGATGTGGCAGTAGCACAACTGCTTGATGCTGCGGTGGTGGTGGGGCTCAGTGTGCGGGTGGGGCAGCGGGTGGGGGTGGCGGCACTGGCAGCAGCGGTGGGGCCTGCGCCTGTTAGTAGTTGGACTGGTAGGAAATGTTTTTTTTGTTTGTGAAAAGAGAGGGGGAGGGGGCTGGTTGAAGATGGGTTGGTTTTGTTTTTGTGCTATGGTATTATACACAAAGCTACATTCCCGGCGCATATACACGCATATATCCACTCCATACATGCGCTCCACACTCAAAACACACACAAACAAACACCCACACAAAAACACACAGGTGCAACAGCAAGTGCAATATCACGTGGTGCTGATATACCATCATGGCCATCCCTCCTCCGTCTCTACAGGGCCCTCCTTGTCACAAAGGGGGACCTCCCTTCCCATGACAGGGGTACCCTGGAGCACTGGCCCACCTGGTCATCCCTCATGTATACCAACACCATACAGGGCATGCTCGATGCACTACACACGCTCAATTTGGGATACACGGCTCTGCATGTGGGTGACGGTGGTGAAAACGAGGAGGAGGGGGTTGGACAAGAGGGGGTGGGGCAGCAGCAGGGGGGTGGACCCCCCGGACCCCCCTTGGGGGAGGTGGTGTTGGTGCCAAATAATCAACAGGATATGGATGTGTTTTTGAATATGGTACAGCTTGCACAGGTGCTGTTACCGCTCTGTGGTGCTGCACGCTTTCGGTATGGTGATGGTTATGGTGGTGGTGGTGGTGGTGTGTGTGTGGGGTGCATGGTGTGTTGTGTGTGGTAGGGATATGTGCTGTTGGTGTTTTTTTTGAGTCATTGCAGTGTACATTGAACTCTTGTTGCACATGATTATGACACAGACACATGCTGTTTGCACACACATACTTTGCACAAACACACCACAACACACCCACAACACACGACACACCCACAACACACAACACACCCACAACACACAATACACCCACAAAACACAACAGTCCATGGTTTCAAGAGTGGACCACCGCCATCCTCCTCCTCTCAAGTGGCCTCCCCATGCTGAGTGGCCTCTACCGTTTACTCACCCTAGGTTTGACAATGACGTTGACCAACCGCGTTGACCACAAAACCCCTGCTGTTGACCAAGACGATGACGTTGCTATGACTGACATTACAATGCATGACCAAGGAAACCCACTTATGATCACCGCAAGCGCAACATCAACGCAACAACAACAACAACACACAGCAACGCATCTCATACCTTCGTCATTACACACCACCCTGTGTGCCTACCTCACCACCGTGGCCATCGCCAGTCGACGCTTTGATGGAGAATTACTCGCCTCCACCCTCCACCTCCTCCTCGCAGCCCCCCCAACCCTCCTTCCACAAACCCTCATGATCCCATCCCTGTGTGCCGCACTTCAAGCAGGGCTGCTGCACCCACCATTGGCCAAGGCAGCAGTGGCGGTGCTTGAGACATGGGAGGCGTGTGGGTGGGGGGAGGTGGGGGGAGAGGTGGCGCGGAAGGTGACGCCACTGCTGGAGCCATACATGGGTGAGATTGTGACCAGGGAAGTGGCACCGGAAGCTTCACCAAGTTCCCAAGAGGGTGGGGATGGTGGGAGTGTGGGGCAAGGTGGTGGGGAGGAGGTGCTTGAGGAGGAGCAGGAGGAGGTGGTGTCTCACGTTGGCAGCACGAGTGGTGGTGGTGGTATGTGCGTGTGGGAGTTGTTGTTGTGCTTTCATTGTGTGTTGAGTTTTCATTGGACAATGGGTGTTGTGTTTTCATTGGTATGATTTGTGCCTGTACCACGCTGTGTCCATTGCATACACACACTTGTTGCCTTGCCCTGTACATACATACATACTTGCTGATAATCACCACACATAATCACGACACATGATTACCTTGCACATATATTCACACTCATACACACGTATACACAAATACACACACACACACACACACACGCACGTATACATACAAACATCATGCACACATACACACACGCTCACACACACAGGCGATACAGCAGCTTCCACACAACCTACCCCCCTGCTGGATTCCACCTTGCATCGTGATGTACAGAGAAAAAGGGCATTGCTGGCTGCAAAACAACGTACAGAAAAGGCGCAGGTGTGTTATGTATTCATGGGGAAAACAAAGGGGATTGTTTGTGTGTTCATGGGGAAACAGTGTGCATGGGCATGGACACAAGGAATACATACACCCTGTCAAGTACAAATCATAATACATGGTACATCCATTGTATACAACAGGCATTGCGTGTGTTGCAGCCACGAATACAGCTCCTCGTGGGGCGCATGGGGGCCCTCGCAGGGCCCCTTGCACTGGCAGAGGGACCCCGTGCGGCAAAACGATGGGACCCCCACGATCTTGTGCAACTTGGTACGTGGTGTGTTGATTGTTGTGTGTGTTTGTGTGTTCGAGTGTTTGTGTGTATGCTTGTGTGTGTGTTTGTTTTGGAGGGTGTGAATGGGAAATGGCTGCATGTGGTGATGTATATGTGTACATAACCACCCTATTATAGATAGGGTTTACTGGCCGTAATATACGGGGTTGCTGGAGGTAATATATACCCCCTACATCTTCACGCCCCCCCTTTACCCCCCCCCGTCACCCTCATATCCACACTCTCTAAACCC
>VFQP010001370.1_pt1 | contig 33139 bp, 32 predicted proteins | sample 3512351 | NCBI WGS metagenome assembly VFQP01 (sample SAMN10412372, study PRJNA504923) | tailings metagenome | isolation source: Relicate 1 Philex TSF1 revegetated site | place: Philippines: Tuba, Benguet | collected 2017-08-29
CCCGCGAAGCCAGTACCGTATACTTCAAGGAATTCGCCGCGCCGGATCGTCGCCCCTTCCCCCGCCGCATCGATCGTGAAAATCCCCGGCTGCGGATTTCGCACAGGCACCGCCCCTACTCTCAAGGCCCCCGCCACATTCTCCACCTCCACCGTCGCCTCGCCACCACTCAAGCTCTCCGCCTGATAAAAATTCACCTGACCTTCGCTCACAAACAAAATTGGTTGAGACCGCCCATTCACCCGCACCTGCAAGCCCTCCACTTGAGTCGGCCAAGGCAAGGGCGCAGCCACGGCACGCGCCGCCAGATTCGTACCAAAAATCGTATGCAACCCCTGGCTGCTCAAGCCAGTCGCGAACGAAGCGCCATTCACCACCGACTGGCTCGTAAAGAACGGCGCCCGCAAGGCAGTGGCCACCGCGCTCAACTCTTCCCCCGGCACGCCCTCTAAGCCGAAAGTCACTCGTGCCCCGGTCCCAGGACGCCAACGGAAACGAACCGATCCATCCTCCCCCGTCAAAGCGCTTGCCGGCTCCACCACCCCATTGCCATCGGCCCTGGCCACCACCCGCAAACCCGGATACGCCAATCGATTCTGGTCGCTCAAACGCAACACCACAGGCTGCGCTAGAAATCCTTCTCCGAAAGTCCTCTGCCCATCTCCACTCACCACGCTCATCTGCAGCTGCCGCGCGGCGCCCGCCACCTGCACCTGCGCCTCCGCCTCCATGTAGGCCGTATCCGACGGACGGAAACGCAACTCCTCCACACCTTCGCGCAGCCCGCGCAAACGCACCTTCACGCTCCGCGCGCCAGCCGCAATCGTCACGCTCGCCGGAGTTTCTACCAATCCCCGCGCCGCGCTCACGCTCAGCGTCAATGCATTCGTCGCTGCCGCCCCCAAGCGCAATTCCGCTTCGATCTCGCGCCCCACCAAGCTTCCGGCCGCCGGCCAAACGCTCACATCCAACTTCTTGCGCAGCGTCGTCTCAGCCATCGCTCGCTCCCCCGTCGCCCGGTTATAGAAACTCTCAAAGCTCCTCCGATACGCATCCACCTGTTGCACCGGCGCCGAATCCATCGCGCCACCACGCGGCGCGATCACAATCACCGCAAAGCGATACTTGCGTTGGCTCACTGTATAATCCGGTGTCCTCCGCCCGTGCACCGCAATCAAGTCGTCCACGGAAACTTCCCGGCGAGTTCCATCGAAAGTCCTCCCCACCTGCGGCGGCGGTGGAAACAACGTACTGATCGTGCTATCGCCCACATAAAACAATGGCCCCACCTCTTCCTTCGCCCGCAACCCCATCAAATACTGATCGAGCGGCGAATACTGCTCCGTTACCGCCACAGTCTCAAAGCGTGGAGAAGTCCCCGCCCCACGGTCCAAGATCCTGTTCCCCTCCAGCAAACTCGCCTCACTGTTGAACGTGAAGCCCCAATGCGCACTCTGCCGGCCCAACATCGCGGGCACGGAAGGATTATTCGGGTCCGGCACGCTGGCGAAAGCCAAAAACAAGTGCCCCGCCTCATGCGCCAGCACAGTCGTAGGCGTGTCGCGCGCCGTGAAACGCTGTGGCATTATGCCGTTAGGGTCAACCGGATATTGGCTCACCGGCCCCATGTTCAACACCGCCTGCAAGCGCCGCGGGCTCCCATACTCGCTCCCATAGTCCAGCACAGTATCGCCATAACCCGTCCGGTTATTCCGCACTGTCACTTCAAACGCAATCACACCCGGCCCCGGCGAAATCCCCAGCGTGTTGTAGATGGCAAGGTAGTCGTAGGCGTCTTCATGCGTTTCATAGAAACGCTGCGCCACGCTCACGGTATCCACCTCTTCGGTCGCACGAAACCTTTCCGCCACCGCGCCCGAAAACACTGCAGCGCTCGTCAAGGCCGAAAAACTCACCACATTCGTGCCGCTTGCCAACCGCCCCGGCGCCACCCCCACAATCGCCTCCAACGAATTGATGTCCTCATAGGCAAACTCAATCGCCCCGTCGGCTAGTAACCGGATCTGAAACGTATTCCGCGCTCCCACCCCAAAGTCCGCATACTCCGGCACCGCCAGCCAAGTCACCACCAAACGGTCCGCCTGCGCCAGCACATGCACGCTTCCCGCCCGCGACGGATCCAGATCTGAAAAGAACCCTCCGATCCTCGGCAACCCGCTCAAAAGCCGCCCTAGGCTCCGCTCCCGCGTTGATCCATCTCCGGCTTCAAAACTCAAATTCCCATCGCTATTCAAGAACACATTCCGGAAGCGCGTCCCAAAGTAGGCGAACTCAAACGACAACGGCACTTCACGCGAATCGTCATCCCCCAAACCCTGCACCACGGCCCCGTTCCGCTGTTCTTCCGCGCTGTACCCCCCAGCCTCGTTCGAAACCTCATACCCATTCCCCGAAGGCCGGAAGCGCAGAGTCCTGCCCTCCAAATTAAACAGATTCCGCCGACTCACGATCCCGGCGTCCTCCTCCATCAACGCAATCTCCCCCACATCCTGGCTCGCCCCCTTGGGCTCCTCCGCCACTGCCATGCCATAGAGCTTCCGCAGCAGTTGCTCTTGCTCCCGCGCCGCCACGCTCACCCGGTGCGCCAGCACCTCTTCCCGCACCCTCTCCGCGTAAGTCCCACAAGAAACCTGCGCTGTCTTGGCCGCCGCTTGCTCCCGTCCGAGCAGCGAAAAAACAACGATCCAAACTAGCGGAACTTTCACACCCCACCTGCGCGTATCTTTTGTAGCATTCATATTTATGGCCTTTTGTACTAACTGTGGCGCTCAAATCGAAGACGCGGCGCGCTTCTGCCCGAAATGTGGAACTCCGAGCATCAATGCGGGAGCGGCTGCGGGATCGCCTGCCCCTATCCCCGTTTTTAACACGCCCACCCAGCCCCTCCACTACGACATCCAGGGCGACAACCTCCAAATCATTCGTTGCCATCTGAAACCCGGCCAGGAACTCTTCGCCGAAGCCGGCAAGATGGTCTACAAGACCGCCAGCATCAGTTGGGAAACTAAGATGTCGGGCGGCAGCATCGGCGACAAAATCTGGGGCGCCGTCAAGCGCAAGCTCATGGGCGAAAGCCTCTTCCTAACCTATTTCAAGGCCACCGCCAACGGAGAAGTCGGCTTCGCCGGAAACTACCCCGGCCGCGTCCAGGCTTTTGATTTGAAACCCGGCCAAAGCGTCCTCGTCCAACGCGACAGCTTTATCTGCGCCCAGACTACAGTCCAGCTCAACATCGCCCTCGTCAAGAAACTCGGCTCCGGCTTCTTTGGCGGCGAAGGCTTCATCCTCGAAAAACTCACCGGCCCCGGCATCGCTTTCATCCATGGCGGTGGCGACTTCGTCGAGTTCCAACTCGCCGCGGGCGAAATGATCCAAGTCGACACCGGCTGCATCGTCGCCTTCGACGAAAGCGTTAACTACGACATCCAATTCGTGGGCGGCATCAAGACCGCCATCTTCGGCGGCGAAGGCCTCTTCCTCGCTACCCTCTCCGGTCCTGGCCGCGTGATTATCCAATCGATGACGCTCGAAAAACTCCGCCGCGAACTCAGCGTGATGTCGCCCGGCGGCGACGAGCGCGGCCCCCTTGGCGCGCTGGGCGGAATCTTCTCCAGCGAAGACTAGTACCAGTACGGAATCTCCTCCTCCCGTAGCCCAAACGAAACATGCGGATGTTAGCCTCGTGCAATTGGAGGCTCTCCGCTTGTTTCGTTTGTCCTCGTTTTCTCTCCGCGCAGTTGCGGCCGCACTACTCTCCCTCACGCTCTTCGCCAACTCCACGGCGCAAAGTGTTCCCTATTCTCTAGCTACCGCTGCCAATAGCTGGGTCACCATGGACGACAACTGGGACAACGCCCCCGGCATTATCGGCTTCCGTGGCGACGGTCTGGCCAGCGCCACCAACGCCAACCCGCAAACGATTCTCTCCGCCGACGATCCAGGCGTTGTCGATGTCAATGCCGACACCGCCACTCCGCGAAACCCCAATACCTTCACCACCGGCGGCGTCGCCGAGTTCAACACCGCTACTGGCGCCGACCCCGCCGTCGTGCGCACCATCTACGCTCTCCAAGGCAGCGGCACGGCTCGCGCCCCTTACCTGCGCTTCCACTTCTCAACGACGGGCGTCTCCTCCTTGAACTTCTCTTATACCGCCGTCGACATCGACGGCAGCGCCGACAATGCCGCCCAACAGATCGCCGTCCACTATCGCATCGGCTTGACCGGCAATTGGACCAATCTCCCCGCTGGCTACATCGCCGATGCCTCCGAGGGCCCCAGCCTTTCCGGCCTCCGCACTACTCGCAGCTTCTCTCTCCCCGCCGCTCTCAACAACCAAGCCACCCTCCAAATCCGCATCATGACCACCGACGCCGTCGGCTCTGACGAATGGATCGGCATCGAAAACGTCTCCCTCACCGGCTCTACCGGCCCCCTTCCCCCCAGCGCTAGCGGCGCCGCCTCTCCTTCCAGCGTCCAACTCGGTGGCAACACCCTTCTTAGCGTCAACGTCACCCCTGGCGCCAACCCCATCGGCTCGGTCACCGCCGACCTCACCTCCATCGGGGGCGGCGCCACGCAAGCATTCGCCAACCAGGGCGGCAACCTCTGGACATACAACGCTCTCGTGAGCGGCATTTCCGGCAACAAATCGATCCCCGTCACGATCACCGACACGACGGCACTTACGGCTACTACCAACATCGCCCTCCTGGTCACCGCGCCCCCGGTCTCCATTAGCGCCATCCAGGGCTCCGGCGCCACATCACCTCTCGCCGGACAACTTGTATCCACCTCGGGCGTTGTCACCCTCACTAGACTCGGCCGTGTCTACATCCAGACACCGGACGCGCTCAAGGACTCGGACCCGAATACCAGCGAAGGCCTGCTCGTCCAATTCGCTTCCGGCATTCCTTCCGCCGCCAACGTGGCCGGCAATCTTATCTCCATCACCGGCACCGTTGATGAATACCGTCCCGATAACAACAACCTCACCGTCACTCGCATCCTCAACCCCATCGTCTCCCTTGTCAGCACGGGCAACCCACTACCCGCTCCCGTCGTACTCTCCAGCACCTCCTTCACGCCCAACGGCGGCCTCGTCCAAGCCGAACGCTTCGAGGCTATGCGCGCCACCGTGCCCTCGCTCACCGTCACCGGCGCCACGGGGAGTGAGTTTGTGGTCCAAGGCGCCGCCAATGGAACCAGCGACCAAAGCCTCAACGGCATCTTCTACGGAGTCTTCCCTGGTACTCCTCGCCCCTTCCGCGAACCCGGAATTGCCGCTTCCACCAGCCCCATCCCCAACTGCGACCAAGCCCCCTGCAATATCGCCGTCTACGATGGCAACCCGGAAAATCTACGCGTCGACAGCTTCCGCCTGGATTCGGCTAATGGCGGCATCCCTGTCACCACGGGCGCTACCGTCTCCAATCTAACCGGTGTTCTCACCTACGAAAACCGCTACTACACGCTCCTGACGGACAACACGCAACCCGCCACTATCTCAGGCAACATCACTGCGACGGCCGCTCCCGCACCGAGCCAGGGAGAAATCGTTGTCGCCGCTTGGAACATGGAAAACTACACCGGCCAGGCCACCAAGCTCGCCAAAGCCTCCAATGCCATCCGTAACTTCCTCCGCTTCCCCGATGTCCTCGCCACCATCGAGATGAACCAGCCCACCGCCTTGGCCGCGCTCGCCACGCAAGTCAACACCGACGCTATCGCCGCCGGCCAACCCAACCCCGGCTACACCACCTACATCGTCACGCCTCCGGCTGCAGGCAGCCAAAACATCGGCTTCCTCGTTAAAAACGGTGTCACTGTCGTCTCAGCCACCCAAGTATTGGCCAGCCGCACCTTCGTCGACCCCACGGACCTCTCCGTCGACCCCACCTTTGACCGCCCTCCCCTCGTCCTCGAAGCTACTGCCACTCGCGGCACCAAAACCGTAGCCTTCACCATCATCGGCAACCACTTGCTCTCTCTCCTCGATATCGACTCCGATCCCGATCCCGCCGCACGCCGCCGCCGCGCCAAACGCAAAGACCAGGCTGAAGCCATGGCCGGCTTCCTCCAGCAACGCCTCACCGCCAACCCCGGCGAGAACATCATTCTCGTAGGCGACTTCAACGCCTTCGAATTCAACGACGGCTACGTCGACCTGATCAACGGTATTCGCGGCGTTCCCGCCGTTCCCGGCCAATCCGTCGTCTCCGTTAATGACAACCTCAGCGCAGCCACGCTCGAAAACATGCTGGGCCTCTTGCCCGCTCCCCAACGATATTCCTACTCATTCCAAGGTTCCGCCCAGACCCTGGATCACATCCTTTTCACGCCCAGCCTAAGTAACCGCATCGGACGCGTCGCCTACCCGCGTTTGGCCGCCGATTTCCCCGCCCAGTACGCCGCGGATGCCTCCAGGGTGGAAAGAATGACCGACCACGATCCCGCCATGATTTACCTTCTCGGTGCCGAACCCGTTATCGAGGGCATTCAATATCAAATCCATGGCAACGGCTACAACCCCGTTTGGCAACAAGCCATCTCGATCCTGCGCATTGTGAACAACACGGGCAAAACGCTCGAAGCCCCCTGGCAAATCGTCATCCCAGACCCCGCACTCTCCATCACACTAGCAAACCCCAGCGGCGCGAATCTCCAAGGCAAGTACATCACCGTTCTGGAAAGCCTGGCTCCGGGCATTTCCACCACGCTACAACTCCGTTTCCACGCACCGCAAAAAACTTCTATCCAATACATTCCAAAATTCTTCGTAGGGCCATTCTAAGGCAAGCCAAAAATACTTAGATCAAAAGTAACAAATACCGCCCGCGCACTGTCTCTGTTAAGTAACGCTCTTCTGGTATTGCCTCCATCCCAGATGAGACCAAGTCGTCGGTCGGCGTTTCGCCTGCCCTGTCATCACACTACCTTCGGAGGATCCAATGAAATTTCTGCTCCCCATAATTCTTGTGGGGCTCGCCATTCCCTCTCGCGCGGATATGGTACTCCCCAATGCGTTTGAAAACGCAAGACGCTTCCAGTTTCTCGAGCAATTCTTGACACTACAGAACTTCGGCGGCAATTACACCAGTTCCCAAAGCTCTTCTATTGCCATCTTCCAAGTGGCCAATAATCCCGGCTTGGGCATTGGCCTGTTTAGCAAAGCAGGAGACGGCAACTGGGTCCCGGCGCTATTCCCACGTGGCCCGGCTCCCCGTCAGAACTCCGGATTATTTGATGATCCTGAAACGGAGGCGCTGTCCAGCGCATCGGCAATCACTACACCGGAACCGGCCAGCGTCGTCGCCCTTAGCGCCGCCTTAGGTGCGCTACTGCTCCTCCGCCGCCGAAAACGCTAATCCCGTAGTTTCTCAATCTCCCCAACATCAAGCGCCCTGCTCTGCAACGGCGCTTTTTGTATTTGCGCCTATGTAAGATTTGTTATGTGGCCCGCAATCATGTAGCCCTGCTACGCGGCATCAACGTCACAGGGAAACACATCCTGCCAATGCGGGATCTGCAAGCCATATTTGTCGAAGCTGGGGCCAAGGACGTTTCCACCTACATCCAGTCTGGAAACGTTCTATTCAACGCACCGCCCAAGTCCATCGCCCACATCGCCGAGAACGTCCATGCCCGAGTTGAATCAGACTTCGGCTTCATCTCGCCCATCGTGGTCAGAGCTACCAGCGACCTTTCCACACTTCCGTCTCGCAATCCTTTTCTGCCGCGCATCTCGGATTTTTCACGACTACTGGTCTTTTTTCTCGAGCGTGAGTCGTTAGCCTCTCAGATCGACCTCAGCCGTTTCGCACCTGACGAATTTGCGTTCTCCCCCACGGAACTCTTCGCCTACTTCCCCCGGGGTGTCGGCCAATCGAAATTCAACAATACACACTTGGAGAAACTAGCCGGCTCTCCCGCCACCGGCCGCAATTGGAATACAGTATTGAAGCTGATCGAACTCGCAAAATGACCAACTATCTGCTGCCTGCCGTCGCGATGATGCTTGGGTGGGGCCTTCGCGGCTTCATCGGAGGCGGCCCCTTCGGCGCCATGATTCCCGGCGCCATGGTCCTGCTGGCCCTCAAACTTCACAAGCCGCCAAAGGACGTTTCCCTCTTGGCCGCTTTCGCCGCCGTCGGCATCGGCTTCGGTGGCGAAGAGACTTACGGCCAGACTGTCGGCTTCGTCGTCCAACCCGAAAACTTCTGGTGGGGCGCTCTTGGCCTGGGACTCAAGGGCGCGGTCTGGGGCGCCCTCGGCGCCATGATCGTTGCCTTGGGCACGCTGCCTTCCCCGCGCCTCGTCACGGTTGCCACCTTGCTTATGCTGGCTGCCACCGAACTTGGCTGGCGCCTTATCAACCATCCCAAGCTCATCTACTTCTCCAATCGCCTCGACCGGCCGCGTGAGGAACTCTGGGCCGGTCTTCTCTTCGCCTCGGTGGCTCTCGCCCTCCTCTTAAAGCAATACCGCTTCGCTGCTTGGACCGCTCTCGGCGGCTTCGTCGGCTTCGGCATCGGCGGCATCATCCATGGCCTTTGCAACATCTACTTCGGCCCCTGGAAGCTCCACTCCTGGAAGTACATGGAATTCACCTTTGGCTTCTGCTTCGGCCTCGCTTTGGCTCATGTGCCGCTTCCTGAAACTCCGGAGCCAACGCACACCGAGCCGCAAGGATGGCTCCAAGTCCTCGCCGCCATCGCCGTCACGGCCTATCTCTTCGCCGCCTATCCCGTGCTGCCCGTCCGCTACGGCTACATGCTGGCCGCGGTGCCCATTCTCATTGCGCTCACCAAAGTCCCTTGGCTAGCCAAACACATCGCCTACTCGATCACCTTCACCGCTTTCGCCTTCGACCTCGCCCGCTACTGGAGCCGGGAATACAAACTCGGCCCCGCCGAGCCGGCCTATGCTCTGGCCGTGCTCGCCTCCATCGCCTTCGCCTTCACCGTGAATCGCTACTACGCCAGCACCCGCGCCATGCTCGAACTTCTCACGTGGTCCGCGGTGATCGTAGCCCTCCTCAAGTTCTCCTTCAGCCCCGGCGGCATCTGGGACGGCATCGCCCTCGCCTTCTTCCTCATGGCCCTAGCCGTGTCCTGGCTCGTCCGCCGCGATCAAACCACCAACGCCATCGGCTCCGGAATTCCCAGCCACTCAAACTTCTCAAACCCGTCGATCAGCCGCACCCCCTCCGCCAGTTGATAATCGCCCAGGCACCGGCACACCACCGACACCTCGGGATTCACATCCGGCTTCATCATGTCGCGCACTCGCAAGAGACTCCGCCAATCCTTATCGTTCGGCAGCTCGGCGAACTTCGCCTCGATCAGCCGTGGTTTCGCGCCCCCCACCACAAAGTCCACCTCCAACCCCGAAGAGTCGCGATAAAAATACAAGTTCCGCCAATTCCCCCCACCCGGCGAGGCCTTCAGTAACTCGTTCAATACATACGTCTCCCACAAGGACCCCTCCAGCGTCGTCCCCCACAAATCGGCTTCCTTCTCCACACCCCACAACGCGCACAACAGTCCCGTGTCGCGAAAATACACCTTCGGAGTCTTTACCATGCGCTTGCCCAGGTTCTTGTGCCAAGGCTCCAACACATAAATCAATTGCGATGCCTCCAACGCCCCCATCCAAGACTTCACGGTCGGCACCGTAATGCCCACGTCGCGCGCCAACTCGCTCATGTTCAACAATTGCCCGTTTCGCAGCGCCAGCATCCGCAGAAAGCGATGGAAGTCTCTCAGGTTTCCCACCTGCAATTGGCTCCGCAAGTCGCGCTCCATGTAAGCCGCCAGATACGATGCAAAGAACGCCCGCACGTCCACGTCCTCCTCGGCGTGCAACTCCGGGTAGCCTCCTCTCCACAAAAAATCACCTTCGCTACGCTTCCTCTTGCGATACAAATCCTTCAACTCAAACCAGCTCAGCGTATCCACTTCAAAGATCCCCACTCGCCCCGCCAGGCTTTCGCTCAACTCCTTCATCAACACGAATTGCTGCGAGCCCGTCAGGATGTAACGCCCCTTCAATTCCGGCTTCTGATCCACCACATATTTCAAATGCCGGAACAAGTTCGGCGCATACTGCGCCTCGTCGATAATCGCCGGCTCCCCCAGCCGCGCCAAAAATTCCAACGGCGCCTTCTGCGCAAACTCCGCCTCCATCGGCAAATCCAAACTCACATAAGCCGTCTCCGGCAACACATACCGCGCCAGCGAAGTCTTCCCCGTCCTCCGCGCCCCCGTCACCGCCATCACCGCGAACCTCGGCACGAAGTTTCTCAACTTATCTTTCAATCTTCTATCAATCCACACTTTAACAATTTTAAACCCACACTTTAAAAGTGTCAAAACACAACTTAAACCATTTCTCTACAAGAACTTGCAGCCATACAATTTTCTAGTGCCCCTCTTCATCTCTTCTGAATCGCCTCCAACAAGCCCTTCCACCCTTCCTCGTCCCTGCCGATCGTGATCTTATTCCCACCCCGCACAAAGGGCAACTTCAACAACTTCGGCTCCCTCTCGATCCGTGCCAACAACTCGCTATCGGAGACCCGCAGGTACTTCAAACCAGCCGCTTCAAACTCCTTCCCTTCCTTGTCCAGCAGCCCATACAGCGTGTACTTATCGACGAAGCGTTTGATCTCCCCGGCCGACATCGGCTTCACCTTCAAATCGACATAGTGGATCTGCACCTTCCGCTCCTTGAAGAAGCGTTCCGCCGCCCGGGTCTCTTGCGAATTCTTAACGCCAAATATCTGAACACTCACTATCCCCTATCCTAAACACATGCCCGAAGTCGATGACTTCATCCGCGCCGCCAAGTTGCAAGGCGCCTCCGACGAATTCCTGGTCCAACTCCTCCGCCAACGCGGCTGGCCGGAGCGGGCGGTCTATGATGCCCTCGGCAAGCTCTACGCCGAATCTACTGGTCTTCCCCTCCCCGAGCCGAAGAGCAACCTCGAATCCGCACGCGAAGCCTTCTACCACCTGCTCGCCTTCGGAACGCTCTCGGTCTGGATCTGCGCCATCGGCTACATCTGGTTTGAACTGATCGATGTCTGGGTGCCGGACGAAACCCAACGCCGCTACTACTCTTGGGGCCTCCGCCAAGTCTCCTGGCAGATCGCCGCCATTCTGGTCTCCTTCCCTGTATTCGTCTTCGCCACGCGCAACATCCTGGCCGACATGGCCGCCAACCCCGAAAAGGTCGCCAGCCCCGTGCGCCGCTGGCTCACCAACATAGCTCTGCTCATCGCCGCGCTTATCTTCGTCGGTGACCTCATCGCTTTCTTAGCCGTCTTCCTCCAAGGGGAACTCAGCGCCCGCTTCCTTTCCAAGTCGCTCGTCGTTCTGCTGCTTTCCGGTGGCGTCTTTCTCTACTACACGCGTGGCATCGGCGCCCGCGACGCCACGCCCGCGCGCTCGTGGCACCGTCGCTTCGCTTATACAGCCGGCATCCTGATCCTGCTCACCTTGGCCTTCGGTTTCTGGCGCACCGGTGGCCCCGCCGCCCAACGCCAACTCGCCGAAGACCGCCGCCGCACCGAAGACTTCTCAACGCTCTCCACCGCCATCCGCTCCCACTACGACAGCAACAACAAAACCCTGCCCAAGGAACTCGCGGAGTTGAACAACGCCTCGCCCACCTCGGACTTCCCGCTTGCCGATCCCTTTACCCAACAGCCCTACGAATACACCCCCCTCGATGGCCCGAACTATCGCCTCTGCGCCACTTTCTCCCACGCCAGCGAGAGCGACACTCGCTTCACGGATCGCTCCTGGAAGCACCCCGCCGGCAAGCATTGCTACACGCTATCAGCCACTAAGTTTTATCCCTATCCCTCGTATTAACCATTCATGCTTCTCAAACTCCTGCTCGCCCTCGCGGCGGCTATTCATGCGCCCCACAGCGGCATTGTCGTCGTTCACCAAGGCACAGTTACCCATAAGCACACCGGCCGGGTGAACGAGCTTTCCCTGCTCCCCTTGGGCTCCATCTCAAAGATCCTCGCCACCGATGTTCTGGTGCAACAAAGCGGCGGCCAACTCTCCAAGATCCCTCCGGACCTCCAGCGCCTCGCCACCCACACCACTGGCCTCCCACGCAACGGCGAGCTATCCAAGTTCACCCTCGATGGCCAAGTCCACACACCCGCCTATTCCAACATCGGCTACCAACTCCTCGGCCAGAAACTTCCCAACTACCCCAAACTCCTGACCCAATACCTCACGGCTCCCATCGGCATGGCGGACACTACCGCCACGCCTTCCCCCGCCCAGTGCGCACGCCTCGTGCCCGGCGTGCCCTGCGAGGCGGCCCCGCAACTCGCCTCCACCGCCAGCGTCTACTCAACGCCCACCGACATGGCAAAGTACATGCTCCACGTCCTCAAGCACGGTCCCACCATCGCCCACCAGCCTCGCGTTCCACGCAGCCAGTTCCCCGAAGTGAAAGACTTCGACCACGCCGGCCACGCCGAGGCCATCGGCCTCGGCTGGGTGCTCCTGGAGCAACCCACCAAGATCGTCCAAAAGACCGGCGGCTACCAAGGCTGGTTCACATACATTGCATTCCACTTCGAAAGCCAATCCGCCATCTTTCTCGCCGTCCCAGGCGACGACCTGAAAGCCATGCACCCCGTCTACGCCGAAGCCAACCGGCTACTCGCCGAACTCGCTAAACGGCATCGTGGAAAATGATCCCGAGGGTGTGCCGGCTGCCTCCGCGGACTTCGCTCACTCCATGCCGCATCTTCACCTTATACGTGCCACGCGTTCCCTGCACCGGCCGCTCATTCACAGCAAAGGCCACGCCATCGCCTTCCCCTAACGGGACAACGCTCACCCGCGACTGCATGCGGGGACGTTGCTCGCTCAACACGAACTCCCCTCCTGCGAAGTCCTCACCCGGCTTGGATAGAAGGATCGCGACCTGGATCGGAAACACCATTTCGCCATACAAGTCCTGGTGCAGGCAGTTGTAGTCGTCCACACCATATCGCAACAACAACGGCGTCGGCCTCCCCTGCCCCGCCGCTTCGCACTGCCTCCGGTACTCCTCATGTCGCGCCGGATAATCGACTCTCTTCCAACGCCGCGCCACTGCCACGACGCGCTCATACAGCGACTCTCTGAGCCGTTGTACGATCCCCGGCAATGGATAGCGGAAGTATTGATACTCGCCTCGCCCAAAGCCATGCCGGGCCATGATCACTTTGCTGCGAAATCGTTCCGCGTCCTCATACAAGGCCACTATTTCCGCGCACTCCTGGCCGCTCAGCAGCCCCGGCAGCACTTCCCACCCAACGCGATCCAATTCGTCCATGTCCGCAGTCTAAGGCGCAATCGGACGCGGGCGCTCTCCGTTTCTTGCGGCATTTCTGGTCTCTTTTACGCCTCTTGGTTGTATGCGCTTTTTCATCCTGAGCTTCCTGCCCATGATCCTAGCCGCCCAGGGCATCCAATTAACCGTGGAGCATGGCTATGCGAGCCGCCACCGCAGTCCCGGCGCCACCGCTCACATATGGGCGCAACAGAACACAGCCACCACGGTCTTCGCGGGCTGGGAAGGCGATACGCAGTATCTCCTCGATCCCGCTTCGCCCTACACTACCCTGCGGCTTCCCAATACGAATCTGCGCCTGCGCGCCACCTATCGCAACGTCACTGCTTGGAACTATCGGACGGAGAACTTCGCCGGCATCCCCGTCACTCACTACATCCCGCCCAACCCCGTCGGCTTGATCTTCCTCTTCCACGGCACGGGCGGAAGCGGCCTGGGCCAGTTCACTGGCTCGGAGTTCTTGTCCTTGGCCCGGGACCTCGTCGCCAACGGATTCGGCGTCGCCGCCTTCGATTGCCTGAATCGCGAAACCGGCCAATGGGACACCAACACGGCCGGAGCCGCCAACCCCGATGTCGTCCGCGTGAACAATGTCGTCTCCGCCATGCGCGCCCAAGGCCTCATCGGCGCCACTCTGCCCTTGCTAGCCTTTGGCCACTCCAATGGCGGCCAGTTCTCGCACTTCTCCGCGCAAGTTCTGAACTGGGCCGCCGTCTACATCTCTTGCGTGCAAGGCTCCAACCCCGCCGCGCAAAACTATAGCGGTCCAGTGGCTTGGTGGATGGGCAAGAACGACGACCATCCACAGGTCGGCCCCACGGGTGTCGCGACCTCCATTGCCCGTTATGAGATTGTCGCCAATCGCCGCTTGCCGGCCCGCCATTGGATCGACGCCGCCATGCCGCTCTACCCCGAACGCTTTGCTCGGAGTCTCTACATCACTGCCGCCGACTCTCCTCTGATCTACGACATCTTCAAGTCGCGCGGCTGGCTGGACGCGAACGACTTCCTGCTGCGCAATCCGAACGAGGACTACTGGCGCTCGGCCATGCCGAGCCGCTTCAATGCCACGCAGTTACTCGCCATCCAAGGACAACTGGAAGCCTCCAACGCCGGTCACGAATGGGCCAACCACCATCCCAACCTTGTCATCGACCACTTCCTTCGAGCCCTCGGGCGCAAGCCCGCCATCCGGCCGATCAACGCAGCCAGCTATGCGGGAGCCAGCATCGCGCCCGCATCCATCGCCACCATCTTCGACGCTGGGCTCGAAGGCGCTCAAGCAACACTGCGCTCCGCCGACGGCCGCGAGCAAGCTGCCACCTGGTTCTTCGTTTCCTCCGCCCAAGCTAGCTTCCTAACACCGGCAAGCATGCCTGCCGGTGAAGCCGTTCTGAAACTGTCTTCCCCCGAGCGCCGCATGGCTTACCCCATCGGCATCGCCAACGTCGCTCCAGGCATCTTTACGGCCAATGGCAACGGCATCGGCGTCCCGGCGGCCTTAATCCTGCGCGTTACTCCTTTAGACCAGCGGACGATTGAATACCCCTTCGCCCAAGGCTCTGCCGGCTTTGTCGCCTCCCCAATCAACTTCGGCAACGACCGCCTTTTCCTCGACCTCTACGCTACAGGCGTACGGGGCGCGGCGGCTAACGTCCAAGTCATCCTAGGCGGCGAGACGATTCAACCTCTTTATGCGGGCGCCCAACCGCAGTTCGCGGGGCTTGACCAAGTCACCTTCGAGCTTCCGCCTTCTTTCAAGGGCCGGGGCCGGGTTGAAGCCATCGTCGTCGCCAACGGCCAGCGCTCCAACGCTGTAGAACTGAATTTCGGTAATCAGTAGACGAAAAAAAGGGCAGGTCTTTCGACCTGCCCACCTAGCGAGACTAACGATGATTTGCGACTCTTCGTTATGTCAGATTAAGACTGTTACTAGTCGCCCAACGCGCCGGCAGTCTCTTGCTGCGGCTTCGTGGGCGCGGCGGGTTGAATACCCACCAAACCGGCCGGGGCCGTGGAACCCGCGGGCTTGATGTCGCCCAGCGACACGAAACCTTCAACGGTCTGTTCCTTCAGGATTTCCTTCCGGTAGAGCTTTTCCATTTCCTTGTGGTGCTCGGCTTCTTTCAGCATTGCCGCGCGGGCGCGGAGCTTTTCTTCGCGAGCGTTCTTGGCCACGCCGATGGCGTCCAAGTCAGTTTGCTTGCCGGCTTCGACAGCTTCCTGCTTCAACACGAGCGTGTGCTCTATCGAGTTCATGTCGACGTTCTTGTTGCCGGCGTAGATGCGATGGCGGCCGTGCTCTTCGTACCACTTGGTGAGCGTAGCGGTCATGTGCATCTTTTCGATGATGTTGCGCCAGCCCACGCCGGTGTTGTAGGCGCAGAAGCTGATTTCGCCTTCCTGCGTCGCGTACGGAATGATGCACTGCTCCGTGCGGCGGAAGTCGTAGTTGAAGAGATCCTGGAACCACATGCCGGCAATGAAGAGGAAGTTCCAGCGGTCTTGACGGCGCTTTTCGATGTCGGCCATCGTGCGTTCGCCGGTCACCTTACCGTAGTTCTTGCCGGTGGCGCCCATGGACTTATCGAACTTCTGCAGGAGGTCCTTTACGCGGAAGTGGGTCGGGGCCTTGTAGGGATCGTAGTTGCGCATCAGCGAAATGGCGACACCGAACAAGCTCCAGAACTTCGAGCGGGCGGCATCGTTCAACTTCGCGACGTCCTTGCCGAACTGGTCGGCGTTCAGGAAGGCCGTAACGGGCACGGCTTCCTTGGTTTCCTTGTCGACCATGACGGCCATGCCGATACCGCAGTTCGGGTGGCAGCCGCAGTTCACTTGGCCCCACTCGGCGCCCGGTCCGTGGACCAGGTCGGCGAAGTCGGCGAAGGTGCCCATGAAGGAGATCGGGAACCAGTCGCGGGTCGGTTCGCCAATGCCATTCATGTTCTTCACGTCGTGAGCGAGGTGGCTCAGCGTGTAACGCTGCGCGGCGCGGCGTTCGTCGGTGACGGCTTCGTCGCGACCCGTGAAGGAGACGGGCTGGAAACTCAAGAACGGAATCTTCTTGGGGTTGTCGAGGGCGAACTCGACGATGCGGCCCACTTGCTCGTTGTTGATGCCGTTAACGATGGTCGTCACGGGCACGATGTCGATACCGCTGGACCAGCAGTTTTCGATGGCGCGCATCTTCACGTCGAAGAGGTTGCCGACGGCGCGGTGGGAGTTGGCGGCGTTGCCGATGCCGTCGAATTGGAGGTAAACGTAGCGCAGACCGGCGGCGGCGGCTTGCTGGGCGTATTCCTTGGACTTCGCGAACTCGATACCGTTGGTTGCGGCTTGCACCGAGTTGTAGCCTACCTTGCGGGCGTAGCGGACCGCGTCCAAGAAGTAAGGCGACATCGTCGGCTCGCCACCGGAGAACTGCACCGACATCTGGCGGCGCGGCTTGATCTTCACGGCATTGTCGAGCAGCGTGGTGATGTCTTCCCAGGTCAATTCGTGGACGAAGCCAACCTGGTTGGCGTCCATGAAGCAGGGGTCGCACATCATGTTGCAACGGTTAGTCAAGTCGACGGTCAACACGGCGCCACGGCCGTGCTTAATGGTCGAGCTGCCGTGGTTGTGGAGATCTTCGTCGGCGTGGGCGCGAATGTCGCGGCCGGGGAATACTTCTTCGAGATGCTTGAAGAAGGCGGGGTCGATCGCCATGACGTCTTCGAAGTGGCCATGGACGGGGCAATCCTTCACCATGAGGATCTTGCCATCGCGCTCGATGATCTGAGCTTTGATTTCGCCCACTTTTTGGTTCTTCAGGATCTCAACGGGAAGTTCGCCGTTCAGGATCTTGTTGCGCATCTCAGGGACGCACTTGGGACAAAGGGAGTCCGTGGTGCGCGGCCAGCCGAGAGGCGGCTTGGACTTCTGATAGCTCTTCAGAAGCGGCTTCTCCGACCACTTCGGGGTAAACGAAGGGTTCGGGTTGATGGAATTGACCTTTTCGAAAACGGCCCAAGTGGCCTTCGCGGCGAGGCTCGCGATTTTTTCTACAGCTTTAACGGCTTTCGACATGGTTGTAGGTTTGTTAGTCTCCCTGGGAGTCGCAGTCTAGGGTGGTGGGCTGATACCCACTCGTATGAGTATGAGAATAAGGGACTTGATCCCTTTTCTTCACTCAAGTTTCATTGAACTGCAATTTTTGAGGGTTGAACTGCAAGCAGGCGGAGCGACTTCGCCTTTTGTTCGACAATTTCCAGTTCTTCGGCCCCGAGTTGCTCGAGCACGATCTCCCAACGTTTGAGGGCTATAGGCAGCTTCTTTTCCGCCGCCAGGGCGAGCCAAGCAAGGCCCTCGAATCGCCGTGGTTCGTCCTCGGCCGCCGTGGCGTCGAGCAACTCCAGGCCAAGGTCATACTGCGCTTGCGCCACTCCTCGCTTGGCCGCTTCGCGCCGCCATTGTTCGGCTTGCTTCTTCGAAACACCCTTGAGTTTGCCTTGATAGACAAGTTGGGCCGCTTCCCATTGCGCAGCCTTGTTGCCCGCCAGAGCCTGTTTTCGGACTTGAGCCGGATCGAGACTCAGCAACACCAGAGCGGCGGCCAACAGCATCCCTTGATAATGGCAGATGGATGCTGGTGGACTCAAAGCTCATCATCGATACTGCACGCGAGTGCGGCTTCGAACTCGCCGGGCTCACTGCCGCGACGCCGCATGCCGACTATGCCCGCTACGAGGCTTGGGTTAACAACGGCTTCGCCGCAGATATGAAGTACCTTACGGACCGTCGCGGCCCCGTGCGGCAAGATCCGGCGAACTTGATGCCAGGCGTGAAGACCATGCTCTGTGTCGGCAAGCTCTACCAGACTCATGGGCCCAAGGATCATACCGAGACGCCGCCCGGCCATGGCTGGGTTTCGCGCTACGCCTGGGGCTCGCGCGATTATCACGATGTACTGCGCGAAGGCCTCGACGAAGTCGTCAAACGCCTCCAGGATCAACTGGGTCCTTTCACATCTCGAGTCTTGGTCGACACCGCGCCTTTGCTGGAGCGCAGCTATGCGCGGTCCGCCGGGCTCGGTTGGATCGGCAAGAACACATGCCTCATCAACCAAGTGCAGGGCAGTTGGTTCTTTCTTGGCGAGGCGCTCTTCGACTTCGAGGTGGACCTCTACGGTACAGCGCCGCCAGACCGCTGCGGCACTTGTACGCGTTGTATCGATGCCTGCCCCACGCTAGCCATCGGACCGCAGGGCGTGGACAGCCGGCTTTGCATCAGCTATTGGACGATAGAAGCCAAGAATGAGGCACCGGATGATCTGAAGGCCAAGTTCGGCAATCACCTTTTTGGCTGCGACATCTGCCAGGACGTTTGTCCTTGGAACCGGCGCGCACCCTACACCGATGAGCCCGGCTTTCAACCGGTCAATGCCATGTTGCCGCTCGACGATCTCGACCGAAACTACAAAGGCACGGCACTGGCGCGCAAGAAGCCTACCGCTGCAACGCCGCCACCGCATAAGCCGTAGCCGCGTCGTTCATGAAGCCTTCCATCAGCGAGCCAGCGGGATAGGTCTTGTTCATGCTCGTGGCCTTCCAGGATCCACTCGCAGCATCCTGATGTACAGCAAGCCATTCGCTCGCCTTGCGAAAGCTTTTGTGCTTGCCAAGCCCAGCGCGCTTTAAGGTGTAGGCCGCAAGGGCCGTCGCATAGGCGTCGCCCTCGCCTTGCGGCGGCTTGGCCCAAGGCCCTAGTGAGGCAAGGGTCCAAGAGCCGTCTGTGGCTTGCGCATCGAGCAAAGCCTTTTCTAATTCTTTGCGTTCTTGCTTGGCTAAGAAGTCCTTTTGCGTCCAAAGCAAAACAACACGATTGTGCAAGGGCTGCCCCGAGCGCTTGCGCTCCAGATAGCCACGCAATTCTTCCAGTTGATCCTTCGGCGGCTTCGACTCGCTAGCCGCGACGGCGGCCAAGGCCGCGCCGAAATACTTCGAGTCCGCAGTCTCCCAAGGGTCGAGTTTCAGGTCGAACCAATTCCAGGCGCCTTTGTGCTCGCCTTCGCGGATCTGAAATTTCCACATGCGTTCCAGCGCGGCATCGCTGGGCATCAAGACCGCCGCGAGTACGCTCTCCACACTGGGCATAACACCCTTGCGGGCGTCCCCGTCGGTCAAGCGTTTCTGCAAAGCGCTGCGCAAAGGATGATCGCCTTTGTGGGCCAACAAATAGCCGAAGCCAGTGTGGCAGGAGATGCAAGTTCCACTAGCGCTCTGAGCGGGCTTGAAGTCGCTCCATGCTTGCTGACGAGCATCCAAGTACTCAATCGCCTTCGGCAAATTTGCCTCGGCGGCCAGACTCAGCATCAAAAGTTGACTAAACATAGAGCGATTTCCTCGGCAGTCGGCGGCGGTGTGCCAGGCACGAACTCGACCTCAAGTGTAGTTCCTTGGAGACGGATTCTGCCGTTGGTGGAACTAATGAAGTGAATCTCAGTAAGGGCCTGCGGATTCGCTTCCAGCACGGCCATTCGATATGCGGCCGCGGAGGCAAGCTCCGCGCCGGTTGGTTCCGCTCCCCTCCAACGGTAGCGGAAGACAATGCTACTTTCCTCCATGTTCACCTTGTATGATACGCACTGTATGCGGTACTTCCTTTCCTTTGGCGTCTTCGCGTTTTTGTTGAGCGCGCAAAGCATTTCGATGTTTGACGGCAAGAGCTTCGCCGGTTGGCGGGACGTTAGCAAGCTAAAAGTTCCGGGCAATTCCTGGGCAATCGAAGACGGCGCCATCAAGAGTCTTGCGAAGCCTTGGATTCAAGAAGATCTCTTCAGCCTCGGGGAATACGAAGACTTCGAGTTCGAATTCGAATGGAAGATCGCACCGGGCTCCAATAGCGGCATTAAGTACCGCCTGCAAGAAGCCGTCTTTATGAATGAAAGCCTGAAGCGGCCGAATATCAAAAAGTTTGAAGACACCGTCAAGGACGAGATGCTTCGGAAACCGAGCGATCGCGCGAAGCTGAAGCCCGAGGAGCGCGGCCAACTTTATACCGTCGCCTTTGAGTTCCAGCTCATCGACGAAGCAAACAATAAAGCGGGCGCGAAGCCCGAACACAGCACGGGAGCGCTGTACAGCTTCCTGCCGCCAACGGCCAAAGCCGCCAAGGCGCCGGGCCAATGGAACACCGGCAAGATCGTCGCCAAGGGCGATCACGTCGAGCATTGGATCAACGGAGTGAAAGTCCTCGACGCTTCGCTCAAGAGCCCGGCTATTGCCGCAGGGGCCGAAAAGCGGTGGGGCAAGGATCATCCGGTCTACAAGCTACTGGTGGAGCAGCCGCGCAAGAAGAGCCCGATTCTGCTGCAGAACCACAACGACCCGGCCTGGTTCCGGAACTTGCGAATCAAGAAGCTGTAGGCTTCGCGTATTCGTACTCAACTTTCGCCACACGAGTGACGTAGGACTCGTACCAAACTTCTTTGCCTAACCTTTGCGCGACTTGGTGGCGAGCTACCGCTTTCCAGGCGTGGAGGTCTTCGAGAGTCCTCCAATAAGAGACGGTGATGCCGACGCCGGAGCGTGCGGAGTCGAGCCCCAGAAAGCCGGGCTGCTCGCTTCCCAACTTTTCCATCTCTTCGGCCATCGCGGCATAACCCGCGTCGCCTTCGGTGCGGATGTTCGAAAAGATCACTGCGTAGTAGGGCGGATAAAAAAGACCGGCAAGTTCCATAAATCAATTTTGGTAGATTGAGGGTTTGTCTACCACGCTCCTAAAGACACCCCTCAACGAAGTTCATCGCCGCCTGGGCGCCAAGATGGTCGATTTTGGCGGCTGGGATATGCCCGTGCAGTATAAAGGCATTCTCGACGAACACAAAGCCGTACGGACGGGCGCAGGACTTTTCGACGTCAGCCATATGGGCGAGATTGTTGTGAAAGGTCCGCAAGCTTTGGAGTTTGTGAATTGGTTTTCGTCCAACGATGCGACGAAGCTAAAGGACGGCCAAATTCACTACAGCGGTTTGCTCTATGAGCACGGCGGATTCGTGGACGACATCCTCGTGCATCGAGTGAATCACGAAGAGTTTTTTATCTGCGTCAACGCTTCCAATCAGGATAAGGATTACGAGTACATACTCGGCCAAGCGGCCACACGTAACCTTAAGGACCTAGACGTCGAGAACGCCGGGGGACGTTACGCCCAGTTGGCAATTCAGGGGCCTTTGGCTCTGGAACTTTGCCAGAAACTGACAGCGCTCGATCTGGCCTCGATTCGCTACTACTGGTTTCAGGATGGGGAGTTCGCGGGAAGGCCCGCGCGGGTGGCGCGCACCGGTTATACGGGCGAAGATGGCTTCGAGGTTTATGTCGCGCCGGAGTTCGCTGAAGAAGTTTGGAACAAGGTGATGGAGTTGGGGGCAGTGCCTTGCGGATTGGGCGCACGCAATACGTTGCGCCTGGAAGCGAAGATGGCGCTGTATGGGCATGAGATCGACACGACGATAACGCCGCTCGAAGCAGATCTCGCCTGGATCGTGAAATTCGACAAGCCCGACTTCCTGGGCAAGGCCGCGTTGCTGAAGCAGAAAGAAGCGGGCTTGACGCGTAAGCTCGTTGGCTTTGAGATGCGCGGCCGCGGCATCGGTCGCGATGGGTATGAAGTGAACATAGATGGATCGAAAGCGGGCTGGGTTACAAGCGGCGGCCCCGCGCCGACGCTCAACAAGAACATTGGGTTGTGTTACCTGCCGATAGAGAAAGCGGTGGCCGGACAGGCTATCGAAATCATGATCCGCCAACAGGCAGTCGAGGCGGAAGTCGTCCCAACTCCTTTCTATAAGAGGGCTAAATAAGAAGCATGTATCCCGAGAATTACGGTTACACCAAAGAACACGAATGGGTGCTGGCGGAAGGCGATCAAGGCACGATCGGCATCACGCTGCATGCGCAGAGCGAGCTGGGCGACATCGTTTATGTCGACCTGCCCAAAGTGGGCACCAAGATCACGCAGCATTCGACTTTCGGCAGCGTGGAGAGCGTGAAGGCGGTGAGCGATATCTACTCGCCGGTGACGGGCGAGATCGTAGCAGTGAATGAGCTCTTGGCCACAGCCCCGGAGAAACTCAACGCCGATCCGCATGGCGAAGCTTGGCTGGTGAAGGTGAAGTTGAGCGACCCGGCGGAAGTGAAGGGTCTCATGACGGCGGCGGATTACCAAGCTTACATAGGCAGTTAGGCATGTGCTTCGCGATATCGTCCTAATCTGCCTGTTGGTATTGGCGTTGCGGCTGCCGTTTTTGACGCAAGCCGTGCAGGGCGATGACATCTACTATCTGGCTGGAGGGCAGCATGCCCTCGTGGAACCCGGACATCCGCATCGGGCTCAATACCTTTTTCAAGGGCGCATGGTGGATATGCGCGGGCATCCCCATCCGCCGCTGAATTCCTGGATCCTGGGTGGATTGTTGGCGGTGGTGGGTGAGGTGCGCGAGCCAGTCTTCCATGCCGCTTATGCGCTCTTCAGTTTGCTGGCGGCTTTGGGGATGTATGCGCTGGCGCGGCTTTATACGCCGCATGCTCTTCTTGCTACGGCTCTCTTCTGCGCCGTGCCCGCGTTTGTAGTGAATGGGAACTCTCTGGAGAGCGATCTTCCTTTCCTCGCCTTCTGGATGCTGGGGATGGCGGCGTTCTTTCATGGCCGGGTTGGGTTGAGCATGTTGCCGTTGGGGATTGCAGGGATCGCGGCATATCAGAGCGTGCTCGCAATTCCGATTCTCTGGCTCTACGAGTGGACACAGGGACGCCGGGATTGGAAGCGTTATGCGGCGGCGCTGGCGCCGGCAGTTGCCGTGTTGCTTTATCAAGGGTGGGAGGATGCACCGGTCGTTAAGGCGGTAGGCTACTTCCAAGAGTACGGACTGCAGCGCCTCTGGCCGAAGCTGCTGAACGCGGCGGCGTTGACCGGCCACTTGGGATGGATGCTCTTCCCTGCCCTGGGACTGCTGGCCTTTGTTTCGAAGTGGGCGCTGCTGGCGTTGCCTTTTGCGTTCTTCGATTTCAGCCCGCAGTACCTGGCGGGGGTGGCCGTGGCGCTGTGCTTCCTGACGCGGAGCAGCAGGCAATACGGTTGGTGGCCGCATGTGTTTTTTGCGGGGTCACTGGTGTTGTTCTTCGCGGGATCGGCGAGGTACTTGTTGCCGATGGCGGCGCCGTTGGTGTTGATGGCGGTGGAGCGCGTGAATGCGCGATGGCTTTGGATGGGATGCGCGGCGCAGTTGCTTTTCTCCATGGGCTTGGCCTGGGTGAACTATCAGCATTGGGATGGGTACCGGGATTTTGTGGGCAAGCATGGGCAGGAGATTGCCGCGAAGCGGACTTGGGTGAATGGGGAATGGGGTTTGCGCTTCTATGCGGAGGAGAAGGGTGGCTTGCCGTTGGAACAGAACTCGGCGCTGCGGCCGGGGCAGTTGCTGTTGACGAGTGAGTTGGGTTATCCGATTCCCTTTACGGTGGGAGGTGGACAGTTGGTGGAGTTGGCGAAGCTGGAGATTCGGCCATCGCTGCCTTTCCGCTTGATTGGGTTGGGGTCGAAGTCGGGGTACTCGACGGCTTCGGCGGGGGTGCGGCCTTTTGACTTGGACTTTGGGGTGTTGGACCGAGTACGGCTGGAGCAGGTGGTGGAGAGGAAACCGACTTTGTCGTGGGTGCCGATGGGGGCGGCGGAGTCTGAGTTCCATATTGTGAGTGGGGCTTATCAGGTGGAGGATGGACAGTATCGCTGGATGGGCCGGGAGGCGAAGATTCTGGTAAAGCCCGCGAGGGCGGTGATGGATGTAGTGGCGGTAGTTTATATCGCCGATGTGGCTCCGGCTCGGGAGGTGGAGTTGAAGGTGAATGGGAAGGTGGTGGCGAAACAGCGCTTTGAGAAGCCCGGGCTTTATACGGTGGAGGCAAAGGGCGTGGAGGTAGGGGCGGCGGATGCATTGATTGCGGTGCGGTGCGATAAGACGTTTCAGGCGCCGGGGGATACGCGGGAGTTGGGGATGATACTGCGGGAGGCGGGGTTGCGATAGGGCGTTGTCTGCTGGGGACAGACGGGCTCCGCCACGTCTGTCCCCGAGGGGGTTTGCCGTGTGAGGGGTGGAGATTCGTGATACGCGCTGTGGGCGTTGTCTGCTGGGGACAGACGGGCTCCGCCACGTCTGTCCCCGAGGGGGTTTGCCGTGTGAGGGGTGGAGATTCGTGATACGCGCTGTGGGCGTTGTCTGCTGGGGACAGACGGGCTCCGCCACGTCTGTCCCCGAGGGGGTTTGCCGTGGGAGGGGTGGAAATTCCTGATCGGCGTTGCGGGCGTTGTCTGCTGAAAGTGGGCGCTGTCGGGAGTTAGAAGAAACCGGCCATCTCAAGGGCGGCGTGGAGGACTTGGTCGAGGTTGGGGTTTTGGAGGACTTCTAGTTGGGGGCCGCGGGGGGACCAGACTTGGGGGTTGGTGCTTTGGAAGATGGCTAGGGTGGGGGCGCCAGAGGCGGCGGCGAGGTGGGTGATGCCGCTGTCGTTGCCGATGTAGAGTTGGCTGCCGGAGAGAAGGGCGGCTAGATCTTTGAGGTCTTCGACGATGCGGGCTCCTGGGATGATTCCCGCCTGGTGTGGCGCGACGATGAACTCGACGCTGCGGCCGGTGGCTCTTAGGTAGTTGGCTAGCTGGTGGTAGTTCTCAAGCGGCCAGTTCTTCTGGGCGCTGCCGGAGAAGGGGTGGATCCAGATGAGGCGGTTGGGTTGGGGTTGGAGTTCTAGTTTTGGGATTGCTGGCGTCGGAGCTCCGACTTGGGTGGCGAAGAAGTCGGCGGCGTGCTGGTCGCTGTTGATAGGAAGGGCGTCGTACCAATGGACGTTGGGGTGGATGGCTGCGAGGGCGGCGCGGAAGTCTTCGCGTTGCGTGCCGTACCAGGTGTGGATTTCGTCGAAGGCGCTGAGGTCGGGAGCTCCGAAGTAGCCAAGGCTATCGAGGCCGCTGGAAGCGATGGACTTCGAGTTCGGGAAGAAGGGGAGGAGTTCGGTGCGGGTCCAGACGGCGGACGGCTGCAGGTGCTTGATGGCTGGCATGGCGAGGATGATGTCGCCGATGCCGCCGGGTCTTATGACTAGTCTCCGCATCAGCGGACGTCGGCGGTGATCCTTAGCTCGACGGTCTTGGGGGCTAGACAGGCTTTGTCGCTGCAGGCCTGGTAGCGGAGCTTGCCGGCGAGCATGTGCATTTGCGGTTGGATGTTCGCGGGCGCCTTGAGCTTGACGAGAATGTCGAAGTCGCCGGTGAGGACGTTGAGGGGCTTGTCGGAGAAGGTGTACTTCTCGTCGTGGCCTTTTGGGTACTCGATGGACTCGACGATGAGTGGCGCGGCGTCGAGGGTGAGCTTCAACGGGATGAGGTAGTCCTCATGCGGCTTGTTGGAGTTTGCATGGTAGCCGGGGAGGACCTTGGCATGAATCTTGAGTGTGGCGGACTGGCCGCGGGTGACGAGGATCTTCTGCGGAGGATCGACGGCAACGGCGTTGACGCTCTGGGCCGCGAGACAGCTACTTAGTAGGAGTAATGCCGAGGAGAGTAGTGATGTCTTTTTCATATTCGCTCTTCGAGACCAGGCCGACGTGGACGCCGGCGATCTTGCCGGTCTTGTCGATAAGGAAGGTGGTAGGGAGGCTATCCACGCCGCCGTAGAGGGTGGCAGTGGCGTCGTCGCCCATCAAGACCCGATAATTGACTTTTTTGTCCGTTATATAGGGTTTGACGATTTCCCAGCCTTCTTCATCCATGGCGACGCCGAGGACGGCGAAGCCTTTGTCCTTGTACTTCTGCTCGAATTCGACGAACCAAGGAATTTCGATCTTGCAAGGTCCGCACCAGGTGGCCCAGAAGTTGAGCAGCACGGCCTTGCCTTTGTATTCGGCGAGGGTGACCGTTTTGCCGTTGGAGTCCTTCAGAGTAAAAGCGGGCGCGGCCTTGCGGTCCTTGGTGGGACGAAGGCTGGCGGCTTCCGCGGTGGGGTTCGCCGGGGCGCAGGCCTGGATGCCGATGTAAGCGGCAATGGAAAGCGCCAGGACGAGGAACTTTGTATGCAAAAGGAACTCCTTCTTTGAGTTTATACCGCCGCCTACTTTTGTTTAGACGCGGCAATCAGGTTACGGATTTGGGATTCGAGAAATTCTTTTGAGGTGCGTCCGGTCTGGATGGAATGGATGCCCCCCGAGTGATCGACGAGGATGGTGGTGGGAATCGAGGTGATTTCGCCGAATTTTTGTTGGAGGCTGGGGTGCTGCAGCACGACCGGGTAGGCGACGGCGTTTTGCAAAAGGAAAGGCTTCACACTAGGCCAGCCGACTTCATCGAGACTGACGGCGAGGACACTCAGGCCTTCGGGTTCATATTTCACCCGGAAGTCATTGAGCCATTGGACTTCGGCGCGGCAGGGTTCGCACCAGGTGGCAAAGTAGTTGACCAGAAGGATGCGGCCGGAAAGGTCTGCAAAACGAAGTGGAGCGCCGTGCTGGTCCGTCAACGTGGGCCCGGCGCCAGGATTCACGATGGCTACGCAGGCGTCGATGCAGCGTTGGGTGTAAGCTCTGGTGGGGCCGAAGGTGAGCAGCGCCGTTAAGGCGAGGCCGCCGTACAAAAGGAAGTGGCGATTGCGCCGGTGGGCGGACTGCCTGGCGCGGAGACGCAGCAGGGCGGCTTCGGTATCGGGATTGAAGTTGGGGAGTGGTTCGAGTGGCGTGGTCATCGCGAGTACTCCTTTTCAAAAGATTTCCTGGCTCGCGCCAAGAGTGTGCCGACCGAAGCCGGCTTCAGGTGGCAGGCTTGCGCGAGTTCCTCGTAGGTGAGGCCTTCGGCGCGGAGAAGCAAGAGTTCGGCCTCGCGCGGCTTCAGGGCCGCCAGGGCGCGGGTGACTTCGGTTTGCGTCTCCATCTGCCCTTGCGGCGCATGCCAAGGCAAGAAGGCTTGGAGACGCTCGAGGCGACGACGGCGGCGCAGCTCGTCGAGAGCCAGATGGATGGCGGTGCGGCGGAGCCAGGCTGGAGAATTCTCGAGCGGGCCTTGCTTATCCCAACGGAGGAAGACTTCGACGGCAAGTTCTTCGGCGCGGCCGGGATCGCGAGTAATGCTGGCGATGAGGCGGGCGACGGAAGAGTACTCGGCGCGGAAGAGGTCTTCCAGATTTTCCTTAGTTCCTGCGGCGAGGGCTGCGCTCGCTTCGGCGATCACAACTAGCTAACGATCGAGGCCGACGATTTGTGACAGGCCGATTGGGCAAGTGCGAAACGAAGTGCGTTGTCAGCGACGGGCTTGCGGCGGGCTTTCTTGTCGACGAGCAGGTGGTGGGGGAAGGCGATGGGGAATTCGAGGCCGGGGCCGGCGATTTGGGCGAGCGCTTCGTTGGCTTCGATAGAGGCGAGGCGGTTTTCGACGAAGATGCGGAATTCCTTGAGGGCGTCCTTGGCTGAGCGTTCGAGGGCTTTCATGTGGCGGGTCATTTTGGCGAGGCGCTTTTCGGCGACTTCGTCGTCGGGGTTGGCGAAGGCGGCTTCGCGGGCGGACATGAGGAGGGACTGGCCGCGGAGGAGTTGGAATTGGGCGAAGGCGTATTGGCTGACATAGAGTTCTTCGTTGAGGGTTTGGGGTTGGAGCTCTTCCACTTGCTGGTTGTAGAAAGCTCGGTAGGCTTCGCGGATGGATTCGGGGAAGCGTTCGATGTTTTGAGCGGTGAGGCCGTGGGTGAAGGCGTTTTTGGAAGAGATGAGTTTTCCTTGGGCGGTGTTGGGCATGGTGGTTTCTCCTGGAAAGTGTCTGGGCAAAAGTAAAGCGGGCGGGCGCTCCGGGGGAGGACGCCAGCCCGCTTTGTTTTGCTGATTGAGTATACGGAGCAGAGTGGAGAAAACGAGCTATCGAGATACGGGTTGGGTTGGTAAGCAGTCTGGAATGAAAGAGTTACCGACGAGAAAATTATTTTTTCGTGCTGTGACTCGAATTCACGGCTTCTGCAATTCGGCGCGAATTTTCATCCAGACGTCGAAGTAGAGCCATTCGGGTGGGGAGTCCGGCGCGGCGTGGTGGTCGGGGCGAAGGATGAGGTTGCCGGTGGAGAGCAGGACGCGTTTGACTTCCGGGTTCTGCTTGAGTTTCTCGCGCATGGCTTCGACGATGAGGCGGTAGTGTTCGCCGGGAGTGGAGGAACGATACTCGAAGCGCTGGCCTTCGAAGGAGACCCAGGTGATGCCCATCTTCCGCATGTTGATGCCGGCAAGGGTTCCGGCGTCCTTGGCTTCGAAGGCGGTCATCTGGGCGACTTGTTCGCGCGTGAATTTCCAGGTGAGCCCGGGGAAGGTGGCGCGGGGGTCCTGCTCGTTCTCCGGGTAGAGCATCATCTGCCAGAAGCCCTCAAGGCTGGCGTAGCGTTTGCCGCGATAGACAAAGGGCGTGGCGGCGAAATTGGAGAGGAGGCCGAGTTCGTGGCGCTTGGAGAGGATGACTTCGCCGGGGCCGGCTTCCTGGGGCATGATTTCCCAAGAGGGAGCGCCTTCCTTGGAAATGGGTTTCCACCAGTGGGCGGGGTAGGAATGAACTCGATCACGGCCTTGGGCCTGTGGGGGATCGGCGCCGGTCTGTGCGACCAAAGCGGCTAAGGCCGCGAACGGGAGTATTAGGATAGCTGGCAAGACGCAGGGAGCCCCGGGGATTCCTTACTGTAGCAAAGCGAGACGCCAGCACAGTGAGTGATTCGCTTCAGGAAACCTGGCGGCGGAAGCGGGCGAATGCCCAAAGAGCGAGCAGAACGGACGCCACCTGGAATAGCGTGGCAGGTTCGGGAACATCCGAGGAGGTGGATGCGAGATCGGCGTAGGCTTCGATTTCGCGGATGCCGAAGTTGTTGGTGGTTTCAAGTTGGAAACGGACCCGGTTGGCCAGGACGTTCATGCCGGTGAAGCTGACGACGTTGTCGTTCGGATCGGGAGAAACGCTGTTGCCGAGGGAGGACCAGACGATGACATTGTTGGAGTCGTAGAGAAAGGCGGAGAAGGTATTCATGCGGGTGAGGCAGCAGGCGCGATTGTCGTAGAAGAGGTTCAGGACAGAGATACGGTAGGTGTCGGCGAATGTCACTTGCCACCAGGGATTGACTTCGAAGCCGGTGCTGGCAAGGCCAAGACGATTCCCGTCGTTTACTTCTTGCGGATTGGGAAAAGTGCCAATGACGGTGCTGCCTTCGGCGAAGCCGCCAAAATCCGAGTGAGCGATGTTGATGAGTTCGGCGCGAAGGCCGGATACGAAGAGGGCGGCAGCCAGAAAAAATGAGCGAAGCACAACAGAAGTTCCTTTCATCGGGTGACACGCGTGGCGGGATGGGGAAATGGACCAGCGGTTAGCGAGGAAAAACAGACTGGCGCGTGAAATCACCCGATGTGCGGGATTCAACGCGATGTAGAACTCAAGGCGTAGCGTGGAATCAGACATTTGAGAATGGCGCATAGGTTGCACAGCCTCCCGATATGCAAGCTGGCGCAGCGTTGGAGCGCGAGACATTGATGCGGGCGATTGAGGCGGCGGTACTGGCGCCTTCGAGCCATAACAGCCAGCCTTGGCGATTCAAGTTGCTTCCCGATGGGGTGGATTTGTTTGCCAACAGGTTGCGTGCGCTGCCCGTGGTGGACCCGGAGGGACGGGAACTTACTATTAGCTGCGGGGCTGCTCTGTTTCACTTACGCCTGGCTCTGCGGCAGGCGGGATTTGTGGCCGAGGTGTCTTTACTACCCGGGGTCGGAGGTGGGGACCACTTGGCGCGGGTGCGCTGCGTGGGCAGGGCGGAGCCCTCGGCACACGAGGAGGCATTGTTTGCGGCGATTCGCAAGAGACATACGCACCGGGCGGCGTTTGCCAAGCGGAATGTTGAGGCAAAACTGCTGGGGAGATTGGTGGATGCGGCGGGAACGGAGGGGGTAACGCTGCGCGCGTTGGATGCGTGGCAGCAAAGCAGCGTGGCTGGGTGGATTGCGGAGGGGGATCGATTGCAGGGGGCGAACGCAGAGTTCCGGCGTGAATTGGCGGCTTGGGTGCATGCGAAGGATGAGGAGAACGGAGTGGGGATGAGCGCGGCTCAGTTGGGGGTGCATGGCTTGGGGGCGCGACTGATGCCGGTGTTTCTGCGCGAGTTGAATTGGGGGCGGGTGCAGGGGAAACGCGATTATCAGTTGGCAATGAGTGCGCCGGTGCTGGCGGTGTTGGTTAGTGGAGGCGATACAGTGCGGGATTGGTTAGAGACGGGGTGCGCGTTGGAGCGGATGTTGTTGGAGGCGACGTCGATGGGTTTGGCGGCGTCGTTCTTGAACCAGGCGGTGGAGGTGACGGAGTTGCGGGAGAAGGTGCGGGAGTTGTTGGGGGTGGAGGGTTTTCCGCAGATGATTGTGCGGATGGGGTATGGCTTAAAAACAGTGCGGTCCGCACGGGCAGAGGCGGAAGTGCGCTAGATGCGGTATCTGGCGGCGGCTATATTTTTGGCGCATGGACTGGCGCATCTGGCGGGAGCCACGACGATGCGGCGAAATGTTTTCGAAGGCGCCGTTTGGGCTTCGCTGGCTTTGGTTTGGGGAGTGATGGCAGTGGCGGTTTCGATACGGTGGAGTTGGTGGCTGGTGGGGGTGGAAGTGGCGGCGGTGCTTTCGCTGGGGATGTGTTTTTGGCGGTGGCAGGATGCGAAGTTTGGGGTTCTTGCGAATTTGGTGGCGGTGGGGTTGGCTTTTGCTTACTTGGCGTATCCGGGTGGCGATGGGGTAGGGGTGCGCAATAGGCAATTGGAAAGCCTTTGGAAGGGGCAGGGGCCAGCGTTGAGGCTAAAGATGAGTGGGGAGATCCGGCTGGGGGCGACGTGGTATCCGTTTCGGGCGGAGCAGGTGTTGACGGGGCAGGATGAGTTTGTGTGGGCGGCGACGGTGAGTATGTGGGGGCTGCCGATTCTGGGGAGCGATGCGTATGTGGCGGGTAAGGGAGCGATGCGGTGGAAATTGTTGGGGTTGATTCCGGTGGCGGTGGCAGAGGGAGAGGATGTGAGCAAGTCGGCTTTGGGGCGGATGAAGGCGGAGCAGGAGATTTGGTTGTACGCACGGCCTGATTTTGCGGAGAAGCAGACGCAGTTTTTGCGGTGGGGAAATCCAGAAGGGAAGGAGTTTCGGGAAGAGGTATTTGGGGTGCAGTTTGTGGAGGTAGGTCAGTTTGGGGCTTATCGGATGCCGAGCAAGATTCGGGCGGGTTGGTATTTTGGGACGCCGAAGTTTGAGTCGGAGGGGGAGTTTTTCCGGGCGACCCTGGAGGGGGCGGAGTGGAAATGACGGCCGCGCGAGTGGGGTATTGGTCGGCGCGGGCGGCTTTCGTTTGCAGCTTGGTTTATGTGATTGCGCAGTTGGGGGAGTGGGTTGGGTGGTTGGGGTCGGCGGGGGGGCCTCATGCTTCGAGTACCCCGTTGGGGATTTTCGTTTTATTGACGCCGTCGTTATTGTTGGGGCCTGCGTTTTTAATGGCAATGGTAGCGTTGCATGAGTGCACGGCCGGGGAGAAGCGCGTGTGGAGCTTGGGGGCGTTGGTGTTTGCTTGCGCTTACTTTGTGATGATCGAAATCAATTACTTTGTGCAGTTGGCTTGGGTGGGGCCGAGGCTTGCGGCTGGGAGAACGGCAGGGATGGAGGCGTTTTTGTTTGTGCCCTTCGATTCGTTTCTGTATGCGGTGGATATTTGGGGCTACAGCATGATGAGCGTGGCGACGTTGTTGGGTGGGATGGCTGTGGAGGGAAGAGTGAAGTGGTTGCTAGTGGCGAATGGGTGTCTGCTGCCGTTTATCGCGTTGCAGATGTATTGGCATGAGCTGATTTGGCTGGCGGCGTGGTGGGGGTTGGTGTTTCCTTGGGGGATGTGGGAGTTAGGGCGGTGGTTTGGGGGACGGGCGCAGCTAGAGGCGGCGTGAGATGTGGTCTGCTGGGGACACACCGCCCTACGGGCAGGTATGTCCCCGACTGGAGCGTTTCGGTTTGATTGTGCGGCTTCTCGTTAGGGTTTTGTGGCGTAGCCCATGTCTAGGAGTTGGCTGGAGGGCATGGGGGCGTCGAAGTTGTTGATGGCGGCTTTTTGGCGGCCGTTTTCGAGGAGGACCAGGAAGGGTGGGTCGCCGAAGGGGAAGGTCTTTTTGAGGTCGCCGAGTTCCTTCGTCATTTTGGCGGGGAAGCCGGTGTCCTTGAGGAAGCCTTGGGCGAATTGGGGGACTTCGGTGGCCACACCGATGAGTGCGGTGTCACCGAATTTGAGGGCGGACATTTGCTTAGCGGCTTCGAAGCAGTGCATGCATTGGGGGTCGAAGAAGTAGATGAGTTGGCGGCCTTCGCGGAGGTTGTGGGTGCTGCCGTCGGCCATCGTTACGGTTTCGGGGGCCATGGCGCCAGTGGTCTTGGAGAGGGCGTAGGCGTAGCTGGAGACTCCGAAGACGCTGATCAAGGCTAGATAGACTGCGGGCTTTTTCCATTCGATGGTGAGTGGGTGGGAGGCCCACCAGCCGGCGGCTACTGCCAAGGCAAGCATGACGGCGTCGCCGATGAAGAAGCCGGGGCCGACGGCGCGCTTGATCCAGGGGAAGCAACTGCATTCTTTGCCGACTAAGTCGTTATAGAAATAGCCGACCCAGATCATGAAGGCGACGAGCATGAGGCCAGTGAGCCAGGCGCCG
>VFQP010001372.1_pt1 | contig 33132 bp, 32 predicted proteins | sample 3512351 | NCBI WGS metagenome assembly VFQP01 (sample SAMN10412372, study PRJNA504923) | tailings metagenome | isolation source: Relicate 1 Philex TSF1 revegetated site | place: Philippines: Tuba, Benguet | collected 2017-08-29
GTGGAGCGCGCCACGTCGAGGCTGCTGCTGCCGCATGAGCACCTGCACTTTGTCAACCTCTGCCACGACAGCAGGTGCGTGCACCTTGCACGTCGCCGGGCAGGCGCGCTTCGCCCTCGCGCGCCCCTGGTGGCGGCTCGCACGCGGGCATGTGGCCGAACCGTTGTGCTTCCTCTTCACACGCGTGATGTGCTGCCCGCCTGTGCCGCCGCCCCCTGCCGCGCAGCACGGCGTACCCGCACCACGCGCTCAACGTGCTCACCGAGGCCGTGACGCGCGCCGGCCTGACGGCGGGGCGCGAGGAGAAGATGCTGACGGCCATCGCCACGCTCAACGCCTGCGTCGGCTCGTGCGACAAGCTGCTGCAGATCCCCATCCCGCTATCCTACTCTCGGGTGAGGCGAGAGTAGGTTGCCCGCGAGCTGGCGGCGCGTGTGGGGTGAATATGGGACGGGTGCTGCGCCGTGCTGCGGCCTGTCGGCACCAGGCTCCACAGCGCTCGCTTGCTCGCTCGCTCGCTTGCTCGCTTGCAGCACACTTCGAGATTTATGCTTGTGTGGCTCACCGCGCTGCCGCTCGCGCTGTGGGACGACGCGGGCTGGGCGTCGGTGCCGATCCAGACGCTGCTCTCCTTCCTGCTGCTGGGCATCGAGGAGCTGGGCGTGCAGGTGCGCGCTTGCTTGAGGTGGCTCTCGCGCTCGCGCTAGAGTTTGCCTCGCTCAAGGCTGCGGCTCGGCGTGCTCGTTGCCGTGAGCAGCTTGCCCGTGCTGCGCGTGGCTTGGGTGCTTCCTTCGACGAAGCCCTTGTCAAGACGCGGACGACGCGCCGTTTTGACAGCAGCTCTGCGTGCCCTGGCGTCGGCTGCGTGTGCGCACGCAGCTGGAGCTCCCCTTCCTGACGCTGCCGCTCAAGGACATGGTTCGGGAGGTCGAGCGCGACCTGAGCACCATCGTGCTCTCCCGCAAAGAGGTGAGGCGGGACGCCAGGCACGCAAGCAACTTGGCAACTGCCGCAGCCACACCGCGGCTCTGGAACGCTCACCCCGCAACCCTAACGCGGCCATGCAGGTGTCGGAACTGCTGGACGCCTCGCTCTCGCTCACCACGCCCGAGGCGCTGCAGGCCAACCTCACGCTCGTCCCCACCAGCCCCTACGCCTCCACGCCCACCGCCTCCACCGCCGTGCCGCCCGACGCCGACACCGCGTCCGCCGCCGCGCCCGCGCCGCCCCAGCACAGCGGCCTCAACGGCAACGGCGGCGCAGCCAACAACATCGTCCCCGCCAGCTCGCTCGGAGGCGTGGACCTCGCCGCCGCCGCCGCGCGCGCCGCCGCCGCCAAGCAGGCCACCGCGCTGGCCGCCGCCGTCGCCGCCGCCGCCACCCGGGACGCGCCCAGCTCCGAGCCCTTGCCGCACGGCCTCGCGGCGCAGCCTTTGGCCAACTCCGCCGCCTCGCTGCTGTCGCCCTCGTCGTCGCCGGCGGCTGCCACGGCGGCTCCCACGGCGGGCGGCGCCGCCCCGGACACCAGCGCGCTCATCGGCGGGGCGTTCGTGCTGCCGGTGCAGGTCGCCGCGGCCGTGGTGGGCGGCGTGCTGTCCGCGGAGGACGAGGGCGGCCGCCGCAGCGGCCGCGGCTCACCCGTGGTGACCAGCGGCCCGCAGCCAGAAAGCGTGGTGTTTGACTCGATGGAGGAGCTGCTTCCAGAGGAGGAGGAGGAGCAGGCGGCGGGTGGTGGTGGTGGCGGGATCAAGCTGCCACTGCCGTCCATCCCGCTGCCGCTGCCGGTGCTGGTCGGGGGCGGCGGCGAGCGGCAGCGCGGCGGCGGCGGCGGTGGTGGCGATTCGGCGGGCGGTGGCGAGGCTGGGCTGTGAGCGCAGGCGTCGGTTGAGCTTTGGTTGGTGGCGCGTTGGGGGCGGCGCGGCGCGCCTTGTTCGGGCAGGCGGCTGTGGAGCGATGGTGGTGGTGAGGGGAGGCGCCTCTGGCTTGGGGCGGCTTTTGGCTCTGGGAGCGGGGTGTGCGCCGTCTTCTTTTGGAGCAGTGCGAGGCGTGCGTTCTCCGCCGCCAGCAAGCAGGCAGAGCTCTGGTAACGGCGTTTGCGAGGCGCTTTTGCGCGAGCGAGCAAGCGGGAGGTGGGCGGGCGCAGGTCTGCGAGGGCGAGAGGGCGCCTCGGGTGCTGCGAGGGCTTGAGCTGGGCTGCCTTTTGGCCAGTGGGGGCGCTCCGAGCGGCATGTGGTGAGGCCAGGGGAGCTGTTTAGACCTGTCGAGGCAGGCAGCCCGAGAGGAGGGCGTCGACTGCGCAGGACCAGCGAGGGACGGGCTCTCGTCGCTTGCCTTCTGGCTCGGCAGGGCAAAGGGAGGTTTGAGCAGGCGGGCTGGGCTTGGCTGCCAAGCTTTTGGCCTCCCAAGGGGGGGTGCTGCGAGGGGTTGCTTGTGGTGAGGCCAGGCGGTGTGGAGGCCGTTCGCGCCAGGCGGGGGAGGGAGGAGGCAACTGCTGATGGCCAGGGGCAGCGCTTGGGGTCGGTCGACTTGCAGAAGAAGAGGGAGCTGAAGAGTTTGTCATCTCGTTTCGAGTTGGGAGGGACGGCTGGGGCCGACCTGAGCAGCAGCATAGTACGAGCGCGCCCCTGTGGCTGTGTGCGGGTGCAGAGCACACCCTGACGGCTCATCTCACAGGCAGGCCCACGCATTGCGTTTCACTCCACCCACCAGATTCCCGCTGTCGCTTGTATTCTTTCGGGGCGGGGGGGAAGGGCTTGGGCAGCCGCCCTCGCCGCCGCTCCGCCCCGCCCCGCTGTGCACTGGTACGTACGGACGCCGCGCGATGTGCTCGCCTCTGCCGTGGAGGCGGGGAGAAGAGAAGCCACGCCGCGGCGCGTGCGGGCCTATGTGTGTGTGTGTGTGCACACGGCGTGTGTGTGTGTGCGCACGTGAGTTGTTGGCCGAGGGGCCAAGGGACGCAGCGCGCGCCAACAGTCGCGGGCGCCGGCTACGCACAGCATGTGTGTGCGTCGGCGCCCGCTGGCCGCCTGCGACCAAAGTTGAACCCCCTCCAAATCGCGTCGTGACACTCGCTCTGTGGTTCATCTCGGCCCGCGGTGCCGCTCCCAAGTTGGCGTGCTGGCGTTCACGCCAGGGTCTGAAGACAGAGTATACAGCATGTCGTTGACTAGCGGACCTGTTGGCCCTTGTAGCAGCGCAGGCAGGCAGGCAGGCAGGCAGGCAGGCACAGAGCGCACGCTGCCAAAGGCTTGCCGTCAATGCTTTGGCAGCCTGCACTGACCCAAACCTGCCTGGCCTGTTGGAGGCGCCGCCTCCAGACGTGATGACGACCGCAAGGCGTGCCTCGGCGTCATTGCGTGGCCGCTGAACCAGAGGCCAGCAGGCTGACTGACGCCTCTTATTCTATTTGCTGCGGCGCCACCACAGCGGAGCGGGCCGCCGGAGTCCCCCCGGGGGCTCGCACGCGCAAGCACGCTCCTGTGCCACCCACCCGTGACGCCCCAAGACTCTTGCGTACCTCCTCTCGCCGCCGGTGGCGTCGATCTTCATTCTTTGGGCCCAGTGAGGCGAGTGTGCATGTCTGTGTGAGTGGCCTCAGGGCCTGAGAGCGCCGAGGCGATTCTTTTCCCGCGCGCCGCTTCATCCTTAATTATCTCCACGGCAACCCAACGGGACGGGGGGCTCTGTTCCCGTTGCGGGTGGTGCCGCCTCGCCTGTGCATCACCTCTCCCAAGTGCCGCTGAGCGTCGCGTCCGCACAGCATCACACGGCCAGCAACGCAGCGCTGCAGGGCTCTCGGATTGGCGTCGCCTTTGGACAGACCTTTGCCTCCCCCTTCTTCTTCACTTGGCAGGCTCGCGTGGAGGAGGAGGCGTGGCGGTGCGTGGGTGGAGGCCCGAGGGAGGCGTCTTGCGTCTGGGCGTCGCGGCGTGCTTTTGCCTGCTTGTAGTAGCGAGTGGGGGTATTCATGTGGCGTCCACGTCCACACGTCGCCCTCGGAGCAGCAGCGGGCGCAAATTGCGGCGGCGGTGGCGGTGGCGGCGGCGCGCATGAACTTGCCAGCAGCGGCGGATGCGGTGCGGAGTGCAGTGCTCCGTCGGGCGCGGGAGTGCCTCGGGTGTTGGGGCGTTGTTGTTGGTGTGTGCAGTTGCGGTGCGGTGCGGTGCGGTGACCTGACTGGTGATCAAGACGCTCCTCATCCGGTCTCTGCCTTTCGCCGCGAGGCGCGCAGCACTCTGCACAGCAAGTGCTTTCACGTGCACGCGCCGCGATTCATGCCCCACACCGGCACGCCCCAGGACCGTGATGCCCCGACTGCAGCTGGCATGTCCTCTCCAGTGGCGAGTGCGCCGCGTCCTGTCGGCCACGTCGTGCGTTGGCGGCGCTCTTGATCCTGGTGCTCTCTCTCCTGTGCTGTCGTTGTCGTCGTTTTCTTTGCAGCAGCTGCAAGCGAGCGCGTGGAGGTCATGGGGCGTGGCGTGGGCGCTGCGCCTGGGCCAAGTGAATTCCGCACACGCAGGCAGAGCGGCAGAGAGGAACAGCAGCGCACCGACGAAGCAGCATGTAAACACGCTGCGCTGCTCAGGCCCTGCTGCTCCTCACTAGGCGTGCTGCTGCACTGCGTGCTGCGGTGAGCGACGATGGCGACGCGAGGCGGGAGCGGCACGCGCACGGTCGCGGGCAAGGCCGCCAAGGGCAAGACGCAGCAGGAGCGCTACCAGCAGCTCGCGGAGGAGGCGCACGAGCAGCTGCTGCAGGGCGAAGGCGCGGACGAGTGCGAGAACGAGCACAACGTGCTGCTCATGCTCTACTACCGGTGAGCTGCGCACCTCAGTAGCTGCAGCCCAGTCCCGCCTGTGCTGCCTGCAATTGGAGGCCTGGGGGAGCCGGCCCGTCCGCCCCGCGCTGGAGGCCACCCACGCACACGCAGCCGCAGCACCGCCGCGCATAGCAGCATTACCACAGCGGCAGCCCGCAGGCGATGCCCATGGTGGCTGCACCTTGCGGCACGTCTGTTGGGGGCGCCCGCCCGCCTCGGCACGTGCAGGGCGGCGCGGCGCATGGCGGAAGCCGACATGAACGAGAACGGCACCGACGGCTCGCGCAACTGGTTCTACACGATGCGGCGCTGCGTGGAGACGCTCAAGCGGGCCAAGCACAAGGTGGCCACCGAGCAGGCGCTGCTGGCGCTGCACGGCTTTGGCAACGCCAGCGTCAAGGTGCGGTGGCCTCGGGCGGCTCTGGCCCGGGAGGCAAAGCCGCACACTCGCAGCCGCACACTGCACCTTGCGTCCGTTTGCGGCGTGGAGGCAGCGCTGGGGAGGGCGAAAAGGAACGTGCGCCGTCGGAAGTCGCAAGGACGGCAAGCGCTCCATGTGCGGCGGCCATACACGCACGCGAACGCACCCACAGATCGTCAAGGTGCTGTGGGAGGCCTACCCGCCCGACACCACCGGCCTCCCCGACGACCCCCCGCCCCCGCCCGCCAACGAGAAGGGCAAGAACAAGGGCGGCGGCAAGGGCAAGGGCAAGCAGAAGGCGCCCTCAGACAGCCCATCGCACCACCAGGGCGGCGGCGGCTGGGGCGGCGGCGGCGGTGGCGGAGGCGGCGGTGGCGGTGGGGGCGGCGGGGCGGGCGCCCGTCGCGGCGGCGGCGGCGGCGGAGTGGAGGACGAGGACGCTGACCTGGACTTCTTCACGGCCGAGGAGGTGGCGCGGATGCGGGCGCGGCAGCGGGGCATGGTGTCGCCCGACCCCTCGGGTGCGCTGGGCGGACGCTGCGCGCGCCCACCTCTGGTGCAAGGGGGGGCACGTGGCAGGGCCTTGCGCTGGTGTTGGGGCGGGCTGCCACGTTGCGTGCTCACCTTGAACCAGCACCGCTCAATTCCGTTTCGCGATGGGAAAAGCGTCTGCTGCGTTGGGCGGAGCGTTGGGAGCGCCGGTCCCTCTCCCACTTCGAGCATGGCCAGCGTCTGCCGCAGGGGTTGATTGGCAGGGATGCGCGCGTCTCCCTCACACCGGGCTGCGCCCGTGCTGCGCCCGTGCTGCCGCAGACGAGAGCCTGGACGAGTTTGAGGAGCGGGAGGAGATGCTCCGCTCCATCTGGAACATGGAGCGCGACGCCAACACCACCGACCTGCGCGAGTTTGAACAGAGGAACGGCGGCCAGAAGCGCGCGGCGCCGCGTGTCCGGGGCGGCGGCGGCGGCCGCGGCGGCGACGACGACGAGGACGACGAGGAGGAGGAGGAGCGGAGGGGCAAGCGGCCGTTTGCCAACGGCGGCGGCAAGGGTGGCAAGGGCGACGGCGGGCGGCGGGAGGGGTTTTCGGAGGACGACTTTGCGTTACTGAACGACGCGGACGGGAGCACGGGGGGCAAGGGAGGGACGGGCGGCAAGGGGCGGGCGGCGCCGGGGGGCGGCGGCGGGCGGAAGCGCAAGGCGGCGGCGGCGGACGGCGCGGAGGAGGGCGGGGAGGAGGAGGGCGGCGGCGGCGGCGGCGCGGGGAAGAGGAAGAAGAAGGGTGGCGGCGGGGAGGGCGGGGGAGGAGGCAGCCCTGGCGGCGGCGGCGGCGGAGGAAAGGGAAAGCGGGCGCCCAAGCCCTACGTGCCGCAAGTGGGGTCGGCCAACTACGCCTTTTTGGTGTGCCTCTACACCTCGTTCAAGCAGGTGAGCTCACATGCTTGGCCAGGGCTGGCCTTGGTGAGGACAGGACGCGTCTCCACCACCTCGATCAAGCAGGTCGTGCCGCGTGTGTGCGTGCGCTGGGACCCGGCATCCATTGCGTGCGGGGGAGTTCGTTGGTGGGCGCGCCATCTATTACGCGTGGGGGAGGTTGGACGGCGCGGCAGCGGCGCAGTACCGGTCCGGCCCGGGAGGTTTGGTCCAGGGCCGCGTGTCGCAGTGTGGGGCGCCACGAGGATCATTCACCCTGCCCTGCACTGATCCTTGTCTGCATCCTTGCAGGGCAACCCGCACGAGACCAAAGCGTCGCTCATGGCCCAGGCCGAGGCCTCCGGGCTCTCCAACTCGTCCATCTACGGTGCGAGAACCCTAACGCAGATCAGGGCTTGGGCCAGCCGCACGCGCCACGCCGCGCGGCGCAGCCCCTTTGCCTCTCTTTGCGGCGCCAGCTGCCGTCGGAGGAACACGCTCTCAGGTGCCCTGTGGGAGGGCGGTTGCTGTGGTGGTTGGCTGGCGGGCGCAGGCGCCGGCGGCAACGGCGGCGGCGCCGCCACGCAGGCGCTGGACCCCTCGCAAAAGTTCTACGACGGGTGGAGCTCCTTCAACAAGGTGAGGCAGCAAGGGTCGCTGCATCTTGAAAACAGAGTGGTGGAAAAGACAGATCGTGGAGATCGTTCAGCAATTCCCTGCCTTTCAACGCACCTCTTTCCTCTCCCTTTCCCTCCGCCTCCCCTCCTCCCCTCCACGCCCCCATGGCCCACAGTGCTGCGGCCGTTCCAGAGGGGCGCTGACGCGCCCCGCCCTCCCGCGCCCCGCCACCCTGACGCCCGCGCTGCGCGCGCTGTGCGCGCTTTGCCCAACCCCCCGGTGCCCTTGCGCAGTCGCTGCTCAACCGCACGCCGCCGCTGGTCCAGGTCTGGAGCAACCCCAAAAAGGTCCGCCTCACCCCCGAGGGCTTCGCCCTCGCCGCTAGGGTTTACAAGGACGCCGTCGGCCGCGGCAAGCTGCCGCCGCTGCCGGGCGTCGACCCCGACGCCGACATGGCCGTGCAAGCCCTCGGCAGCCCTGCCGGCAACCCTGCTGCCGCCGGCGGGCGGGCGGGCGCGGGCGCCGGCGACGACGACGGCGACGGGGGGCTGGAGATCGTCAGCGGCGAGGAGGACGGCGGGGAGGGGGGAGGAGGCGGGTCCGGCGGGCGGAAGAGGCGGGGCGGCGAGGGCGGCGGCGCGGCGGGGACGCCTGGCGGGACGCCGCGGAAGAGGGGCAAGTTCTCACCGGACAAGGTGGGGGCTGGGCAGCGGCTGGGCGGCGAGGGGCCTGGCGGCAAGGGGCGCGGCGGCACCAACAAGGTGAGGGCTTGCATGGGCTTGGGGTACGCTGCTGTTGGGGTGCTTTCTGGGTGTGGTGGCGGGCTGGGTTGCGGTGGCGCGCGACTGCGTGAGCGAGGTGGGCGCTTGGAACAGCAAGAGCGCGAGCCCTGCCGTCCTCCCGCATGCGATGCACCTGTGAAGGTGCTGTCGGCGGCGGCAGAGGCAGCAGCTCAACGCTCTGCGCACCCTTTCGCTCAACGCACCCTGCGCACGTGTCATGTGTGTGTGTGTGTGCACAGGTGCTGTCGGCGGCGGCGGAGGCGGCGGCGGCGGTGGTGGCGCGTCTGCTGCAGCAGCGCCTGGCGCGGCAGGGCGGCGGAGGCGGAGGAGGCGGCGGGGGAGGGAGGGGGGCGGAGGGCGGCAAGGGCGGGAGCGGGGGCGGGGCGCCTGTCGTGGGCGTGCTGTCTGATGACGAGGAGGAGGAGGAGCAGGAGGAGGTGGGGGAGAAGCAGCAGCAGCAGCGGCGGCAGCAGCAGCCCGCGGCAAAGGCCGCCGCAAACCCCGGCGCAAACCCTAGCGGGCTGCCGCCGCGGCATGTGGGCCTTGGCAGCGGCGGCAGCGGCGTTGGCGCCGGCGCGGCGGGCGGCGGCGTGGGCTTGTTCCGGCCTGCAGCGGCGGCGGCGCCGGCGGCGGCGGTAACGCAGAAGGCGCCGTCCGCGGGGGGCCGGGCGGCTTCCGGCACGAGCAGCGGTGGCGGTGGCGGAGGAGCGGGGAGGCAGGAGGCGAGCGGCGGCGGGGGGTCGGCGGTGACGGCGCCGCGCCCCACCAGCAGCGGCGCGAGCGGCTCTTTGCAGGGCGGCGGGAGCGTCACCACCTCCATGCAGGGCGTGGGGCGGGGGGGCGGCGCATCTGGGCGGGCGAGCGGCGGCGGCAGCGGCGGGGCGGCGACGCCAGGCGCCGACGGCGGCGGCGGCGACGGCGGGAGCGTGGCGTATCGATGGCAGCTGCCGACGCTGGGGGCGGCGGGCGGTGGGGACGAGGGGCGGCTGGTGCTGCCTCCGGTGCCGGCGGGGCGCAGCTTCGGCAGCACGTACGAGGTGCAAGGGGGCGCGGCGCGAGACGGCAAGCCTGCTTTTCACTCTCGTGCAGAGTAGGAACGTCAACACGTCACCCTCCTCGCTTGAAGCGCTTCCTTCCGGACGCTTGGTCTTTGAGACGACTGCTGGCGCTCGCCGCTCCCTTTGGCGTCTCCCCTCCACCACGCGCCCCTGGTGCCGCACCTGCCACCTGCCCTGGTGCCCCCCCGCCGCCATTCCCAACCCGTCCCCTCCCCACCATCCCCCTGGCATCTTCTCTGTCAGCCTGCCCGTGGCGTCCCCGCTCCACCCGCCCCTAGCGGTCCATCTGCCACCTGCCATGCACCACCTGCCACGTACCACCTGCCATCTGCCACCTGCCACCTGCCACCTGTCGCTTGCCCACTGCCATGCAGGTGGTGCTGCTGGTGGACCAGCGCGAGCAGTTTGCGCGCGCCACGCACCAGGGGCACGCCGTGGGCCGCGTGGAGGCCCGCAGCGCGCACGTGGAGCAGATCCGCGCGCAGGGCGTGGCGGTGGACGAGCGCACGCTCAGCATCGGCGACGCGGCCTGGGTGGCCAGGTGCGTGGGGCTGTGTGGCGTGTGGGGGTGGGGTGCGGAGCACGCTGAGCATCAGTGAGGCGGCCTGGGTCGCCAGGTGCGTAGCTGGTCAGGAGCGTCGGAGGTGCGCCCTTCGGGACACAATTGGTTGGGTGCGAGGGCTGGTGGCCCAGCGGGGACCTAGAGCACGCTCCTTGCCGTGCGGGCCGCGTCGCGCAGATCCGAGCCAGCGAGCCGTGGTGTCCGTTGCGAGCGTTGGCCGCGCAATTGGCCGCAGGCGCCGGGCGGCCCCGCACGACGAGTTCATGCTGGGGTGGGTGCTGGAGCGCAAGAGCTGCCAGGACCTCGTGTCGAGCATCCAGAACCAGCAGCGCTTCTTCAAGCAGAAGCACTGGCTGCGGCAGTGCGGGCTCGAGGTGCTGTACCTGGTCGAGGGCAACCCCGACCGGCTCAACATGGCGCGTGAGTGTGGGTGGGGCTGCGAGGAGGGCAGGGAGGGGCTTGCGAGGCACGCCGTGCGAATGCAGGACGAGGGCAAGCGTGCCGACGGGACAGGAGGATCGCTCGTCTCGCGCACGGGCCCAAGAGTCGCTGCGTGTGCGGCCTGCGTGTGCGGCTGGTCGCTTCGGCACCGTGGGCTTAGCCGACAGCGATGTCGTGTGTGCGTGCGTTCGGTCGCATGATGCGAAGCGGCCGAGGTCAAGACGATCAAGACGGTGCTGCAGAACAACGAGCTGGACGGCTTCAAGGTGCTGCGCACCGGCAACGCCAACGAGACCATCGCGCTGCTGGCGCGCCTCACGCAGTCGGTCGCGCGCATCGCCGAGCAGCAGCACCAGCAGCAGCAGCAGCAGCGGCGCGGGGGCGAGGGCGAGGGTGGGCCGCAGCCCGAGACGTTCGGCGCGTGGAACCAGCGGCTGACGGCGATGCGGAGCGACGCCGGGCGGACCGTGCGGGACGTCTGGGGCTGCATGCTCGCCGCCGTGCCCGGTGAGGAGTCGAGTTGCATCGATGGCGTGCTGTTTGCGGATCTCTCGGGACCCGCGCGAGCGCCCTCCGGCTCACGCTCGCCCTTCCCGTCGTGGCCCGTACGCGCAGGCATGGGCACGAGCGCGGTGCACGCGGTGCTGGCGGCGTACCCGACCGCGCGCTCGCTGCACGAGGCGTACGAGGACGCCGCGCGCGAGGCCCGCCGCGAGGGGCGCGACGCCAGCGCCGCGGCGTGCGCGCTGCTGGCCAACCTGCCGCTGCCGGGCAACACGGGCCGCGTGGGCGCCAACAAGTCGCGCGACGTCTTTGAGCTGCTCTTCCTCGAGAACTCGGACCTCCAGACCGCCGCCGGCTAGCGCTTCGGCTCTGCTCTGCCGGCTCGACCCTGTACATGCTGACGGCTTGCTTCTGCCTCGTTTCAGTGTTGCCCAGAGGCGCCATTCCTCCAGGGCGGTGGTGCCGGTGTTGCAAGTGAGAGATGCGAGGCCAGAGAACACGCGCGAGCGAAGGAAGCCAAATCTACATGCGGCCCGGACGCAGCGCCAGCACCGGCAGCGGCAGGGCGCTTGCCGCTGCTGATCCCCACAGCAGGACAAGAGGCAAGTGCCATGCCGCGACGTGCAGAGCACGTGCTGCTGGCTCCAGGCGCGTTGCCGCTGTCCAACAGCCTGGCAGCCCACACGATCGTCGTCACGCCGCCACTCCCTCTGGCGCCCGCCAGCGCACGGGAGCCCAAGCGGGGTGGCCACAGGGTGGCTGCTGCGTGCGCTTTCCGCACCGGCGCCGCCCCTCCACCTGAGCGGCAATCGCTGCTGCTGCCGCCGGTGCTGCCACACTGCGCCGCTGCTGCCGCTGCGTGCGGCAAACGCCGCGTCCGCTAGTACTTGCGGAAGGGGAACTCGACCTCGAGCTCCGCCGCCTGCTTCTGCAGCTCCTGCATCCGCGAGTGGTGGTAGATGAAGCCCACGTCGCGCTTGCGCGCCAGCGGCCCGCGGTCCACGTTGGACGCCACCTGCGCACGCGCACCCAGGCAGCCCATTGGCCACGTCAACACTCGCTGGTCCTGGACTGCTTTCTCCAGCGTGCTGCACTGCTCCTGTGCTGCTGAGCTGCTGCAGCTTGCAGACGCACCCGCACGGCCGCCTGGAAGCGCCGGACGATCTGCGCAGGGGCAGGAGCGGCAGCGCAGGCCGGCACGCGTCAGCGCTGCTGGTGATGATCTGCGTGCCAGCGCCATCAATGCTGCAGCCGGCGCAGCGCTCACCTCCATGCACTTGTGGTGCCGCGCGTGGCCCGCGGAGCGGATGCACTCGAGCGCCTGCTCCCTCAGAATCTGCGATGGCGGTGGCGCGGCGCGCGATCGCGTTGCCGGACGCGTCTGGGCCGGCCTGCCGTGCGTCCGAGCTGGGTCCTGATTGCGAGCTCCCTGGGCAAGCGGCCTCATCGCGCACCTTGACCTTCTCCACGTTGATGTACTTGCGCGCGGCGCGGTAGCCGCTGTTGTGGTAGAAGAGCAGCGGCTCGGCCTTCTCGTCCGGCAGGCTGTGCACGATGAGCGTCTCCTTCCTCGCCGCTCCCTGCGTCTCCCACACCTTGCGCACTTTGTCGGCGTACTCGCCGCTCGTCGCCATGGCTGGAGGGGGAGGCGCGCCGCGACGACTGGCTGACGCGCTGCGATCGCGCATGGGGAACGCATGCCCCAGACGAGAGGCTTAGTGGACACGGCCAAACGCAAGCTCTGGGCGCTTGCTGAAGCGTGCAAGTGTGCCAGCAGCGCCCACGGAGCCACCACACCAGTTTTGGGGGAGGCCGCCGGGCAGGCTGCGACGCACGAACGCTCCACCACGCTTGTGCGCACGAGTCCATCCTTCCTGATTGCTGCAGTGAGGAGGGGACCTTAAGGATGATGCCAGGGGCAGGGGCCAGAGGCGCGGCCACCTCGACCGCCAACCCTAATGCCATGCCTCGCGCCGTCCCAGACGATCCCCCCGAGTCCCGCACACCCCGCTCAAGCAGTCGCAGCGCAGAACAGCAGCACACACTGTGCCTTGCCACGATGGTGGACGAGAGGTGAGGCGTGCGTGCTCACGTGCGCTGCTCACCCGCCTGCACCCGCCGGCGCCCCTCCCGCAGCGCACGCCGGCCCGTGCCTCGCGTGCTGCAGGCGGGCGCGATCGCTCAAGGAGCGGGGCGACGAGGAGCTCCACGCCGGCAACCTGCGCAGCGCCTGGCAGCTCTACAGCCAAGCGCTAACCCTCCTGCACCCGCCACCCGCCGGCACGGAGTCCGCAGCGGGCGTGCTGGCGCTGGCGGCGACATGCCCCACCCCCGCAGGAGCTCTCGGCAGTGCGCCAGGAGGCGGCGGGGAGTTGGCGCGGGCGCTGCTGAGCAACCGTTGCTTGGCGTACGTCAGGGCAGGCAGGTGAGGAAGTGGGCACACCTGCTGGCTGTTGCATCGAGTGGTGCGGCGGGGCACCATGGCGGCAGGCCACGCGGCTGCGACGTTCTGCCATGCAGGGCTGCAGAGGCGGAGGCGGACGCGCGCGAGCTGTGCGCGCTGTGGCCGCGGTGGCCCAAGTCGCACTTCCGCCACGCCCAGGCAAGGCTGCTAGCACCGAGCGCCTGCAACCCCACGGCAGCGCGGGCTGCGAGGCACGTGCAGCTTTGCAGCACGTGGCCACGCATGCGCAGGCCCTGGACGAGGGCAAGCGGCAGCTGGAGGCGCTGCTGGCCGCCGGCAGAGCGTGGAACCTGCTGCAGCCCTCGCCTCACCAACCTGCCACTCCTGGTACGCCTCTCCTTTGACCACGCAGCCGCTCACCCAGGGCGTCTAGCAAAGCGTGACTCTTTTCCCCGGCTGTGGCTGCGACCGTGTGCTGTGAAAGCAGGGGACGCCAAGCAGGCCGAGGAGGTGCGGGGCTGGATGCGACGCTGCGCCGCCCGCCTCACCACGCCGCAGCTCACCGACCTCCTCCACGCCTGGCTGCATCCCGCCGCGCGGCCGCCCGCGCCCAACGCAAGCCTCCTCCCGCCGCTGGAGCGCCTCCCCGGCGACGAGGGCGACGCGGCCCAGCACCAGGCGCTCTTGCCGCACCCAACCGGCCTGGCGCCGCAGGGCGCAGGTGGCGCGGACGCCAGCGTCGCCGCGACGGGCACAGCGCTGGCGCTGCAGCAGCGGCAGCGGTGGCACGGTGAGGCGGAGGAGGCGGTTCTGCGAGAGGCCACGTTCCAGGTGGTCAAGAAGCTGCGGTCCCAGGGCGCCGCCCACGGTGCGCCGCGCAGAAGCCTGGTTCCAGCCCAGGGCTGGGCGTCTGCGCAAAGGAGGCATCACCAAGCAGGCAACGATTGAACAAAGGCAAGAGGTTGTGCTCTTCACGCGCCCGCAGGCCGCCCCGCCCTGCTGGAGCGCGCCGTCGCCTGGGCCTGCAACGCGCCGCAGGTAGGGGGCGCCCTGGCGCAGCTCAACCGCCGCAGCACGTCAGACGCACAGCGGGCATCTCGGTGACGTTCTCCTTTGCTGCCTGTGTTGCCGCTCGGCACACGGCGCAGGGGCCGGACGCGCAGGAGCGGGCGGCGCTGCTTGCGCTGGTCAGCCAGTGGCGCCGCGACTGGCCCGCCACGGCGAAGCACGCGCAGCGCGCCGCCCTGCTCGCAGAGCGCTCCCTCCTCCTCGCCTCCGCCCCACCCTCCCGCCCCATCGCACCCACGCACCCGCCGCTTCCGTCGCAGCAGGGCCAGCAGCGGCAGCGCTCCGCGGCGACGGTGGACGCGAGCGCGCCTGGGGTTGGCGTCGTCGTGGAGGCGGCGCTGGACCGGTTGGCGCACGCGCTGCACGTGCTGGGCACCGCCCAGGTGCGCTGCGCCATCGACGCCTTCCAGCAGCAGCAGCAGCAGCAGCCTGCCGTCTCCACTCCCGCCTCACCCTCATCATCCTTGGCTCGAGGCACCGCCGCTGACGGCGGCCCCTTCCAACCCGACAGCACCGCCGACGGCGCAGCACATGCCACCCCCAGCACGGCGCCGTCGGTCCTGCGGTCGCTGTACCGCCAGGGACTGCTTGCCCTGGCGCTGGCCAGCCGCCTGTGCCCCGCCGACGCCGCGATGCGTGCTGCGCTCAACGGCGAGGAGGCGCACTGGGCGGGCGGCGAGGCGGTGCGGGGCGCGCTGCGGGCGGCGGCGGCGGCGGTGGGGCGGCTCTGCGCCCGCTGCGGGGCCTCTGAGCCGCCGACGGAGCGGGGCGCGGCCGCTGTGGCGCCGGAGGAGGGGTGCGGCGACGACGGGGACGCTCGGACGCCGTGGGTGGTGGCGGAGGCGCTGCGGGAGCTGTCTCGGGGGGCGGGGGCGTCAGCGTGCTGGCGCCTGGAGCTGGTGCTGCCCTCGCCCAGCCCTAGCCCCAACCCCAGCGCTGGCGGCAAGACAGGGGCGCCGTCGGCGGCGCTGTCGTGGCGCGTGGCGCTGCGGGAGGTTGTGGCGGCCGCCTGGCGGGACGTGGCGCTCGTGGGCGGCGACGGCGGCCGCGGCGACGGCCAGGGCGTTTTGCCGGTCGATGTGGAGGTGGACGGCGTGTCGCGCGCCGGGGTGGAGCGGGGCTGCCTGCGGGTGCGGCTGCTGGTGCGTGGCGGCGGCGCCGGCGCTGGGGTGCTGGGCGGCGAGGAGCCTGGGGCTGCCGTGCTGGGCGCGCTGAGGCGGCGCCTGGCGACTTGCAGCGCTTCGGGGCTCCCGCTCGGGTGGAGCGGGGGCGCACTGGTGGGCTTGCAGCTCGCGCGGTGCGAGGCGGTCGTCGCCAAGGTGGAGGCGGAGGCAGCCGGCGCCGCCGCGCCAGGCGAACCGATGGTGGCGGCGGGCGGGGACGGGGTGGCGCTGGCCCCGTTGGCGGCGGCCGTGGAGGGCGGGCTGGAGCTGGCGCGGCGGGGCGCGGTGGTGGAGCGCGCTTCGTCTGAGGCGGCGCTGGCACCGGTGGTGCCGTACGCGGGATACCAGCTGGTGGATGCGCGGGGGAGGGCGGTGGAGCGGCCGGCCAAGCACCCGTTCGCGCTGTGTCGCGTGCACTACTCGGCGGGCGAGCTGCCCTCGGACGAGCAGCAGGTGGGCGCGTTGCGGAGCAAGCCGCCAGGTCGAGCAGCAGTAGGTCGCAGAAAGAGGCGGAGGCGGAGGTCGGCGTTCTCGCGCGCGTGCTGCGTGCAGGTGTGGTTCGCGCCGGCCGACGGGCTCTGCCGCTGGCGCCAGACGAGCGGCGAGGTGGTGGTGCTCGTGCCGCGCCTGCCGCTCGGCGCGGCGGCCAAGGACCTGCGCGTCGACATCAGCGCGTACGAGCTGGTGCGCTGCCGCCTCCGTGGTACCTTCGCGCCCGGCTCGCGATGCCGCCCCCGGTCGCGACGCCCGCCGCACACACGCGTGTCGAGGCGCGCAGGTGGTGCGCCTGCTGCCCAGCGGCGAGACGCTGCTGGCCGGCGAGCTGGAGCGCGGTGTGCTGGTCGGCGAGTCGACGTGGTGGCTCGAGTCGTCGAGCGGCGGCGCGCCGTCCGTGCTGGTCGTGTCGCTGAGCAAGATGAACCTCGAGTTCCACGCCAGGTCAGTCAGCAAGGTCGTGCTGCACGCCCCTGCCCGACGAGCCAAACCTCGTGGGCACGCTCAGCCTCGGCGCTGCCGTAAACTGCGCGCGCGCCGCGGTCGCAGCGGCGGGTGGCGCGCCGCCGACACGTGGTGGCCGCGCCTCATGGCGCACCACCAGCCCGTGGCGTGGGACGACGCGCCCAAGGACTACAGCGACCTGCCCACCCAGGTACACCCCCGCTCTCTCGCCTGCTTTCCTACCGCCCGCATCCGAGAGCCCGCAATCGTCGCTGCGTGGTGCATGAGCGATGACGCCCGTTGGCGCACGCGCGCGTGCACGCAGGTGCTGGAGGAGCACGCCAAGCGCGAGGCGCGCAGCTCGCGGCTGTCGGCGCAGGCGGCGCGGGAGCGGGACGAGCTCAAGGCGCTGGAGGAGGCCGAGGCGGCGTGGCGGGGCTGGCGCGACCAGGCCCTGGCCGCCCTGTGCTGATTCCTTCCCGGGTGGGCCTCCCCGCAGTGCCATCGTCACATGATGCGCATAACCTGAAAAGTCCAGGCGTTCCCAAACAGCAAGGCGCGGCGTTGCAGAGCGCGCACCGCACAGCATATCCAATCGCAGCAGCGCAGCGATCGTCACCAGTAGGGCACGAATGCATGGTACCAGAGCCGCGCTAGCCGCCGGAGAGGGTCCAGCGTAAGGTAGAGAAAGCTGTTGCGGCTGTGCACGGGGAAGAGCTGCACCTCGGCCCCTGCGCGCGTCAATTGCGGCGTGCGCAGCGCGCACAGCGTCGCCCCACGCTGAACAAGCGTGCGCCGCAGCGCAGCGGGCGTGCTCAGTGCGGATCAGCCAGGGGTTGGCGACAGGTGGGGACAAGACAGGCGGCCAGGGCAGGCTCACCTGATTCGAGCTTGACGGCCGTGATCTTGAACGCCGTGGACGCCACCTCAATCTTGCCGCCCGCGTTCTTCTGCACCCTGCGGGCGGCCACCACGGCTCGGTGCGCACACACGTTCACTGACGTGGGAAGGCTGTGGCAACGTGGTGTCGCCGCTGCGCATCCGGCTGGGATGAAAGAGAGGGTGACAGGACTGCGCGTGTGGCCTCTAGAGAGCTTCCCAGCGCTCACGTGAGCAGCTCCTTGTAGACGCGCTTGGCCGCCTCCACGTACGTGTCCAGCTTGTCCTGTACGGCACGCACGAGGACACGGTCATCGGCTTAGACGCCTCCATCTGTAGGGCCGCGGCGCCCTCCTACCGGCCCACACGCGCCGCTTGCGTGGTCGTCGCGCCGCGCGACGGCACAGCAAGGCTTGGGCACAAAGGTGCGGCCCGGCCGCCTTCACTCCAGACACCAGACCGAGCAAAAGCACAAGCCCTCCACAAAGCACAAGCAGAGCGCGCAGGCCCGCCTGCCAGTCTGGTTGCGCACCGCGCAGCCAGGGAAGAGGGCGCCGCACCTCGTACTGGCAGCAGGGCCCGCCCAGGCAGAGGTGCTCAAACACGCGCCACAGCAGCTGCGCCCGCTCCTCCCCGCCGTACAGCTCGGCGTTCTCGCTCTCGTCGCACAGCAGCATCTCCCTCAAGTTGTCCTGGACCTGCACCAATCACACACGTGAGCCCGCCACCCACGCCTCGCTCGGCAAGCCCCTGCCCTCGCCTGCGTCCGCAAGACACGCCCGGCCCTCCCAACTGCGGCTGCGCCACCACGCCGGGGCGAGGAGCGCATGCGAGAGGCGGGGCTCCCAACCCTAGGAGGTCACACCCACCCACCCACCTGGAAGCCCTCGCGGACGTCGTCCATGCGCCGCACCAGCTCGCCCGTGGCGGCCCGCACGATTGGCGGCTGCGCCTCGCCGGACGCCAGCTTGTCAAAGAGGTCGGTGCGCGTGAGCGTGCAGGGCACGGGCTCCAGCGCCACCGCCACCACCCGCTGCCCGTCGGGTATGAGCCTCTGCCACGCGCCGCCCTTGAGCATTGCCTGCGGAGCGGCGGGCGGGCGGCGAGGGTCGGCGCGCGTGCTCTCTCCTCGTGCTGGGGGATGGTTGAGCACCTGAGCAGTGGGTAGCTCTCTGCACGTGTAGCTAGCCGCGCAGAGAGAGGTTCAGAGGCTGTGGTTCGTTTGGGGAGAGCTGCGGAGAGGAGCGGACCTGCAGCGCGGCTTGCGCGCCCGCGTCGTTGAGCAGGTCCAGCGCCAGCTCCGCGCCCGCCATCCGGTGGTAGTACTTGGTGTAGCGGAACGCGTGGAACCGCATGCCTTTGAGCATGTCCCTGCGGGCTCGCGGGTGGGGGTGGGGCGGGGCGTGCGGTCGGGGGAGGCCGCTGCTTGCCGTGCGGCGGCAATCGTGCGGCACAGTGAAGGCGCACCATTTCTGCAGCTGCGATTTGGTGAAGGGCTCGTTGAAGACGCAGCCGTGGAGCTGCGGGAGGAGCGCAGGGCGGTACGGGACTCACAACACACGCGCGCTGGAGCTCCAGGGTCGGTCCAATTGCTGCCCTCTTGACACGCCACTCACTGTGCTGGTGACGTTGTGGAACGCCATTGCTCGCTGGGGGACAGGATGCGCGGTGCGCGCGTGCTTCCCCTCGCACGACGCATGGCGAGGGTGGACCTTGTGGCTGTGCGCAACCAGCGCCACTTTAGCAGGCAGATCGCAGCTTATAAGGTGCAGCATGGCCAGGAGGTGAGCTCTGCGCGGCTCAGCGTGCGCGCAAAGCACGCCGGGAAGATCTTGCGGGTCGCCGCAGCCGCACGCTCGCTCCCAGGAGGCGCGGAGCCGCCGCGCCAGGCAGCGCGTGCTCAGCTTATTGTAGGCACCGCCATCGTGTGGCTCGTTGCGTGGCCCGATGGCTCACGATGGTGCTGTGCGCGACGCCTCACCTTCTCTACCTGGCCGCTCTCGCTCTGCAGATGAGCGCGCTTGGAGACGGCAGCACCTACGTGACGACCACCACTTTGCAGCACCCGGCGTTCGGCAGGCCACAGCAACAGCCATCCGCACAGCTCAACGGCGCACCTCACGGCGAGTCGGCTCCGCAGGGTTCTTTCTCGCTCTCAGGAGAGCGAGCGGAGCCAGCGTGCGCGCGCTGCTCCTGGTGGCACAGGGCGCACATCGCGACCCTCGTGGTGCTGCGGTTCATCGCGTACAGCGGCAGCACCGCCCGCCTGTGATGGTGCGGCGTTTCACCTCCCCGCATTTGCTCTGCTCTCTGCCGGCGCAGAACCGATGGCTACTCTCCGCGGCAGTGACCCCAAGCAGTCCGGCGGGCCCTCTGGCGGCGGGGGCGACAAGGGCGCGCCCACAGGTGAGCGCCGGGCGGGCCACTCGCGCAGCAGGGGCCTCCTGCAAACGAGCGTGCAAAGAAGGAGCGACACGTGTGCATGCACACGGCCCGCTGCAGAGCACCGCGAGCGGCGCCTCTCCATCGGCAGCCTCTACTCGATGCACGCGTCGCTGCTGCCCAACGACGGGCAGCTGCTGAGCACCAAGCGCCCGCGCCCGCACAAGATCTGGAAGAAAAAGTACATCAAGGCGAGTACTTGCACGCGCGCCTCTTGCACGGCCTGCGTGCAAGAGCGGCTGCAGTCTGGACAGGTGGCGGCAAGGTTGTGCCGGTGGGGCGCGTGCGCGTGCGCAGGTCATGGTCATTGGCGACTCTGGGCTGGGCAAGACGACGCTGGTGCGGGCGCTGCTGTCCACGCCGGGCGAGCGCCTGCAGGTGCGCGTGGGGAACGCAAGGGGGAGTGCCCGCGCACAGACCCTGGGCTAGCGCTGCAGGGTGATGGGCCTCCTCAGCTTCCTGCGTGGCAGCAGCTAGCAGGTTGCGCTGCATTGCGCGCTGCGTTCTCCTGCCGGCACGCTGCGCGCGCTCACGATGAGCAGCGGTCGTGTGCCCGCTCCTATCCCTCTGTGGCGGCGCGCGTTTGTGTACTGGCAGGTGCACGACGGCTCCTACACGCCCACCGAGCAGTTCCTCAAGGACCCCGACTCGCTGTGCTCCACCGTGAGCTGGCGCGACGAGGAGGACCGCGTGATTTGGGTGTACAAGGTCCAGGTGAGGGCGGCGTGGACGGGTGGGAAAGAGTGTGCGTGGCGCTCGCTGTTTGCCCGCCGAGGAGGAGGACTGCGCTGTGACCCGTCTGGGTCTGAATGAGCGAGGGCGTGTTGCCCTGAGCCAACGGGTGGTCCTCTGGCGTTCTCCGGCGGTAGCACCAATCAGCCGGGAAGACGAGCCGGTCATCGGCCCAGGGCCCAGCGCAGCGGACAGCTGCCCAGGGCGAGGGTGGTCGTGTTAAAGTCCTCCACGGCCCTGCGCGCGCCCAGCGGTGCAGACCCGCTAGCGGATGCAGGCTGAAGCAGGCGAGCCTTTTAGCAGCAGCACAGGCAGGAAAGGGACGGGCGCGGTCGGAAGCCGTTCTTGAGCAGCGAGTGCGCAGTTTGACGAGGGCTCAGTGGGTGGTGGGTCGCGCATGCAGGGCTAGGGGGTTGCCGCGCTGGGGACCGCAGAGGCGAGCCAGTGGCGAGCGCCTTGAGGGCGCTCCCCAGGACAGGTACGGTGACGCACAGTCTCCGTCAACGTGCCTGTTCTGGCCCGCGCTATGCCGTCCCCGCCGCGTGCTGCTCGTCCTCTCCATGCGCCCGCCCAGCAGTCCCCTGGCCACCTGCCTCGTGGCCCCGCCGCCCGCTGCGCACCTCTCTCCGCCCGCGCGATCGGTTGCTCACGTGGACGGGCTCCTCGCTGCGCCCGTCCCTTACCCGCTTGCGCTGCGCCCTTGCCTCGGCTTGCGCCTGCATCCTCTACCACGGTCTGCGTCGCGGGGCGCGCGAGGGGCCCTGGCGGCAAGCCGCAACGACGCCCGCGCGCCATGCCGCCGGCGCGCGTGTGCTCCGCCCTGGCCCGCTGCCACCCTTTCCCCTCTGCTGATCGTTGCCTTGCCACCCTCCTGCCCCGCCTGGGGGCCGCCGAGTGGGGCCCTGCGCCGCAGCGTTCCGCGCGCGCGCGCGGCGTCCGCGCAGCGAGACGTGCCTGCGCTCCCTGCCTTGCGTGGTCTGCTTGCCTCGTCTGCCGATCCTCTCTTCGCGGCGCGCCCGGTGCCTTTGCTTCCGCGCCCTGACTTCTTGCGACGCGCATCCACCTTGCCTGAGCAGGACACGCGTCGTTTGCTTGCGCCGTGCGTCCTGCTTGCCTGAGCAGGACACGCCGGGGTACGGCGACGACCTCCACGTGGACCGCAGCATCAACAACCTCGTGCGGTACATCGAGGCGCAGGTGCGCGCTGCACGCCTCCCGCCTAGGTAGTGGGTGCGCACTGCCTGGCCCTCCTCGGCCCTCCACCTTTTTTTCAGCGCATGTCGGGGGAAGCGGCGGAGGCCAGGCTCACGGTTGTTGTGGCGTGGCGCGTGCTGCTGCACGTGCTGTGCGCGCTGTGCGCTGCTCGCAGAACGACAAGTGGCTGGCGATGGAGCAGTCGACTGACCGCAAGGACGACCTGCAGGAGGTGAGCGAGAATCTGGCATGGATTAATTCTAACCCTAACCCTAACCCTGCAAGCCAGAGAGGGCCGGATGCGTCCTTTGGAGAGGCTTCCTGCGTCCTCATGCACCATTCCAATCCGCCGCTGTCGCGTGCACGCTCCGCCCGTGCGGCCCCACCGTTCCTCCCTCCGGCGGGCGGCAGCAGAGTGCGCTCCAGGCCGGCGCGGCCCGCCCCTGATGCGTTGACCTTTGACCGGCCTGGCATCGCGTGATGGCCTGGCCGCAGGTGGAGGACCCGCGCGTGGACGTGTGCCTCTTCTGCATCCCGCCGCACCGGTGCGACCCCCGGGCCCCCCCCCCCCAGCCACCCTCCGCAGTGCGCGCAAAACGCAGGCGCCCTGCACCTCCCTCCACCTCCCGCGCGTTGCCTGTTCAGGCTGCGCGCGCTGGACCTCAAGGTCATGTACGAGGTGGGCCGCCACGTGCCGCTGGTGCCCGTCGTCACCAAGGCCGACACCATGAGCTCCAGGTGAGGCGTTAGCACCGCTCTCCCCTGGGTTCCGCCCTGTCCCCTGGGTTCCGCCCTGTTGAGAGGCCAGGGACGCCTTGGGAAGCCGAGGTGAGAGAGGAGGCGCCTGGTTCTCTCTTGTCCTGCCCTGCCGGCCAGGGGTGATTTGGGAAGCCGACACCATGAGCTCCAGGTGAGGCGCCGCTTCCTCATTTTGTCGCGCCCTGCCGGCTTGCGTGGGGGCGGCTCGGAAGGCCAACACCATGAGCCCCAGGTAAGGCTCCCTGGTCTCGTTCCCTCATATTCAATTCCTCTCCTCGGACGGCAGGCGCCCCACTCCGAAACGAGCCCGACGGTGGCGGGGCGGCAGGCACGCGCGCGGGCGCTCACGTCGCGTGCGTGTGCGTCCGTGCGTGCTTTTCCTTCGCCGCGCAGGGAGGCGGCGCAGTACCGCAACGACGTGGCCACCAAGCTCTCCAACCCCATGCTGCCAGGTGCGCTCAGGCGGCGATGGACGGAGGGCCGCAGCGTGGGTAAGGGGGGGGAAGGGCCACGACTGGCGGGCAAAGGAGGGTCAGCTGATCAGCTGCCAGGTGCGCACATTGGGAAGCGACGCCGCAGCGGTCGCTCGCGCACGCGGCGTCTCCCGCGCACAGCGTTGCGACTGCGGGCGAGCGGTGGGCAGGCCGTGCGAGCTGTTGGGTTGGACTCGCAGGGCGTGCGGCTGCCGCAGTTCAAACACGTGTGGCGGTGGTGCGCTGGCGTGCGCGTGCGCGTGTGGCCACAGGCATCCGCGACAAGATCAACGTCTTCAAGTTTGAGCGCGACACGCTGGAGCGCGCCGGCATCGTCGACACGGCCACGCCTCTGCCGCCCTTCTTGGTAGTCGCTTCAAACGACATCAACGAGGAGCTCAACTCGGGCGACCCGTGAGTGCGGCATGCCTAGGGTTGGGGCTAGGGTTTTGGCTAGGGAAAGTCGCGGTCGATGGCCAGGCGCCCGAAGCGAGGAGCTCCGCTGCGGCGGACCATACGTCTGCTCCGCTGCGATGGGGGAGCTGGCGAGGCGGGCTGGTGGGCTCACAGCGCTTGCACGTGCCCTTCTTGCGCGCCCGCGTCTGACGTGCGGCGCAGGCCCGTGTACTGGCCCGAGCGGCGCTACCCCTGGGGCACGGCCGAGGCCTTCAACCGCGACCACAGCGACCTGCTGGCGCTCCGGTGAGCGGCGGCGCTCCTTGCCAGCGGGCTCCGGCTTTCCTCGTCATTTGTTGGTGCGCGAGGCAAACACCGGCCTGCTGGCGGTCCAGTGAGCGGAAGCACCTCGCATGGGCCCAGGGCGCTCAATGCACGGCAGCGGGGGGCGGCAGGAAGGCATGCCGGCAGGGGTTGCTCTGCGCTGAGCTGGGCCACGCAGTGCTCGCGCGCAACCCTGGGCCTACCTATCCCGCGCTCTGCTGCTGCCGCCGCTCCCCTGTGCAGGGCGCTGCTGCTCAAGGAGGCGCTCGAGGAGATCAACAAGACCAAGCGGCAGCGGTGCGCGCTGTGCACTCGAATCTTGCCGCTTTCGCAGCAGGGCCCGCACGGGCGGAAACAGCATCACCAGTGACGGCGCTGACTAGGGCGCTGTGGCCGGCACAGGGCTCAGCATGCGCGCCGCTCGACGCGCACGTGCCCCCTGTGGCAGGTACGAGGCGTGGCGGCGCCGCGCGCTGAGCGGCATCAAGATGGGCCGCCGCGTGCGCGCGGCGCTGCTCTTCACCATCATCCCCGCGCTCGTCTGCCTCCAGGTCAGCGAGCGAGCAGGCGCCGGCGTGTGCTTGTCCTCCGCCCGCCTTGCTGGCGACAGGCCTGGCGCCTCGGTGCTTGCCCTGCCCTGCCCTGCCCTGCCGCAGATTGGGCGCAAGGGCATCAACCTGAGGCAGATCAGGAAGAACCTGGTGGGCGCCGTGGACGGCCTGCGCGAGCGCATCGGCCGCCCCAGCAGCAGCACCACTGGCAGCACCGCCACGCCGGCGCCCTCAGCGGTCGCCGCGCCGGGCAAGAAGCAGGCGGCGGCGGCGCCGCAGCCGCCAGCGCCGGCCTTCCCGCAGAAGCAGCAGCAGAAGGGCTGGTTCCAGTAATCGCAAGGCTGTGAGGTGGCGTCTTGGGGGCAGCAGCAGGCCTATTCCTTTTGCTTGTGTGGATGGGATGGCAGCGGCAGGTGGGCAGCGCCGAGAAACTCGCTTTTGCTGTGGCTGAGATCGTCTGCGTCTCTGCCCTCGTGCTCCTTCTCCCTCCCCCTGGTGGTCTTGCTCTTTGCAAACGACGTGAGCCGAGGGCTGATGACGCACGGCGCGAACACAATTGTACAAGGGTGGGGGGTCAGAGAGGCGAAGCGCTGGGACCACAGGGGCTCGTCTACAGGGGGCTCAGAGAGAACCAGGGCGCCGTCAGGCGGTCAGGTCAGGTCAGGTCACGCCAGGGGGGGCGGCGCCGGCACCACCACCATCTCCTCTGGCGGCGTGTGTGGTGCCCAGGTGGCGGGGTCCGAGGGCAGCAGCGCCGGCTGGATGTCGGGGTGCGCGCCGGCGGGCCCGCGTGTGATGCACTGGCGCACCTCGGGGGCCAGCAGCGCGATGATGTCCACCACCTGCCGCGCGCGCACACGGCAGCAGGGGGGTCGCAGCTGGTGTGGAGCGACGTGCCCGGGTGCCGCTGGGGCACACAGGGCACGGAGGTGAGGCAAAGCGCTGCACTGCACGCACCAGGTGGGCGGGCAGGCGGCCCAGGTGCCTGAGGCAGAGCGGCTCCTCCGCGCCGCCGGAGGAGCGCGGGACGGCGGCCCCGTCCGCCGCGTAGCCGCTGTGCGGCGCGGCGGCCAGCAGCAGGCTGAAGATGGGGTGCGCGGCGCCGGCGAGGGTGGCGCCGCCGGAGGCGGGCGCGGGGCGGGGCGGGCGCATGGGCGAGCGCGTCACCTTGACCACCTTGTCCACCACCCACCTGTGCACCAGAAAGCAAGTGTTGCACATTACGACGCGGTGTCAGCGTGCAGCTGTGGCTGCAGGGCGAGAGGGCCCCCGAGCGACGCCAGCGTGTGTCGCTGCGGATCCGTCGCGGCGAGGCTCTCACCCGAGGGCCGAGCGGGCGGCGCGCGTGAGCGCGCGTGGGCTGGCCGCCAGCGGCGGCGACACGCGCGCGACCGCCCCGCGCGCCGCGACGCCCGCGTGCGCCTCGGCCAGGCCGTTGAAGCCGTGCGCGGCAAAGGCGCCGCGCGGCGTGGCGGCGGGCGGCGGCGCGGCGCGGTGCGCGGCGGCGGCGGCGCCGCCGTCGACGGCCATGGGCGCGTGCGCGGGCGGGAGGGGGAGCAGCGACGAGGAGGACTCGAGCATGGCGTCAAAGTCGGTGGCGGTGCTGGACGTGACGCGCGAGAGCGTGGTGGACGGCGCCTTGGAGCCGCCGCCGCCGCAGCCGCCGTCGCTGCTGCTGCTGCTGGAGCCGTGCGGCGGCGGTGCGGCGGCCGAGCGCAGCGAGTCCCGGGGTGCGCCGGCGAGGAGGAGGGCGTCGTGGTGGGCGGCCGCCTCGGCCTTCATCTTCTCGAAGCACTGGTGCTGCGCGCGTGCGCGATGTACACGTGAGGAGGCGCACAGGGAGGAAGCACGATGGGCAGGTGAGCTGGGCACGCACCACCACGCCAGCGCACGGGGGACGAACAAGAGGGGGGCGAAGGCCACTACTCACATAGGCCTGGAGGGTGAGGTCCAGTGTGGAGGCCGAAACGGCGGCGGCGTTGTTGGCGGCGGCGTTGTTGGCAGCGGCGGCCAGGTCGGAAGCGCCTGGGGTCGTGTTGGCGGGCTCGCTGCCCCACAGGCTCCTCTTGACGGGCGCGGGCGCGGCGGGCGGGTCGATGTCCATGGGCGTGGCGCCGGCGCTGGGGATGGAGGGGGCGTGGGCGGCGTGGGAGGCGCGGTGGTGGCACAGCAGCAGCTGGCGCGTGACGTGCTTGAACTCGCGGGGGAAGTGCTGGTGCGCCTTGAGCTGCGGGGAGCAGAGTGAGAGTGGGCACGGCACAGTGTGCGGGAAAGAGCGGACAGGAGAGGCTGAAGGGGTGCGGACGCAAGCAGAGGGAGCGCACCGTCCAGGGCAGGAGCGGCGGCGTGGTGATCTGGACCTCCATCTCCGCCTTGTCGCTGATGATGACCTGCACAAGCGCCGTGCTGGCAGGCTCCGCGTGATGTGCGGGCGGTGGGCGGGTGCGCTTGCGTGCGGGCAAGGCCAAGCACGGGGAGGCGCACCATGGAGTCGTTGAGCATGAGGCGCTCGCCCGTGCTGGTGCTGCGCACGATCCAGGGGTGGCTCTGGTACGTCCTGCGCGGGCAGACCGGTGGTGGAGCGCACGCGCGTCGTCGCTGCTGGCCGTCGTGCGTGGGGCTGCTGCTGCCAAGTGGGAGGGTCACGCGCACCTGTAGCGGCGCTTGGTGCTGGCCTCAATGACCGTGTACTGCACCTGCAGCAGGAGCAGCAGCATGATGAGGAGAGCAGCTGCGTGCCGAGGCTGCGCGCGTGCTTGTGTTCAGGCTGCTCGCTAAGAGGAGCCGCAAGGACGCCCCGCACCTCGTTCCCCGCAAAGTCGATCCACACGGCGCGCACGGCCTCGGAGGACAGGTTCACGAACGTGATGATGCTCTCGTCCGAGGACGTGGTGGAGCGCAGGCGTACCTGCGAGCGAGCGTGTGCGCGGCCGCCGAGAGAGCGCAGCAAACTTTTCGAACGCCGCCCGAGGCGCGCACACAGCCTCGGCGATGCCGCGCGCGCGCGGGCGTGTGGCGCGTGCGCACGAGCACCGAGAGCGCGCACCTGCTGGGGCTCCACCAGGGGCGAGGACGCGTCGTCGGGGTCGCGGCGCCACACGGCGGGCTCCTTCTCGTCCTCCGGCCGCACGCGCACCTTGCCGCGCCCTGGGTCCTGCTGCGGCTGCTGCTGCATGTGCTGCTGCTGCTCCTGCTGCTGCACGCCGGCGTCCTGCTGCTGCTGCGCGTCCATTCGTTCAAGTTGCGCGGAGCGCGAGATCACCTCGACGAAAGGAAGGGAGCACGCGCTCGCTCGAGCTCTGCGGTGCTGCGCGCCGCTGTGCGTCACGAGTACTAGTGCTGCTGCTGGTGGAGCCGACCAGAGGCAGCGGAGGCGCGCCGAAGGGTCACGAGTTGGCAGCTGCCCGGCGGCTGCGGCGAGGACGCCGAGTGGCTCTGCTCTGGCCGCGCGTGCTGCTCTTGCTGCTCCTGCTGTGTGTGTGTGCGCGCGCCTCTCTCGCTGAGCGCCCTGCGGGTCGGGCTCCTCCAGGCGAGTGTGCGCGCTTCTGGCCGCGAGGAGCTGCTTTTTGAGGAACTGCCAGGTGCCCTCATGCAGGGCGGCCACCAAACGCCGCGCTCGCGCTGCGCAGGCAGAGCAAGTGAGGCCACCAGGGGCCTGATCACCGAGGGCCAGTGGGGCCCACACGCGCACGCGCGCGCAGTGTGCGACGGCCGCAGGCGTTGGGCCTGGGTGCGTGCGTGCGTGCGTGCGTTGATGGCGCAAGCAGATCCCAGCGCCCCAGGTCAGGCAAGCGTGTGCTGTTCTTCTGCCCCTTGCACCGTTTGCTGATCACCAGGCTGTGCTCGCTGCTGCCTGCAAATCTGTAACCGACGACCGGAGCACCCCTGCGCAGCCCCAGCCAGCCTCTCAGCACCACCACCACCACTTGCAGCCTTTCCTCTCCCTCCTCCTCTCCTCCTCTCCTTCTCCTCTTGTTGTCCTCCGCCGTACGTGTCATGTGGCCCCGGCGCCCGCAGCACACACACAGCGATCCACGCAGCAGCGGCGCACGCGGTAGACCCCACATCATCCGTTTGGAGTAGCGGCGCTGTTGCCGCGCGTCGCCTCTGTTCTGGTCGTCCCGCGGCGAGACCGCCCCACAGAGCGACGACCTCGGGAGACAGCGGCGAAAGCGACACTCCGGCGGACACCAGCGCTGAGTCAGTGAGGTGTGCGTTGTCGGTGCACTGCGTTCGCGTGCGTGGGTGCGCATCCGCTCTCGGCTCTCGACGCGGATGCAGCACCACAGAGGGACGGGCAGCACCTACACGCAGCAACAACACGCACCGCACGCTCCTGCAGGTGACAACGATGGCACGCTGGCGTGGCAGTCAGCGCAGCCCCTGGCGCGGCGCCGCGTGAGAGTCCCCGCCGCACAACAGCAGCGTCATGGAGCAGGCAGCAGCAGGCGCTGCAGGAGCGGCGGCCACGGCTGCTGCAAAGCAGCGGGGCCAGCAGCAGCAGCAGCAGCAAGCCGCGAAGCAGGCGGCTGGCGTGTCGAGGATAGCCGACCGCGTGGAGCCTGTGCCGCATGAAGTGGTCCCGCTGGTGAGCGCGTGCGCTGCATCGGCACAGGGGGTCGGTGGGACGGAGTGCAGGAGCGAGGTGCTGGCGCCACACACCACTTGCTGCGTCGCCAGTGTGCTGGAGGATGGCAGGGGCTCTGGGTGCCTGCCCAGAGGCAGGGCAGGTCCGAGCTGGCGCTCAGCAGCAGCAGTGGGGGAGCGTGTGGCGCGTGGATGTGGCCAGCAGGGCAGCGTGGAAGGGCCGGCGCCGGCAGCCGTACAGGCACGTCCCGCAGACGCTGCGAACACCTCAGGAGCATGTGCACACCTCCGCACTCGCGGGCCGCGGCAGTCAGGCGCAGCAGCCGCCGCGAGCGCCTGTGGAGCGGTGGAGCATCATGTGCCCATCACGTGCGTGTGTGTGCGAGCGCAGTCGTTGCGGACGAGTGCCGCCGGGCTGGAGCTGTTCAAGGAGGAGTTCCGGGCGGCGCAGCGGCTGCGCAGCACCGAAGGCATCTTCATCCCAGAGGTGCGCAGGGGAGCGTGCAGGACGCGCACCCACACAGGCACAGCAGGAGCGAGGAGGCCACATTAGGCAGGGGGGGGTCAGGGCGGCGCAGCGGCTGCGCAGCACCGAGGGCATCTTCATCCCAGAGGTGCGCCACCTCAACAGGCCGCGGAGCGGCCCGTGACGCGGCGCGGGGCAGGCGGGGGATGGCGCCCGCTAGCCACGCAGGGAGCGGGTGCCTGGTTAAGCCACCGCGGACGGCGGCGCAGGCCATGAACCCACACAGACCATGCATCGCACTCGGCAGGGAGCAGCGCACGTGCCAGCACGCACCGCCGAGGTGGAGGCCATGGAGGTTGCCCGCACGACGTTGCTTATGGCTGCAGGTGGTTCGCACCACGCACCCGCCCGAGCTGGCGCCGCACGGCGTGTCCTCCAACCCAGCGCCCTCGTATGTCAAGGCGCCGCACCTCAAGCGGCCCATGTCGCGCAAAGCCCTAGGGCCCGGGCACCTCAACCAGCCCAACCCCACGCCGCCGCCCTCCTCCTCCAGGAAGGGTGAGGCTCGGCGAGCGCCGTCAGCTCCAGGGAACAGCCTGGCCAAGTGTGGATCGGGAACAGTGAAAGACGCGGGCTGCGCATGGCAGCCTGGGTGCTGGTGGTGAGGAGCGTGGGGCCGCACCCCCCATCCTGTGGCGCTGCCCTTGCACCAGCGAGCCACGCCCACAGCCTGGCTCCTTCCTCGCATCCCACCCCACCAGCATCCACCCCACCCGCAGCTCACGCCTCGTGTCTCCTCGCCCTGGAGGGCCCTCACCACACCACCACCCACCCAGTAACGGGCCCCGTGCTTTCCCCTCCTCCCCCTCGAAAACACCCGCCGCAGGCCGCGCCGGCTACGACTGGTCCGAGCAGATGCTCAACAACCCCAACACCGACTATGTCCTCAGCCGCCAGGCCAGGCCCGACGCGCTGCCCTCGCAGCCCACCGCCGCCGCGCCGGTGCCGGCGTCCCCCGTCAGCCCCAGCAAGCACAGGCCCACCTCGGCGCTGGACGCGTCGCTGGCGGCGCGCATCGGCAGCGCGCCCAGGCCCATGACGGCGTCCATGCGCAGCCCGCCGGTCGCGGGGCAGGTGAGGGACCGGGGTGCTTGGGATGGGGGTTGGCAGGGAAGTGCTCTATCAGAGGCCTGGTGCGTCGGCAGCGTGCCCAGGCCCATGACAGCCTCCCTGCCTAGCCCGACGGTCGCGGGACAGATGAGGGATCAGCGCGTTGAGGATAGGGTAGGGTGGGTGGGGGGTGGGAGCGCCGCCCGTGTCACGCTGGCAAAGCAAAACGGGTGGCGATTTGAAGTTTGGAGTCGGCCGCTGAGGCGTGCAGTGTGCCCGCACACTCACTCATCTGCTTGCCAGAGATGGCTCCACCAGATGTAAAGCTCAACACACACGCTCACCCCGCGCTGTTCCTTTCTGTTCTTCCTGGCTCGAACAGGTGGGCGCCGCGTTGGCCACGGCCGCCGCCACCTCCACCAAGGCCGCGCTGACGACCACAGTGCTGGCCAGCCCACTGGCGGGCACCACGCCCGGCGCCGGCAGCCCGCTGCTGGGCAGCACCGGGGGCAACGGGCGGGCCTCCGCCAGCCCTCGCACCGGCTCTGGCAACGGCGCCGCGCCGCCAGGTAAAGCTCTGCCTCGCCTGCTCTGACCGGGGCTGCCTCATCGCGCGTCATGGTCCTGGCATTCGCTGACTGGTGGGCGGATGGTGCTCGACGCCGCTGTGGCTTCCCTTTTGCCTTGCGCAACGCACCCGCACCTTGTGCGAGGCACCCGACAGGACTGGACTCCTGCACGAGGTGCCCACGCAGAGTTAGCCGCGATGTGCGTCGTTCATCTCTCCTGCGTGGCGCGTGCACGGTGCAGGCTTCCTCCCGCCGGGCTCGCCCACCCGCAGCGCGCTCACTGCCGCCGCCGCCGTGCTCAGCACGGGCCTGGGCGGCCCCACCGCCACCACGGTGACGGCCAAGGAGACGGGCCCCAGCCGCCCGCTCACGCCGCAGCACCTGGGCGGCTTCCCCGTCATCCTCGAGGAGGCCAGCGGCTTCATCATGAACGTGGACGAGGGAGAGGGGCTGCAGGTGAGAGCAGCGGTGGTTGCGGGGAGTGTGAACGCATGACGTGCGAGACGGCGAGGAGGTCTGCGGGTGAGGGGCGACACAGGAAGGGCTTGAGACGCAGGTGCTGAGGGGGTTGTCAGTGATCACGCTCCTGCCTGCTACCACTGTGCTTCGTCTCGGCAATGCGTCGCTCGCCGCAGGGTGAGCCGGGCAGCCGGCCGCTCAGCGGGCTTCCCAACAAGCAGCAGCAAGCAGGTGCGCAATGTCTGGTGAATGACCGCCAGACACGGGAGAGCCAGCCCCCACCGGCGTCGCACGATACGATGCGGCTGACTCGCCCTGCGTGGGATTGATGCTGGTGCCTGTGCGCAGTGGCAGCGGGGCGGGGCGCCGTCGCTGCGCGCATGATGTCCGGCCGGCCCGCCGACGCCGCCAGGGGCGCGCCGGGCGCGCCCGCCGCGCACTCGCACCCGCACCCGCACGGCGCCTCGCCGCTCGGCCAGACCGCTGCCGCCACCACCGCCGCCGCCGCCGGGTCGGGCGGCGCGGCGGTGCGTTCGCTGACGACGTCGCCGTTCCCGACCGAGGCCTACGACGCGCTCCGGCAGGAGGTGCGGTCATCATTCAGGGCTTGGCCGCCCGCCGCCCATCCAGCGCGCAGACTGCATATGGAGCAAATTGAGCGTGTGTGCGCCACTTTTGCCATACTTCTCTTGTGCCTGCAGGGCCTCAAGTTCACCATGCCCAGCGAGACGGTGGGAGGCATCGTGACGCACATGCGTGCCGCCAGCGCAAGCCTCCGGCGGTACAACCTGCCGCCGGCGCCCTCGGCCATCTCCACCGTGTCCACCACCTTTGCGCGCAAGCCCAAGGCGCCACACAAGCAGGTCAGGGAGGTTTGGGTTTGGCCACGGGCCTGCTCATGCATCCGGAGTTTTAATCATCGCATGCGTCCCGGGAAGGGCGTGTGCCTCCTCCTCGGCCTTGCGCCTCCTTAAGTCATCGACCGCCCGCGCTCTCGCAGGACCCGCGCCAGGCAACGCCCAGCGAGCGCATCGCCAACAACTACACGCCCGCCTCGCGCGGCCTCAGCCCGCGCACGGTTGAGGCGTTCATCCCCGGTGGCATCAAGCCGGGCGCGGTGGGGCCCTTGCCGGTGAGCGCTTCAGCTTCTCGCTCCTCGCGCTTGCTTCCGTCCCTGATGTGTCTGGGCGTGGGTTGCGCCATCAGCGCGCTCACTGTTGCTTCCGCGCTTGTTCAGGTGCCGCGCTGGGAGGGCGTCGAGGGCGAGCGCCCCGCCGAGGAGGTGGGCGTGCCCGAGGCGGACGGCATCATCACGGCGGCTCGCCAGCACATGAGCTTCATGCCGCTCGAGCTGTTCGACAACCTCGAGTACGAGCTGCACTCGCCCGAGGAGTGGGTCGCGCTCGGCGAGGAGTCTGGGGTGAGAGTTCGCTGTTTGTCTGCACCGGTGCGCGACTCCTGTGGCCTTCGGATGTGGGGCGACGAGAGCGAAGCGCCGTCACCCCGCACACGCGCGCAGGGCACGCCGGCCGAGACGGTGATGTACCAGCTCGCCTCGGACACCTACGAGTGGGTGCCTTGCCGCGTGACGCGCTGGGATGAGACATCGCGGCAGTTCGAGGTGGCCTTTCCGACGCCCGTCGGGAGGGGCCCGGTCACGCGCCAGGACAGCGACGGCAGGTTTGTGACCGAGGGCGCCGCGCCGCTGGCCGGCGGGCTCAGGAGCAAGATGGTCAAGCGCCTCAACCTGCGCTTCAAGGTGAGTCGCGAAAGTCGGCCTTGTGGCGAGTCGCTGCTCAACACCTGCGCGCCGAGCGACGCTGCAATTCACGCTGCCCGGAGACGTTGCGCCCTCGCGCGCGCGCAGGGCGAGGACGCTGCGCTGTTTGAGCGGCGCGTGGCCGAGGCCAAGGCCACCCGCGAGCAGGCCGAGGTGCGCCCGCCGTGGGTCACCTCCGTGGGTCGCACGGCAGCGCGCGCATCTCTGCGCCTCGACCTGC